>WNGQ01006341.1_pt1 | contig 11457 bp, 9 predicted proteins | sample 5407661 | NCBI WGS metagenome assembly WNGQ01 (sample SAMN13153382, study PRJNA577476) | soil metagenome | isolation source: 60 cm soil or saprolite under Garry oak tree replicate 2 | place: USA:California | collected 2016-06-15
AGGCCGTGACCAAGGATCACTTGCCAGGCTGGGATACCAGGCAGCCGACGACCTCGCGCGAGCTTGGTGCCCAATGGGTCGAGCAGGCGCGCTCGGCGGTGCTGCTCGTTCCGAGCTACGTGGCGCGGATCGAGCGCAACGTCGTCATCAATCCGGCACACGCGGGCACTGCCGGTATCGAAGCAAGCCTGCCAGAGCCGGTCTGGTGGGACGAGAGATTGTTTGGCCAATGACCGCAGCCACCCAATCGAGGAAATCAGGTTGGGCTTCGCTGATTGGCGCTACACCGCCTCGCGCATCTTCACGGCGCCCTCGAGGTCGACCGAGACCAGCTGCGAGATGCCGCGCTCCGCCATGGTGACGCCGTAGAGGCGGTTCATGCGCGCCATGGTGATCGGGTTGTGCGTGATGATGACGAAACGGGTGGCGGTCAGGCGCGTCATCTCGTCGAGCAGGTCGCAGAAGCGCTCGATGTTGTGGTCATCGAGCGGGGCGTCCACCTCGTCGAGCACGCAAATCGGCGCCGGGTTTGTCAGGAACACCGCGAAGATGAGCGCGAGCGCCGTCAGCGCCTGCTCGCCGCCGGAGAGCAGCGACAAGGTGGCGGGCTTCTTGCCGGGGGGCTTGGCGACGATCTCGAGGCCCGCTTCGAGCGGATCGTCGTGCTCGATCAGCTGCAGCTCCGCGGTGCCGCCGCCGAACAGCTCGGTGAACAGGCGCTTGAAGTGAGTGTTGACGACCTCGAAGGAGGCGAGCAGCCGCTCGCGCGCCTCGCGGTTGAGGTTCTGGATGCCCTGGCGCAGGCGCTTGATCGCCTCGACCAGATCGTCCCGCTCGGTGGTGAGCGTCGCATGCTGGGCCTCGACCTCGCGCAGCTCTTCCTCGGCGCGAAGGTTGACGGCGCCCAGCCGCTCCCGTTCGCGGCGCAGCCGATCGAGCCGCGCTTCGACCTCGGTCGTGACGGGAAGGTCGGCGCCCGGCTTGATCTCGGCCAGCTCGGCGACCGCCTCCGGCGCCACCTCCAGCATCTCGCGGATTTCATGGGCCACGTCCGCCAGCCGGCGCTTGGCGCCTTCGAGCCGCTCTTCGGCGCGGGCGGCTGCTTCCCGCGCCAAGCCGGTCGCCTCGAGCGCGGCGCGGGCATCGCGATCGGCGACCGCCAAAGCGTCCTCGCCTTCGGCGAGGCGATCGGCAGCGATCTTGCGCTCCGCTTCCGCCGCCTCGATCTCGCTGATCAGTGCAATACGTTTCTGCTCGAACGCCTGCGGCGCGCCCGCAAGCTCGGTCCGCTCGGCCTTGGCCTCCTGCACGCGCCCTTCGAGCGTCGTGATCTGCGCAGCGGCGCCTTCCCGGCGCTCGGCCCAGGCGGCGCGCTCGGCGGCGATCGCCTGCAGCCGGCGTTCGGCCAGCTCGGTCTCGCGCGCGAGCGCTTGCGCTTGCGCGCGCAGCTCGGCAAGCCGGGTGCGATATTCCTCGACCTCGACCCGCACGCCCGCAAGCTCGCTCTCCACCGTGTTGATCGGCGGCAAGGCATCGAGCGCCTGCTCCGCCTCGCGGCTCGCCGCCATGGCCTCGTCGCGGCCGGCGGTCAGCCGCGCCGTTGCTTCGGTAAGCGCAGAGCGCCGGGCAACGTTGCGTCCGACCTCGCGCTCGCCGGCTGCATGCTGGTCGCGCGCCGCCAGCGCCGCATGCTGCAGCTCGCGCCAGCGCGCTCGCGCAGCGGCCTCGGCCTCGGCGGTCGCCGCCGCTTGCGCCTCGGCCTGGGTCACGACCGCGCGCTTGCCCTCGACCTCCTGGCGCATCGCCTTGAGCTCAGCTTCGATGTCGGCGAGGCGGTTTTTGCCGGCAAGCCGGCGCGCCGCGCCGGTCGGCGCATTGGCCGCGACCGAGAAGCCGTCCCAACGCCAGAGATCGCCCTCCCGCGAAACCAGCCGCTGGCCGGGCTTGAGCAGCGGTGCGAGCGCTGACGCCTCCTCGCGCATGATCACGCCGATTTGGGCGAGCCGGCGGGAAAGCTCCGCCGGCGCCTTGACGTGTCGCGCGAGCGGCTCGACGCCCGCCGGCAGCGCCGGATCGGCCGGATCAACGGCGGCGCCGGCCCAGCGCATCGGGGCGGACGGATCGATCGGGGCTTCGAGGTCGTCGCCGAGCGCGGCCCCAAGCGCGGATTCGGAACCTTTCTCGACCTCCAGGCTGTCGATGACCGCGGGCCAGAGACTCTTGGTATCGACGTGCAGCAGCCGTGCGAGCGTCTTGGCTTCGGTATCGAGACGCTGCGCCCGGCGCTCGGCCTCGATGAGCGGGGGGCGCGCGACATCGAGCGCCTGACGAGCGGCGGAATGCGCCGCTTCGGTGCGGATCGCCGCGCCCTCGGCCTCGACCACGGCGGCCTGCGCCTGGTCGACGGCGGCGGCGAGCGCACCAAGATCCGGCCCGCCGGTCGGGTTGAGGGTCGCAAGCTCCGCTTCGACCTCGGCGAGCTCGCTGTCGAGCCGGGTCCGGCGCTCGCCGTGGTCGCGCATGGCGCTTTCCAGTTGATGGCGCCGCGCCGTGAGGTCGGCCAGCGTGCCGGTCAACTGCGCAAAGGTCGCTTCGGCCTTCGCCAGCACGGCATCGTCCTCGGCGACGCGCTGATCGGCGGCGACGCGCAGCTGCGCATTCATCTCCGATTCGCGCCGCAGCACGTCGGCTTCGGCGGCAAGGCGTTCCAGCGCCGCTTGCGCATCGCTCGCCAGGCGCCGCTCGCGCTCGATGTCGGCGTCGAGCTGGATCAGGCGCTGATCGAGCTCGGCCATCCGCTCGCGGGCGCGCGCTTCCTCGCGCTCCAGCGTTTCGCGTGCGATCACGAGCCGATGCAACGCGGCCGCCGCCTTGGCCTCGGCGTTGCGCAGCGCCGGGAGTGCGGCGGCGGCGAGCGCCTGCCGCGTGGACGCCTGCGCCTGCTCGCCGGTGCGCTCCGCCACGACGCGAACGGCGAGGTCCTTGGCGCGCTCCGCCTCGTCGCGCTCCCCGTTGGCGGCGATCCAGCGCAAGTGGAACAAGGTGGCTTCGGCCTTGCGAACCTGCTCGGCGACGACCCGGTAACGCACCGCCTGGCGGGCCTGGCGCTTGAGCGCATCGACCTGGGCGGCCAGCTGGATGATGACGTCCTCGAGCCGCGCGAGGTTCTGCTCGGCGGCGCGCAGCCGCAGCTCCGCCTCGTGCCGCCGCGCGTGCAAGCCGGCGATGCCGGCGGCTTCCTCGAGCACACGCCGGCGCTGATCGGGCTTGGCCTGGATGATCTCGCCGATCCGGCCCTGGTGCACGAGCGCGGGCGAGCGCGCCCCGGTCGAGGCGTCGGCCAGCAGGATCTGCACGTCGCGCGCCCGCACCTCGCGGCCGTTGATCCGATAGGTCGAGCCGCAATCCCGCTCGATGCGGCGCGAGACGTCGAGCGTCTCATGCTCGTTGAACTGGGCCGGCGCCTTGCGCTCGGCATTGTCGATCACGATCGAGACCTCGGCATTGTTGCGCGCCGGACGATTGTTGGTGCCGGAGAAGATCACGTCGTCCATGTCGGCGGCGCGCATCGCCTTGTGGGAGGCTTCGCCCATGACCCAGCGTAGCGCTTCGACCAGGTTCGATTTGCCGCAGCCATTGGGCCCGACCACCCCGGTCAGGCCGGGCTCGATCAGGAAATCGGCAGGCTCGACGAAAGACTTGAAGCCGATGAGGCGCAGTCGCGTCAGTTTCATGGGTGGGTTGTTCCAGGCAGTGCCGCGATCTCGGTGCGCTCCCTCGCCCTATGGGAGGGAGCAGACCACGCAATTCGCGAGCGTGCGCGAATCGATGACGACTCGCGCCCAGAGGGTGGGCGGAAAGGATTGTGCCGCATCGCCGGGAGAATGAATCGGCGAGCGTGATTCCGCAACATAAAGAACACGATTTTCCGGTGCGGCTACCAGGCCCGGCGTGCTTGGCGGCGCGGATCGCGCCTCCGGGAGCCCGGCCGCAATGGAAAAAACCCTTGTCAGCTCTTGAGATAGGGGGCGAAGTGCTTTTCCATGTCGTCGATCGAGAGGTCCCCGGAAACGAGCTTCCCGTTGATGAAAAAGGTCGGCGTCGACTGCACCCCGAACTTCTCGGAGGCCTCGTTGCGCACCTTTTCGATGCCGTCGAGCATCTGCTGATTCGCCAGGCACGCTTCGAAGGCCTCCTGGGTCAAGCCGGCCTGCTTGGCGATGGCCACGAGCGGCGGGAGCGGCCGCTGCACGACCCAGTCCCGCTGCGAGGCGAACAGCGTCTCGATCAACGGGAAGTATTTGTCGGGTCCGGCGCAGCGCGCCAGAATGAACCCGGCGGCTGCCAGCTGGTCGAGCGGGAATTCGCGGAAAATGAAGCGGACCTTGCCGCTATAGATGTAACGCTTCTTCAGCTCCGGAAAGGTCGTGGTGGAAAAATGCGCGCAGTGCGGACAGGTCATCGATGCGTATTCGATGACGGTGATGGGTGCCTGGGGATCGCCGAGCGCCATTTCGCCCAGCGGGTTCGGCTTCATGAGCTCGTCATTGCCGGCATCAGCGGTCCGGGACGGCAACGGGCTGTCCTCGGCCTTGGCGGGCAAGATGCTGCCACCCGGCTTGAAGACATAATAACCCGCACCTGCGGCGGCCACGATGACGACCGCTGCAGCACCGGTGAGCAACTGACGACGCGTTGCAATCACGGCCTACCTCCTACCGCACAACCCTGGCCGGGCTCGGCCCTTATCCGACGTCCCGAAGCCACAGATGTAGCAACCGCGGCCACGGCCGCCAAGGCCCCCAAAACCCATCCCAAGCCCATCCGGCCCCGCGGTCACGTCCGATTGATCGCTCCGCTCGCCCACCCTGCGCGCTCAATCATGTCCGATCGCGGCGCCGAGCCGGGCCAGGGCAGTGCGCAAATTCTCGTCCCTGATCTCCGGCAGATTGGCGGCGAGGCGCGCCATGGCGGCGGGATCGGGCGCGGATGGCGGCGCCCGTTCGGCGCCGCGTGCGAGCGGCGCCTGCCGCAGCCGCAGCCCTGCGACCGCCTGCCAGCCGAAGAATCGGTTCACGCGCTCCAGGATGACGCCGGACAAATGCTGAATCTCCAGCGCGGTCGGGCCCTCGACCCGCAGCAGCAGGGTCCCGGGCTCCGGGGCACCGGCGCCTTGCGCGGCGCGCGGCCAATGGATTTTTTCCGGCTGCGAATGGGCCGCGATTTCGGCTCCCACGATCTCCCGCCAGCGGGTGACGAGCTCGACCGAGGCGAAGCCCTGCTTGGCGAAAGCATCGGCAAGCGTCTTGCGCAACACCTCGGCCAGCGGTCGGGCGCGCGACGGTCTGGGCTTGTTCATGGCGCCTCGCTCTGACACAGATTGGCCATGAGGCTAGCAGGCGCCGGAGCATCACGAAAGAAGATCAGGTCGCTCCCGATCGAGACGCCCGGCACAAAACGCCCCGTGCATGCGCCGTCTGCGGCCGATCTGCTCGCCTGGTACGACCGCAATCGCCGCGATCTGCCTTGGCGCGCGGGGCCTGGCGCAACGCCCGATCCCTACCGGGTCTGGCTCTCGGAAATCATGCTGCAGCAGACCACCGTCAGGGCGGTCGCGCCCTATTTCGTCCGCTTCATCGCGCGCTGGCCGAATGTCGATGCGCTGGCGGCGGCGCAGCTCGAGGACGTGTTGAGGGCATGGGCCGGGCTTGGCTATTACGCGCGTGCCCGCAATCTCCATGCCTGCGCCCGCACCGTGCTGGAACGCCATCATGGATGCTTCCCGGCCTCCGAGGTGGAGCTCACCGAGCTGCCCGGGATCGGGCCCTACACGGCGGCCGCGATCGCGGCGATCGCCTTCGGGGCGCGGACCGCGGCGGTCGACGGCAATGTGGAGCGGGTGGTCGCGCGGCTGTTCGCCTTCGATCAGGAATTGCCGGCCGCAAAGCCGCAGTTCAGAGCGCTCGCCGCCGGCCTGGTGCCGCGCAAGCGCGCCGGCGACTTCGCCCAGGCGCTGATGGATTTGGGCGCCACCATCTGCACGCCCAGGCGGCCGGCCTGCGCCATCTGCCCCTGGATGAATGTCTGCGCGGCGCGCCGCCGCAGCGATCCCGAGACATTTCCTCGCAAGGCGCGCAAGCGCGCAGGCCTGCTGCGGCGCGGCGCCGCCTTCGTGGCGGTGCGCGCCGACGGCTGCCTGCTGGTGCGCTCGCGCCCCGCGAGGGGGCTGCTCGGGGGCATGACCGAGGTGCCAACCACGCCCTGGACGAACGATTTCGATGCGGGGAGAGCGCTGCATGCTGCGCCCGATCTATCGCACGGGAAGCCGAGGTGGCGGCGGGTCCCCGGCATCGTCACGCATGTCTTCACGCATTTCCCGCTCGAGCTTGTGGTCTTTCGGGCCGACGTCCGCGCCGCTGCGAAAGCGCCCGCGGACGCCCGATGGATTCCCGTTGCCGAGCTGGCCGATGAGGCTCTGCCGAACGTGATGCGCAAGGTAGTGGCGCATGCGCTCGCAGGCCGCATCACGCCGCGTGCTCCCGGCGGGCTTGTGCGGGCGCCTGAACGCCGCTTGGCTGGGAAATAGCCCCGCCGTCCCAAAGGACTATTTGTCGGGCGAAGGGTTCAGCCGCTGAAGGATTTTTTCCCGAACCTGAGGATCGTTCTGCGCAGTCACGATAATCTTGTTGTACTCCTCGACCGAAAGGCCCTGGTCCGTCACCGCCTTCTGCAGGGCATTGTTGGCCTCATCGACGATGCGCTGCTTGTCGGACGCAGGCGCTGCTTGCATCCGTTGCTGAAAGGTCTCCTTGATGCCGGCCACCTGTCCCAGAACCGCCGCCGCCGCATCCAGCTTTTGGTCCGGGATGCTCGACGACGGCTCGGACAGGCCCGGCGAGGGCGATGACGGGGTTTGGGCCTGGGCGCCCGCCGCTGGAGTAAAGAGGCTCGCTGCGGTCAGAGCCGCTGCAATGAGCTGCAGAGGGCGTGTCGACCGTTGCATGGGTTTTCGCATATTTGGCTCCGTTTAATGCAGGGTGCCCGTCGCCCTTTCCGGCAACGGAGCGCCTGAAGGATCAGTTCCGCCCAAATTGAAGACCCTGGCATGTCGTGAGCACATGTCGAGAGGGCGTGCCTGAGCGCAATTCACGAGTCAGATGAGCACGCCCTCCTCAGCCGCAGCGGTGTATCGAACAGTTGCCGGAACTTGTCGCCATGCAGAGCCGTCGCCGAAAGCGTGCACGGTTATTTCGAGAATGGATACCGGCCTTCCATTGACGGACAATTCCGAAATCGCCTTGCTGCCGGTGAACATGACGAAAACAAAGTTGCAAGCGCCCCGGACCTCATTATTGACAGCCTGCAGCGCGACGGCGGCCTCCTTGCCGTTGGATCGGAGCGCAACAAACCGCTCGACTTCCTGCGCCGTGTCACAGATCACTCCGCGGCCAACGTCCAAGCTCGGCTTCTCCGCCTTTGCCGAAAGACAAGAGAGCAGAACGAACAGTGAGACTTGCAAGAAGCGCATGTCATCCTCCATTCGAGCCAGCCGACTCGCCAGGAGGAAACAAGGAATGCGCATGAAGGTTTCAGGCTTGCGCCTCGGCTACGAGACCGTGAAGAAGGTTTGTTAGGCGACATTGCACAAGTTTAATTTTGATTCGGGGGAACGAACCCTCCGCCTCCAGATTTTCAGCTAGCTGGGAACCCCTTCGAGATTGGCAGGGCACGCGGCCATGGCCAACTTTCCGATCGATCCGGAGCTGCACATCGACGAGAGCCCGGAGACCGTATTGCGCCAATCGGACGACGCTTTGACCTACCTGCAAAGGAAGGCGCGGACTGACCCCGACGGCCCGTGGCGAGACGCGCTGCGAAATTTTCAGGCCATCCGCGACGAATGGAGCGCCTTGGAAGCTGTCGTGCGCCTCGAGTGTTTGCTGGAGAGCAAGGACCTGCTGATCGAGGCGAAAAGGTCCTGGCTGCCTTCGCAGGTCGACGCGGTCGATTTCAACGTTGCCGAGCCAGAATGGCGGAGCGGGGAATCAAAAGGACCCATTTGATCCCCCCGGGCTCGAAATCGAGCGATGCGGTCCCACCCAACGACATCGGCACGATCTGGGTAACCACCAGGTGGCCGAATCCGTGATGCCCGCCGGGCTCCCTCACGATCGGGCCGCCGTGCTCTTTCCAGCTGATGCGTAAATATTCTTTGTCGGGCCCCTCGGTCGCAGGCTCCCATCTGATATTCACGGTGCCTGCAGGCACCGTGAACGCTCCGTGCTTAATGGCGTTTGTTGCCAGCTCGTGCAGGGCCAAGCCCAGCTGCTCGGCAGCTTTGGGTGCCAAAGAGAGCTCAGGCCCATCAAGCAAAACAGTGTGTCGATCCAAATCGCGGAACGGCGCCAAGTGGGTTCGGATCAGGGTGCGGAAATCGACGCCTTGCCAGTCGCCGGCGACGAGGAGGTCGTGGGTCTCGGCGAATGCGCGCAATCGTGTGGTAAAGGCCGTTTGGAAGTCATCGAAATTGTGATTTTGACGAGCAACCTGAAATGCCATGCCCTGGACAACGGAAAGAAGATTCTTCGATCGATGGGATAGTTCCCGCATGACAAAGCGGACATGCTCTATATCCCGCTTGCGCATTGCGACCTCGGCGCTCAGTGCCAAGCTTGGAACCGAGATGCTGATCAGGAATGTGAGCAGAAGAAGAAACGAATCGTTCTGGCTGCTGCGCGCAAACGGTCCGTCGCCCGATACCGTGCCCCATACCGCAAAGCAGGAGAGGATGAACGTGGTGGTGGCGGTATCGCGCTGATTGCGGCGCAGTGCAGCCCACATCAGCGGCAGGATGGCCAGGAACGCCAATGGGCCCCTGTCGGCGGAGTGCTGCAGGAGCGGACTAAAAGCCACCAGCCCGACCGCGACGGCTGCAAGAAAAACCAAGCCGGATCGGATCAACTCGCGGCCTCGAGCGAGGTCGACGGAGGCGGTGGCCCACAACACGAGGACGGGCGCAATAACCAATGCGCCGGCAAGGTCGCCCATCCACCACGTCATCCATATCGGTGCAAAATCCGACCAATTCGCGTAGCCCGCCAAGCTCAGGCTTACAACTCCCACGGTGGCGCTGATCACGGTAGATGGCGCCAAGCAGATCAATGCGAACCGGGCGACCCTTCCAGGGGTGCGAAAAGTGCTCTGGCCGTCAGACCACCGATTGATGAGATAGGCGCCGACGAGACCTTCGAGTGTATTGCCGGCGGCGATTGCAAGCGACGTATTGATCGAGCCGGCGGTGGTGGCATTGGTGATCAGGGCGGCGAGGAAGATCGCAGCAGAAACGCGATATCCCCGCAACAGCACGGCGGCCAAAGCGAATCCGGTGGGCGGCCAAATCGGCGTCGCGCTTGGATTGATCGAGGCCAGCGCCAAGCTTAGCTTTGCGACGGCAAAATAGACGGCTGCGATCGCAAAAAATTCGACGATGGCGTGCGTCAGCTTGCCGGCAGCGGAGGCTACGGCGGGGCCGAAAGATGTGCTGACCATTGCGCCCTGCCGTTCGGTCTCGAAGCTTCCGCGCGCACCGCCTGCGGCGCGTAGACGACTCATAGTAACCGGCGCGGAGGACATGCGCGAGGCACGTCCGGCAGGTTCACCACCGTAGCCGGGGGGAAGCAGCCGCACGTGCCGCCGCTTCGTTTGCGCGCCAGCGTTGGGGCCATCGGGGGATCACTGTGCCAGCCGGTTCTCTTTTCGGCCCAAACATGGCATATGCAGGGACGCAATGGCCAAGACGGCGAAATTGACAGCCGGTATTGACCGTGGACGTGGGACGCCCTGATGCAACCAGCCTGGAAGATTACGGCCTGCCTTCTTGCAGCCTCTGTCGCCGCGTTTGCGCTGCCGGCCGACGCGCAAGCGCCGCGGCCTTGGCTCGTTGCGGACCTGCTGTCGGCGGCGAGATCGGAAGGAAGCACGCTGACCATCTACGCTGCGATGAACGAGGAGGAGGCGCTGCCGTTCTGGTCGGTGTTCGAGGAAGCGACCGGCATCAAGGTCAACTTCTTGCGGATGTCGGATGCCAGCTTGCGGGCTCGTATCGCGATCGAGCACCGCGCCGCCCAGCGGAGCTGGGACCTGGTCGCCACCAACGCGGTCGACCGGCTGGGCAACGAGATCCTGTCGCAGTTCGATCCACCGCAGGCGAAGGAGCTGATCCCGCAGGCGCGCGATCCCGATCGGCGCTGGTACGGCGTCTACGGCAACTACAACGCGCCCGCCTACAACACCAATTTCGTCAAGCCGGCAGAGCTGCCGAAGAGCTACGAGGAATTCCTCGATCGCAAGCAGTGGGCCGGCAAGATCGCCATCGACGCCACCGACGCCGAATGGCTGACCGGGATGTTCATGCATTACGGCGAGGAGCGCGGCGGCCGGCTTGTCCGCGACCTCGTGGCGGCGCTCAAGCCTGCGGTGGTCGACGGCCGCCTCAATCTCGCCCGCCAGGTCGGCGCCGGCGAATACTGGGTTGCGCTCAACAACTACGTGCCGCTGACCATCAACGTGAAGGTCGGCGGCGGACCGACTGATTTCTGGGCGCTCGATCCGGTCGCGCTCGCGTTCGGGTCGGTCGGCATCAACACGCAGGCGGCCCATCCCAAGACCGCGCTGTTGGCCGCCAATTTCATGCTGAGCCAGGAAGGCCAGGCCTTTCTGACCAAGAAAGGCCGCTTGCCCTCACGTGCGGATGTGGCGACCAATCCGCCCGGCGTGATGGATGTGCTGCGCCAGAAGAAGATTGTGGCCGTGGTGTCGTCCGTCAACGAGCAGCGCAAGATGCAACAAGCCTTCAACGAGATTTTCCGGTCGCGGTAAGCGCGCCGCATTCGCAGTCGCAAATAAGTTGTGACCTCAATCCTGACTGGATGAGGTCACAACTGCACGTTCCGCAGCGCTCAAGCCGAGACGCGACCGAAAATCCACTCTCCTCGCGGAGAGGGGATTTGAACGCTAATTCAGCCGGTCCTTGATCTTTTCGATGCCCGCATTGGCGCAAGCTTCGTCCTTGTCACCGCCGGGTGCGCCGGCGGCTGAAATGCCGCCGACCGTCTCGTTGCCGGCCTTGATCGGCAGGCCGCCCGCCCCGGTGGCGAGCTGGGGGTCGTAGACGGTGGGATTGAAGGCGCCGGGCCCGGAGATCCTTTTGGTGAATTCTTCGGTCGAGATTCCCCGCAAGGCGGAGGTGTAGGCTTTGCGGCGGGTGGATTCCCTGCCCACGCTGCCGACGCTGATGCCGTCGCCGACAATGACCACCTTCGTCTGGCCGGTGCGATCGGCGACGGTGACCGTGATGTTGTAGCCCTGCGCCTTGCAGGCGGCGACCGCCGCCTGCGCGGCTTCCACGGCCAGGGCGGCTGTCAGCACCTTGTTGGTTTGGGTAGGAAGGGGATCGGC
>WNGQ01012773.1_pt1 | contig 11455 bp, 8 predicted proteins | sample 5407661 | NCBI WGS metagenome assembly WNGQ01 (sample SAMN13153382, study PRJNA577476) | soil metagenome | isolation source: 60 cm soil or saprolite under Garry oak tree replicate 2 | place: USA:California | collected 2016-06-15
CATTTTCTTGGGTGCCATCGTCAAAATTGAAAGTTATATTATCGCCCAGATTGGTATAACTGCCCTTACGTTGAGTTTCTGGAGCATTTACATCTACTTGTTGTCCACTCAAAAGCGATTTGGCTGCATGACTTACCCGACTGCGTTCCTGAGTGACGAAGAGAAACTGCCGATTTGCTTGTAAAGTAAGTCGATCAATACGTGAGGTAAAGTAGTCAAGACCAATTCCAGAACGGTGAAAACATTCATATTGGCCACTGATTGATTTCATGCTGGAAATCCTTAAAAAGTGCTCTGCATGCTATTGATTGTTGCCTTAAAGAATGAACTTTAACGAATGAATACATTGGGATATCGTGAAGACTCCCGAGGTCCGATACATCGGCACCTACGAATAACCTGATTATTTGGTTAAAAGTCATCATTTAACAATATATATTATATACGTTCATTGCTGTGAAATGTTTCGAATGTCTTCCGGATTTTGAGGAGTTTCACTGGTATCTTTCGAGCCAATTTCATCAGTTGGTGTGCGTGTATCATTTGTGATGTTATGAACTATTACCGCCATATTATCGGGTAAAGCCCGTTTTCCCTGCGCGTAGAAAGCATTGACTTCAGCACCTCCTAGGAGGATGACAGCAAAAAAGTAGAAGAAGAAGATAAAAATAATGGCAAAACCTACTGTTCCTGTGTAACCACCTAAGAAATGTGTCGCATAAAATGGAAATAGTTGCAGGTAGGCCTGAGTAGCTACTGCTGCCAGGAGCGCTCCAAACCAACTTTCACGGAAACTGATATGTTGATTTGGTACAACTAAGTACATGATTTCTATTAAGATCCAGGAGGCAAGTAACCCACAAAATATGGTCAAGACATCAAAACCGAAGCCGCTGCTAGCAATCTGACTCTGACCGAGGGGAGTTTTTTGAACGAATGAGCGTACCACAGTAGGAATTGAGTTTGCGAATAACATCAAAGGCGCTAAAATCACGAAGACCAAAAGCATACCCAGGGCCATAATATACTGCTGAATAATACCACGCGTGCGAATTTGGTAAATGATATCAAGTTGTCCTTCCATAGCAACAAAGAGGCCTGAGCCTCCGATGATAGCCATAATGATGGCGATTATTCCCAGGGCGCCTGCATCCTGGTTGAGTGTATTCAGGGCCAGCCCAACAACTTCTTGTGATGGTATTGGTGGAGGAAATATCTGTTGAATTTGTTGAATTAGCTGTTCCTGGATCGAGGGATTCAGGCCTCCAAAGATGAAGCCCGCGAGAGCAAGGATGGCAATGATGAATGGGATAATTGCTACCATGAGGTTAAATGCGAGGCCTGATGCCAGGCTCAAAACCCAATCATAATTAAATTTAGAAATAAATGCCAGTATTGAATTGAAGCCTTTTACGCCAGTTTTTACTACTTCTGGAGTGGTTGATGGCGCTTTCTCGTCAGTTGCCATTGCATTGTTCCTCGTAGGCAATAGATGTTTGTACTATACTATAGTATATAGAAGAGATGGTCAATGCTAGTTCATTGATGTATTATAAAAATCCAGAAAGATGATACACATTATCAGGATTGAAAAGCAGTCATGAGTTCACGGCCACCGCCAAAACAGCAAAGTTTTGCTTCTTTGCTGTGGGAAGTTCTACGACTTGGGGCACAGACATTGTGGGGTACCCTTGCTAGTCCTGTACGGCCCTTGTTTGAGCGCCAGCAGGCATTGGCAGTGTTGGGTTTACCACCAAATGCTACGCGCCAGCAAATTAAACGTCGCTATCGTGCGCTGGCAAAAAAGCATCATCCAGATCGCGGAGGAGACCAACAGGAGATGCGGCGTATTATTGCTGCGTATGAATTGTTGATGAAGGATCAAACGTAAGGCTGTCATTGTGACAAAATATGATCCACAGTGTTGAATAAATGTGTCCATCATCCCCTGTCCACTGAAAGCCGATCAATTGGCGCTATGCACGATAATGGTGATGAACACATGAATTGGGATTATGGAAAAGCCAGCGAGGGCCGATACATCGGCGATGTGCGCGATACATCGGCACCTACAGATGGCTGGGTTTGTCACATGAATGGTAACTGGATAGTTGACAAGCTCTGTCCAACTATTGAACGCCCTCTTCATCCCATTGATTCCAACGTATTCGTTGAGAAGTCTCGCCAGGGTATACCACCAGGCTTTCGCCTCAACCGCACGGAAGCCCGCCTTGGCCAGAACGCCTCGAGAATGGAGAGCACCAGCTTGTCATCCTGAGCACAGCGAAGGATGTATGGATTACCCACATCGACACCCAGGGAAGGCCAGTACATCGTAGCTCTCGCAAGGAGAGAAGAAAGACGGTACACTCATGAGCAGAAAGAATCATCTGTTCACGAAAGGAGTGACCGTCATGACCCTCTCATATTACGCCGCCCGTGCGAATTTGTCCTCTCTGCTGCACCAGCATCCCGACTGGACGCATGCCCAGTTTGCTGCCGCGCTGGGCTACTCCACCGCCTGGGTCAAGAAATGGCTCAAACGCTTGCGGGAAGAACAGGCAGCGGGAGTGCCGTTGGAGCAGATCTGGCAAGGGCACTCCCGCGCTCGCAAGCACCTGCCCACCAAGACGCATCCGCTGGTCGTCGAGCAGATCCTGGCCATCCGGGACCAGCCGCCAGAAGGCTTGCGGCGTGTGCCTGGTCAGGAGGCCATCCACTACTATCTGGAGCGCGATCCCGCCTTGCCGTTCTTCCAGTTGCCGGTTCCCTCGTGCAAGACCATTTACCGGGTGCTCAAACGCCACCAGCGCATCCCTGAGCGTGGCAAGCCGGTCCATCAGCCACTGGAGCGTCCAGCGCCCATGAGCGCCTGGCAGATCGATTTCAAAGATGTCTCCAGCGTGCCGGCCGATCCCCAGGGCAAGCGGAAGCATGGGGTCGAAACCCTCAACATCATCGATACGGGCACCTCCGTGGTGCTGGATGCGCATGTGCGCGCCGATTTCACGGCGGAAACGGCCTTAGCAGCCCTCGCGAGCACCCTGGCCACGTATGGTCGGCCCCAGAGCATCACCTTGGACCGCGATCCGCGCTGGGTGGGCAGTCCGCAAGGCAGCGATTTTCCTGCAGCCCTGGTGCGCTTTGGCGCCTGCTTGGGCATCCAGATCCACGTCTGCGATCCGCAGCAGCCCCAACAAAATAGTTTTGTCGAAAGGTACCACCGCACCTATCAAGAGGAGTGCCTCGCCCTGGATCGGCCTGCGGACCTGGAGCAAGCCCAAGCGGTGACCGCTGCCTTCGTGCGGCACTACAACCTGGAGCGGCCGCATCAAGGCCTCTCCTGCGGCAACCGTCCTCCGCTGCTCGCCCTCCCACGCCTTCCAGCTTTACCGCCACTGCCACCGACGGTGGATCCGGATAGCTGGCTCGGGCCACTCGATGGGCTGCATGTGGAGCGCAAAGTGGATCGGCACGGCATGATCAGTCTCGATCTCAAACGCTACTATGTCTCGGCTCACCTGGTCGGCCATCATGTCGTCTTGCAGTTGGATGCCACGTCGCGCTGTGTGCACGTGCTCCATGAGCAACAGCTCATGAAATCCTTGCCGCTGCGAGGGCTGGTCGGACGACCGCTCTCCTTCGAGCAGTTTCTCACCCATATGCTCCATCAGGCTCGGGCTCAGGCCCGCTTACGTTCCTTGCAAGAACGCAAATATCGCACAGCTGCTGTCGCAACTCCCTAGAGCTACGATGTGCTGGCCTTCGTCCGGTGACGATGTGGGTAATCCATACATAATCCATACATCCTTCGCTGCGCTCAGGATGACAACCTCTTACCGGTCTTGGTCGTTAAATTTCATCAATGCTGTATTATGGGAGGAACTATCATGAAGCTTACCAGGATCGACCGCTCTCAGGCACAACCTGACACCAGCCGCAAGGGCTACTTTGATGGTGAAGTAAAAACACTACAATTAGTCGGGCCAAAACAGAGCAATGAAATTGAATTGCTTGCTGTATACTTTAGCGCAGGAGCGCGCACCAAACCTCATATTCACGAACAAGATCAGGTTTTACAGATCATCGAAGGTCAGGGAATTGTTGCAACCGAAACTGAAAAGTTGCTGGTTTCGATTGGTGACGTAATCACTATTCCAGCCGGCATCTGGCACTGGCATGGCGCTACTCGAAACACAGCGATGTGCCACATCTCAATTAAAAGACCTGGCCCCACTAATTGGGAAGTTGAACTGAAGAATTGGGCATCAGGTTACGACGAATAAGAAGGCTGATAACAAGATACGTTGTAACTCCATACGCCACTCATACGTGTGAAGAATTGTATCCAATATATGGAAAGGAAAGAGTATTGGTTCGTCAAGCTTCATGTGACATGTAGGGGCATCCCTTGCGGATGCCCGGCCCAATACGTCATATGAAGCTTGACGCACGAGTATGATGTAACTGATAGAGCAATAGGAGGGAACGTGTGATTCCGATCAAAGATTATGCTGGACCACGTCGGCGCCTTCCCTTGATCACATGGGGACTTATCGCGATCAATGTGATCATCTTTCTCTACCAGGTATCGCTTGGGCCCGATGCCCCGGCATTCATGTTCGCGTATTCGGTTGTGCCGGTGGCGCTGACACATGGTATCCCCCAGACATCGCTCCCAGGAGTGCCAGCGAATATCCCATTTCACACACCAATTCCCGTCTATCTTACGTTGATCACTGCTATGTTTTTGCATGCTGGGTGGCTACACATAGGCGGCAATATGCTCTTCCTTTACATCTTTGGCGACAATGTAGAAGACCGGATGGGACACCTCCCTTATTTACTCTTCTACCTGTTCTGTGGAGTAATAGCTGGCATTACACAGATCGCTGTTGATCCAGGCTCCTCCGTCCCTGGTCTCGGAGCCAGCGGTGCTATCGCAGGAGTATTGGCGGCGTACCTGGTACTGTTTCCACTTGCAAGGGTGCGAACGATCATCTTCATCTTCATTTTCTTCACTATAGTGACTCTACCAGCGATTCTCTTGATCGGGTTATGGTTCTTGTTACAGTTTTTTGATGGTGTGGCAGCGCTCTCTAATGTGCAACAGGGCATGGGCGGGGTGGCGTATTTTGCTCATGTGGGAGGATTTGTGACGGGCCTGGTGATTACTTTGCTGTCAAGACCATGGCTCGGACCACCAGCAAATGTTAGCTATCCCTATATCCCACGTCATCCAGGTTCAGTTGACCGCTCCACATGGTGGCAATAGCATGATACCTTCCAGCGGCTTCCCTTAAGTGCCAGGCCGAGGTTCCCTAGCGCGGGCAATGATAGTCGTATCATGCGATTTCCCTGCCTACTCGATAGAAAGCAGGTTGCCACACTGCCCACAGAAGCGATTGCCTGCCGGGTTCTGCTACTGTTGAAAGAGTCTTTCAGCAATGATATCTCATCATAGAAAGAATTTGGAGGTTGAGGTTCTGCTCATAGTAGCGTATAATTTGTACAATGACATGATATGGGAAATACTCACGAGCCCCTAGAAATTAGCATGCATGCTGACGTAGACAACAAATTTGGTTTTGGCTCGCTGGCCCACTCATCAGTGCGCTCCCATGAGGAGGTGGAGCATGGCCGACCATGTAGGACAGCAGCTCGGCAACTATCGTCTGACTCGTCTGCTGGGGCACGGTGGATTTGCCGAGGTGTACCTGGGTGAACATCTGCACCTGGGCACCCAGGCCGCAATCAAAGTGCTGAATGTGCAGTTGGCGGGTGTCGAGCTAGCACGATTCCGTGATGAAGCCCGCATTATCGCGCGGCTGCAGCATCCTCATATCGTGCGGATCCTGGACTTTGGCGTTGATGGCGCCCTCCCGTTCTGCGCGATGGACTATGCCCCCAATGGGACGTTACGCCAGCACTATCGAGGGAATATACCCCTGCCAGCAACAAGTATTCTGCCCCATGTCAAGCAGGTGGCCTCCGCCTTACAGTATGCCCATGAGCAAAAGGTGATCCATCGCGATATCAAGCCAGAGAATATGCTCCTGGGGAGACACGACGAGGTCTTACTCAGCGATTTTGGTATCGCTGTGGTGGTGCAGAGTTCACGCTCGAAGCCTATTCAGGAGACGGCGGGCACCGTTGCCTACATGGCACCCGAGCAGATCCAGGCCCAACCCGGCCCCGCTAGCGATCAATACTCCCTGGGTGTTGTGGTCTACGAATGGCTCTGCGGAGAACGCCCTTTTTCCGGTCCTTTTCCTGAGATCGCCATCAAACACACGCTTGTATCCCCTCCACCCTTACGCGAGAAGGTGCCGACCATCTCATCTGGGGTTGAGCAGGTGGTGCTGAAGGCACTGGCGAAAGACCCGCAGCTCCGCTTTGCGAGCGTTGAGGCTTTCGCCCTGGCACTGGCTGAGGCGTGCGAGACAGAATCGTCTGGGCCGACCTTCTTTGTTCCCTCTTCGGGTTACCTCGCCTCCGCTGGACACTCGCCCACACACAACCTGCCTGCACAGCTCACTCCCCTCGTTGGGCGTGATCACGAGGTTGCGACGGCGTGTGCCCTCCTGCGGCAACCAGACGTTCGCTTGCTGACCCTGACGGGTACAGGTGGTGTTGGCAAAACGCGTCTCGGCCTCCAGATCGCAACCGAACTGATTGGCGACGGTATCGATGGTGTGTGCTTCGTTCAGCTGGCCTCGATCAGCGACCCCGAACTGGTCGTTCCCACCATCGCCCAGATACTCGGCATCAAGGAGATCGCAGAGCGACCGCTCCTGGACCTCCTGAAAGAGTCGCTGCGGGACAAGAACCTGCTACTCCTCCTGGACAACCTCGAGCAGGTGGTCACCGCCGCTCCACAGCTTACAGAACTGGTCGCGGCGTGTCCACACCTCAAGGTTTTGTTCACAAGCCGGGCCGTGCTACACATACGTGGCGAACACGAGTTCCCCGTACCTCCGCTCGCGCTGCCAAACCGCAAACAGTTGCATGATGTTGAGAGCCTCTTGCAGTACCCGGCGGTGATCCTCTTTCTCGAGCGTGCGCAGGCTTCCATGCCCGACTTCGAGTTGACCACGGCCAACGTCAGGGCAATCGCCGAGATCTGCGCACGCCTGGATGGATTGCCGCTAGCGATTGAACTGGCGGCAGCCCGCATTAAAGTGCTACCACCACAGATGCTCCTCGCACGGCTGGAGTATCGCTTGCCGATGTTGACGAGCGCTGCGCGGGATGTTCCCATGCGACAGCAAACGCTGCGGAATGCGATTGCGTGGAGTTACCACCTGTTGGATGGTCAGGAGCAGCAGTTGTTCCGACGGCTCGCCGTTTTCGTTGCTGGCTGCGCGCTGGCTGGCGCAGAGGCGCTGTGCGCAGCCCTGAGAAATGGAAGCGCAGCGCTATCGGTCCTGGACGGCGTGGCCTCACTCATCGATAAAAGCTTACTGCAACAAACCGAGCGGGGTGCGGGTGAGCCTCGCCTCGTCGTGCTGGAGACGATCCGCGAGTATGGGCTGGAATGTCTAGAGGCCCTCGAGGAGATGGAGGTCACCCGGCGTGCGCATGCTGCCTACTACTTGCGGCTCTCCGAGGAGACAGAGCAGGAGTTCGGAGGCCCGCAGCAAGCCGCGGGGCTGGAGCGCCTGGAGCGGGAACATGACAACCTGCGAGCTGCACAGCGCTGGTCGTTGGAACAAGCTGGGCACGCGGAGGGTGTGCGGCGCGAAGAGATAGCTTTGCGCCTGGGCGCGGCACTACAGCGCTTCTGGATAATTCGTGGCCATGTAAGCGAGGGGCGAGCTTTCCTAGCACGCGCACTGGTGAGAAGCGCAGGCGTTGCAGCATCCATTCGGGCGAAGGCGCTTATTGCTGCTGCGAGGTTGGCGCTTGCTCAGGGCGACTATCATGATGGAGAGGGACTGGCTCAGGAGAGCCTGGCACTGTGCCGGGAACTGGAAGACACCGCGGGCATCGCCTTCTCGCTCTATCTGCTGGGCATCGTTGCCTGGAGGAAGGGCAACGCACCCGTGGCGCGCGAACGTTCCGAGGAGTCTCTGGCGCTCTTTCGAGCGGTAGGCGACCGGGAGCGCATCGCCTACGCGCTCTTCCAGTTGGCGTATATGGACAGCACGCAGGGCGAGTACGCTCGCGGACGCACCCTGTTGGAAGAGGCCGTGACGCTGCACAGGGCACTGGGCAACAAGAGGGGCATTGCTCATGCGCTCTCGCAACTGGCACAGGTGCTCTTTGTCTCCCTGGCAGATATGTCAACAGTGCGCGTTCCGCTGGATGAAAGCCTCGCACTTTCCAGGGAATTGGGCTTCAAGGAAGGGATTGCCGCTTCCTTCTGCCTCTCAGGGCAGGTAGCGCTTAGTCAGGGTGACATGACCACAGCGCATGCGCTGTCTCAGCAAGGCCTGGCACTCTACCAGGAGATAGGGCACCGCCACGGGACAGCCGAGGCACTCTCCCTGCTAGGGCGGGTGGTCGCCATCCAGGGTGACCATGCAGCAGCACGTGCTCATTATGAGGAGAGCCTGGCTTTGGCCAGCGAGGTTGGTGACAGGCTTCACGTCGCTTCATGCCTGGAAGGATTGGCAAGCGATGTCGCGGCAAACGAAGAGTCTGCCTGGGCGGCAAATCTCTGGGGTGCAGCAGAGTCCTTGCGCGCTAGCATAGGCGCGCCCCTTCAACCAATTGAGCGAGCTGGCTATGAGCGGGCAGTCGCTGATGCTCGCGCTCAACTTGGCAAGCACGCTTTTGCCACTGCCTGGGCCGAGGGACGCAGGATGACGCCGCAACAAGCCCTCACTGCCCACGGTCAAGTAAATCTACCCTCCCAGATCTCGACGAAGCCGCTATCGCCTCCTCCAACCAAGCCACTAGCCAAGTACCCTGATGGAATGACGGCACGTGAGGTTGAGGTGCTGCGTCTACTGGCGCAAGGACTGACCGATGCACAAATCGGCGAACAACTGGTGATCAGCCCTCGCACCGTCAATAACCACCTCACCTCGATCTACCAGAAAATCCAGGTTTCCTCCCGCAGCGCTGCTACTCGCTACGCAGTGGATCAGCACCTTGTCTAGCTATCCTCTCTTATATCCAGCATCGCTATGATTCAATCATGCTGTTGAAAATACTATCAACTTCTCGGCCACCCGCTGCGCCGAGAAGTATCTCTAGTCACGACCATGAGTTATATCACCTGGAGAGTCCGTCTATCCTTCCTTCAGGCTGTTTCGAACATAGATAATGCGATTGAGTTATTTTACAGATGTGTTGCCACCTTCCGCCAAGTATATTGTGAGCAGTGGTTCAAGATGATGCAGCGGAACCGGCTCAGGCTGGTCAGCAGGTAGGACACGCGTCGGCGCCATCTTAGGTCCGCTGGTTGGGGGAGTTCTGCTTGGCCTTGGCGTCTCGGCGCAATCAGAGATCGCTCTCTTCGGTTTTCCCTTGCCGATCAGTCCTTTGGTTATGTTTGCTTTTGGTATCCAGACATACCTGCATACCCTGGAAGAGATCTCCCTTTCCTACAGGCTAGCCACTGCTGGCTCAGCAATAGAAAAGGAACTGACTCATTGATCCGAGGGAAAGTAGCTCCAGCACATGCCCACTGAATATGTGGCATACTTAAAAAGAACATGCCTAATCAGGGAAAGCACCAGCAAAACTCAAAATTCAAACATAGTTCCTGGTATGAAGGAGGTCCCTATGACATACGAAGATACACTAGCACACGTACCTCTCCTGGCGCACTTGACCAGGGAAGAATTACAGGCACTCGCCAAAAGTTGCCGGGAGGGCCAGTTCAAAGCAGGCACCACCTTGACCTCCCAAGGCGATACAGGTGTAGGACTTTATATACTGACGAGTGGAAAAGTACGGATCACACAGACGAAGAGTCCTGGTGGGGCCGAGGTAGAACTGGGTACGGCTGGTCCAGGAGATGTCCTGGGCGAGATGGCTCTTCTTGACGATCTGCCACGCTCGGCAACGCTCACAGCGATAGTAGATGTGACGGCCCTCTTGTTGCCTGTGTGGGCTTTCCGTACTACGTTGCGGAGCCACCCTGATATTGCTCTCAAACTCCTCTCTGTTCTCAGTCGTCGTGTGAGACAGGCCGAAGATCGTTCTTACGAGTAGAGGGTGTGGTTCAATACATTTTAGTCAGGTTCTGGTCGTCGTTCTAAAGAGCAAGTAGGCACATCGAAAGTGTCTAAACGCCATCACATCCCCAACTTAACAACCCCAACCATTCTCCCATTCACAAGAGCCACACCTCTCCTGGCCCGCATAAACATCTTCAATTCTGACGCCTTAAGTGCTATTACCTGCTCACCACTATCTCCGCCATTCCAGATCAGCAAAACATGATCACTCTCGTGCACAATCATCGCCAATAACACTTTGTCTTTGTCAACAAGCTCCGTCGTAATTACGCCAGCGGTAGCCCGACCTTTTTGAGGATATTGGCCCAGTGGAACTTTCTTGCCCAGGCCACTCTCTGTCACAACAAAAAGGCTCAAAGGATCACCCATTGTATTCTGCTCATCCTGATCAAGATACGTAGCGCTTACTACCTTTGCGCCGATTCCCAATGCCATAGCAGCTACACCCTGACCAACACGCCCCTGGGCACGCAACACCTCGTCGCTGAATCGCAAAGTTTGTGCATTGTCTGTAGTCACAAAGTATTCACCCTGCCCTCGACATAGCAATGCAGCTACGACAGCATCTCCATTAGCCAGTTTCATATCCTGCAAGCCGTCAACATCAGCTGTCTTGTAGTCACTCAACGGTGACTTTTTGACCTTGCCAAGCTTGCTAAAAGTCACGAGGTAACAATCCTCATCGTAAGACTCAACAGGTAACACTGCCACTACCTCTTCTTGAGGGGCGAGTTCTAACAACTTACGTACGGGCTCACCTTTCGTTGAACGCGTTCCTTGAGGTATACGATGCGCTGCTACCTGAAAAATACGGCCGGTTGAGCAAACACATAACACATAATCTTGTGAGGTAGCAGCTACAAGCTGCCGCAGTTGTTCATCTCCACGTACTGGCGTATATATTGCATCACCATTTTTACCTTTAGGTGTAAAGATATCTGCTGGTAATGCCTTGAGTGTTCCATTACGTGTGAAGGCAATCACTAATGGCTCGCGTTCGTGTAAACTTGCAACCTCAGTAACGGCTGCATTTGCCTGTCCTTCTACTTCGATGACCGAACGCCGATCGTCACCGTACTCCTTGATAAGCTGCTGCATCTCTTTTTTCAGCAGTATGATTAGTTCATTGCGATCCCCAAGTAACCGTTCCAATTCTCCGATACGGACTAGGAGTTCCTCTCTTTCTTTAGCATACTTACTTGCATCCAGGCGGGTCACCTGTGCCAGGGTCATAGAAGCGATTACATCTGACTGAATGGGTG
>WNGQ01013593.1_pt1 | contig 11455 bp, 9 predicted proteins | sample 5407661 | NCBI WGS metagenome assembly WNGQ01 (sample SAMN13153382, study PRJNA577476) | soil metagenome | isolation source: 60 cm soil or saprolite under Garry oak tree replicate 2 | place: USA:California | collected 2016-06-15
ATCGACCGGCCCGCAGCCCGCGGCGCCGTCAACCGGCCCGCAGCCCGCCATGGCGCCGTTCGGCGGCCCGCAGCCGGGCCGGTCACCAGCTGTCGGCCCGCAGCCCGCGGCGGCCAGGTACACCGGCCTCCAGCCCGCCGCCTTCCCGCCGTCCGGCCTGCCTTCGCCCATCCCGGCATCGGCTGGCTCACCGCTGGCCCCGGCCGCGGCCGGGGCGCCGAACGGCCCGGCGGACCTGGCCGCGGTCACCCTCCCGGCGCCGGCCGTCTCCGCCCCGGCGCCGGCCGTCTCCGCCCCGGCGCCGGCGGTCTCCGCCGTGGCGCCGCGGACCACGTTCAACCGCGTCCTCGGCGGCCGGTCCGGCCGGCATCAAGCCACCGCCTCGCCAGCCGCCGGCCCGGCCCAGGCGCAAACCCAGGCGCAAAACCAGGCGCAGACCCGCGCGCAGACCCAGGCCGGCTCCCGCAATGGCACCCAGGCGGCCGCGCAGGCCCAGCCGAGGGCGGCGCGGCACGCCTACGGAGCAGACCGCCAAGGTGAGGGCTCGTTCTTCACCCGGGCGCCGATGCCCCCGCTCACGTCGGCCGCGCCCGCAGCCGCCGCGCCCGCAGCCGCCTCCCCAGGTCAGGACCCGGCGGTCCGGTCCGAACCCCGGCAGCCCGGGCAGCCCGAGGGCTCCGGCTGGGGCGCCGTCCCGTGGGAAGGGCCGGGCTCCGCCGGACCGAGCCGGTCCGGCGGGGGGTGACGCGAGATGGACCACGGACTCGTCAAGCGCCTGCGCGGCGACGTCGGCGACCGGCTGGCCGAGCAGCGGCGGCTGGACGCCGCGGCCGGGATGCCGCCGATGACGGGGGAGGACGAGCGCCAGTTCGCCCGGGCGATCATTTCCCAGGTGCTCGAGGAGCATGCCAGGAGCGAGATCCTGGTCGGCCGCCCGCCGCTGAACGCCCAGGAGGAAGAGGATCTCGCCGAGGCGATCCACGCGGCGCTGTTCGGCGTGGGCCGGCTCCAGCCGCTGCTGGAAGACCAGAACATCGAGAACATCGACATCAACGGCTGCGACCGGGTCTTCGTCGGCTACGCCGACGGCAGCGAGGTGCTCGGTGAGCCGGTCGCCGAAAGCGATGAGGAACTGGTCGAGCTGATCCAGGTGCTGGCCGCCTACTCCGGCCTGTCCAGCCGCCCGTTCGACACCGCCAACCCGCAGCTCGACCTGCGGCTCCCGGACGGCTCCCGGCTGTCCGCGGTGATGGACGTGACGCTGCGGCCGGCGATCTCCATCCGGCGCGCCCGGATGGGCAAGGTCTTCCTCGCCGACCTGGTCGGCAACGGCACGATCACCCCCGAGGTGGGCTCGTTCCTGGCCGCCGCGGTGGCGGCGCGCAAGAACATCATGATCGCCGGGGCCACCAACGCGGGGAAGACGACGCTGCTGCGCGCGCTGGCCAACCAGATCCCGGCCGAGGAGCGGCTGATCACCGTGGAGCGCGCCCTCGAGCTGGGCCTGGACCACTTCCCCGAGCTGCACCCGAACGTGGTGGCGTTCGAGGAGCGGCTGCCGAACAGTGAGGGCCTGGGCGAGATCTCCATGGCGGACCTGGTCCGCCGGTCGCTGCGGATGAACCCGAGCCGGGTCATCGTCGGCGAGGTCCTCGGCGACGAGATCGTCACCATGCTGAACGCGATGACGCAGGGCAACGACGGCTCGCTGTCCACCATCCACTCGAACTCCTCACTCGAGGTGTTCAACCGCATCTCCACCTACGCCATCCAGTCGGCCGAACGGCTGCCGGTGGACGCCACCCACATGCTGATCGCGGGCGCGATCGACTTCGTGGTGTTCCAGGAGAAGCGGAACGAGTACACCCAGGGCGGCCGGCTGCGCCGGTTCGTGAGCAGCGTCCGGGAGGTGACCGGGGTGGACGGCCGGGTGCTGTCCAGCGAGGTGTTCGCGCCGAGCCGGGACGGCCGGGCGGTGCCGCACGCGCCCGCCTCCTGCCTGGACGAGCTGGCCGCCTTCGGCTACGACCCGTCAAGGGGAGGCTGGCGGTGAATTCTTCGGCGCTCCCGCTGCTCGCGGTCCTGGCCGGCGCCCTCGTCGGCGCGGGCCTGTTCCTGCTCATCGCCGCCATCCGCGGCCTGCCGCCCAAGGCTAAGCTCAGCGGTCCAGGCGCGCTGGAACGCCTGGTCAGGGACGTATTCAGCATTCGCGGCGGGGTCGCGGTCATCGTCGGGATCCTGGTGCTGCTGATCACCCGGTGGGTGGTCGCCGGGATCGGCATGGCGATGCTCACCTACAGCTGGCGCTCGCTGAGCGGTGCCGCGTCCGAGCGCAAGGCCATGGCCCGGCTTGAGGGCCTGGCCACGTGGACGGAGTCTTTGCGCGACACGATCGCCGGCGCCGTCGGGCTGGAGCAGGCCATCCCCGCCTCGACCCGGGTCGCCGACGCCTCGATCCGCGAGCCACTGGCGCGGCTGGTGGACCGGCTGCACACCCGCGTGCCGATGCACATGGCGCTGCGCCGGTTCGCCGAGGATCTCGACGACCCGAGCGCGGACATGATCATCGCGGCGCTGATCATCAACTCCCGGCTGCGCGGCCCCGGCCTGCGCGACCTGCTCGGCGCGCTGGCCGACTCGGTCCGCGAGGAACTCGACATGCGCCGCAAGGTCAACGCCAGCCGCCGGTCCACCCGGCGCAGCGTGCAGATCGTCATCGCGGTCTCGGTGCTCATGGCCGTTGGCCTCGCCGTGCTCGACCACCGCTTCCTGCAGCCCTACGACAGCGTCTTCGGGCAGTTCGTGCTGGCCGTCATCGTGGGGATCTACGCGCTCGGCATCGTGTGGCTGCGCAAGCTGGCCAGGTTCGACATGCCGCAGCGGCTGCTCGGCACGGCGGGCGCGACCGGCCCGGCCCAGCCGTCCGCCCCGGTGATTCCGGGCGCCGAACCCGAGACCGTCGCCGCCTGGCGCGGAGGTGCGGCGTGATCCGGGGAGGCACACCATGATCCAGGCCATTGTCGCCGGCGCCGTCACCGGCCTGGCCCTGTTCCTGCTGATCTACGCGCTGATCCCGCGCCGGGTCGGCCTGGCCAGGCGGATCGCCGCGTTCGACGCGGGCCGGGCGCCCGCGCTCAAGCCGGTCAGGTACCCGGGCGACGGGCAGGAGAGCGCCTTCAGCAAGCGCCTGGGCGCCGCGCTGGCCCGGTTCTGCGCCGAACAGGGCTGGGAGTTCCGCTCGCTGCGCTCGAACCTGAACCTGGTGGGCAAGTCGTTCGAGAACTTCCTGGCGACCAAGGTTCTGCTTGGCCTGTTCGGGCTGATCTTCCCGCCCATCGTGCTGGGCGGGATCGGGCTCGCGGGCGTGCACCTGTCGTTCATCGTCCCGGTCTGGGCCGGCCTGATCTTCGCCGCCATCTTCTTCTTCCTGCCCGACATCGAGCTCAGGCAGCAGGTGGAGAAGCGGCAGCGGGACTTCAGGCACGCCATCAGCGCCTTCCTGGACCTGGTCGCGATGAACCTGTCCGGTGGCCGGGGCGTGCCCGAGGCGCTGATGGCCGCCAGCGAGATCGGCGAGGGCTGGGCGTTCTGGCGGATCAGGGATGCCCTGGCCAACGCCAGGATCACCGGGCAGACGCCGTGGCAGGCGCTCGGTGTGCTCGGCGAGGAAGTGCAGGTGAACGAGCTGAAGGACCTGTCGGCGGCGCTCAGCCTGGTGGCCGAGGACGGGGCCAAGGTCAGGGAGTCGCTGACCGCGCGCGCGGTCAGCCTCCGCCGCCGCGAACTCGCCGACCTCGAGGGGCAGGCGGGGGAGAAGTCACAGTCGATGCTGCTGGCCCAGATGGTCCTGGCCGCGGCGTTCCTGGTCTTCCTCATGTACCCAGCCGTCCATCTCCTACTTCAGGCATGACACCTTCAGGCATGACACCGAGGAGTCCGATGAACATGTTCCAGCCACCCGGCGCCGAAACGGCCCGTTACCTGCGGACCTTCCTCAGGGCGCACGCGGCCAGGTTGCGGGCCGCCCTGGGCGAGAAGGACCGGGGCGCGTCCGCCATCGAGCTCGCGGTGATCACCGCCGTGCTGGTCGGCCTGGCCGTGGCGATCCTGGTCATCGTGGTCAACTTCGCCAACAAGCAGGGCACCGCCATCACCAACACCAACGTGCCCAACCCGGCCGGCGGCGGTCGAGCTTGCCATCCTGGCGCCCGCGCTGATCTTCGCCAGCCTGCTCATCGTCCAGTTCGCCATCTGGTTCGACGCCCGGCACGCGGCGCTCGCGGCCGCGCAGCAGGGCGACCTGGTGGCACGCGAGGACGCGTCGGTGAACCCGGGCGGCTGGCAAGGGCTAGCCCAGAACGCCGCCACCAGCTACTACCGGGGGCTGGATACCAGCCTGATCTCCGGGGTCACCGCGCAGGCGGCCCGCGGGGGTGGCGGCACGGTCTCGGTCACGGTGCAGGGGAAGCTGAACGGCATCTGGCCGCTGACCGTCAGCGAGACCGTGACCGGCCCGATCGAGTGCTTCCGCACCCAGGCCAGTCAGGGAACGGCCTGCGGATGACACCATTCAGGCAGTTCATCAGGGGTGACCGCGGCTCGATGGCGGTCGAGTTCGTGGTCGCGGCGCCCGCTCTCGTGCTGCTCCTGCTGCTGGTGAGCGCGGGCGGCCAGTGGCTCAACCTGACCGGGAAGGTGGGCTCGGCCACCCGCGACGCGGTCCGGGCGGCGTCCGTGGCCCGCACCTTCGCCGGCGCCCAGGCCAACGCGCAGGCGGCGGCCCAGTCCGACCTGGCCGGCGTGTGCGGCGGCGGGGCTCCGGCTACCACGGTCACGCTGTTCCAGGGCGGCGCGCCGGTGGGCCCGGGCGGCTTCGCCGTCGCGCAGGACATCGAGGTCACCGTGTCCTGCGTGGCCAGCCTCGCGGTCTTCCACGTCATCGGCTTCCCGCTCAGCCAGACCTTCGCCGACACCGCGGCCGCGCCGCTCGACCCCTTCACGGACAGGGGCTGACGATGCGCATACGGGACGACCGCGGATCGGTGTCGCTCTGGGTGGTGATCTTCGCGTTCGTGACGCTGGCGCTGCTGATCCTGATCGTGGACGGCGGCCAGGTGATCGTGGCCAAGTCCCGGGCCGCGGACATCGCCGAGCAGGCGGCCCGCGCCGCCGCGGACGACATCAACCCGGCCGCGCTCAGGAACGGCCAGGTGACGATCGCCCAGGGGGCCTGTGACACGCCGGGCCCGGCGAGCGATCTCGTTTCTACCTACATGAAGGGGGTCGGCGTGACGGCGTCGATGCAAGGCTGCACGATCGGTACTGGCCTGGCGGGCGCCCCGGACGTGACCGTGCGGGTGCAGGTGTCGATGACGCCGGTCATCCCGGTCAACCCGTTCGGCACCATCAACGTGTCGGCGTCGGAGACGGCCTACCTGGCCTGCGGCACCGCCGCCGTCCGGGTGGCCTGCTGATGGCGCCGCCGATTCCGGGGCTGCGGCAGCCGGTCAGGATCAGGCGCCGGACGCCGGGCGACGTGCTGGCCGGCATCGCCGCCGTGCTGGTGCTCACCGCGCTGACCATCGGGGTGCCGATCGCCCTCGTCACCGTGGTGGGCCTGCCGCTGCCGCATACGATGCCGAAGCTGAGCGCGCTGACCAGCCAGCTCGACATCACCGCGATCCTGCGCATCCTGTCGGTGATCGTCTGGCTGGCCTGGATCCAGCTGGTGTGGTGCGTGCTGGTCGAGATCAAGGCGGCGGCCAGCCACGCCGAGACCCGGCCGCGGGTCCCGCTGGCCGGCGCCACCCAGTCCGCCGCGCACCGGCTGGTGACCGCGGCGCTGCTGCTGTTCACCGCGGCCGCGGCGCTCACGCCCGCGGTCATCAGCCACGGGCCGCCCCGGCCCGCCCACTCGGTGTCGGCTCAGGTCACGCCGGCGATACCCCTTAGCGCGCCGACCCCGCCCCAGGCGCCGCAGGCGCACGCGGCACCCAACTCCGACAAGGCGTACCAGGTCAATCCGCCGGTCGGCCGGTTCCACGAGTCGCTGTGGGAGATCGCGCAGAACCACCTCGGCGACGGCCGCCGCTACGGGGAGATCTTCGAGCTGAACAAGGACCACGTCCAGCCGGACGGGTCCAAGCTCACCATCGCCAGCCTGATCAGGCCGGGCTGGGTGCTGCTGATGCCCAAGGACGCGCACGGCCCGGGCATCCACGCGGTCGCGCCCAAGCTGGCGGCCGAGTTCGGCCTGACCGCGCATTCCGCCGGGCGGGGCGCCGACCCAGGTGCCGAGCTGCCCGTCGCCGGGGCTTCCGCCGGGTCCGTTCGGGACAATGGGATCTTCGCCGCTCCGGCCGCAGCCGGACAGCAGGCCCCGGCCTGGCCCTACGAGTTGTCCGCGGCCTCGCTGCTGGCCGCCGGCGTGCTGGCCGCGCTCGGCCGGCGGCGGCGGGAGCAGCTGTGGCGGCGGGCGTTCGGCCGCCGGATCGCGGGTCCCGACCCCGACGCGGCGCTGGCCGAGACCGCGCTGCGGCTCGGCGCGGATGACCCCGCGGTGCGGATGCTCGACACCGGCCTGCGCTACCTGTCCCGGCAGCTCGCCGCCCGGGACAGGACGCCGCCGACGGTGTTCGCGGCCCATCTCGGCCAGGAGAACCTGGACCTGTGGATCGCCCCGCCCGACCCGAACCCGCCGCGCCCGTGGCAGGCCGCCGACGGCGGTCAGGTCTGGCGGCTGCCGTACGCGGCCATCGCCGGGCTCGACGCGCCGGAGGTCGGAGGGGCGGCCAGCCTCGCGCCGTACCCGGGCCTGGTGTCGCTCGGCACCAACGAATCCGGCCGGATCCTGGTGGACCTGGAGGTGGCGCACGGCCTGATCGCGGTCCGCGGGCCGCGCCAGGTGGTGCAGGCGGCGCTGTCCGCGCTCGCCGTCGAACTGGTGACAAACCGGTGGTCCGACCAGATGCAGGTCACGCTCATCGGTTTCGGCGACGGGCTCGCTGAAATATCTCCCGAACGGGTCCGGGTGGTCCGCACCCTCGACGAGGCCCTGCCCGAACTGGAGAAGCGTGCCGCCGAGGTCAGGGACGCGATGGCGTCGGCCGGCATCGACTCGGTGCTGACCGGCCGGTCGCTCAGCCATTTGCCCGGCCAGTTGCTGGGCGCCGACGCGGCCATGTGGGCGCCGCACTACCTGATCATGGGCGTGCCGCCGACGCAGGCCCAGGCGGAGCGGCTGCTCGCGCTGGCCAGGAGCCGGTACCGGATGGCGGCCGGCTACGTGATCGCGGGCGACGTCCGCGGCGCGACCTGGACCTGGGATCTATCCCCGCAGGGTCGGCTGCAGGCCGCCGTGCTCGGCTTCGACCTGGAGGCGCAGCTGCTGCCGCCGGAGCAGTACGTGGCGATGGTGAAGCTGTTCCGCGGCACCGCCGCGGACGCGGACGTCCCGCTGGCCGCCCTGGCGTCCGCGGGAGCCGCGCCCGCCGCGCACCTGGTGCCCGGCGCGGCCATGCCGGTGGAGATCGGGCTGCTCGGGCAGACGGGCGTCCAGGCGCCGGGCCCGCTCGAGCCGGACCGCCTCGCCCTGGCCACCGAACTCGTCGTGTACCTGGCCGCCCACCCGGACGGCGTGCACACCAACGTGCTGACCGGCGCGGTCTGGCCGCGCGGGGTTTCCCCAGAGGTGCGCGACGCGGCCCTGTCCCGGGTGCACTCCTGGCTGGGCACGGACGGAAGCGGCCAGCCCAACCTGCTCACCGACCCGTCGGGCCGGCTGCGCCTCGGACCGGGCGCCCGGATCGACTGGCAGGTCTTCCGGGCCCTGTTCACGCAGGCCAGCCAGGCCGCCGCGGCGTCCGACGCGGCCGCCGAGGCCGGTTACCTGGAGCGCGCGCTGACCCTGGTCCGCGGCCAGTTCCTGGACGGGCGCGATCCGGCCAGGTACGCGTGGCTGGCCACGGACGAGATCGAGTACGAGGTCACCGCCGCGGTGGCCGACGCCGCGCACCGGCTGTCCGTGCTGCGGCTGGCCGCGGGCGACGCGGACGGGGCCATGGAGGCGGCGCGGGCCGGCCTGCGGCTCGCGTTCAACGACGAGATGCTCTGGCGTGACCTGCTGACCGGCGCGCACGCCACCGGCCAGGAGCACGTGCTCCGCGCGGCGGTCGGCGAGATCTCCGCCCGGGTGGCGCTGGATGAGGTGCTGCCGCGGATGGCACCGGAAACCGAGGCGCTCATCGACGAGCTCTTCCCGTCCTGGAGGACGTCAGCCGCATGAAACGCACCCTGGGCGGCCTCGCCGTCGCCTGCCTCGCCGTCGCGGGTCTCACCGTCGCGGGCTGCAGCTCGGCGCAGCCGCCCGCGTTCAACCCGGGCGGCCCCGCGTCCACGGCCCCCGCGACGCCGATGGCGCAGTCGTCCGGACCCGGTTCGGTGATCATGCCGCCGTTCGGCAAGAACGCGCACATCGTCATGACCAGCTGGCTGCCGAACAACGCCAGCATGGCGCGGGCCGTGCTGGCCGACAAGGATTACGAGCTGGCCTTCCTGTACGCGGAGTACACCGGCGGGAAGGCCGAGGACTGGACCTCCTACGTCAGCCAGACGATGGAGTTCCAGGTCAGGGGCGTGCTGTCGCGCCCCGACGTGACCACCGAATCGTTCCAGGGCACGATCAGGATCTTCGACATGACGGTGATCCACGACCCGACCGTCCCGGCCGACGTGGACGTCTCGGCTTGCTTCGACAACGCCCGCGCCGTCAACACGAACCTCAGCACGGGGGCGACTCTGCCGGGTCAGTCTCCGTCCGACCGCAACTACTACCGGTACACCGACCAGCTGGCGCGGACCCCGTCCGGCCAGTGGCAGGTGGTCTCGAACTATCCGCTCGTCTACTACCCGCGGGCCAAGGAGTGCAAGCCGTGAGATCCCCCTTCTCCTCCACGCGCCTAGCCGTTCTCGCCGCGCTGGCCGGGCTGCTGCCTGTCCTCGCCGCCGTCCCCGCGAGCGCGGCCGACGGGAGCTCGTCGGTCACCTGCTCGACCGGCAGCAGCTGCGAGATCCAACTCGAGCACATGGTCCACTTCGGCGGGAAGAACTACTCGCCGGGGGCGAACAACATGGTCGTCGACATCACCCCGCCGGCCTGCCTGTGGATCCCGATCGGCGACGCGCACACCGGCAGCCAGTACGTGCTGAACTTCTACGGCAACACCGATCCAGGCGCGGGCGCCCTGTTCGACGGGCAGCACGCCTTCCAGCAGGCCCAGCAGCTGGTGAACACCAACCCGATCGCGCCCGGCACGTGGTACTACCTGCCGGTCAACCCGAACGACAACGCCGCCCAGACGCAGGCCTGCCTGAACCAGCCGCTGTACTTCTGGGACCCGCCCGGCACGGCGCTGCCCGGCATCCAGCTGCCGCCGGAAACGCTGGCCCAGCTCGCCCTGGCCAAGATGAACGTCCCCGGCGCCGGCCAGATGAAGCTCAGCCCGAAGAACGGGAACAGCTTCTCCAACCTGCCCACGTTCGCCCGGGTGACGCTGAGCTTCCGGCCCGAGTTCGGGCCGGGCGGCCTGCCGTACGTGACGGACAACGCCCAGCTCGGCAACCAGGCCGCCACGGTGTGGGTGGAGGCGACGCCGTTGCAGCTTTCCACCAACGACAGCGCGGCCCGGCTGGACACGGCCGGCTGCGGCTACCTGGGTTCGGCCATGATGACCCGCAACCCGCGGGCGGTGGCCAGCACCGGCGCGAACGGCACGGCGGACTGCGGCGTCACGTTCCGCCAGCCCGGCACGTGGAACATCACCGCCACGCTGACCTGGCACGCCTGCTGGGCCCCCGGGGTGGTGGACGGCCCGCCGCCGGCCAACTGCACCCCGGTCCCCGGCGCCGACCTCAACCCGGCCAACTGGGCCCGCAACGTGAACGTCCACGAGATCCAGGCCGCCAACGGCGCCGGCTAGCCCGCCGCCAACGGCGCCGGCTGACCCCGGCTCCCCTCACTCCCCGTCGCCCCGCCCCCAGCCGCCCCGCCGCCACCAAGACCCCAGCCCGTGCAACCACACCGATGTGACATCGATGTTGCTATAGCCACACCAATGTCACATCGGTGTGGCATCAGGACATAGCCGGGAGACGCGCGTGTGATCGAGGGGACTGCTGAGGCGAGCGCGAGGCAACCCGGAAGGATACCGGGACACGGTACGTCCGTTACGCGGTGCTGGTGGGGTCGAAGAGGCGGAGGGTGTGCGCCTTGGCGGCGGCTTCGCCGCGGCTGGCCACGTTCAGCTTGCCGAGGATGTTGGACACGTGCACGCTGGCCGTCTTGGGCGAGATGAACAGCTCGGCGGCTATCTCCCGGTTGCTGCGCCCGGCCGCGACCAGGTGGAGCACCTCGAGTTCGCGTTCGGTGAGGCCGAGCTCGCCGTCCCCGGGACCCGGGCCGCCCGGGGCAGCGCCGGCTATGGCGTCGTCGCTGGTCAGCCGGATCCTGGCGCGCCGCGCGAGGATCGCGATCTGGTCGCTGAGCGGGTGCGCGGCGAGCCGGGCCGCAAGCGGGACCGCACGCTGCAACCGCTCCGCCGCGCCGTCACGGTCGCCGCAGGCCAGCGCGGCCTCCGCCGCGCGCAGCAGCGTCTCGCCGAGCGGATGAGGCTCGCCGAGGCCGGCCCACGCGGCGGCGGCCTGATCCCAGGCGGCGAGCAGCCCGGCGGCCTCATCGCCAGCGCCCGGATGACCGCCGCCGGCGCCCGGATGACCGCCGCCAGCGCCCGGATGAGCAGCACCAGCGCCCGGATGAGCAGCACCAGCGCCCGGATGACCGGCGCCGGGGAAGGCGGCGAGCAGGTGGGCGGCGTCCGCGTCGGCCGCCGCGAAGCTCAGCCGGCAGGCTCGCTGTGCCGGGCCGAACGTCTCCAGTTTCTCCGCGACCGTGCGCAGCCGGTCCGCGAGGGCGGCGGCCTCGTCGCGGAGCCGCTCGTCGCGGGAAACCCCGGCCAGCCGGGCGGCGGCCAGGACCGTGCTGGCCCCGGCGACCACGACGGGCCAGGCGTACCTCGGGCTGCTGCTGGACAGCTCGAAGCGGTCCAGGATCTGCGACGCGGTCCCGAGCGCGGCGGCCGGGCCGTTCCTGGCCAGCGCGAACAGGATCTCCAGCCGGGCCAGCGGAAGCTGGTGCTGGTCCTCGTAGCGGGCCGAACGTAGCGCGTCGCGGGCCGTCAGCATGTTCTGCGCCGCCGCGGCCAGATCGCCCCGGGCCAGCACGATGGAGCCGGTGATGACGTGCAGCAGGGCGCGATTCAGCGGCCCGGGCGCGAGGTAGCGGTCCATGGCCCCGGTGGATATCGTCAGGGCCTCGTCCCAGCGGCCGAGCGCAAACAGCGGTTCGGCCTGGTTGATGGCGAGCACGCTGCCCGAGGTGCGGGACAGCAGTTGGGCGTCC
>WNGQ01006350.1_pt1 | contig 11447 bp, 7 predicted proteins | sample 5407661 | NCBI WGS metagenome assembly WNGQ01 (sample SAMN13153382, study PRJNA577476) | soil metagenome | isolation source: 60 cm soil or saprolite under Garry oak tree replicate 2 | place: USA:California | collected 2016-06-15
ACCCCGGACCGTGTTTGCCCTTGGGGCGGCTGAGCCATATGGCGCGACGAGCTTCAGGTTCTAACCCGGAAATGCAGGGAAGTTCTGTCTGGCGTGGAGGAGCGCTCTACGGTGTCTTGAAGCGCACGGGTTACTGCTGGCTGGAAGGGAGGAAAGAGTTCGACGTCACAGCTTCCCATCTTCGTTTTGATTGCTCGCATCCAGGTTGTCAATCGAAGGCACGCGGGCGAGAGGAATCGGGACAAGGATTCTCTTGTGGCAAGGGTCTCTCACATCCAGGTTGTCGGAGGGGAACGGCCCGCAGCATGCTCCTCTTTTCTCCCGCCCGCGTCCTGGGTTTTACACATATCCGCCCTGACACGCCCCAGTACCACCGAACAGCCTGCGTAGCGGCTTCACCTGTGCTGGCTACTTGCGGTAGCTGTCCGTCAGATGATGCCTTTGAGAACACCTTCCTATGTCTCTCGTAGCTTGCCGATTCCCAAATGTCGGGTAGAATGCGAAATGCATTCACCTGTTCATCTTCATAAAGGGGTAACGTACACTGTGCATGAGATTCTCACCTTCATCATGCGTTTGCTAAGCTTTTGCCTTCAGTCGCTCCACCACCGCTTCGTTGACCGGACCAAACCATCCACCACCGCTCTTCTCCTGGGAACGCTGACCGACCTTTCTAGAAGCAAGTCCGAACTCGTGGCAGAAAACGCCCGCCTGCGAAAGCCTCTCATTATCCTGCGGCGATATATCACACGACCTGCCTGTACCAAAACGGACCGCATACTCCTGGTGCTCCTGGCAAGAATGGTTCGGGTCTGGAAACAAGCCCTCTTCATCATTCAGGAAGACGATGTTACTGCGGTGGCATCGCCAGGGTTTTCGGCTCTTCGGGAAGTACACATCCAGAGCAGCTGCTCGCACATCAAAGATAACCGCAGAGATCGTGGCCTTGAGGAAGCGAAATGGCCAGAGACAACCGACTATGGGGAGCAGAGCGGATACGGACACCATGCCGAGTGTTATGTACTAAAGATAAGGGAACTCACCAGACAAAGATGCAAGGGCAACCTCCCCTTCTTCACAGGGCCTTTCAAAAGCCAGATCGAGCTGAAGACCTCTGAATATTAGACGCGTCCGATGAGTGTGTCTCCTACCCTTGTGACATAGTCTTTGATGGCCAAGGAGTCTCGACGATGCAATGGCATCCGGTGCAATGGCATCACAATAAGCCGGTGCACACCCAGGTCGGCAAACCGCTTCACATCATCCAGAGTCACAGGTTCTGCTGGGGTGACGCTGATCTCCAGATTGCCAAGTTCTTGCGGGCGTGCAGAGTGCTGCATGGCTTCACCAATATCAGCCAATGCACGTGTGGTCCGGTTGAGATCCAGGTTAAAACCATACCACCCTGTCGCACTCTCGACAGCGCGGCGATAGGCAGGGGGTGATTCCCCCCCAACGACAATAGGGATATTGCGCTGCGGATGAGCCTGCACCCCTTCAAACGAGACAAAGCGACCATGATAGGCGGGGTGTGGCTGCGTCCAGATGGTTCTCATAGCTGCCAGATAGTCATCAGTGCGCGCGCCCCGATCAGTAAATGGGATACCCAATGCACGGAACTCAGGCTCCAGGTAACCAACTCCGATGCCACAGATCAAGCGCCCCCCTGAAAGCTCATCCAGACTAGCAAGTTCCTTCGCCAGGACAAGCGGATTGCGTTGTGGCAGGATAATGATGCCCGTTCCCAGGCGCACCTGGCTCGTATGAGCCGAAAGGTATGTTAGGGCAATGACCGGGTCGAGAATGCCGTCATGAGGAGCCATTGGCGAGAGCAGCGCCTGTGGATCGGGGAGGACCACGTGTTCCCCTGCCCACAGCGACTCAAACCCAGCTTCTTCAGCCAACTGAGCAATCTGTATGGCAGTTTTTGGGTAACTACAGGCATACATGTTCACCGCAAAAAGACCAAATTTCATGTCCTTCTCTCTTTCAGTTCGCAGAGACCAATCGCTACCCCAACCATATCTCCTCACCGGCTCAGTATAATCTAAAGAGGCAAGACTGAACAAGTCAACCCAAAATTGGTGAGAGTATTCATTGTTGTGCTGGCTACGTGGAATGTCCGTTCCAAAAAAGCAGTGAAAGAGCTGCGTTGAAACCCTTTCCCGTTAGTGGATAAGGAGGAAATGTTCTGAGTGATGGTCCTCATCAGCGCATTTTTATTAAACGGACATTCCACGTAGCCAGCACAACACCCCCGATTTTGCGAACAGATGTCCTATGTAGCCAGCACAGGGCTCCATCATGACTATCGACGAAGCGCATAAGTTCTTTCCCCTAGCTGAAGAGGCGACTGCCAAATGCCTGCATAGAATGCCTCCCTGTGTTCATCACTATGCACATTCTTGTCATTTTCGGCGCTCCATGGAACAAGCAAAGCCCATGGATACTTTCTGGCACAGAAGTTTCTGGTTGCAAGGGCAAGGACATTCTCCCTTTTTTGGCTTCAAGTGACTCTCAGGGTCCACATGATCAGATAATTGAAGAGCTAAACTCTCATTTTTCTCGCTGGATATCAGATGTAGCCAGCACAGGGACTCCATCGACACCTGGCCCTGGTCATGCTGGCCTACAGTTTCCTCATGCTTTACCGCTTAACGCTGCCTCTGCCTCCAGGAGAGGCTTTTCCCCCCTGTGTGACACGAAGCTCGCTGCCTTTCGTGCATCGGCAGGTGCTGCTCTGGCTGTTCCAGGACCTCGTTCTCTGGCTCTTTCACACTCAGCAGATCGAACCCTTCCGTCCCAGAAGAAACTAACAGAGTAGTATTAGAGATCAGGCCATATAAGCTCTTCCACTATTTTACCCAGTATTTCCACCATTCCTTCTACCTCACAAACTCTGGCATCTGCCTTTTCAAGAAGTACGTGAAGAGTATCGATATGTTCCACAGCAATAGAAAAAGCAGCTATACCATCTTGCCTTAGTCGAGGTATCTCCATAATGGCATCCAAGTCAGTACGATCATCACCCGCGAAAACGATACCCTGCAATCCAAAGCTTCGTACAAACTGTCTAAGGGCTCGTCCTTTGTCCACTTCAAGTGGTGATTTTATCTCTACTACACGTTTTCCCTCGCTGAGGCACATATTTACTCGACGTGCAGGTTCTTCCAAGAGTGCCATTATCGCTTGTCGAGCCTGTTCAGGCTCAGGACAAAGACGGTAATGGATCGCTCCTCCAATGCGCTTACGCTCCATAATAAGATCAGGGAATTCAGAGAGTTTCAGCTCTACCAAATCAAGCAAATATTTTCCAGGCTCTACATAAGCCAGTGCCTCCGGTGCAATAACCACAGGATGCTTTGAAGGTAATCCATCGCTCCACTCCAACCCATGGCTTCCAATATAAGTCAGTCCGTCGACATTGATCATTGCAGCCCCGTTGTCTATAGCCCGACCTGTTATGATAGCAATATGAGCATCATAATCACGAGCCTTCTCCAATAAGGATCCAACACCCGGATAAAGCTGTGCCTCATCTGGTGTCTGCGCAATGGGACTCAGTGTACCATCAATATCAAACACGAGGCCGAGTGGTCGTTCAGCCAGAACTCGTTTTAGTGATGGCGCGAGTGGTTCCTCCCGTAGAGAGGACTCTGGTTGAGGATAAGACATTCATCTCCTATTCATCTGATGATTACATGTGCATAGCCAGTAATTACTTATATTGTAAATGCAAGGGCCGCAATCGTCAATGATGAGGCTGAGAAATGGCACCCATAGCTGGGCAAATGTGGTTAGGAACGGTGGCAGGGTGGTTCGACTAACTCGTGTTGGTCCTATTTCTGATACAGGTATCTTACTTCATGCGTGGTTGTCTGTAGAACAATCGCAGTCCTTTTGCCTGGTACTTCGTACACGCTGGAAGAATAACTCGGCCCGCTCGTACTGACCCTTTTTCTGGTAGAGGCATGCTAACTTGCATATTGTGTCATGGGTAGAGGGATGTGCGATTCCCAGTGCCTTCTCCTTGATAGCTAGAGCGCGTGAGAAGAGGGGCTCGGCTAAATGATACCTGCCCTGATAGAAGTAGAGCGAGCCCAGATCGCTGCGGCTTTGGGCCACGTCGGGATGCTCGGGGCCTAAGACTTTCTCACGGATGGCCAGGGCCCGCTGGTAGAGCGGTTCTGCCTGCTCATACCTGCTTTGGACGACAGAGAGGCCGGCTAAGCCGTTGAGACTCTGGGCCACGCGCGGGTGCTCGGGGCCTAGAGATTTCTCGCGGATTCGCAATGCTTGTCCATACAAATCCTCTGCTTGGGTGTACTTACCTCGATCGGCATAAAGCGAAGCCAAATTGTTCAGATACGTAGCTCTCAAGGCATGCTTTATCCCTGTGGTCTGTTGGGAGATTTCCAATGCTTGCCTATAGTATTCCTCTGCTTGGTCATACTTGCCTTGAGCATGATAGACTTCTCCCAGAGCATTATAGCTTCGTCCCACATGAGGATGTTTAGAACCCAACACCTGCTTGCGGACCGCCAGCGCTCGCAAGTGATACGACTCAGCCTTAGCATACTGTCCCAGGTTGAAGTAGAGCCAACCGATGTTGTTACAACTTGTGGCTACGCGAGGATGTTCAGGCCCCAGAGTTCGCTCACGAACTGCTAGCACTTGCAAGAGAAGCGGTTCAGCTTGCTCGTACTTGCCCTGATCGACATAGAGTACAGCGAGGTCGTTAAGTGTAGTCGCTACATGAAGATGCTCAGGTCCTAATACTTGCTTCCGAATTACTAACACCCACTGATAGATGTGTTCGGCGTGAGCATACTTCCCTTGGGTCCGATAGAACCACGCCATATCGTTACGCGTGGTCGCCACATCAGGGTGTTCAGCTCCCAGCGTCTTCTCACGGATTTCCAGGGCCTGCAAGTAGAGCTGTTCAGCTTCGTTATACTTGCCTAACGCTCGGTAGAGCATTGCCAGGCCGTTGCGGCTTGTAGCGGCATCGGGATACTCCAGACCTCGCATCTGTTTCCATATTTCCAGGGCTCGCTGATAAAGCGGTTCAGCTTGAGTGTACTTACCTTGATTATAGTAGAGCCATGCCATATTATTCAGTGTAGTGGCCACATCAGGGTGTTCAGTTCCCAGCGTCTTCTCACGGATTTCTAGGGCCTGCTGATAGAGCGGTTCGGCTTGAGTGTACCTCCCTTGATTGTAATAAACCAGAGCGAGATCGTTGAGGATTTGAGCCACAGCAGGATCCTCTGTCCCCAGGGCTTGCTCACAAAGCATCTTTGCTTGCATATACAGTAATTCGGCCTGAGTATATCTGCCAAGTTTATAGTGAAGCCATGCCACATTATTGAGTGTGGTGGCCATGTCAAGATGCTCAGCATTTTGAAGCCGTCTGTACAGTGCCTGGGCCTGCATAAGAAACCGCTCCGCTTGATCAAACTGCGCCCGTTCTGTTAAGTATCTTCCTGCTTGATTCAGTAGTCGAGCGGCTTCTGGAAACACCTTATTCCATTGCTCTATGAGCGTAATACTAGTCTGTACGTGTGGGAGGCATCTCTGGCAGTTATGCCACTTACTAAATTCGATATCCGGAAATGCGCGGTTGACCGCTTTTACAGTACGTTCGGCCCACTCTTGTTGCTTTTCCGGTCCCATCTCATCCCTAAGCACTGTTTGTACTACACGATGGATACTAAGCGTTTTCGTTTCAGGATGACGTCGTACCAGTGAATACCGCTGTATAGCTTCCAATGCCTCATTCAACTTGAATGGGTCAACGGCAACTGGTCCTAGGACACCGCCAAGATCGGGAGCTCCTTCCGTGATGATCTCTTCAGGGATGGCATCAGGGTCGAGGAAGGCACAGACCCGCAGCAAATCAGCAGCGGCAGGGTTCAACCAACCGATTTTGTAAAATGAGAGAGACCACGTCGTGGCTACGGTTTCAGAGTAATCACCAGAGAAGAGACTTCGTCGCCTTAAGAGTTCTTTGTGTTGAGTCTGGTAGAGCCTCAGATACTCAGCGAGACCACACTTTGTCTCATCTATATAGCCTCCTGCCTGATCAAGCGCGAGGGGTAATCCATCGACGACAGCAACAATTGCCTCAGCCTGTGCTTGATCTGCCCTCGTTACTTGGCCAAGTGGGGCATCCATTGGAAGCACTCCAGCACGTCGCAGGAGGAACCATGTTCCCTCTTCCTGATTCATCTGTTCTATTGTGATACAGTGGGCAATAGTTCCCACAGAGGGGGCCCGCGTTGTCAGGAGAATCCGTCCGTTGGTATTGCCTCCCTCTGGTAGAAAGTCACGAACCATCACGATGTCATCTACGTTATCCAAGATGAGCAGCCAATCTCGTTGCTGTGTCAACCAATGTTTGACAGCAGCGATGGTGATGTTCTGGTCCTGGGCTTCTTTCTCTGGAAGGTGTAAAAGGCTTGCCAGCTTCACATAATCTGAGCGAAGGATTTCAGCTGTTGAGGCACTTACCCATAATATAGTATGATACTCATCCTGATGGCGGTAAGCGTATTCAACAGCGGTCTGTGTCTTGCCGATACCGCCCAGGCCACTGAGAGCAACTGCTTGTAGTAGTGACTTGTCCTTATCGAGTTGGCTGTGCAGGCGCGCAAGGATATTCTCACGCCCTGCGAAAAGAGAGTTGCGGCGGAAAGGTATATTCCGGATTAGACTAGGCTCCTTATCAACCAATCCCAACTCTCCAGGGGCCATATTGAAGAATTCACACAACTTCTGGCGGAGGTAAGGAGTGGGAAAGCCTTTGCCACGTTCCCAGCGACTGACAGTGTTATAGTCAGCACCAATTTGCTCAGCAAGCTGTGCTTGTGTCAGCATACGCGCTAGCCGCTCCCTTCTCAGAATCTCTTTGAAGCGTTGTGAATCAAAAGTACTCATATGATCGACCCTTCTCGTACTTCTCAGTCAGCACTGCAAAGCCCTCTCCTTAGATATAACAGATGACTTACATCTCTACAAGAGATTTTTAACCGCTTTAAGGTATGTGACGAATAATTGACGAATTTAACGAGAGGTTTGACGAGGCGTTGCTGTTCAGTAATACTCACACTTCATGCATAATATGCATACAACAGTTCCAATGCTTCTTGCTATCGTTCCAAATCTTCGACTTGTTCTCTCTGGAAGCCCATCACGTTTGGAGGCAGGAATGGGAGTAAGCACGCTAGTACTTTGACACAAGAGTGCTTCTCCCCGGCTTGGTAGCTGATGCCCTATGAGTCATTACAGGAGCACAGAAGAGTTACAAGCATTTCTGACCTATAAGGAGGAGATTATGCATATATCCAACACAAATAGTCTACCCACTTACGACGATAGCCCTGATGTAGAAGAAATCCTGAGACAGCAAGACGGATACATTCTTGCTTTGGCTCGGAAAAAAGTATCACGTAACGGCATACATCCTGGCCTGTTGGACCTGGAAATCGATGAGCTTGCGCAGAATATCCGTATCAAGCTCTGGTGCGCGTTACAGAAAACACAGATTATCGATCTCCAGGCCTATATTCGGTGTATTGCGTATACGGAGTCTGTAAACCTTGTACGTAAGCGCAAGTTCATCGTACCTTTACCGGAGGATAAGGACGGCGAACTTTTTCAAGGAGACGTTTTAGTAATGCCAAGTGAAGGGATGCAAGATCCTTCATGGGAATTTGAGCAAAAAGAACTAATGACTGAATACATGAATAAGATTGTTGATGCTGTAGTGATGCTACCTCCACGTCAGCAGGAAGCTATGATTTGCTCATTGAAGGATCAGATAGATGACTCCCCACGGTTGCTGAGGGCCTTGAGACATCACGAGATTGATATTGAGATGGTGAATTGGCCTGAGGAGAAGACTGATGAGCATCGGCTCAAAGCTTCACTTTCATTCGGCCGTAAAAAGCTTCGCACTTGGATAAGTAATTTCGTGGATCATCCTCACATTTGGAGAACAGATGAGCTTAAGCGGAAATCATCAGATGGTGTCCTCGCTTCAGAAGCCATTTCAAGCTGAGAAGCAATAGCTCTGCAATTCCAAAATCACCAAATTCGACGGGGGCTCTTCCGCGAAGCTGGTGCTGCCCGATTGTCTGTCGAAAAGGAGCCAGGTCTCCCAAACCTAGTCACAAACTGCCGTACAGGTCTTTCTGCACACGATTCATGCAAAACAATCCTACGCTTACAAAGTCCTTCATGAGATGAGAAGACAACGAGGCCTCACGCTCATTCATTGTAGATCACTTGAACATTGGGCCACTTGCGCAAAATGTGTTTGGAACGCAAACGTTGAACAAACTGTTCCCGGGTGACGCGGCATGGGTTTCGACGCAACACCATGTGAAAGAGCTCAGCGAGGCCACAAGGGGCAACAATGTGGATCTGATCGGTAGAGAGGAGTCGTGCAGCCACACTCGTAGCTGTTTCAGGCCAGGTGCCCACTGCTTCCTCACTGGAATGCAAAGCAGGAACGGAAATACCGAACACGTCTTTATACCAGAGATGGACAGCCGCCTGATTGGCTGCTTCCCATGGTATGTGAGGAAGCTATTAACGCCAGTGTATAATTGCGCCCAGATAAAATTGACCGTCCCCCGAGATGGCTGTAGTCTGAGGGAAATGCCGTTCAACATTTCCGCAGGAGCCAGCCATGATCAGGAGCAGGACAGTGAACACGATTATGTAGAATAGAATGAGCCATAGAGTCCTCTAGGTAGAGCTATCTCTTCTTCTCTTGCACATAGGCGATCACCAGTTCTGCCGCTTTTTTCTCCGAACAGGTTTCCCAATCCTCTAATCCCCCAAGAACATGCATAACCAGCAACATACGAATACTGGCTCGAAGTAACATCTGCTCAAAAGCTTGAATACGCTGAAAGTATTTCAAGATGGAGATATCCCCCTGGCGTGGCCCCACCCAGTTCGCATACATGCCTAATGCGAATTCAACCGGTCCCCAGAAGGGAGAAAGATCAAGAAAAGCAGGTGGAAGATGAGGAGCAATGAGGATATTCGCCAGGCTTAAATCGCCATGGATGAGTTGGCTTTTCAACCCTTCTACTGGTCTACGGAGTTCATATAAAGTGTTCACAAGCGGTTCTAATATCGGGTGAATATGCTCTGGTTTTTCTCCCCAACACCACCGATGAGCTTTTCCCCAGGCTGTTTGATTCTCATCCATCAAGAGGTTCTTTGGTATCCCTGCTATCGCCTGATGAAACGCAACAATACCTTCAATCACTTCTGCTACATCTTCTTTGGTTGAGTGTCTCCCTTCGACAACTGTCCAGGCAGTCCATCCATCTGCCGTGATCCATGTACCTTCCTTGGTTTGAAGAGCGCTGGGAAATCGAAAACCATCTTGCTTGAGCGTGTGTGAAAATGCTGCAATCCACTGAATAAGTTCTGGTGAGTGGTTATTCTCAAGAGAGGTTTCTTTCACTCGTTTTAAAACGGCATTGCCCACCTTGAAAGTAGGTTGTGAGCCTCCTGAAAGCTGTTCAGGAGAGGCTTGGAGGTTAAATGCGTCTAATATCTCTTGGAAGTTCATACTGGTATTCTACCACCTTCAACTCGTCCTGGCACACCGGGCCTTGATCTCTTCAAGATTACCGGGCGGTCCGTTTCGGGATTTCTTCCGAGTTTCAAAACAGGCGACCAGCGTCTGATACACCAGCCATTTTAGTGGAAGTTGACCTACGGGAGAAGAGCATGAGCCATGTTAGGCTTCCTCCTCTTCCAATTCTGCTTTAACGGGGATTCGCTCAGGCTCTACTAAACCGACTGTTTCTGTCAGGACAGGCAGCGACTTTCGTTTGCTGGCCTGCATTTCGCGAGGTGTCGGCCCCGCTGGAGTTGGTTCATCGGCCAACCGAGAGAGTAAGGAGTGATTGAGGCCAATTCCCTGCTCGACCAATTTGCGCTCCTCCTCACCGAGGGCAACCAGTTCGAGCATTCTGGTCAGGTTGCCGTTGGCTTCCAAGAGTTGCATTTTGGCTGAGTGTTTTGGCTGGTAAAAGTCGCACCTGGCGCAGGCCATGCGGTGCCGGCAGGCCGCCCACTCCGGCAGTGTACAGTAGCCATGCCCCAGGTCAAAAAATTTCCAGGGCTGCCCAGATGATGCGGCTCCTGACGTCACCGCGTCGTTGTCGATCAGAACCGGAATGGAAGCCAGGTTCTGTTGTAAAAAACTCCCCTCAGCGATCTTTACCGCTACTTTGGTGATGTCCGCATCGACGTAACTGCGCGTGGTTGCTTCGGTCCGATGGCCCAGCCAGCGCATGAGCTGCCAGAGGCTCATGGGATTTTCACAATTGCCCAGAAACGTCGCGATCGTCGCGCGTGCGCGGTGACTGGTCACACGCCCTCGCTGATCGAGTGGAGGCACGTTGGCTTTCGCTGCCAGCAACGGGATCAGAACGTGGTTGATGTATCGTTTGCCCATTCGTTGTTCGCCCAGCGAGAAGAGATATGAGACCTTTTGTGCCCCTTTGCGATCAAGCACCAACTTTTGCGCAGGCCGAATCTGCTCCCACGCCGCGATCATTTTTCCGACATAGGGAGCCACAGGTTTTTTGAAGGCCGGAGAGGTTTTGTTTGCGGGGATATGCAGATAGCAGACTTGCTCGCGGTTCACCTTTTTTCCAGTCTCTGGATCAGTCAGATCGGTCGCCGGCCACTCGATACAGCCAAGTTGTAGCCGAGAGATTTCGTCAGAGCGCAGGGCAGTAAAGAGCCAGACCGCTGCCACGGCTCGCACCATCTCTACCGGATAGGTTGTTGAGGGAAGATCCTCCACCTCCAGATGTTGGCCGGCCCAAACCAGCTTTGCCCACAGCGGACGATCGATGACCCGAGGATCAGGGCCAATCTTGTTGTGAACGGAACGAGGAAGGGCCAGGTAGCGCAGCGGATTGAACAGGAGAGGGATCTTCTCGCTCTCCTGTAAATCTTGAAAGAAGCGGCGCAAAGCCCCGAGAAAGACATTGATCGTTCGCGGTTTGATGGGCTGGCCATGATTGGGGACCCTCCGATGGCTCAAACGGAACGATTCTCCAATATATTGTCCAACCGTCATATGGGTAATGGCCGCCACACATTCGGTGGCGATGGTTGCCGTCCACTGAGCAGGCGACGTGATCTCCGGATGCTCTTGGTTGAGCCAGCGACCAATTTTGAGGAGATTGGTGTAGTAGCCGCTGAGGGTCGTCGGTTCTAGAGCGGTGTACAAAAGAGTTGAGCTATGCTATACTGCAGGCATGAAAGCCTATTCACAAGATTTACGGCAGCGAGTCGTGCGAGCGGTCGATGCCGGACAGAGCCAGGCCGAGATTGCCAAGACGTTTGCGGTCTCGGTGGCGACGATCAAACGCTATCTCAAACAACGACGAGAGACCGGTCAC
>WNGQ01029464.1_pt1 | contig 11446 bp, 10 predicted proteins | sample 5407661 | NCBI WGS metagenome assembly WNGQ01 (sample SAMN13153382, study PRJNA577476) | soil metagenome | isolation source: 60 cm soil or saprolite under Garry oak tree replicate 2 | place: USA:California | collected 2016-06-15
CGTCTGAACCGGTTGCAGCACGGAGCCACGACGGCCACACAGGACGCACGAAGCGTCGGTGATGCGAGCACGCGGCCTTCGAGAGCAGGCGACCCGCTCCTGGGCCGGCGGTCGCGGGCGAGACCGTCGCCGAGCCAGCGCCGACCACCCGTCGTGCGTCCTCGTGGCCTTCGTGACTCCGTGCTTCAGTCCGCTCAGATGATCGGCGGTCGACATACGGTGCTCGGGGACCGCGCCACCCAACATCCACTACGCCGGCGTCCCTCCAGGGAGCCGCACCCAAGAAAAAAGGCCGGCGAGGAGGGTAGGAATGGGCTCCGCCCGAGCGATTGAGCCCGTCTTCCCGATGCGCACCAGACGCCGCATGTTCCCCCCAGATGGAACGGCGCGCAGCGCACGTTCCCTGGAGCGAGGGGGCCGGTGGGGGAGTCGTACTCCCCCGCCACAGCGAAGCGCAGCTAGCGAACTCCGCGGGAGACGGCGAGCTTCAGCACCAGCGTCCAGCGGTCGCCGCGGATGACCGACTCCACCAGCTCGATCCGCTTGCCCGTGCTGTCGGTCGTCAGCCGCTCCACGCGGAACGCCGCGCTGTCGGTCGGCACCTGCAGGAGCGGCGCCTCCTCCTCCCCCACCAGGCCCGCCCGGTAGATGTCCGTGGCGTTGCCCGGCTTCACCCCGTAGTGCCGCGCCAGCACCTCGTAGAGCGACTCGTGGCTGAAGTCGAAGCGCTCGAGTCCGGGGAACTGCAGCGCCGACAGGTGGGCGCGCTGGAGGGCGACCGGCAGGCCGTCGGCCATGCGCAGGCGGCGCAGCACCGTCACCGGCGCGCTGGCGGGCAGGCCCAGCTTGCTGCTGACCCAGGGCTCCGCGCGCACGGTCTCGATCGAGACCACGCGGGCGCTGGGCTCCCAGCCCCGCTGGCGCAGGTCCTCGGTGAACGAGGTCAGCTGCGGCGGTCCGTGCACGATCGCGTGGTCCGACGTGACGAACGTGCCCTTGCCCTGGAGCCGCGCGACCAGCCCCTCCGCGACCAGGATGGCGACGGCCCGCCGCATGGTGATCGTGCTGACGCCGAACTCCTCACAGAGCTGCCACTCGGGCGGCAGGCGGTCGCCCTGCTTCCAGACACCGTCCGCGATGCGGGCACGGAGGACGCCGGCGGTCTGGTGATAGAGCGGTTCGGCCATGGGGAAACCGTATAACGTTATCGCTTCGGAAGCTGCCGCGGCCGGTCCGCTCGACTCGAGTTGGGTGGGAGCGGGCTGTCCCCGCCCCCACCGCCCCCTCGATGACGTGGCTAGCTGACCGAGAAGTCGTCGGCGAACACCGTGCCCTGCGCGTACCAGCCGTGGACGTAGATCGTGACGCTGGTCGTGCCGGCGCCGGTCGTGAACGGCACCTTGAGCTGCGTGTAGCCGGCTGACGAGGGCGTGAACATGCTGGAGTCCGCGGTGCCCGTGCCGGTCACGCCGATGAAGGGATAGCTGCCCTGCACCCAGGCCGACAGGGTGTAGGCGTGCCCGGGCTGGACCGCGATGGTCTGGCTGCACTGCGCGTCGTCGGAGTTGCTGGCCGCGGCCGACAGGGCGTGGACCCCGCCGTGGACCGGCGTGCCGGCCACCGTGTCCAGCGGCGAGCACGTCCAGGGCGAGAGGCCGCCGGACTCGAAGCCGGCGTTGGCGACGAGGTTGCCACCGGGCGGCGGTGTGGCCGTGGGCGTCGGCGTGGCGGTGGGCCGGGGCGTCGGCGTGGGTGTCGGCATCGGGGTGCCGGTCGGCGTGGGCGTCGGCCCGGGCGTGCCCGTGGGGCTCGGGGTCGGCGTGGAGCTCGGCGTCGGGGTCGGACCGCCGCCCTGCAGACCGGAGGCCACGGCGTTCAGCAGCGTCGAGGACGGATCGTCGCCCATCAGCGAGAAGACGAAGGCGCCGCCGAGGCCGTTGCTCCTGACGTACTGGTCCTTGATCCCGATGGTCTGCGTCGTGTCCAGCGTGTAGAAGTTGCTGCCGCTGTAGATCCAGGCGCTCTGGGTCGTGCTGTCGAAGAACAGGCTGGAGCTGCTGACCAGGCCGGCCGACACCAGCTCTTTGTAGTCCGCGACGCCCGGCGTCTGCGTGAACGGGAAGGCGCCGCTGGCGCCCCCCGCCGGCTGGTGCAGCCCGTTGGTCGTGCCGGTGGGGACACCCGTCCAGCCGCGGGCGTAGAAGGGGATGCCCAGGTTGATCTTGCCGGCCGGGAAGCCGCCCGCGATGCCGTAGTCGGGCAGCCCCGCCGTCCACGCCCTGATCGCGGTGTCGACGTTGTACTTCTCATGCCCGGGCGGGATCGCCGCCGACGGGTCGGCCGGCGAGTCGTGGAGCGGCGACTGGAAGTTGGTCGGCCCGCTGGCCTCCCAGGCGCCGTGCATGTCGTACGTCATCACGTCGCCGAAGTCGAGGTACTGGCCGATCTGGTCGGTCTGCATGTGCGCGATCTTGTCCTGGCCGGCGGAGAGCGCCGCGGTCAGCAGGTAGTGCTTGCCGCCCAGCGCGTCGAGCTGCGTCCGGAACTCCTTCAGCAGCAGGGTGAAGTTCTGCGCGTCGTTCGCGCTGACGTGGTTGCCCACGTGGCCAAGGACGCCGGGGTACTCCCAGTCGATGTCGAACCCGTCGAAGATGTTGGCCGCCACGCCCTGGCCGCCGGCAGGGTCGCCGCCGATGCCGGTCGGCAGGTTGCCCTTGATGAACATGTCGATGCAGGAGCTGACCAGCTTCTGCCTGGACGCCGGCGTGGCCGCCGCGTCGGAGAAGTACTTGGAGTACGTCCAGCCGCCCAGCGAGAGCAGCAACTTGACGTTGGTGTGCCTCGCCTTCAGCTCCTGGAGCTGGTGGAAGTTGCCCTTCAGCGGCTGGTTGAACGTGTCGCTGGTGCCGTCGACGCTGATGGAGGAGTCGAACGACTTCTGATAGTCGGCGAACGCGTCCTCGGCCCCGTCGCCGGCGTTCGGGTCCGACTCGTTGCCCGCGTCGGAGGCCTTGATCGCCTCGAAGCACGTCAGGTTGACGGGGTCGATGTTCTCGAAGTCGTAGATCAGGGCGGTCAGCTTCGAGGCGACGCCCTGGCGGTCGACGTTCCGCAGGTAGTAGGCGTTGCCGTAGATGCCCCACTGGTCATAGTAGGCGACCGTCTGGAAGCCGGCCGCGCGGGCCTGCGCGGCCGGCCTGGTGACATAGGCCACCGTCGCCACCACGAGCGCCGCGATCGCCAGCACTGCGCCCAGGCCGAGCGCCCTGGTCCTCACCATCCCGTTGTCCCCCCTTGCTGAATCGGCCGATGGGACGGGTGAGCAGGGCGCGAGCACCACGCGTCCTCACGGCCGCCGCGGTCAGCGGCAGCACCCTCCTCGCGAGCTGCAGGCCCCCGCGCCGCACGTGCTCATCCCCTCCCATGGACCTGTCCCCTCTCAGCGGTGCTCACGGCGCCGCTTATGTCATTATAAGGACATCCTGGGGCCTGCGCCACATGGAGAAGCACGCCGGCGGGCGGCGGGCGGCCGGCCAGCCCGGCGGCGGCGCGTAAGCGGTCAGTCATCGTGGTCGCACCCGGTGCGTCAACGCCCGCGTGCGACGCGACCTGCCCGGCGCTCATCTGCCGTCGCGTTTCTGGTATGCAGGTACAGATGGCAGCAGGCCAGGACCCCGACCAGGACGCCGACCAGGCCGTCCAGCGCGACGGGCTCGACGAGGGGCCCGCGGCGGACGAGGACCTGCGCGGGCAGCTGCACGAGTCACAGAGCCGCCACCTGCGGCTGGCTGCCGACTTCGAGAACTACAAGAAGCGCGTGGCACAGGAGCAGCAGGAGCTGACCAGGTACGCCGCGGCCGCCCTGGCGAACCGGCTGCTGCCAGTGCTGGACGACGCCGAGCGCGCGATGCAGAACGTGCCGGAGGGCAGCGACGAGACCTGGCTCCGCGGCCTCCGGCTGACGCTGCAGCAGCTCCGCCAGGCGCTGGCGTCGGTCGGCGTCCGGACGATCGACGCCCAGGGCGCGGCCTTCGATCCCACCGTGCACGAGGCGATCGGGACGGAGGAGTCGTCAGACCATCCCGAGGGCACGGTGGTCCAGCAGCTGCGGCCCGGCTACCGCATCCACGACCGGGTGCTGCGACCCGCGCTGGTCAAGCTCGCCCGCCGCCCGGCGGACAGGGACGGCGACACCGGCTGACCGCCGGGCGGCGGATCCGCCATCCGCATCGGGGAGCAGGACTGCGAGCACGCGCCTTCAGGGTCTTGCCTCAGGCCGGTGGGCGTGGCCGGCTCGAGCCGCGGGTGGTCGCGCCCCGCACCGCCGGCGGACCTGCCAAGCGAGGGGAGAGCGACATCACTCGGGCGCGCAGGGCAGGGTCCGACCGCCGCCCGGCGCCGCCCACCGGTGGGCCTCCCGGCCGGGCCTGGGCCGGCGTCGGGGGGTCGGCCTCGCCGCCCCGGCCGGAAGCGGCGCACCGACACCCGAGCTGGCCCTCGACGCCACGACCCGATCCCCGGACCCCCTGTCGCTCCGTGGCACTCCAGGGCCGGTGCGTCCTCCGTCGGTCGAGGTCGACCGACCATCGTCGGCACCGGACGTGCACCGCGCGTCCGCTCGACGAGAGGGGCGGGCGCAGCCCGCCCCCCGACCCGAGCTCGGCCTCGCCGCCCCGGGTCAGCCGGCCGGAGGCGTCAGACCTCGCGGTACTCCGCGTCGACCACGTCGCCGTCGTCGTGCTGGCCGGACCCACCAGCGGCGCGGCCCGAGCCGCCGCCGGCCGCCGTCCCGGCCTCCTGGTAGACGGCCTGGCTGACGCGCTGCAGCGCGTCGTTGAACTCGTCCATCGCCCGCCGCAGGGTCGCCACGTCGCCACCCTTGATCGCGTTCTGGAGCGCCTCCTTCTTGGCGTCGATGTCGCCCCTCACGTCCGGCGGGATTCGGTCCCCCTGCTCCTGCAGCACCTTGTCGGCCTGGTAGATCATCTGGTCGGCCTGGTTGCGGAGCTCGACCTCCTCCCGCCTGGCGCGGTCCTCGGCGGCGTGCGCCTCGGCCTCCTTGACCATCCGCTCGACCTCGTCCTGGCCCAGCGTCGAGGAGGCGGAGATCGTGACCGACTGCTCCCGGCCGCTGGCCAGGTCCCTGGCGCGGACGTGGAGGATGCCGTTGGCGTCGATGTCGAACGTGACCTCGATCTGCGGCACGCCCCGGGGCGCCGGCGGGATGCCGTCCAGGCGGAACCGGGCCAGGGTCCGGTTGTCGCGGGCGAACTCGCGCTCGCCCTGCAGCACGTGCACCTCCACCGAGGTCTGGTTGTCCGCCGCCGTCGTGAACGTGTTGGACCGCGACGTCGGAATGGTGGTGTTGCGCTCGATGAGCTTGGTCATCACCCCGCCCATCGTCTCGATGCCCAGCGAGAGAGGCGTCACGTCCAGCAGCAGGACGTCCTTGACCTCGCCCTTGAGGACACCGGCCTGGATGGCGGCGCCGACGGCCACCACCTCGTCGGGGTTGACGCCCTTGTGGGGCTCCTTGCCGCCCGTCAGCTCCTTGACCAGCTGCTGGATGGCCGGGATGCGCGTCGAGCCGCCGACCAGCACCACCTCGCTGATCTGCTGCGGGGTCAGGCCGGCGTCCTTCAGGGCGGCCATGAAGGGGCCCCGGCAGCGCTCGGTCAGGTCGGCCGTCAGGGCCTCGAACTTGGCCCTGGTCAGCGTCATCTCGAGGTGCTTGGGCCCGGTCTGGTCGGCGGTGATGAAGGGCAGGTTGATCGTCGTCTCCAGACGGGAGGAGAGCTCGATCTTGGCCCGCTCCGCCGCCTCGGTCAGGCGCTGCAGGGCCTGCCGATCGGCCTTCAGGTCGATCCCGTTCTCCTTCTTGAACTCCTCCGCCAGCCAGTCCACGATGCGGCGGTCGTAGTCGTCGCCGCCCAGGTGGGTGTCGCCGTTGGTGGCCTTGACCTCGAAGACGCCGTCGCCGACGTCCAGGATCGACACGTCGAACGTGCCGCCGCCCAGGTCGAAGACCAGGATGGTCTCGTTCTCCTTCTTGTCGAGGCCGTAGGCCAGCGAGGCGGCCGTCGGCTCGTTGATGATCCGGAGCACGTTGAGGCCCGCGATCTGGCCGGCGTTCTTGGTCGCCTGCCGCTGGGAGTCGTTGAAGTAGGCCGGCACCGTGATGACAGCGTCGGTCACCTTCTCGCCCAGGTACGCCTCGGCGTCCGCCTTCAGCTTCTGGAGGATCATCGCCGAGATCTCCTCGGGCGTGAAGTCCTTGCCGACGCCGGGGACGTTGATCACGACCCGGTCGTCCTTGCCGGGCTTGACCTGGTAGGGCACGATCTTGCGCTCGGACTCCACCTCGCCGAAGCGGCGGCCCATGAAGCGCTTGATCGAGTAGATCGTGTTCTCCGGGTTCACCGCGGCCTGGCGCCGCGCGAGCTGGCCGACCAGGCGCTCGCCGTTCCTGCCGAAGGCGACGACCGACGGCGTCGTGCGCGAGCCTTCCGCGTTGGGGATCACCACCGGCTCACCGCCTTCGATAGCGGCCATCGCTGAGTTGGTGGTGCCAAGGTCGATTCCGACCGTCTTTGGCATACCTCTACGTCCTTCGAGCTGTTGCGGTGGGCGATGCTCCCGGGAGAGCGGTGAAACCGGACACCGGCCCCCGCCGCGGGAGGCAGCAGCACTGCGCTCTCCCCAAAGCTGATAGCTCAAGCGTAGGTGATCTGGATAGTAAACGTATCGCAAAATCCACGGTGCGAGATCCGTCAAAGGGTCCTCGGCTCGGGGTGACGGGACGGTCTCAGAGCCAGCCGTCGGGCGACGACTCGTCGATGATCCGGACCACCGAGCGCCGCCGGGCCGATCCCTCCAGCGCCTCGATCCGGTCCAGCAGGCGGAGGATGATCGCCACGGCGTCGAGCGACAGTCCCAGGTCGCGCCGGAGACGGCGCATCCGCCGCAGCCTGGGCACCAGGGCCGGCACGGCGCGTCCGTCCGGCACCCCGACCACGTCGAGCTCCAGGAAGCGGCGGACCTCCGCGCGACTCAGGCCGGACGACCGGGCCAGCCTGCGCACCACCTGGTCGTCAGCTGCCACGGCTCCTCACCTCCCGCAGCTTCTCGGCCAGCTCGCGGACCTCCTGCGTGAGCCGGCCGGGCAGGCGGACGTCGACCTCCGCGAGGAGGTCGCCCAGGCCCTCGCCCCGGAGCCTCGGCATGCCCAGGCCGCGCAGCCTCAGGCGGGTCCCGTTCTGCACCCCCGCCGGCACCCGGAGCGAGGCCTGCGTGCCCTTCGGGGTGGGGACCTGGACCTCGCCGCCGAGCAGGGCCACGTCCAGCGGCACCGGGACCTCCACGGTCAGGTCGTCGCCGTCACGGCGAAAGCTGGCGTGCGGCAGCACGCGGACCCGGATGTAGAGGTCGCCCGGCTCGCCCCCGTTCCGTCCCGGCATGCCCTGGCCGGCGACGCGAACGCGGCCGCCGTCCCGGATCCCGGGCGGGATCCGCACCTCCACGCGGCGCGGGCCCTGCGGCGTCTGCAGCTCCACCGTGCGCAGGGTGCCGCGGTACGCCTCCTCCAGCGTGATGGAGGTCTCCGCCTCGACGTCCTCCCCACGCAGCGGCTCGACGTCGGCCCGGCGGCGGCCGGCCGCTCCCCGGCTGCGGCCGAAGAGGTCGTGGAAGAAGTCCGAGAAGGGGCTCTCCGAGCCGAAGAGGTCCTCCATGTCCTCGGGGTCGACGGTGCGGTACTCGACGCGGCCGCCCGGCCCGAATGGCGAGCCCTCCTGTCCGAACGGCGAGCCCTCCGGCCGGCCGGCGCGCCGCCAGGCCTCGTACTGCTCCCGGTCCGAGCCGACCTGGTCGTACACCCGCCGCTTGTCGGGGTCGCCGAGCACCTCGTGCGCCTCGTTGATCTCCTTGAACCGCTCGGTCGCCGACGGGTCGTTCGGGTTGACGTCGGGATGGAACTGGCGCGCCAGCTTGCGGAAGGCGGACTTGATGTCCTCCTGGCTGGCGGTCCTGGGGACGCCCAGCACCTCGTAGTAGTCGCGCGTGCGCGTGGTCATCCCGCCTCTCGGAGCTGCCCCCAGCGCGCTGTCCCGGCGCTGGCGACGTGGATCAGTCGAAGACCAGGCAGTAGCCCTGGCCGTGCTGGCTGAGCAGCCGGCAGGGCACGTCCATCGGCTCCAGCTTCTGGCGGAGCCGGTGCACGTACGTCCGCAGCTGCTCCGCGCCGTGCTCGCCCGCCCGCCAGCCCATGCGCAGTATCTCGCGGGCGCCGAGGAAGCGGTTGGGGTGGCTGACCAGGATGGAGAGAAGGTCCCACTCCTGCCTCGTGAAGATGACCTCGCGGCCATCGTACGTCAGCTTGCGCCGCTTCCCGTCCAGCACCATGCCACGGATGTCGATGCGCGTGGCGACCTGCATGACCGAGGAGGCGGACTTCCGCAGCGCCGCCCGCACTGAGCCGACCAGCGCGCCGGGGACGAACGGCTTCGGCAGCCACTGGTCTGCGCCGGTCTCCAGGTCCAGCTGCGCCATCTCGTGGCTGCCGTCGACCAGCACGAGCGGCGCCTCGGTCCGCAGCCGGACCTCGGAGATCACCTCGCTGCGGTGGTTGGCGAACGACGGCGAGACGCCCCACACCACCAGGTCGAAGCGCTGGCGCTCCAGCGCAGGGAAGGCGAAGTCGGGTGTCGGGACCTGGTCCACCCGGCACCCGGCGAGCCGGATGCAGCCCGCGATGACGACGCGGTACGCCTCGTCCGCCTCGATGACGAGCGCGTGGTAGCGGCTGCCGTTCACGACGCTCTGTTGTTCGATCATCGTTCACCGGCGCCTCCACGAACAGCCCGTCCCGACAGACACTGTATCGGGGTTTGAGCATCAGGCCAGCAGTCGCGGCGCGTGTCCCGTGAGAAGTCACCCCAAGCGTAGCAATTGCCCCCACTGGTTGCTACATCTTTTGCGCTTCCTTTTGCATATTTCTACCCATCGTTTACTGATCGAACGAGATAAGCTGGAGGGAAGCGTCCAGATCGGAGCGCAGCGGTCGACCGCAAGAAGTCACGGCAGAAGCCGGCGGGGCGGCCGCCCGCCGGACGGACCGGAGAAGCGGCTCGACTGCCCGGGAACGGAGGCGGGTCCGGCGGGGCCGCCCAGGCGCGGATGCCCGTCTACCACCTGCCGGTCAACATCAAGGAGACCGAGAGCGGGTACTCGATCGAGTCCCCGGTGCCCGGCTTCCGGCCGGAGGACGTGGAGGTCACGTTCTCCGATGGCGTCCTGACCATCAACGCCCAGCGCAAGGAGGAGAAGCAGCAGGAGGAGGGCAACTACCTTCGCCGCGAGGTGGCGATGGGCAGCTACACGCGCCGGATCACCCTCCCGGGCGACGTCCAGGCCGACAACATCCGGGCCAGCTTCGAGCACGGCGTCCTCACGGTCGAGGTGCCCAGGGCGCCCAGGCCGGAGCCGCGCCGCATCGAGGTCAAGGCCAGCGAGGAGTCGAAGGAGTCGCGGCAGCTGACAGGTGCCGGCGCGTCCAAAGCAGGCGCCGGTGCGTCCTCGTCGCGCAAGTGAGAACGGCAGCGGTGAGGCCGGCGAGACCGGCCTCACCGTGTGGACATGGACTTCGCCTACCGGCACTCCTTCGGGAGCAGCGTCGCCGACGCCTATGAGCACCTGCTGATCGACTGCATGCGCGGCGATCCCACGTACTTCGTCCGCTCGGACGAGGTGGAGGCGACGTGGGCCTTCATCGATCCCATCGAGGAACGCTGGGCGTACGGCTACGCGCCGCTCGCCAGCTACCCGGCGGGCTCGTGGGGACCCCGCGAGGCGGACGACCTCCTGGCGCGGGACGGCCGCCGCTGGCACGGCGTCTGAGGCGGGGCCCGGCGGGGCCCTCCGGCCCGCCGGGCCCCGCCAGCCGCCGGCGCCCCTCACCCTCACTTCCCCTCGCCATGCCGGACTCAGGCGGAGCCAGCCCACACCGACCACCCAGCGCTCTCCGCTGGCGCGGAGGGTACGCGGGGTACGCCGTCGCCGGCCGCCGCTGAACGGCCCTGCGCCCGAGGTCCGGGCACCGGCCGCCTGGGACAATCGGCCGAACGACCCCCCGGCCCGCACAGGGCGCACACCTGAGGTGACCGCACGTGGACAGCAGCACCAACCGGATCCAGATGTCGCACCCGCCCAGGCCGGCAGCACCGCCGGCCTGAAGAGACCCGGTCCACCCGCCGGTGTCGTCGGAATTCGCGGTCGTCGCATTCCTCGTGGCCCTGGTCGCGACCCTGGGCGCCAGCGAGGTGCTCGTCTGGGGCCTGAGCCGCCTCGGGCTGAAGCTGGGCCTGGCCGCGGGGCTGCTCGGCCTCCTCACCGCGCTTGGAGCCGACGCGCCCGAGATCGCGTCGGCCTCGTCGGCGGCCTTCTCCGGGGCGCGGGACGTCGGAGTCGGCGTCATCCTCGGCTCGAACCTCTTCAACCTGGCAGCCCTCCTCGGTCTGCCCGGGCTCCTCGTCGGCCGTCTCTCGTTCCGCCGCCTGGTGCCGGTGGCGGACGGCACCGCGAACCTGCTGGTCACGGTGGTGGCCGGCGGCCTGCTGCTGGGCATCGTCCCCGCGCGGATGGCTGTCGCGCTGTTCGCGCTGGTTCTCGCCCTCTACGCGGCGATCCTCGCCCTGCCGCCGTGGCGCATCCGCCGGCTCCCCCTGCCAGGCTGGGCGACGCGCGGGCTGCTGCTCCTGTCGGCGCAGATCCACCCCGAGGACATGGTCGCCGACGTGATGCGCGTGGGCAGGGGCTGGCTGCCGGTGCCGTTCGTTCCGCTGGCGCTGGCCGTCATCATCGCCGGCAGCGTAATCATGGTCACGGCCGCGATCCTGCTCGGCCAGCGCTGGCATGTGCCAGATGCGGTCATCGGCACCGTGGCCCTTGCCAGTATCACAGGCCTCCCCAACCTGTACGCCGCGATCAGGCTGGCGCTCCGCGGCGACGGCGCCACAGTGGTCAGCGAGGCGTTCAACAGCAACACGTTGAACCTGGTGGCAGGTCTCGGCCTGCCAGCGGTCGTGTTGGGAACCGGCCCGCCGGCGCCCGGCATCGCGAGCACGCTGATGTGGCTGAGCGGCCTGAGCGTGGCCGCCATCGCCATCGCGGCCCTGCAGGGGGGGCTGACCCGGACCGGCGGAGCCGCCATCGTGCTGGCCTACGGTGGCTTCCTGGTTGTCCTGCTGCGGACTGCCGGGGGCTGATCGCGCCACCGGTGCCACCCTGGCGATCGAACGGCTTTCAGGGTTGACCCTGAATGCATGCAGGCGGTACTGACGGTGGCGATCTCGGTCGCGGTGGGCTGACACAGTCCGCGACCCGTCATGTGCTAGAGTCTCACACCTCGGCACCAGGGAACCGAGGGCGCGCCGCTGGCTGCGCCACTGAG
>WNGQ01006942.1_pt1 | contig 11441 bp, 7 predicted proteins | sample 5407661 | NCBI WGS metagenome assembly WNGQ01 (sample SAMN13153382, study PRJNA577476) | soil metagenome | isolation source: 60 cm soil or saprolite under Garry oak tree replicate 2 | place: USA:California | collected 2016-06-15
TCTGTTTTCGCGCGAAGCGGATCACCCGCAGTTTCGTCATCATGATCGACCAACTGAAGATCGATACGACGGCAAGAAGAGTGAGAACGATTTTCCCTGCGATCGTCGCGTGATCGAACGCAAACAGCAGACCGCCCCCGGCAGCTACGATTTCCGGAACGAGCATTCCCGCGTCACCGCCTTATTAATAACGCACTCCGACAGAAGCGCCACCCAAAACACGCGGTCATCCTGAGCGGAGCGAAAGCGAAGTCGAAGGATCCTGCGAAGCTACCATGGAGTTTAGTCGCGGGATGTCTCGACTTCGTTCGACATGACGTTCCTATGAAGAAATTCTTTTTGGAAAACTCGGTCGCCTCTTCGCCGCAACGATGAATGCCGCACCAATGACAATGAGAAAAAACGAAAAGAATTGGCCGCGCGTGAACGGCCCGATCAATTCGGCATCGGGCTCGCGAAAATTTTCAATGGCGACTCGAAAGATCGCATAGCAAATAAAAAACAACCCGGTCAAGATGCCGTTAGGCTGGCGCGTACGCGTCCGCACAAAGCACAAAATTGCGAACAATGCGATACCCTCGAAGAAGGCTTCATACAGTTGCGACGGATGGCGCGGCGACAAAATTGAGCGCAGTGCATTCGACACCTGTGGCTGACCGCGCACCGCATTGACGATCGCGTCGGGCGTCGTCAACGACGGATCGATTCCCGCGCACGCTGTGACGGCGCGTTGTGCTTCCTGAGGATGGTCGAGCAGCTCCTTCGGGAATTGCATCGCCCACGGAATGTTCGCGATCCGCCCATACAGTTCGCCATTAATGAAGTTTGCGCATCGCCCGAAAAATAATCCCACCGGCGCTGTTACGACGAGATTGTCGCCGAGGTTCAGCCATGAAATTTTGTGACGGCGCGCGTAGTAAAACGTGAACAGCAGTATCCCAAGCATCCCGCCGTGACTCGACATCCCGCCTTCCCAGACGCGCAAGATCGACAACGGCTCACGCAACATTTCCGGTTTGTAGAAGAAAACGTACCCGAGCCGACCGCCAACGATCACGCCGAAGAGCGCGCAACCGGTGATGAAGTCGCCTACGCGCTGTGGCGGCAGATCGGCGTATCCGCGCTTGGAGAGCCAGATAAAAAGAAAGTAGCTGGACACAAACGCCAGCACATAAGCAAGCCCATACCATCGTGGTCCGACGTTGTCGTAGATCCGGAAAATGATCGGATCAAGATTATGCAGGTAGTAGGCGAGCATTTGCGGCGCGATTGTGGCTTTCATTCCGAGCGAAGTCGAGGCTGCAACGTAGCCTCCGCAGGTCGCGACGCCAGGTTTTCAATCCCGTTGCGAAATCTACAGGTAATTCCGCGCGATCCTTCGACTCCGTTTCGCTCCGCTCAGGATGACCGCACAGCTTTTGGACCAGATGTGTTCAAAACCCTTCGCAAAAATGGGGCGGTGCGGCTGATACGATTTTTCGCCACCTGTTCCGGCGTTCCGAAGGCGACCACTTCGCCGCCAGCGTCCCCCGCTTCCGGCCCGAGATCGACAATATAATCGGCTTCGGCGATCACACTGAGGTTGTGTTCGATCACGATTACAGTGTTGCCTTCGTCAACGAGCCGATGCAGCACGTTGAGAAGCAACTCAATGTCTGCCATGTGCAGCCCGATGGTTGGTTCCTCGAGCAAATACAATGTCGATCCGGGCTTCCGCATTTTTCGGATCCGCTCATCGGCCGCGCGACTCACCCCGCGTTTCAGCTGCGTCACCAACTTTAGCCGCTGCGCTTCACCGCCGCTTAACGTGGGACTTGGCTGACCTAGCTTGAGATAGCCGAGACCGGTGTCGACCAGCAGCGAAAGAGGGCGGGCTATTTTTGGGTGCGCTGAAAAGAATTCGGCGGCCTCTTCGATGGTCATCTCCATTACGTCCCCAATCGATTTCGCGTTATAGAGAACCTCCAGCGTCTGCGGGTTGTACCGCCGGCCGTGGCAATCTTCACAAACCACATAACTGCTGGGCAGAAAGTTCATCTCGAGCTTGATCATGCCGTGGCCCTTGCATGTCTCACACCGGCCGCCTTCGGCATTGAACGAGAACCGGCTGGCCGAATAACCGCGCACCCGTGACACGGGTAATTGCGCGTAAAGATTTCGGATTTCATCGAACACCTTCACGTAGGTTCCGGGCGTCGAGCGCGAGGTCTTTCCGATCGGCGACTGATCGACTTCGTACACGGCTTCGATCTTGTGCGTGCCCTTCACGAGTTTGAAAAAATCGCCGTCGCCTGCGCGCTTTCTTTCGTTTATCTGGTCGCGAACCGCGGGCCAAATTACCTCATGCATCAGCGTCGATTTTCCCGAACCGGAAATTCCCGTAATCACCGAAAGCCGCGCGACCGGGAAACGTGCATCGATGTTCTTCAAATTGTTAGCGCGCGCGCCACGAATTTCGATCCAGTTTTCGACATCGCGCAGCGAGCGGCGTGACCCCTGGATCGGATGACACAGCGGTGATCTCAGGCAGCGCGCGGTTTCGGAATTTGGATTTTTTTGGACATCGCTCAGCGTTCCGCTCGCCACCACGCGGCCGCCGTGAATTCCCGCGCGCGGCCCGAGATCGACGATATGATCGGCGCGGCGCATCGTTTCTTCGTCGTGCTCGACCACGATCAACGAGTTACCCTTGTTCCGCAGCGTCGTGAGCGTTTCGAGCAAGCGCTGATTATCGCGTGGATGCAAGCCAATCGTGGGCTCGTCCAATACGTAAAGAACGCCGCGCAAATTCGAGCCAAGTTGCGCAGCCAACCGAATTCGCTGCGATTCCCCGCCGCTCAACGTTTTGGCCGAGCGCCCAAGCGACAGGTAGCCGAGTCCGACGGTCTCCATGAAACGCAGTCGTTGTTGAATCTCCGGAATGAGACCGGCGGCTACCGTCTCATCCCTGCCTTTGAATCTTAGTTTCGCGATTGCACGCGCTGCTTCGCCAGCCGACAGATTCGTGAATTGATCGATCGTATAGCCTTGCAGCCGCACATGACGTGCCGCCGCGTTCAAACGCGAGCCGTGGCAACTTGGACATTCGCGCGCCTCAGCTTCGTCGATCCATTCGGATTCGCGTTCGGCAGCCAACTCGCTTTCCAGAACAGATTCACCATCGCGGTTCGCTCCCGTTTGCAAATCGTGGTCCCAAATTTCGCCGAACCCACCACATTCTTCGCACATGCCATGCGGCGAATTGAACGAGAACAAACGCGGATCGAGTTCTTCAAATGCACGCTCGCAATTCGGACAACTCATTTCGGTGCTCACCACCGAAAGGCGATTTTTTGAATCGAGCAGACGCGCTGTGCCTCGGCCGATCTCAAGCGCGCGTTCGGCGAGTTCGTGCACAGACCAATGTGGAAGCGGCGCCCCCGCCGCTTTCCTGTTGGAGCGAGCACGCGGCGAGGGCGTCGCGTCCACCCCGATCACGCCCACAACGACGTCAATGCTGTGTTCCTTGAAACGCTCCAGTTTCCGAAATTGCGCGATCTGAATGAGTTTTCCGTCAACGTAAAGAGTGTCGAATCCATGGCGCTCCGCCCAGCGCGCCACATCGGTGTGAAAACCTTTGCGCGCTTTCACTAACGGCGCGAGAACTTTGAGCGGACCGCGTTTCGCAGCCGTCTCGATGTTTTTCACGATTGATTGAACGCTCTGTTTTGCGACAGGCAGATCGCAGTCGGGACAAAACTGCGTTCCGGTTTTTGCGAACAAGAGCCGCAGGAAATGGTAAATCTCCGTAACGGTGGCGACAGTCGATTTGCCTCCGCCACGAGTTATACGTTGCTCGATGGCGACAGTTGGCGGCAAGCCGCTGACGAGATCAACATCTGGTTTTTCGAGTTGCTCCACGAATTGCCGCGCATACGGCGACATGCTGTCGAGAAACCGGCGTTGTCCCTCGGCGAACAGGATGTCGAACGCTACCGTCGATTTGCCGGAGCCGCTCAGCCCTGTTATGACCACCAATTGTTCCCGCGGGATTTTCAGATCGATGTTCTTAAGGTTGTGCTCTCGCGCGCCCTGAACGTGGATCGCACCGTTGCGATCACTCGCGCCAAATCGCGGAGCTGTTTCTGCGGCTCGCGCCAACTCTACGCTGTCATCCTGAGCGTAGGCGAAGGACCTCTCAGACTCGCGCAAGATTTCGTGAGATCCCTCGCCGTCTTCGCGGCTCGGGATGACATGCAACGGTTTGGGAAATTTCGAGAGAACGTGTCGCAAGAATCTCCCGGTGTGTGAATTTGTTGTCCCCGCAACTTCCTCGGGCGTTCCAACCGCGACGACTTCACCACCTGCATCACCGGCTTCGGGGCCGAGATCGACGACCCAATCGGCCGATTTGATCACCTGCAGGTTGTGTTCGATTACCACGAGGGAATGTCCGCGATCTACCAGGCGCTGGAACAACCGCAGCAGTATGGCAACGTCGTCGAAGTGCAGTCCCGTGGTTGGCTCGTCGAAAATGAAGAGATTGCCAATTGCTTTGCCATTCGAGCGTTGGGCATTGGATGTTGGGCCTTTGGCGTTGTTGGCTTCAGTCAAATGCCCGACGAGCTTCAACCTTTGTGATTCCCCGCCTGAAAGCGTGTTCAACGGTTGACCGAGCTGCAGATAGCCGAGGCCGACTTCCTCAAGCACTTTCAGGCCGCTTGAAATAACCGCGCCTCGTTCATCACCGATCTGTGCGAAAAATTCAATCGCTTCGGTGATCGTTAACTCGAGTACGTTGTGAATCGATTTTCCCTCCAGTTGAACCCTGAGCACGTGCGGCTGGAAACGTTTGCCTTCGCATTCCGCGCAGCGCACATAAAGGTCGCTCAAGAATTGCATCTCGACCTTCTCGTAGCCGGTGCCCGAGCAACGTTCGCAACGGCCGTTGCCGGAGTTAAAGGAAAACGCGCTGGCGGTCAGTCCCTGCGCCAAGGCTGCTGGTTGCGCGGCAAACAATTCGCGCAGTCGATCGAACAGACCGAGATAGAGAATCGGCGTCGATCGAGGTGTGCGCGCCAGCGGCGATTGGTCAACCATTACCATCTCCCCGATGCGATGCGCTCCGGTGATCGATTTGCACGCGCCCGGCTCCTGATCTGACGATTGTCCTTTGATGCGCAGCAAATTCCGGTACAGCACATCGTGAATTAGAGTCGATTTACCTGACCCGGACACGCCGGTCACGCACGTGAACACACCGAGCGGCAACTCGACTTCAATGCTTTTCAAATTGTGCTGCCGCGCACCGACGATCTTGATTGAAGAAGTCCACGTTCGTCGAGATTTCGGGAGAGCGATTGATTTGTTGCCGGTGAGATAATCGCGCGTTAGCGATGGAGCCGGCGCGCCCCAGCGCCGGTCTGAGCGGCCTGAGGGCAGGCCAGCTCCAACGAATTCGTCCAGCGGTCCGTTCCAGACCAGCTCGCCGCCATTCTCTCCGCGCCCCGGGCCGAGATCGATCAAATTATCTGCTGCGCGAATGATCTGTTCCTCGTGTTCGACCACGAGCAGCGTGTTGCTTTTGTCACGCAAGTCATGCATCACGCGCACCAATTGGCCGACATCGCGCGGGTGTAACCCAACGCTCGGTTCGTCCATTACAAAGAGAGTGTTGACCAGGGAGGCGCCGAGGCACGTTGTCAGGTTCACCCGTTGGACTTCGCCGCCGCTCAATGTACGCGTGGACCGGTCGAGCGTGAGATAACCGACGCCGACTTCGCAAAGATAATTGAGGCGCGCACAAATCTCATCGCGCAGCATCTGAGCGGTCTTGTCGTCAGGCAAAACTTGAAGCGTGCGCAGAACATGACGAGCATCGGAAATCGAGAGCGCCTGGAATTCGGGGAGTGTGAGAAGCATTTCCGACGAGGCGCCAGAAATAACACGCGCGGACGCGTGCGCTCCCCGGATTTTGTAATTCAGCGCGTCGGGTTGATAGCGCCCGCCATTGCACTTGGGACATTTGACGTATGCGCGATACCGGCTGAGCAGAACACGCACGTGCATTTTATAGGTCTTGCTCTCGAGCCAGCGAAAAAAACCGCGCACGCCATACCAGCGATCATGCTCATAATCTTCATCGGTGATGCCGGGGTCACCGCCCCCGGCTACAGGCTCGCCTTCGATAACGAAATCCTGATCGGACTTGGGCAATTCCTCGAACGGCAAATTAACATCGATCTCTTCGCGCGCGCAGGCACGGAGCAAATCCTTCTGAGATTCGCCAAACTCGGCACCGCGAAAAACGCGCACGACACCTTGTTTAATGCTCAGGCTCCTATCCGGGATGGCCTTGTTAAGGTCGATCGCAATTGTGCGCCCAAAGCCGCGACACTCCGGACACGCGCCGAGTGGATTATTAAAAGTGAAAAGACCGGCCGTAGGCGGGCGAATATCTAAATCGCAATACGCGCAGTGCCAACCAGTGGAGAAAGGGAGTTCTTCGATTGCCGATTTTCGATTGCCGATTGCTGACCGCGGATTACTGCCAACTCCCACGCCTCCTTCGAACAGAATTACGTTCACCTGGCCTTTGCCAAAGCGCAGCGCGGTTTCGATTGCTTCAACCAATCGCGCGCGATTTTCTTCACCGATTGTGATACGATCCTGAATGACCTGCACACGCGCGCCCAGGCGCTTGATTTTTGAATCCGGCTGGTCCACGCGCACCATCTCGTTGGCGATCCAAACGCGCAGATAACCTTGCTGCTGGAGGAAATCGAAGAACTTACGCGGCTCGGTCTTCGGCGGAACGGCGATCCAGAACGTAATGAGTACGGTGGCCTTGTCATCCTGAACGGAGCGCAGCGGAGTCGAAGGATCCCGCGAAGTTATCGATTGGTTTCGCACCGGGATTTGAAAGCCTGGCTTGGCCGCCTCCGTCGGCTGCGTTGCAGCTCGACTTCGTTCGAAATGACGAATCACTTGCTGCGCGATAGACTGCGTGGTTTCAGCGTGAATTTCACGGCCGCAAGTCGGACAGAACGCGTGCGAAATGCGTGGCCATAGCAGCTTCAGATAATCGTTGATTTCCGTCATCGTGCCCACGGTTGAGCGGGAAGTTTTGACGGGGTTGGATTGCTCAATCGCTATCGCAGGCGGAATTCCGCGAATATCGTCCACGCGCGGCTTGTCCATGCGATCGAGGAATTGCCGCATGTATGGGCTGAACGTTTCCACGTAGCGTCGCTGGCCTTCCGCATAAATTGTTTCGAAGGCCAGACTCGATTTGCCGCTGCCGCTAGGGCCAGTGATGACAGTCAATTTTCCCAGCTGGAGATCGACGTCGATCCCTTTAAGATTGTTCTGGCGCGCGCCGCGAATCTCCACGCAATCATCCCGCGCTGGAGCGAAACCGCGTTGTTTTTTCCCGAGCTTCGAACCCACTGGAGACAATTCCAGATCGCGAGTCGCTTCGCAAATTTACGGCGCAAAGACTCCGTGCGTGAAATTGATGCGATCGAGTGTCTGAAGGCCGCCCCGTGCGTAGTCTCTGTCGCAAACAGGTCGCACAGAAAAACGGCTGCATAATGCGTCTGATCTGCGTTTAACTTGCCGGATGACTGTGCTGGAAGTCCTGCAATCGACAACGGGCTATTTTCAGAAGCACCACATCGAGAGTCCACGTTTGAATGCGGAGCACTTGCTCGCGCATGTGCTCGGCCGGAAACGAATCGAGTTGTATCTGGAATTCGAGCGCAAGCTTAACGAATCGGAACTGGCGCCGTTGCGCGATTTGGTGAAGCAGCGAGGTAAGGGCAAACCGCTTCAGCATCTGCTCGGCACCGTCGAGTTTTGCGGGCGCACTTTTCTCTGCGACAAGCGAGCGCTGGTGCCGCGACCCGAAACGGAGAACCTCGTCGAGCTGCTTCTTTCCAATTTCAAATCTGAGATTGCAAATGGTCGCATCGTGGATGTCGGGACCGGCAGCGGCGTCATCGCGCTCAGCCTGGCTGGGGAATTGCCCTGTGCCGAGATCGTCGCAGCCGACATTTCGGAAGATTCTCTCGCGCTCGCTAGCGAAAACGCGGAGCGGCTGGGCTTGGCGCACCGTGTCCAATTCTTGAAAAGTAGTCTTCTTGAAAAAGTGCAAGGAACGTTCAATCTGATCGCCGCAAATCTTCCCTACATCTCGACGCAGGAACGGCAGAATCTTTCTCGCGAAGTGTTGTACGACCCGGACGTTGCGCTTTTCGCCGGCGCGTTCGGGGACGAGTTGGTGCGAGAACTGATTACGCAGGCGCCGTTGCGGCTTCGGCCGAGTGGGTTCTTAGCGCTGGAGATTGGAATCGGTCAAAGCGAGGCGCTTGCCGCGGCTCTCGCGGAGAAAAATTACCGCGACATTTGCACGAAAAACGATTACTCAGGTGTGACACGTTTTCTGTTCGCGAGGTATGGATAAAATTCTGGTTCACGGCGGGCGTCGGCTTTCCGGTTCGATCAAGATTAGCGGCTCAAAGAATTCGTCGCTGCCAATTCTCGCTGCGACTTTGCTCACACGCGAGCCGTGCGTCGTCCATGGCGTGCCCGATCTGAGCGACACGAATTACATGCTTCAAATTCTCGCTCACCTTGGCGCTCAGGTAGAACGTGCCAGCGGCACTGTGACCGTGACTGCTGAGAAGGTCCACTGCGTCGCGCCCTACGACATCGTCCGAAAAATGCGTGCTTCGGTTTGTGTTCTTGGACCGTTGCTGGGTCGGTACAAGGAAGCGGCCGTCGCACTCCCGGGCGGCTGCGTCATTGGCGACCGCCCGATTGATCTGCATCTGAAAGGTTTCGAAGCGCTGGGTGCGGCGGTGCGCGTCGAAGGTGGCGACATTAAGGTTTTCGCGCCCAAACTGCGCGCGGCACAAATCGATATGCAAGGCATATTCGGTCCCACTGTGCTCGGCACAGACAACGTGATGATGGCAGCGGTGCTGGCCGCCGGCGTGACCGTCATTGAAGGAGCAGCATGCGAACCGGAGGTGGTGGACCTCGCGAATTTTCTCAACAAAATGGGCGCAAAAATCGAAGGCGCAGGGACAACTCGAATCGTCATCGAAGGCGTACACGAACTGCACGGCGCGGAACACCGGGTGATCCCCGACCGGATTGAGGCTGGAACATTTTTGGTCGCCGGGGCGATTGCTGGAGACGGAGTCACGGTAAAACGCGTGGAGCCGGAACACGTGCGCGCGGTCACGGATTTGCTCGCGCGGTGCGGTTACGCCGTTGATGTCGCGGGCGATTCCATTTCGATCCTTCCCAATGGCAGCGCGAGCGCGCTCGAAATCGTCACCGAACCGTATCCCGGTTTCCCAACTGACATGCAGGCGCAGATGTGCGCGTTGCTATCAACCAACAGAGGAACAAGTTCGGTGACCGAAAATATTTTCCCGCAGCGCTACATGCATGTGGCTGAGCTAAAACGCATGGGCGCGAATGTCCGCTTAGAAGGTGCTACTGCAGTAATTGACGGTGTAGATAGCCTTCTCGGGGCGCCTGTAATGGCGAGCGATTTGCGCGCGTCTGCTGCGCTAGTGCTCGCAGGGTTGAAAGCAGATGGAGTCACCGAAGTGAGCCGCGTCTATCACATCGACCGCGGCTACGAGCATCTCGATGAAAAATTGAGCGAACTCGGTGCGCACATCGAGCGCGTAAAGTCAGAATAGTCCGACATCTTTTTTCTTGCGCTTTCGCCGCAAGCAGGCAGTCGTTCTCGTAGCAAGCGAAAGGTTCAAGTATGGAAACCCCGACTTCTTCTGGAGACGTACGGACATGGAACGTACTTTGTCACGCCACCGCGTTGGCCGGGTTCTTCGTGCCATGGGCTGGGCATATTCTTGGTCCGTTGATCGTTTGGTTGGCCAAGCGCGGCGATTCGCCGGAGATCGACGAGCACGGAAAAGAATCACTCAATTTTCAGATATCGATGTTGATCTATAATGTGATCGCCGGCGTCCTTTGCCTGGTTTTGGTTGGTTTTATTATTCTCGCAATTCTGCACATCTTAAATCTGGTGCTGGTGATCGTCGCCTCAATCCAGGCGAGCGAGGGAAAATTTTATCGTTATCCAATTACGATTCGGTTGATTAAGTGAGAGAATCGCTGGCGCGTCTCACTCCGCGAACCGGCGTAGAGTGTTTAGATTGATCACGTCTTCTGCGAGGTCTTTGCTCTTTGGCGTTTCGAGCACTTTCGGGATCTTACGGAAGCGCGGGCTTCGCATGATGAAGCGGAAAACATCAAGGCCGATTCGGCCTTTGCCGATGTGCTCATGTCGATCTACTCGGGAGCCGCAGGGCGTCTTGGAATCGTTCACGTGAATCGCAACGAGACGATCGCGGCCAATGACGCGATCGAACTCGCGAAATATTTTTCGCACTCCTGATTCGCTGCTGATGTCGTAACCCGCGGCGAACAAGTGCGCCGTATCGAGGCAGACGCGCAACCTCTCCGGCTCGCGCACGTTCTCGATGATGTGCGCGAGATGCTCGAATCGATGGCCGATGCACGACCCCTGGCCGGCTGTGATCTCGAGCGCGATTTTCGTTTTTACGTTTGGGATCTTGCGAAATACCTCGTCGATTGAATTAACAATTTTCTCCAAACCGGCTTGTTCGCCCGCGCCGAGATGCGCACCGGGATGTAACACCAGAAACGGCAGTTCGAGCTGATCCGCACGGACCAGTTCCTCGGCCAGCGCGCGAATGGAATTGGCGTGAAATTGCAGATTAGTCGCAGCGAGATTGATAAGGTAATTGGCATGTCCGAATACGGACAATAGTTCACCGCGTCGGGCATGATCGAGGAAAGCGCGGATTTCCGCGCGACTGAGCGGCCGTGCAAACCATTGCATGTTGTTCTTCACGAAGATCTGCATGGCTGTGTGCGCGCTCAATTGCCATGCTCACGCCACCACTGATGGACATGTGCGCGCCAAGGAGACTTGGATGAGTCGGCGAATCGGACAATGGGCGAATCGGGGAAGGCGCCCTTGCGCCGCCTCGCCGTTTCTCCGTTTCTTTTTTCTTCGCCGCCCGCACTTCAGAACCGCTTCGGATGCCAGTCCGGCTTCTTCAAGCTTCCTGTCCCGGCATATTCGAAAAGCTTGTATACCGGAGCGAGCAGCAGGCCGGGCCCTTTCATGTCCAACCGCAGATTGAAATCGAGCTTGTCGTCGAGAAAATGAATGTCGCCGTGGCCAAGCATGCTAAAAAGGGCGCCGGCCGCTTCGAAATCATCTGTGTGAATGATGCCGTTCTGCACTTTGAAATCCGCGGTCGCGTGGTGCGCGATGCTGTAACCGCTGCCGGGGACGATTTTGTTCAGAATTCCTGAGAGCGGCCCGAAGATCGGTATGGCGAAAACATCTCCGTTGCTTACTTCCACTTTTCCGCTTCCTCTCATGGAGC
>WNGQ01006357.1_pt1 | contig 11440 bp, 11 predicted proteins | sample 5407661 | NCBI WGS metagenome assembly WNGQ01 (sample SAMN13153382, study PRJNA577476) | soil metagenome | isolation source: 60 cm soil or saprolite under Garry oak tree replicate 2 | place: USA:California | collected 2016-06-15
AACACCCTTGAGCACGGCATGGAGCGCCTCGCGAGTGGCGGGACCTGGCGGTACACGGTGAAGTACAACGAGGCCAAAGCGATCTGCAACAACGCTCAGTACTTCCGGGTCGTCGTGGGGCGGTCGGCGAACCTGCCCGATGGGCACCCGGCTGGCATCATCACCGCGCTGTTCTACGCCAACCAGCCGGACCAGTACCCATAATCAAGGGTGGCCATGGCACAAACGGCACGATCGAGCGTTGGACGAGCGGGCGAGCTGATCGACGCGCTGCAGGGCTGGCAGTTCCCCGAGTCCCCCATCGTGCTGGACGAGATCAGCCTGCAGACGCCGCGCGACGAATGGCCTCCGAGGATCCGGCTCGACTACCGGATCCGCGGTCAGCGCGGCCGCTGGGAGGAGGAGTGGGGCGACGAGTTGGCGGACGGCTCCGTGGAGTACGCCGCCAACCTCATGATGGCTATCGTCTACATCCACCTGATGGACTTGCCGGCGCCGCTTCCCGAGCACCTTCAGGCCGCAAGCTGAACAGACTGTCGCTGGCGATTCAACGGCTAGGAGCCGGCGCGAGGAGACGTTGAGTGGTTGGGCGCCACTCCTCAATTGCAGCGCGCCCGATTGCCTATCCATACGATCTCTCGCGAACGCTTGATTGGCAACGTGGCGTTTATACTGAATGGCACCTTGGGCACCTGTCTGCGCTTGACCGCGATCGAGCGGAGACGGTAAGGTCGTCCCGCCTGCCTTGCGTTCAACGAAGGAATCGAGATATGCACCCCGCAACCAGAGTGGACGTGGCCGGGCCTCGAACGGTCGTGGCTCGGGATCGCGATGGCTCCGTACTGCTACGACGCCCTGAATCACCCTTAGAACAAGCCCAACACGCCCACGGCATGGCCCAACAACGAGGCTGGCGCGTGCATCCGCCGTGCCATAACCCGCCCGAGAACTCAGGGGTTGCCACGCTTAGCTTCGAGGATGGCACCTGGTGGTGCTTTCGATGTGAGATCGCCTGGGTTCCGGATGAAGCATCTGACCATCTGACTGAAGCGATGGGGCAGCCGGTCGAGTCAGCCAGCCGGTGCCCTCAACATGACGGTCACCTTGCGCCGCTCGCCGGAGGCTTGTGGTGTCCCAAGGGGAGACATATGGCATGAGCCACGACATGCCGCCTCGGGATAGAGCCGAAGGGGAAGATGAGGATAAATGGGTGGACCCGCCCAATTGCCCTGTGTGCGAGGCTCAAGGCCGGCCTGGTTACCCACTGTTGAAGCAGGGGGAACGCTGGTGGTGTCGCCGGCACCAAGACTTCGTCGAGCTGCCCGAGTAGCTCCGCAGGCGCCTTCCTCCAAGCGAGGGCCCAGGTGAGACGGGTGTATTGGACGGTCTTGTCCGCAACTGGGTAACCCGAGGAGGAAATCGACCGTGACCACCGAAGAGATCGCAACCCCAACCACCCGCCGGCGCCGCGCCCGCAGCTCGGCGGCTACGACCCCCGGCACTGAGCGCGCCCGCCGCCCGCGGCCCAGCGGCGGCGACCTGGTCGCCCAGCTAACCGGGATGGTGGACAAGCTGATCGCCGAGAACCGCGAGCTCAAGCGCGCCATCGCCAAGGCGGAGAAGGCGCAGGGCCCCGGCGGCGGGCTGGGCCAGGCCGCCAAGGCGCTCTCCGGGCTGCAGCGGCGCGTGAGCCAGGCGCTGGCCGGTGGCGGTCGTGGCCGCGGCCGTCGCGGCGGGGCTGCCCCCAAATCAACCACCGCAGCGGCACCGCGTCCCCGCCGGAAGGTGACCGATCCCGAGGTGCTCGAGAAGCGGCGGGCCGCGCTCGCCAAGGCGCGGGCCGCTCGGGCGGCGAAGCGGGCCGCGACGCAGTAACTATTCACGTGAGATCACGATGAGCAGCATGGGCAAAGGTAGCCCGCCAGCGGGCGATGGGCCCGAGCCCTACATCCCGAGACCGCGGCGTCGAGATGTCCGATCGGATAGTGCTATCAACCTGAACGGCCGCCCTCTCGGAACGCTCGCTGACTTCTGGGCGTGGGCGTTCACCGATCTTCGTGACAACACGTTTCGCGGCATCTTCGCTGAGTGGCTCGTGGCACAGCTACTTGGACTTCCGATGAGCCAGCGCGGGGGCTGGGATTGTTACGACCTCACAGCAGGTGACAAGAGAATCGAAGTCAAGTGCTCTTCCTATCTTCAACCTTGGGCCCAACGTCGCCAGACCTTGCCGGTATACAGTCGCCTATTCTCGCAGTGTTGGGATGCAAACAGCGACACGTTCCGGCCCCCTGACTACAATGCCGATATCTACGTGTTCTGCCTTCAGGCATGTCAGGATGCGGAAGCCTGGGATGCGCTTGACCTGACTCAATGGCAGTTCTGGGTGCTTCCGCGAGAAGTGCTCGCCCATAACAAGACGAAGACTCTCTCGCAAGCAGGATTGGTGCGTTTGGCCCGACACGCCTACGACTTCACTCAGCCAATGCGCGCCGACGATCTGTCGGCCCGATTGTGGCCGATCCTCGGCCCAGCCGAGCGCAAGTCGGCCCCGAAGGACGAGTCCTCAACGTAGCGCGTCGTCGGCCGTTTGGGTGACGACGGCCCCGCAGGTGCCATCGAGTCCACGACAAGCCGACACGTGGTGCGCGTCTGTCGCGACCTGCGCGAGCAGGGCGACGCGGCCGGCGTGCCGGAGGAGCGGGAGGCCGTACGGATGGCGCTCGACCTGGCCCAGCTGCACTCGCTGCCTGCGCCCGGCCGCCGCGAGTTGGTTGAGGCGCCGCAGACGTGCCTGGCCCAGGGCGAGCCGCTGGGCCGCGGCCGGGGGTGGCACGACCATGCGGCGCATGCTGGTCGGAGAGTGGCAGGGACCGGCTGGCCACGGGCACGCCCCGGTCGGACCTGACCCCGCACGTCGAGGCGCTGCTGGCCGACCTGCGCCTGCCGGGCCCTGCGGACGCCAGGCCGGTGGAGCTGCGCCTCGACCCGCTGCGCTCCCGGCTCGACCGGCCCGGGCGGTCACCTTCCACCGCCCCACCGGCTGCGGGTGCCCTACGCCGAGCCGCTGGGCCAGGGCGGCGAGGTCGTCCAGCTGACCAGCGCCTGGCGCCTGGCCTGGACGCCGGCCACGGGCGCGCTGCTGGAGCTGGCCGGGCTGGCCGGCGTGACGCAGGAGCTGGCGGCGGTCGGCGCGCCGGTGGCCGGTGTACGGCCGACCCGCAGATATGCCGTACGGAGTGAACTCGGATTTCACGGCTGACGGCTCCGACGTGCGGCCGCCGGCCCGTCGGGGCCGATACGGAAAAACTGCCGCTGGCGGAGACGCCGTCGAGAGCAGCCTTCCGACCGAGGCGCTGGAGCTCTGCGACCGGCTCCTGCCGAACCACGTGCCCGGCTATCGGCCTGAGCCGGAGCTGCGCGCCCACTTTGCGGGGCGCGCTCGTGCCCGCGCTGACCGGCGCCGCCAGGCACCAAGTCGAGGGGCTGGCCGACCCCGCTGGTGCAGCGGGGCGACCCGGCCGGCGGTGACCCGCTGGGCCAGGGCCGGATGCGCTGGGCGCTGGAGCGGCTGGAGCGCGGGGGCTCGCCGCTGATGCACTGGGCGCCGCCGGCGCGGTCCGGGTGCTGCTCGGCAAGGAGGCGCCCGAGGCGTTCGGGGAACGGCTGGGCTCCTGGGTGGACGCCGCCACCGCCCCGGCCGCGATGGCCGCCCTGGCCGGCCGGCTGCGCGGGGCGCTGACCATGGCGGCGCCGCTGCTGGAGTCGGCGCCGGCCGTGAGCGGCGGCCTGGTGGACCGCGTGGCGGCGCTGGACGACGAGGGCTTCCTGCGCCGGCTGCCGGCGCTGCGGGACGGCTTCGACGTGCTATCGCCGGCGGCCACCAGACGGACCTGCGGCTGGAGGTAGCGCCCAACCGGCTCGGGTGCTGGGCCGAGGCCGACCGGGCCGGCCGGCCTGGCGGCCCTGCGGGCGCTCGATCCCGAGCTCGGCGTAGCCGGCGTGATCTCGCCAGAGGACCGCTGCGGCCGTTCCTCGGCCGCGCGCCCGACGGCACACACGGGTCCCCGGAGCCGCGGTCTCTAATCGACGGCGAGAAATCGTCGTCGCTGGTCGGCCTACGAGCGTAGGCTAGATGTCCGCGGCAGAGGGAGACGTTCAGTGCGTGGGAGGGGGAATGTCATGTGCTCGAGACACGTCCGTGCTGTGACCGTGGCTGCGCTACTGGTCGCGGGCGCGACAGTCGTACCTCTGTCCTGGCCAGCGCCGGTCAGCGCCGCCCCTCTGTCAACCGCACCGGACCAGCCCGTTATCGTCGTGCTGAAGGACCAGCGCGACAACGTGCCCGCCACGGCCGGCGGCGGCCGCCGCAGGGCGCTGACCGACGCCGACCAGCGGCCGCTGGTCGACCAGGTCGTCCGGGCGGGGGCGCAGAAGCTCCGGCGGTTCAGCGTCGTCAACGGCTTCGCGATCACGATGAGCCCGGCCGCACAGGCGGAGCTGGCGTCCGACCCGCGGGTGGCGGCGATCGTGCCGGACGCCGTCGTGAAGCGACCAGGGCGCAGCGCGCCGGCGGCGGCGCAGGCGTCGGGCGGGCCGGCGGCGCCGGTCCGGGCCGCTCCATCATCAGGCGTCTGTCCGGCGGATCCCGCCCGGCCGCTGCTGGAGCCGGAGGGGCTGCAGCGCACTCACGCGGCGTTCGACGACCCGGCCGTGCCCCAGGCCCAGCAGCTGGCCACCGGCAGGGGCGTCAAGGTTGCGTTCCTAGCAGACGGGCTCGACGTCCGCAACCCGGACTTCGTCCGGCCGGACGGCACCCCCGTGATCGTCGACTTCCAAGACTTCAGCGGCGAGGGTACGGCCGCCCCGAGCGAGGGCAGTGAGGCGTTCGGCGACGCCAGCACGATCGCGGCGCAGGGCCGGCAGACCTATGACCTGAGCGATTTCATGAACCCGGCCTCTCCGCTGCCGCCCGGCTGCACCATCCGCATCCGGGGCATGGCGCCGGGGGCCTCGCTCGTTGCGCTGAAGGTGTTCGGCCCGGACGTGAGCAGCATCTCCATGATCGTCCAGGGCATCGACTACGCCGTGAACGTGGCCAGCGTCGACGTCATCAACGAGTCCCTCGGCAACAACCCCGTGCCCGACCGGCACAACGACCCGATCTCGCTCGCCAACCACGCCGCCGTGGCGGCCGGCATCACCGTGGTCGCGGCCAGCGGCGACGCTGGCTCGGCCAACACGGTCGGCAACCCCGCCGGCGATCCCGAGGTCATCAGCGCCGGCGCCTCGACCACCTTCCGGCTGTTCGCGCAGCTGCAGCGCAACATCCCCGGCTTCAGGGACGGTTGGACCAGCGACAACGTGGCGGCCCTCAGCTCTGGCGGCATCACTGAGGGCGCGACGGTCGACGACCTGATGGCGCCCGGCGACGCCGGCTGGTCGGTGTGCTCGAGGGACGTCGCGACCTTCACCGGCTGCCGGAACGGCCGGCGGCAGCCGTCTCCGATCCAGATCTTCAACGGCACCAGCCAGGCGTCGCCATTCACCGCGGGCGCGGCCGCGCTGGTGATCGAGGCGTACGCCGCGACCCACCACGGGGCGAGGCCATCACCGGCGCTGATCAAGCGGATCCTCACCAGCACCGCGGCCGACCAGAACGATCCCGCCGACCGGCAGGGCGTCGGCCTGCTCGACGCGCTGTCGGCGGTCAGGGCCGCGCAGTCCGAGCGGGACGCGCTGGGCGCCCCGGCCCCGCAGGGCGGCCCGCTGCTGGTGAACCCGGCGCAGCTCTCGGCCACCGCCATGCCGGGCACGCCTCGGGTCCTGCCGCTGCGGGTCACCAACACCGGCAGCCGCCGGCAGACCGTCTCGGCGCACGGCCGCGTGCTGAGCAGGGTCGTGGCCAACCAGCGGGGGAGCGTCCAGCTCGACGCCACCTCGCGGGCCACGCCGACCTGGACCAGCGGCTCCGGCACGGTCTTCGCGTTCGTGACCACGACGGTCACGGTGCCAGCGGGCGCCGACCACCTGGACGCCTCGATCGCGTTCTCGCCACCGGACGGCGGGCAAGTAAGCCTCCGGCTGCTGGACCCGACCGGCGCGCTGGTCCAGCACACCGATCCCCAGGGCCCGGCCGGCTTCGGGCACACGGACGTGCATGCGCCCGCCGCCGGCACGTGGACCGCGGTCTTCGACAGCGTCGCGTCGCCCACCGGATTCAACGGCACGGTCCGGTTCAACCTCCGCGCCTCCGCGTACGCCGGCATCGGCGCCGTGCTGCCGGCGACCCTCACGCTGGACTCCGGCCAGACCGGAACTTTCCGCGTGGTGGTCAGGACCCCCGACCAGCCGGGCGACCTCAGCGCGGCCGTCGAGCTCGATGCCTCGTCCCACCGCCGGCTGGCGGTGCCGCTCACGCTGCGTAGCCTGATCCCGACGGCGGGCGAGCACGGGACGTTCAGCGGCACGCTGACGGGCGGCAACGGGCGGGAGGGAGCGCCGGCCCAGGCCACCTTCTACCGCTTCGATGTGCCCAGGGGGACACGCGACTTCGCGATCGGCCTGACGCTGAGCGGCAGTCCCGACCAGGTGGTGCTGGGCGACCTCGTCAGCCCCGGCGGCCAGGTGCTCAGCCAGCAAAACAATGTCCTCGCCGTGGACGCGAACGGCAACCCGACCGCGTTCGGGCCGTCTGTGCAGGACTTCCGGCGGGACCCGAACCCTGGCCGCTGGACGTTCGTCGCGCTCATTCTGAACCCGGTGGCCGGGACCGACACCGCGCAGAGGTTCGCCGGGGACCTCCGGCTCAACACGGTGGAAGTCGCCGCGACCGGCCTGCCCAGCAGCCCTCGCATCGTGCTGCCCGCCGGCCGCCCGTTGAACGCCCAGGTGAGCGTCCACAACACCGGGGTGGCGCCGGAGTCGTTCTTCGTCGACCCCCGCTCCACCGCGCGCGCCGACCTCCGGCTGGTCCCCCAGTTTGGCGGCGAGACCGGGGTGCCGCTGCCGCAGGCCGATGCGGTGACCTACCTGGTCCCGACCGAGGCCGACCGGCTGACGGCCAGGGCCGCGGCCACGGCGCCGATCGGCCTCGACCTCGCCTCGATCACCGAGGAGCCGGACGTGATGACCCGGTCCGGCGCTGGCAATACCGCGGCCACGTCCATCAGGTCCTCTGAGGTGGGGCCCGGCCAGTGGAACGTGGTGTCCACGCTGGTCGGCCCGTTCCCACCCACCGGCTCGAGCGGCAGCGTGGACTTCGCAACCGTCGCGCACGGCCAAGCGTTCGACCCGGCGGTCACCTCGTCGACCAGCGACGAGTGGCTGTCGGCGGTCCAGTCCAGCCCGCCGCCCTTCACGCCGCTGGTGCTGCAGCCCGGCCAGACCGGCACCATCACGGTGACGATCACGCCAGCGGGCAAGGCGGGCACGGTGGCGAGGGGCGTGCTCTACGTGGACGACTTCAGCGAGTTCAGCCTGGCCGGCGACGAACTGAAGGCCATCCCCTACGCTTACACGATCGGCTGAGTCGCGGCTCGACAGCCAGGGTGGAGGGCCCGCTACGGCGGGCGCTCGGGGCCAGGCGCCCACTGGTCGCCAGCGTCGCGCTGAACGAGCTGTGCGGCGCCGGGCGCGGCGACGGCGGACCTCCCGGCTGGATGGGGCCAGGGCGGAGCCCGGGCAGCTCAGCGTCCGCGAGTGGCTGGAGGGTTTCCGCGACCTGTTCGGGGAGCGCATCGCCGAGCCGTCGTGGACCGCGCGGCCGAGCGTGGCCGCGGCGACGCGCTGCTCGAGTTCGACCCCGAGTCCGTGACGCCGTCCGTCGGGCTGCTCCAGGAGCTGCTCTCCCTGAAGGGCGGCCTTGCCGCCCGACCGGCTGGCCCGGCTGCGCGGGCTGGTCGACCGCGTCGTCCGCGAGATCACGTCCCGGCTGCGGCCGGCCCTCACCGGCGCGCTCGCGTCCATCGCAGCCTGGAGGTGGTCATCGACCAACCTGCCGGTTGCGGCATGCCCCATGCCGATTCTCTTGATCAGGCCCACGGCCGGCGGCCAGGTGTGCGCCCTGACACGGTGCGGGTCACAGCCATCTTTGTGCAGGACGCGCCCGAGTCATCGGACGTCCACATGTCAGGCGGGTCACGGGGCGAACACTGCGCTACGGGCTCTCCGTCCGCTCGTAGCGGACATCGATCCATTCCGGGTCGCCGTCCAGGTAGTCGCGCATCTGCCGGTACTCCTGGTCCTGCTCCGTGGAGGCGGCGTTGGCCATATAGGACTCACGGTCTCGGAAGTGGACGACCATCACGACCCGGTTCGGGTCCCGGTCCTCCCATGCCAGTTCGGTGGACTCGAAGCCGTCGGGGTGACGCCGGGCGTCGTACGTTCGCAGCCACTCCAGGAACCGGTCTCGCTGATCGGGCTTGACCCGCGCGCGCATCACTGTGCCGAACATCGCTTCTCCTTCCGCCTGTGTGGCGTACTCGGGAGCTGCGTCCCCTTGTCGGGTACGCTTGACTCCCGTCGAAGTCTTGCTTACACGCGCCCAGGATGCGGAGTCAACTCCCGAGATACGAGCAGGTGGTGACCGGCCTGGAGCGCCTACCGCGGCCGATCGACCGCGTGCTCCCCGACCTGGTCCGCGAGCTCATGGCAAGGCTCCGGCTGGCCCTCGCCGGCGCGGTCGTCGGCCGGCCGCGCAACGCCGGGCAATCCGCACGACATCCGCCACAGGTGGCCCGCAGCCTCGGAGCGGGTCTCCGACCCGCTGGGCCTGCTGCTCGAGGTGTCGGTCGGCGGGGGCACCGACATCGCCAGGGGGCTGCGCTTCGCCCGCGAGCTGGTCACCGTGCCGGCCCGGACGCTGGTGGTCCTGGTCACCGACTTCGAGGAGGGCGGTCCGGTGGAGGCGCTGCTGGCCGAGGTGCGGGCGGTTGCCGAGTCGGGCGCCCGGCCGCTGGGCCTGGCCGCGCTGGACGACACCGGGCAGCCTCGGTACCCGCGGGCGGTGGCCGAGGAGGTGGCCGCCGCCGGCATGCCCGTGGCGGCGCTGAGCCCGCTGGAGCTGGCGAGGTGGATCGGCGAGCAGATCCGCTGAGCCTGCCGGCGGCGTCGCCCGCCCTGGTCGCGGCCGTGGTGGAGGCGCTGCCCGGCCGGCTGCGACGGCGGCTGGAGGCCGACCAGGCGCTGTGGCCGGCTGGCGCTGGTCCGCGGCGGGCGACCGCCTGGCGGTGGAGGCCTCGTCCGAGGCCACCGTCACCCCGCCGGGGGACGGGCTCGTGAGCACCCCGGAGCAGGTCGCCTGCACGTGCCTGCTGGCGCCGCGCTGCCTGCACCTGGCGGCGGTCCTGCGCGCGCTGCCGGCGGCCGGCACGGCCCCGCCGGAGGAGGCCCCCGCGGCCGCCGAGGCGGGGACGGACGCCGCCGGCGCGGTGGCGCCCCGGCCGGCCCAGCGACAGGCGGCCGAGGAGGCGTGGCTGGCGGGTGCCTCGCTCCTGGAGGCGGGCGCCGGGGTCGCCGACGGGTCGTGGAGGGCGAGCTGCTGCAGGCGGCACGCTCCCCACCGGCGGCGTCCCTGTCCCCGGCTCGCGTCCGCGACGGCGCGCGTCGCCGAGCGCGTCCGGCAGCTTCGCGCCGAGGCGGCCGAGGTCCGGCTGGACGCGCTGGCCGCCGACCTCTCTTCGACCTGCTGGCCATGGCCCGGGCGCCGCGGGCCGCGGCGCCGGTCGAGTCGTCGTGGGTGGGCCGGGCCCGGCGCGCCTACCGGCCGGTGCCGCTGCTGCGCCTGACCGGCCTGCGCTACGCGCCCGTTGTCAGCGTCGAGGGCTTCGCCGGCGTGGTCACCTACCTGCTGGACCCCGACCGTAGCCCTGTGGACGGTGGCGAACGTGGCGCCCGGCGGCCCGGGCCCGAAGCGCCACGGACTACCGCGAGCCCGTCCAGGTCGGCGACGTGGCCCTCCGCACCAGGAGCTGGGCCGGATGGGGCTGCACGCCAGGGCCGTAGCCGATCGGCAGGCGGCACGCGGGGCGCCGACCAGGGCACGGCCGCGGTCCTAGCGGCGGCCCCTGGAGGCTGCTATTCCTGCGACCAGGACGAATGCGAGGAGCCCTGGGGCGACCACGGAACGTTCAACAGCGTGCCTTCTGCGCTGCCGTCGCGTACTGGTTCGCCTGATCGAGGATCGACTTGATCTGATCCTTGTAGGCGGCGACCTTCTGTGCGCCCTCCGCGATGGCGTCGTTGGCGGTCTTCTCGGCGGCGTCGACATCGCTGCGACTTGGCAGCGACCCCGTTCTGTACGAGGGCAGCACAGTAGTGGCGGCGGTAAGGTTCTGGAAGTCCTCGTCCGACTTCTGAATTTGCTGCTTGAGCTGCTGGGCCGCAGCGTCCTCAATGGTGCCATCCGACTCAACGCTGTATTGATCGGACTGCACCGTGTAGGCGTCAGACTGAACGGCATAAGCATCCGCGCAGGCCGCGTAACGATCCGGTTCGGCCATCGCCACCTTGTAGTCCTTGGCCGTCCTGTCGAGATGGGCCTGTGCCTGGCTTATGTGGTCTGGTGCGGACTTCAGAGAGTCGGTTATCGTCTGGCCAGCAGTCTGCAACCGGGTAATGTCATCTTGAAGTGCCTGGGCGCCCTTGTCGATGGCGGCCTGCTTGTCGGAGCGATCCTGGGCTGCTGCTTCGTCGGCCGCTTGCTTCTGAGCCGCCTTGGCCGCACGCTGCGCGTCCGGTGTCTGCTGCCGAAGATAGGCGCAGACCGCGTTCCCATAAAGCATCAGGGATCCCTGATCACGCACCGTGTACGTCAGGTTGTTGATCTTGTAGCTGCAGACCAGCATGCCTGTGGAGTTCGTCCGATAGCCCCCGCCGACGTTGATGCCCTGAGAGTTCTGGCCCCCTGGAGCCTGCTTGACTAGCTCCTGGCACGCTGCGTCGGCGCCAGCGCCCTCCACAGTAACGTTCAAACTGGTCCCTGCGTAACCCACTGTGCAGGTCGTGGGCAGCGGATTCGTGCAAGCAACCGGCAGTAGCAGCATGGCCGACACTGAGGCGGTGATGAGGATCCTGACCAACACCCCTCTCTCCTCCCATGCAACGGTCAGGGCCATCTCGTACGAGACCGGCACCGTACCCGTTCATGATATCGGTACGACGGTTTCGCCGAGGCCAGCCGGCCATTCAGCCGCCACGAGTCGCTGAGCGACGCCATACCCCGCGACCTGGCCAACCTGGCCAACGGGCTGGTCGGGGCCGCGCCGACCTGGCTGGCCCTCCACGATCCCCGCGCCGCTCGACGCCGGGACTGGACCGCCTGATCGACGAGATTCTCAACCGGAACCGCCGCGAGCGCCCGGAGTGGTACGCGGACCTGCCCGACGTGACCGATCCGGAGGCGCTGGCCCGCCATGGCGAGGAGGTTGCGGAGCGGATA
>WNGQ01007011.1_pt1 | contig 11439 bp, 12 predicted proteins | sample 5407661 | NCBI WGS metagenome assembly WNGQ01 (sample SAMN13153382, study PRJNA577476) | soil metagenome | isolation source: 60 cm soil or saprolite under Garry oak tree replicate 2 | place: USA:California | collected 2016-06-15
CGCAGCAATGTCCCGGCCACGCCGCCGGGATGCGCCAGCCGGGACTGGCACGCTGCGGCCCGGGACCTCAGGCTGCATCGCTGCCTGCCATCTTCTCCGCGCGGTCCGCCGTGCGCAGCGCGCTGATCACGGCGTCAAGCTCGCCGTCGATGACCTGGTCCAGGTTGTAGGCCTTGTAGCCGACCCGGTGATCGGAGATGCGGTTCTCCGGGAAGTTGTAGGTGCGAACGCGCTGCGAGCGGTCCACCGTGCGGACCTGGCTGCGGCGGTCGGCAGCCGCCTGGGCATCCGCCTCCTCCTGCGCCTGGGCCAGCAGCCTGGCCCGGAGGATGCGCAGCGCCTGCTCCTTGTTCTGCAGCTGGCTCTTCTCGTTCTGGCAGGACACCACGATCCCGGTCGGCAGGTGGGTGATCCGCACCGCGGAATCGGTGGTATTGACACTCTGGCCGCCGGGGCCGGATGAGCGGAACACGTCGACCCGCAGGTCGTTGGGATCGATGGTTACCTCGACCGGGTCCGCTTCCGGCATTACCAGGACGCCCGCCGCCGAGGTGTGGATGCGGCCCTGCGACTCGGTAACGGGCACCCGCTGCACCCGGTGCACGCCGCCCTCGTACTTCAGCCTGGCCCAGGCGCCATCGCCGGCCGGCCCGCGGCGGCCGGCCTTGACCGCGACCGTGACGTCCTTGTACCCGCCAAGCCCGGTCACCGTGGCGTCCAGGACCTCTGTCTTCCAGCCCTGCCGCTCGGCGTACCTCAGGTACATCCGCAGCAGGTCACCGGCGAACAGGGCGGATTCATCCCCGCCCTCGCCGGCCTTGACCTCCAGGATGACGTCCTTCGCATCGTTGCCGTCGCGCGGCACGAGCAGTTCCTGCAGCCGCTTCTCCAGCTCGGCCCGGCGGCGGCCGAGTTGCACGGCCTCGGCGGCAAAGGAGGCGTCCTCCTCGGCGAGTTCCCTGGCGGCCGACTCGTCGCCCGCGGTCTGCTGCCACTCCCGGTAGGCGTGCACGATCGAGCTGAGCTCGCCGTAGCGCCGGCCGATCGCCCTGGCGCGCTCTGGGTCAGAGTGCACCGCCGGGTCAGAAAGCTCGCGCTCCAGCGCAGCATGCTCACTCGCAAGCTCCGCAAGCCGCTCGAACACCGCGTTCCTCCATAGCCGCCTCGCACAGCGCCCGGCCAGCTGGGCTGGCCGGGCGGAGCTTGGCGGGCTCAGCATGACAGCTGCTGGTTTCGCCCGCTAAAGCGGGCAAAACCCGACCATTCCTCAGGCCGGCTGCCGGAGCAGGCCGGCTCCCGGAGCAGGCCGGCTGCCGGAGCAGGCGGCCTGCCGGGCGTGCCCGTGCCTACTTAGCGGCCTTGCCGTCGGCTGGCTTCTTGCCGAAGCGCCGCTCGAACCTGGCAACGCGCCCGCCGGTGTCCAGGATCTTCTGCTTACCCGTGTAGAACGGGTGACAGTTCGAGCAGATATCGGCGTGGATCACGCCATTCTTGGCAGTGCTCCGGGTGGTGAAGGTGTTCCCGCAGGTACAGGTCACCGTCGTCACCACGTAATCAGGGTGAATATCAGGCTTCACATCAGACTCCTGGTTCTGGCGGTCGCCGGGTCGCCGCATGCGCGAACTTGCGCCTGGGCGTGAACCGGTACCGCGCTCATTCGGCTTACCAGTGCGCCAGCCGCTGTAACACAGCCTCCGGCCTGGTGATTCCCGAGTCCCCTGGCCTTAGCGATTCTCGGTTGTGGTCTTCTGGACCTGCAGCAGGAACTCGGCGTTGCTCTTGGTTTTCCCCATCCGCTCCATCAGCACTTCCAGCGCCTGCTGGGGCTCAAGCGCGTGCAGCACCCGGCGCAGCTGCCAGACGATCTTGAGTTCATCCGGCGTCATCAGCAGCTCTTCCTTGCGGGTGCTCGACGCGTCCACGTCGACCGCCGGGAAGATCCGCTTGTCGGCAAGCTCGCGGCGCAGCCGCAGCTCCATGTTGCCGGTTCCCTTGAACTCCTCGAAGATGACCTCGTCCGCGCGGGAGCCGGTCTCGATCAGGGCCGTGGCCAGGATCGTGATCGAGCCGCCGTGCTCGATGTTGCGGGCCGCCCCGAAGAACCGCTTCGGCGGGTAGAGCGCGGTGGAGTCGACGCCGCCGGACATGATCCGGCCGCTTGCGGGCGCGGACAGGTTGTAGGCCCGGCCGAGCCGCGTGATCGAGTCAAGCAGCACGACCACGTCGTGGCCCATCTCGGCCAGCCGCTTGGCCCGCTCGATGGCGAGCTCGGCGACCGTGGTGTGGTCCTCGGCCGGCCGGTCGAACGTCGAGTAGATGACCTCGCCCTTGACCGAGCGCTGCATGTCGGTGACTTCCTCTGGCCGCTCGTCCACCAGGACGACCATGAGGTGGCACTCCGGGTTGTTCTTGGTGATCGCATTCGCGATGGACTGCATGATCATCGTCTTGCCCGCCTTGGACGGCGACACGATCAGGCCGCGCTGGCCCTTGCCGATCGGGGCGATGAGGTCGATGATCCGCGTGGTCATGATGGTCGGATCGGTCTCCAGCCGCAGCCGTTCCTGCGGGTACAGCGGGACCAGCTTGGCGAACTCGGGCCGTAGCTTGGACTGCTCCGGGTCCAGGCCATTGATCTTGTCGAGCCGGACCAGCGCGTTGAACTTCTCCCTGCGCTCGCCCTCCTTCGGCTGCCGGACGGCGCCCTCGATGACATCCCCCTTGCGCAGGCCGTGCCTGCGCACCTGGGACAGCGAAACGTAGACGTCGTTGGCCCCGGGCAGGTAGCCGGTCGTGCGGACGAAGGCGTAGTTGTCCAGCACGTCCAGGATCCCGGCGATCGGCACGAGCACGTCGTCCTCGGCGATCACGGGCTCAGCCTCGCTGCCCCGCTCGCGGCGCCGGTTGTTGTTGCTGTTGCGATTGCGGAACCGGTCCCGGTTCCGGCGGCCGCCCTGGCCGCCGTCGTCGTCGCGGCCGCCCTGGTCCCCCTGGTTGCTCCTGCCGCCAGCGCCCTGATCCCGGCCCTGGCTGTCGCGGCCCTGGTCACGGTGCTGGTCCTGGCCGTCACTGGCCGCACGGCCCTGGTCATCACGCCTGCCGTTGCCGCGGCGACGCCGGTCGCCGCGCTGGCTGTCGCCGCCGCGGTCGTCCCCGCCGCGCTGGTCCCCGCCGCCGCGCTGGTCACTGCCGCGCTGGTCGCGCTGGTCCCCGCCGCCGCGCTGGCCGCCCTGGCCGCCGCTGTCGCCCTGGCTGGCCTGGCCGGCCGCGGCCCCGCCCGGCGGAGCGCCGCCGCCTGCAACCTGGCTGCCGTCCGTGGCCGGCCCGCTCACCGCGGGATTGCTCACGCTGACCGTCGGCTGCGCCGCGCCGATTCCGCCTGTCCCCGCCGTACCTCCTGGGCCGGCTGCATATGTCCCGCCGCCAACTCCCGGCTGCGTCGATGTCTGTCGTTCCATGGCGTCCTGCTCAGGCTGGCGGGGCGCGCCGGCTCCCGCGGGCGCGCTCCGCTGGAATGAATGGTCACCCGCTGCGCCGCCGCTGCGGTGGCCGGCCGCCGCCCGGCCCCCCGCGCCGCGGCCGCCCGCCGCGCGGCCGGCACCGGCCGTGCCGTCGGCCGCAGCACCGGAGCCAGCCGGGCCGCCTGCCGCGGAACCCGCAGGCCCGCCGCCCTGCCGCTGCTCAATCGCCGCAACTAGCTCGCCCTTGCGCATCCGGCCGGTGCCGGTCATGCCGAGCGACTGGGCGAGCCGCTGCAGTTCCGGCAGCAGCATCCCGCCGAGCCCGCCGCCACGGCGGCTCGTCCCCGCCTCACCGGCGCCGCCCGCCTGGCCGTCCCCGTCCTGCCAGGAGCGCGCGGCTCCGGCCGGCTCGGGGGAAGCCCCGGCTTGTCCCGACGTGCCCTGCGTGGCTGCAGGCGCGGGAAAGAGGGCGGGTGACTCCTCGGGCGTACCCGGGGTGCCGGTGAAAACTTCGGTGGTGTCGCTCACGAGGGGTCCTTCCCGAGGCGCGGGCGCCGGCTGCGCTGGCAGCCGGTATATCCGCTGTCGCGGCCCGGCTGATCGGCCGGGCCAGTTCCTGCACTTACTGCCATCCCCGTGTTTCCTTGCACACGGTTCCCGCCCGGAGGCGCCGTCCGGCACCTACGGCCAGCACGGGGCGCCGACGGCCGCGGCGGGCCGACGCGGCCGGTGCCGCTCGTCCGCATCCCCGTCGTGGCGGCCGGGGGCAGCTAACCCCCGGAGCCCCCTGACTCCACATTGATCCGCGTTCGTTCCACTCCTGGCAGGCGCGGAAGTCAGGCGATGAGTGAATTCCTCTGGGAACAGCCGACTGTGACCGGCTACAGCGCCGGACCGACAGCAAGCGGGCGAGCACATGTCCCCGTGGCGGGGCATCTAGTGCAGCACCCAGCTTAACACCAAGAGCGCCCAAGGCATTCCTCAGAGCCGTCCGTGACTTCCGGAAGAGGCCGCCGGGACCAGTGCGGACGACCCGGGAGGACCTGGGAACGTTCTCGCGGCGCCACCCAGGTACGCGTTCGCCGGATGCTTTCCTGCGGGTTAGCTCCGGCGCCGCGAACTGGACAATTGCGCCTTGGCTGTCGGCGTCCAGGGGGCTTACATGCCATGCGGTACCCATTTCGCTGGCTATTGAATCACCGCGGGTGGCCACGACTTGCTGTCCCAGATGGCAAGGAAAGGCTAGCCGATGCCGCCCGGGCAGCCGCCGGCGGGCCACCACCTGCCCGCCGGCGCGGCGCTGCGGATGATCCCGGAAACTACTTCAACCTGGCGATTCTCACAAGTCCGGCGGCCGGCCAGGCGGGCAGACCCCGAGCAGCCCGAGCGCGGCCGCCAGCGCGGCCCGGGCGGCGTCGGCCAGCCAAAGCCGGGCGCTCGCGGTAGCCGGATCACGGGGCGCGCCGCGACCGCCGGACGGCAGCGCCGGGCAGCGCTCCCTGACGTCGAGATATGCCCCGGCGAGCTCTTCTGTGTACCTGGTCAGCTCATGCGGCTGGCCGCGGCGGGCGGCCCCGGCGACGCGTTCGGGCAGCCAGGAGATGACGGCGAGCAGAATCAGTTCGTCCGGGCAGCCAACCGACCGCGGCCGGAACCCGGCCGGCTCGCCGCGGCTCAGGCCAAGGCCGGCCGCCCGGCTCAGGGTCGCGGACGCATCCGCATGCGCAAAACTGACCGCATAAAACGGATTTCCAAGAACGTGCTTAACGGATTGCCGGGCGTCGATCATCACCGCCCGGCCGGCCGGGATCCGGGCCAGCGCATAGCGCACGGCATCGGCGCCTGCGAAGGCCATGGCCGGTCCCGCCGGGCCAGGACGCGGCTGCCCGGCGGCAGTGGTCCCGGCCATCCGTTTCAAATCCTGGTAGAAAAAAACCTCCGCCCCGGCTGCGCGGGCCAGCCGGCCGGTCACCGCGGCGGTGAGCCGCCGGTGCGCCTGCGCCCAGGTCGCGGCCGCGGCCAGGTCCGCGTCCCCGGGCGCGCGTACGGTCCGGCCGCGGAGGGCGTCGCTGCGGGCGCAGTGCGGCCCGGCCTGGCTGACCCGGACCGCGAGGCCGGCGAGCGTCCCCGGGGTCACGGTCACGGTCAGGTAGCCGGCCCCGGTGACTGCGGCGTCGCTGATCCAGCGCTGCGCGCGCAGCCCAGCGGCAAGCAGCGCGGCAATCTGGCCGGCGCCGCGGCCGCAGCACGCGGCCAGCCGGAACGGCAGCGAGGACGAATAGCAGCCCGGTGCCGCGCCCGGCGGCGGCCGCCAGGTACCGGCCGCGCTGGCCATGCCCGCGGCGGCGGGCGGCAGCCGGCCGGCGGCGACCGCGGCCGTGATCACGCGGGCCAGCTCAGCGCCGATGTCGCCGGGAAGCACGGGCCCAGGCTACGGCGCCCCGGCGGTCAGCCGAACGCCTCCGGTCAGCCGAACGCCTCCGGTCAGCCGAACGCCTCCGGTCAGCCGAACGCCTCCGGTCAGCCGAACGCCCGGGTCAGTCGAAGGCACTGTGCGGCGCGCCGGCCAGTTCGCGGACGACGCGGATCATCTCGGCCGGGTCGAACGGCTTGGTCAGGTACGCGTCCACGCCGATCTCCCGGCCCCTGGACCGGTCGTCCTCCTGCGCCCGTGCCGTGATCAGGACGACCTTGATCCCGCTCGTCAGCGGATTCCTGCGCAGCTGGGTCGCGGTCACCCAGCCGTCCAGCCGCGGCATCATGACGTCCAGGGTGATGACGTCCGGGCTGGATTCGGCAACCTTGTCGAGGCAGTCCTTGCCGTCCACGGCCGTCGCCACGTCGAACCCCTCAAGCGTGAGGTTCACGGCGATGAGCTGCCTGATGACCTCGTCATCATCGACAACCAGCACCCGGCCTAGTCCCTGCGTCACCCGCGCGAGGCTACCTGCTTAGCGATGGCCATGCGGGCAGATCGGTGCCGTGTCCGGGACACTTGCGGACTGATAGCCTTGCACCGGCCCTGCGGGCCCGCGGTAGCCGGCGAGCACGCAAAGCCCCCATAGCTCAGGGGATAGAGCAACGGCCTCCGGAGCCGTGTGCGCAGGTTCGAATCCTGCTGGGGGCGCCCCGCGAGCATCAGCGGAAATTGGTCCTGACCAGGCGTGACGACCGCCGGGCACCGCTGGCTAGGCGACAGCGACGAGAGGACATGCTCCGTACGCAAACGACCGTTTGTGCTGCGCGGCCTGCGGAACACCGCCGCCGAGGTGGTCCGCGAGGTCGGCTGCTACGGCGGCGCGTACGTGCATTACCTTCTGTCTGTCTACCTGCCCGGGCTGTCTGTCTACCTGCCCGGGCTGTCTGTCTACCTGCCCGGGCTGTCTGTCTACCTGCCCGGGGCGTTGGCCCGTGATCCGACGTTCGGCCTGGCGCTGCCCGTTCTCGGGACAGCTATCCGCGAACGGCTTGACCGCGACGACGACCCTGATGCGGGCCTGCCTCGCCGCACAGTAGATCAACCCACATAACGCGCCTAAGGTTCCGACATGGAGATCGCGGTCACTTGTGCTGTCGATCACCGCGGTGCTCGCCGCGGGCGTCAGCGCGCTCTATACGAAGCGGCAGGCGAACTCGGCCAGCAGGCAGGCGATCGAGGCGGAGAAAGTCACCGCGACCGAGCAGCGGCTGGTTCCATGCCGACCATGATCAGCGACCGGTCACCCGTACAGTTGCGGCTCCAGCAGACCAGTGGGACACCGACTCGGGCCATCGGGCAATAACTAGTGGGAACAGCGCGCGGAGCGCTGGCAATCCCGTTGCCGGTGAGGGTGTACTGGTTGCGGTGCGGGATGCGGGCGATGAGCCCGTTGCGGGCTAGGCGCGAAAGATCGTAGCTGGCCTGGTTCATGCTGTAGGCGGTGCCGAGCAGCCCGGTCATCAAGGCGCGCAGGCTCTTGTTCGTGATGGGTACGCAACAGTCAGGGATTGGCCGCCGCGGCGGCGCGTACCGGACCGCCGGGTGGCCCGGGGGGTGAGATCCCCCGGGCACCCCGGCCGGTGACCGAGCGCGTTACCGCATGCTGCTGGCAATGGCGAGCAGAGTACGAGACCCGTAAGTGTCGCTATATATGCTGATAAGGATACCGTTCCGCCAGAAGCTGACGGCCCCGCGGCCGGTCACCAGCGCGGGCCGCCCGTTCACTTGCCGGATCGCGGCGTTCGGCGCGTCGTTCTTGCTCTTCTGGGCGACGAAGGCGTGGAAGTAGCTCAGAGCGTTCTGGTAGGTGTAGGGCATCGTGTCGATATCGACCTTCCCTTTGTCAAAGACAAGGGCCGCCTGACGGTTGTTGTGCGGGGCCACCCAGACCTGGGTCAGGTTGGCCCGGCTGGCCGCCGCGGTGCTGGGCACCGGGACCGGATAGCCGACTTTTGCCTGGATGCCCGCGACCGTCGTCTTCTCCGCGCCGAGTAGTCCTGGCGGTCCCAGGGGGTACAGGTTGCCGTTCCAGCCTATTGGGTTACGCTCGCCGCCCGCGTGCCGGGCCGGGCCCGCGGGCGCCGGGCCGGATCCGGTCACTGTGCCGGCGATCACCAGGCCCGCAACAGCCGTGATCGCCCCGGACGCCGCCACCACCAAGAACCCACGCGCCCGCCGCGGCAGGCGCCGGGCCCGTCGCGGGCCTGAGAGCGCCGAGCCGGACGGCGCCGTACCCTCGATGGCGGCCACCACCCGCGCTCGTGCCGCGGCCAGCCGTTCCGGCCCGGGGGGCGCCTGCCCGGCGCAGAAGTCTTTGATGAGGTCCATTTCGTTCACCGGGTCATCCCCCTTGTGTTTCGATCGGGTTCACGCCGCCGAGCTCCGCGCGCACCTTCCGCCTGGCCCTGGCCAGCCGCGACGCGACTGTGCCCAGCGGCACGCCGAGGGCCACGGCGGTCTCCTCGTGGCTTAGCCCGCTGGCGGCCAGCAGCAGCACGTCCCGCTGGGACCCGGGCAGCCGGGCCAGCGCGGACGCGAGCTGACCCCGGGCGGCCCCCGCCGCGGCCCGTTCCGTGACCTGGTCGGCCATGGGCTCGGCCGCCGGCTCCGCCGGGGTGCGGGCGATCGCGCGGAAGAGCCGGGTCTCGTCCCGGCGGTAGCGGCGGATCAGGTTCGTGGCGATGCCGTACAGCCACGGGCGCGGGCCGGCGTTTGCCGGGTCATACGCCTCCCGCCGCTGGAACGCGACGAGGAACGTCTCCGCCACCAGGTCGCCGGCGGCGTCAGGCCCGAGCCGGCGGGCCAGGTAGCGGTGGATCGCCGGGGCGTGCCGGTCGAACAGCGCGGCGAAGCGCTCCGGCGAGCGCAGGGACTGAGCGATCAGGGCCGCATCATCACCGGCGTCCCGCCCCGCATCGGCATGCCCGGCCAGACCCGTTTCCGCATCGCCCATCCCTAGCCTCCCGGCGGCGGGATTGCCAGCGCTCCGCGCGCTGCTCCACTAGTTATTGCCCGATGGCCCGAGTCGGTGTCCCCACTGGCCTGCTGGAGCTGCAACTGTGCGGGTGACCGGTCGCTGATCATGGTCGGTCCGAGGCTAGCCCGGCGGCCCGTTGCGCTCACCGCGGATCCCCATCATTCTCCCGGCCTGGGACAGTGCTGGCAGGGAAACCCGGCCGCGACCACAACCACTCAAGGGTCATCAAACGTTGCGCGTGTCCTCGCCGGGCTATGCGACAATCGCGCTTGACAGGTGTCCTCTCGGCTCGGAACGTGGAAGCTTCAGTAACTCCCATCGTCCCAGCTCAGGGGGCACCTTTCGCGTTGACGCGCCCGGAAGAATCCCTATTTACGCGGTGGATCGAGGCTAAGCCCTGCCTGCAGTCAGCCTCTGACTCCGCTTATGACTGCCATGGGTGTGGATGCCGGCGGGCACGTCGACCCCGTGCCAGGGCTCCAGTGCCCCGGCGTCCCGGCCGTGCACGGATCATCATTCTCGGCGAGCTCGTCACACCTGAATACGACGGGTTACCAAATCGGCCGTGAGTTCAGCCGGACCGAAGGATCCGCGCCGGGAACTCGCGGTTGCTTGGAAACTGACCGCCGCGATCACCGTGGGTTCGTGGTCGTTGCCCGGCATGGGCATGAAACGCGAGTCGGCCTGGCGTGGAGCCCGTCGCGGATCCGGCCGTATCGGACACCCGCCTGGACAGTTTGCCGGGCCGACAAGGCACGCTCGGCTGTTTGCTCAGGGCGATTGTCGGTGGGCACTGATAGGGAGTGCGGCAGGGGGGTGTGAGAGGAGCGGCTGCCATGGAGCTGGGTGACGTGGAGCATCCCCGGGTCGTCGTTGCGGTCGGAACGTCGGTGGATTCGCGGGTCACGCTCAGCAGCGATCGGTTGCTGCTGGATGAGGCGACACGGCGGGTGTGGGATTCGCTGCAGCCGCAGACGATGCGAGCGGTTGCCGATGCTCGCGGGGCGCAGATCGAGCGGGCATATCAGCCGCAGGCGGTTCTTGAGGGCAGCGGAACGTTCGTTACCAGCGCCGCCGGCCCCCTGATCGGGCTGCCAACCGATGCCGCCACGGCGAGTATGTATGCCGACTTCCTGCCGGATGAGGTGGTTCACGATCCGGGTCGCGAGAAGTGGTTCACCGTCGTCGACGGCCGCGGCCGCGTGCGCTGGAGGGGACGCGGCGAAAACGGTTTCCGCCTGCTTGTGCTGGTCGCGGCGGCCACCCCGTCGGGCTACCTGAGCTACCTGCGGCAGGAGCGCATCCCCTATCTCGTCGCAGGGAAGGAGCGGGTCGACCTGGCCGCCGCGCTGCGCCGGATGGCCAGCCGGCTGGGCGTCACGTGCGTCGTCTCGCAGGCTGGTGGCGGCCTGAACGGCGCCCTGCTTCGGGCAGGGCTCATCGACGAGCTCCACCTGCTTGTCTTCCCCGCACTGATCGGCGGGAAGGGCACGCCGACGCTCGTCGACGGCCCCGAGCTCGCGGGCAACGAATCGCCGACACCGCTACATCTCGTCTCCGCCCACGCCCAGACCGACGGCACCCTCTGGCTGCATTATGAGGTCGTCCGCGCCGCCGGAGAGAAGCAATGAACCGCTACGGTCCCTACGGCCTGCGGTAACTGGTGAAGACGAGGCTGCCCCGAGTCCCGCCGGGCAGCGCCACGTCGGTGTAGGCGCCGGCGAGCGCACAGCCCACGGCCGTGCAGGCGGTGAGGACGCCCGGTGGCAGGTTGGCGAGGACGACGCCGAAACCGGTGCCGGGCGTGGTGGCAACCCCGAGATCGCCCGGGGAACCACCGCCGCCGGTGTCGGTGACCATGATGTCCCCGCACCACAGCGGCGCGGGGGTCAGGTCGCACAGCTCACGGTAGGCCCACGCGTGCTCGCCGGGCTCGTCGCTACACGAGCCCGGTCCCGCTCGTGGCGAGGTGGCCAGCGAACTCCAGGGCCGAAGGCCCGCCCGGGGTACGGGCGTACGGATCGAACGGGTCGATGTGCGCGATCGCCGTGCCCAGGGCCGGCCCGGGGCTCTCGGACCCGGCGCAGTCCAGCCAAGCCCGGACGGTCAGCATGCCGTCGGCCTCGGCCACCTGCCAGTGGCGGAGACCGAGCCCGGCGGCCCGGTGACGAAGATCGGCGGCGCTTTGCGGGTCGAGGTCGCAGAGCAGGTAAGAGCAGCCATTGCCGAGCTCGGTCATCGCTAGCAGCGCCGACCCCGGGTACATCTCGGTGGCCCCGCGCCCGTGGTCGGCCTGCCCGGGCCGAACGTATGGCGCTGCGACTGCCAGGTACCGCGACTCGGCCAGAGCTGGATGATGCGGGGCCACCTCGAGGAACCGCAAGATGCCGAACGCGCGCTCGGAGTCCCGCACCATCGGGTAGGCGGCCGACCCGGCGTGCGTCTCCGCGTAACGGCCCGGCGCTACCCGGCTGATCGCCTCCATCAGCGCGGCATGCTTCCAGACATCCGCGATCTTGCCG
>WNGQ01020638.1_pt1 | contig 11439 bp, 8 predicted proteins | sample 5407661 | NCBI WGS metagenome assembly WNGQ01 (sample SAMN13153382, study PRJNA577476) | soil metagenome | isolation source: 60 cm soil or saprolite under Garry oak tree replicate 2 | place: USA:California | collected 2016-06-15
GATCACCCCCCACGATTGGGCGATCGAATCGATCCGGCATTCCGCGTTCACGACGGATCCGAGCGGCGCCCCGTCGTCGAAGTAGGCGCGCCGGTACCACCGTCCGTCCCATCCATGCTGCTCGAGGGAAGTCTTGAGGGGCCGCATGTGCTCGCGCCACGCGATGGCGCGCCGCTCGTCGCCTCGATCCTCGGCCACCGGCGCGAAGCTCTCGAGCGCGGCATGGAGAAACCACCCGAGCCAGACGCTCTCGCCGCGCCCGGCCGGGCCGATCCCGTTCATCCCGTCGTTCCAGTCGCCCGTGCCGATCAGGGGGAGGCCGTGAGAGCCGACGGCAAGGCTCCGGTCGAGGGCCCGCGCGCAGTGCTCGAAGAGCGTGGCCCGCTCCGAGGACACGCCGGGCTGGAAGTACGATTCCATCTGACTAGCGCCGAGGATGGGCCCGTCGAGGAAAGGCACGACCTCGTCCAGAACGGCGCGGTCACCCGTCGCTTCCACGTAGTGCACCACGGCGTATGGCAGCCATACGGGATCGTCGGAGATTCGCGTCCGGACGCCCCGGCCCGAGGGAATGTGCCACCAGTGCTGCACGTCACCCTCCACGAACTGCCGGGCCGCCGCCCGGAGCAGGTGCTCGCGCGTGACCTGGGGGCGGGCCCCCGTGAGGGCCATCACATCCTGGAGCTGATCGCGGAATCCATAGGCGCCGCCGGCCTGATAGCACGCCGAGCGTGCCCACACCCGGCAAGAGAGCGTCTGATAGAGCAGCCAGCGGTTGAGCAGGATGTCCATCGATCGATCGGGAGTCCTCACCTGCACCGCGCCGAGGACGTCGTCCCACCGCTCCGTGACGGATCGCAAGACCGCGTCGAGATCGGCCTTCCGGTACCGAGCGATCAGCTCCGCCGCGTCGTCGTGACTCGCCGCCTCCCCGAGGAGGAACACGACCTCGGCTCGCCCTCCCGCGCGCAGCTCGATCTCCGACTGGAAGGCGCCGCAGGGATCGAGACCGGCCCCGACCCGCCCCGACAGCCGGACGCCTCGCTCGAGGCCCGCCGGCTGCTCGAGCGTGCCGTTGCGCCCGAGGAACTCCGTCCGGTCCCCCGTCCACGCCGTCTGCGCGCCGCCGAGATCGGCAAAGCCTACGCGGCCGCCAAAATCGACGTTCCAGGCGTTGCGCGCGAGCATCGCTCCCGTGGTGGGGTCGATGCCGGTGACGATGAAGGGCGCGGAATCGCCGCGAGACACGCCGAGCACCCATTCGACATAGGCGGTCACGGAGAGCCGGCGGGAGCGCCCCGACTCGTTGATCACCGTGAGTCGGCTCAGCTTGATCGAGTCCTCGAGAGGAACGAATTGCAGGAGCTCGAGGGAGATGCCGTGGGAGACGTGCTCGAATCGGCTGTAGCCTTGTCCATGCCGGATCACGTAAGGCTGCCCTGGCTCGCGAATCGGAAGCGCGGTGGGGCTCCAGAGATCGCCCGTCTCCTCATCGCGGACGTAGATCGCCTCGCCCGGCGGATCGCTGACCGGATCGTTCGACCAGGGCGTGAGCTTGTTCTCACGGCTGTTGAGCGACCACGTGTATCCCGAGCCCGACTCGGAGACCTGGAAGCCGAAGCCGGGATTGGCGACCACGTTGATCCAGGGCGCCGGCGTCTGCCGCTCCGCCTCGAGGACCGTCACATACTCCCTTCCGTCCGCGGCGAAGCCGCCGAGGCCGTTGAAGAACTCGAGCGCGGGCCGCGGCAGGGCCAGGGCGGCGGACGGCTTCGCCGTCGTCTGACGCCGTGGCAGAGGGGCCGGGGCCATCTCGGGTCCGGGAACGCGCGCGATCTGTTGCGCCAATGTCCCATGGCGGCTCGACAGCACCGCTCGGGCGGCGGCCTGGAGCACGTCACGCTGGGACGTGGGGAGGCGGTCCGCCCTCAGGATGAACACACTCCCGTGCGGGCCGTGCTCTTCGGAAGGCCCGCCCGATTGACTCGTTCGAACCAGAGTCTCCAGCAGGACCTGCAGGTCCTGGACATACGATGGCGCTCGATCGTTCAGGATCACGAGATCGACGGCCAGCTGCTTCATGCGCCAGTACTCGTGGGCGCGGAGGAGCTGCCGGACGATGCCCACATCCTCGGGGTCATCGATCTGTACCAGGACGATCGGGATGTCCCCTGAGATCCCGTGGGCCCACAGGGACGAGGGTCCTCCAGAATGACGCGCGAGCACGTCCGCGGAAGGTCGGAGCGTCCGCTCCGAGTACAGAATGCGGCGGGCGAGGCTCTGGAAGAGGTGGGCCTCATCGGGCCCGATGCCGACATGGTGCAGCTGCACCTGAGCTTGCGTCCACGCGAGCGTGGCGGCACGGTCGAACGTCGCCGCATCGTGATACTTCTCGGCAAGAGTCAGGACCTCGTCCCGGGACGGGGCCACCATCGTCGAGAAGGCGACCCGGACCGTGACGCCCGGCCGAAGCCGTACTCGGAGACGGAGGCTCACGATCGGATCGAGCACCGAGCCCACGGAGTTGGAGAGAGGCTGGTGGCCCGACATCGACAACGGTGTCCGGATTCCGCGGCCACGACCCAGGAACCGAGCGCGATCGGTTTCCCACTGCAGGTCGCCTACCCGCTGGCCCTCGGCCACCACCGTGTGGGCGAGCCACATGTGTGATTCACCCGCCCCTCGCGGCCGGCGCGTCGCGAGCAGGGTGTCGAACTCGGGCACGCACTCCGTGTGGACGAAGAGGTTGGAGAACGCAGGGTGAGCGGCGTCCGCCGCGGGCGGGGCCAGCACCACCTCGGCGTACGACGTCAGCTCGATCTCCCGTGCCCGTGGTCCGAAGTTCGTCAGGGACACGCGCCGTATCTCGGCATCGTCTTCCGGGGACACGATCACGTCGAGGGTGGTGGCGATCGCTCCGTCCCGCCGGGCGATCTTCGCTCGGTCTTCGGAGAACACGACCTCGTAGCTCTCCGGCTCGTCTCCCGTGGGCTGGTAGCCGACCGACCAGCTCTGGCCGCTCTGCGCGTCGCGGAGGTACACGTGCATCCCGGCCTCGTCGCGCGTGACGTCCTCACGCCAGCGGGTCACCGCGATGTCCCCCCAGCGGCTGTAGCCGGATCCCGCGGCGGTGAGCATCACCGCGTAACGCCCGTTGGACAGGATGTGGGTACGGACGGGCCCGTGCGGCGAGGTGAACCGCCGGACGACGGGCGGAACGAATTCACGCACATCGGCCACCGCCGTCACCTCTTCCGCGCGCGGCCGGGCGACCGCGACGTCGCGCGGCGTCCGCTCCTGCAGCAGCAGCTCGGTCGCCTGGACGATCGGCTCGCCGTGGAAGCGCGTCCGCATGGCGCCGGCGTGGAGGACGTTCGCGATGGCGACGAGCAACATGCCCTGGTGATGCGCCATGTAGGTGCGCACCACCGCGACCCGGGTCCCCTCCGGAAGCCTGGACCCGGTGTAGTCGAGGGCCTCGTAGAAACCGTAGGTGCCGTTGGCGCCGGCTTCCCAGAGCCGGCGGAAGTTCTGCGCAGCCGCCGCGGGATCGACCATGGCCGCCAATCCGGTCGCGTACGGGGCGACGACCACATCCTCGCTGAGGCCGCGCCGGAGCCCGAGACCCGGCACGCCGAAGTTCGAGTACTGATAGGTCTGCTCGAGATCGCGCGCATTGTACCCCGACTCCGAGACGCCCCAGGGCACGCCGCGCTCGGCGCCGTACGTGATCTGTCGGCGGACCACGAGCCGGCCGCTCTGCTCCAGCAGGCTTCCCGCGGGCGTGCGCATCACGAGCGCGGGCATCAGATACTCGAACATCGACCCCGACCAGGACACGAGGGCGGAGTCCTGCTCCACGGGGGTGAGCGCCCGCCCCAGTCGGAACCAGTGCGAGACCGGCGCGTCGCCCTTCGCGATGGCCACGAAGCTCGTGAGGCGAGCTTCCGAGGCGAGCAGATCGTAGCGGCTGGGATCGAGGCTCGCGTCCTCGACGCGGTACCCGATGGCGAAGAGCTGGCGGACGGGGTCGAACAGGAAGGCGAAGTCCATGGCCGCCACCATCGCCTGTGCGTTCCGCGCGAGCACGGTGAGGCGCCCGATCATGTCTTCGGACAGGGTCATCGTCGCGCCGAGATCACGCATGTGGCTGTCGATGGTCGCGCTCAGGGCCTCGGCCCAGCGGACAATCTCTGGCGGCGCGCTCGCTCCATCTTCCTCGGCCAGGCTTTGCGCCAGGGCGGTCACGTCGCGGGCGCGGGCCGCGAGCTCCCCGAGTTGCCCGGCCCACTCGGCGGGCGTGCCCGGTTCTCTCGTGACCGCCGCCACGGCGTCGAGCGCTTCCTCCAGGCGAACCCGGGTGGCCGCGCGCGGGCGCCGGCCCTCGAGAGCGCGCGCCGACTCGCGGACGAGCAGCGCGGCATCCTCGATCCCTGCGAGAGCGGTTCGAGCGAGCGGCGGGTGGTCGATCTTTTGCAGGCAGGCCTGCTTGAGGGTGATGAGATGTCCGGCAAGATTGCCGCTGTCCACCGACGACACGTACCGGGGATTGAGGGGTCGGCAACCTGCGGTGTCGTACCAGTTCAAGAAGTGGCCGCGGAAGCGCTCGAGACGGCCCATCGTCTCGATGGTGGCCTCGAGACGCTCGACGGCCTCGAGCGTCCCGATCCAGCCGAAGTCGTGCGCGGCCACCGTGGACAGGAGATAGAGGCCCAGGTTGGTGGGCGATGTCCGGTGCGCCACCACGGGGCGCGGGTCTTCCTGGAAGTTGTCGGGAGGGAGCGCGTGGTCCTCGGCGCCGACGAACGTGGAGAAAAAGCGCCAGGTCCGGCGGGCAATCAGTCTGAGCGCCCGCGCATCTGCGGGTGACAGTGGCGTGGTCCTGGCGGTGGGCGAGGGCACGCTGATGGATCGAGCCGCCACAGGCGATGCCGCCCAGAGCAGCAGGAATGGCAGCGCGACGGGCCAGGCCGTCGGCCGGCCCCACGCGATGGCGGCGGCGCCGGCGACGGCGAGCGCGACTCCGCCGCCCATGCGCTGGTAGAAGCCGCCGAGATCGAGGCGAAGACCAGCCTTGGCCTGGGCCGCCGTCACCCACTCGAGGAGATGCCGATGCGTCACGTACACGCGAAGAAGTGACCGCACCATCGCGTCGACCATCAGCCAGGCCTGGTGCGCCAGCATCGTGATCGTGAGCGCCGTCTGCGACGCGGCGAGCAGGAGATCGCGGCCCACCGCGCGGGCGTGGCTTCGTTTCGAGAAGCCGTGTCCCCGGGGGATCAGTCCAGTGAGAACCGGCAAGAGCGTGGGGAGGGCGATCGTTCCGAGGACGAACGCGGTCCACGCGACCGGCGATGTGGCGGGCAGCGTCCAGCCCAGCAGCAGCGTCAGGAAGGCGGCGGGAGCCGACAGGGCGCGCCGCAGGTTGTCCACCATCTTCCAGCGCCCGATCACGGGCACCCGGCCGCCGAGAATCCACGGGAGGAGCTGCCAGTCGCCGCGCGCCCATCGATGCTGGCGGGCCGCCGCGACGCCGTAGTGCGACGGGGCGCTCTCGAACAGCTCCACGTCGGTGACGAGGCCCCGAACGCGTCCACGTCATAGATCCCCTTGCCCGTGTATGACCCCTCACCGAAGAGGTCCTGGTAGACATCGGACACGGCCGCCGCGTAAGGGTCGATGCCGGATGGGCCCGACGACAGGCGCTGGAAGAAGGAGCCTTCGCGGCCAGGCAGCGGCGGGGTGACGCGTGGCTGCAGCACCGCGTACCCCTCGACGACGCGGCCCGTCTTGGGATCGAGCCTCGGCCGATTGAGGGGATGGGCCATGGTGCCCACCAGCCGCTTGACCGCTCCTCTGGGCAGCCGGGTGTCGGCATCGAGCGTGATGACGTAGCGGACGCCGGGCGGCGCCGCGGGCGCGAGGCCCCCCGTGGGCAGGAACGACGTATCCGTCGCACCGCGAAGGAGACGGTTCAGCTCGTGGAGCTTCCCCCGCTTGCGCTCCCACCCCATCCATACGTGTTCGCCCTCGTTCCAGAGCCGCCGGCGGTGGAAGAGGAAAAATCGCTGGCCCTCGTCTGTCGGCCGGCCGTGACGCAGGTTCAGGCGCGCGATTCCCTCGCGGGCCGTGGCCAGGATCTCCTCGTCGCCCGGCACGCTCTCCGCGGGCGCGTCCGTCCAGTCGGAAAGAAGCGCGAAGCGGACATCGCCGTCCGAGTTGGCGAGGTAGTGCACCTCCAGTCGCTCGATCTGCTCCTCGACCTCCGCAGGGCGGGTGAGCAAGGTCGGCACGACGACCATGGTTCGCAGGGCCGGCGGCACGCCGTCGCGAAGCTCGAGGCGCGGAAGCGCGCCGGGCCTGAGCAAGGCCGTCACGACGCGATTCAGCAGCGCGATGGCCAGATCCGAGGCCGGGAAGGCGGCCACCAGCCCGAGCACGAGCAGCGTGGCCGCCCCCGCGCCGGAGGTCCAGGCCGCGAGAAGGGGCGGGGTGAGAATCGCGAAGGTGAAGACGGTGATGGTTCCCAGGTACCCGGGCTTGGCTCCCGCGACGTAAGCGCGGAGGAGCCGGCGAGCGAGGGGGGTCCGGAAGCCGAGCGCCACCTCGAAGGCCCGGCGGCCGTCGCCGACGAGATAGAAGCCGGGGTCATCCTGGCGGCCGTCGTGGAGATCGCTCGCCGCCGCCCGCACGATCACCTCGCGGGCAACCTCCAGCTCCGAGCGGCGAGAGCCCCTCGCGAGCTCCTCGATGGCGTGGCGGTAGCTGTCGCGGGTGGCAAAGTCCATCGCCGCGTAGCCGGGGTCGGCCTGGAGCACGCCGTCGATCAGGCTGACGCTCTCGAAGAACTCCGTCCAGTCCAGAGCGGACATCAAGCCCATGCTCATGATCACGTTGCGGACCGTCACGTTCATGGCCGCCTGCCGCTGATGCTCGACCCGCACCATGTCGTCGGGCGTCGTCCCCTGGTCGGCCAGCCGCTCGTTCAGCCACAGGAGGGCGGGCGTCACGGCGGGATCCTGATCGCGCAGCCGCTGGACAAGCTGCACCGCGAAGGCGGTCACGAGCGGGGCATCCTCGAATTCCTGGAGGGCCCAGGCCGCCCCCTCGAGCGGGCGCCCGCTGAGCCCGAGCAGCTCGTCCGCGAGCGCGTCGGCGGCCTGGCGCGCCGCCCGCGCCCGGACGATGCTCTCCGTGAGGCGTCGGAGATTCTCGACGAGCACCACCCGCAGGGTGATGGCGACCGCCCACAGCTCGCCGACGGTCAGCGGCTGAACACGCTGGTAGGCCTGCACGAACCGACGGAGCGTGTCCGGATCGAACCGGCTATCCGTGTGGGCGACGAAGGCCCAGGCGATTCCGTAGACGCGTGGGTACCCGAGGAGAGGGCCCTCGGCCAGCTTGGGCAGCTCGCGGTAGAAGCCCTTGGGCAGGTCGTCGCGGATCTCGCGCAGCTGCTCGTCCACGATGTGGAAGTTGTCGACCAGCCATTCCGCCGCCGGCGTGATGGCGCGCTCTTCTCGGATGGCCTTGGCGATCTCGCGATATCCCTCGCGCAGCACGCGGCCGTTGTCCTGGACGCGGGGCAACAATGAGCGACCCCGGCCGGACTTGCCGAGGACGGGCTGGGCGGCCGCCAGGCTCTCGGCGTGCTGTTCGAGGCGCTCGACGCCGAAGAGCTCCGCCCGGATGGGCGCTTCGAGGGGCTTGGAGGCAAACTCCAGGGAAGGAGGAGAGCTGGACATCGTGGGAACGTGGCGCAGCTGAACGACTACGCGATCGAGACCGCGGGCCGCGGCTCGGCGACGTTGTCAGGCGCGAGGCCCGACCTGAGGACCCTCCGCGGCGGGCGCTTCATCGTTTCCTCCCTACCCTGGGCCGCGCGTTTCAGCTCCGGGGAACCCGTACGGGCACTCCGGTGATCTCCGCCAGCCCGACGGCGGCCAGGCACCGGATCACCACCCACGAGGGATCGAACTCGAACCGGCCCATGCTGAACTTGGGGGCGCGCGGATGCTCGTGGTGGTTGTTGTGGAGGCTCTCCCCGCCCGTCACCCAGGCGAGGGCGCGAGAGTTATAGGCGGTGTTCACGAAGTTCTGGGCCCCCCGCCAGTGCCCCAGCCCGTTGATCAACGGCGAGAGCACGAAGACGTACAGGACCGCGTGCAGCAGTCCCGCGGCCAGGCCGGTCCAGACGCCGAAGGTCACGCACAGCAGCGCGATGCCGAGCCCGAGACCACTCAGGCCCCAGGAGAAAACCGCCCGATCCAACCAGTCCTCCGTGATGTCCGGCGCGAAGGTGCGGAGCGTCGCCGGCTTGCGCGCTTCCCGCACGTAGTAGTACACGTTCAGGAGCTGGACACGCCAGATCCCGAACAGTCGAGGGCTGTGGGGATCGCCTTCCTGGTCGGTGAAGGTGTGATGCTTGCGGTGGACGGCCACCCATTCCCGACGGTTCTGGCCCGTGGTGAGCCAGAGGATCGCCCGGAAGCAGACATCCGCGGCGGGATGCAGCCGCAGGGACCGATGGGCGAGACCCCGATGCAGGTACACGGACGTTGCGATGGCGGCGAGCTGGGCCAGGATCACGGCCACGAGCGGGACGATCAACAGGTGATGTGTCATCATGTTCTCCAGTCACATGTGCGTGAATTAGGGACGCCGTGCATGTGGATGACCACACGAAGCCCAGCCATCGACATCAGCCTTTCGATTTCTGGGACCCCCGGTATTTCCCCGTGCTGTTCGCGCGACCCGTACGGCTCCGGATCCTCCGGACCGCCTGCACCTGGGCCTCCACGTTCGCGAGAACTGCCCGATCCCCGTTGCGCTTCAGCCCCTCGTCGATGAACGCGCGAAGGACCATCTGAAGGCTCACGGGGCGCTTGAGCCTGGTCGTGGCGGATCCGGCGAAGACACGCGCCCGGTCCAGGATCTGCTGGGGGACCACGAGAAGAACTCGGGTTTTGTCCTCGAACATCGCCACCTCCCTGTTCTGCCGGCGTGACCCGTCTCTGGGCGACGGTCCGGCGGTGTCGGGAACGCTCTCGGGATATAACTTATGGTACACATACTTTATATACTATGTTATATATCGAGTGTCCAGAAGAATGTGGGAGCCGGCCCCTCGGGCCGGGCGGTCGGGCAGAAGAGGAGAACGCATCATGCATCTCGAGGCGCTCGTGACGTGGCTCTTCGTGGGACTGGCGGCCGGCAGCCTTGCGGGATTCCTCATCAGGCCGGGCGGGTACGGGTGGCGCGCCGACCTCCTCCTCGGCCTCGGGGGGAGCCTCGTGGGCACGGTGATCTTCCACGCCCTCGCCCTCACCCCCGAGACAGGGTGGCTCGGTATGGCGCTCGTGGCCTTCGCGGGGGCCGCGAGCGTCATCGTCGGTCAACGGTGGTGGCACACCCACGCCTGACGGCGCGGGGCCGGTGTTTCACCCCGCGCCACCCGGTCGCCAGCAAGCGCCTTCAGAACCGCGGGGCGCGCGGGATACGACTCAGTCCGGCATTCATCGGCCCCGCCGCCGCCAGGTTCATCTGCCCGAGCCGCTTCGCTCCCTGAGCCACGGCCTCGCCGATCGTCGGGAAGCGCTCGCGCGACTCCTCCACGAGCTCGCCGGCATAGTCCATGATGCGCCAGTACCACCCCCCGCTCGACGGGGTCGAGTACGCCACGACTTGAATGGTCGGCCCCTACCAGCGGTTCTCGCCGCCGCCTCCACGCCCGCCACTGCTCCGGGCGCGGCCCGACCCGGACGAATTCGCGACCTCGACCTTCAGCGTGCGGCCGTCCACGATCTGCCCATTGAACTTCTTGGCCGCCGCGTCAGCATCTTCGGCGGTGGCCATCTCGACGAAGCCAAAGCCCCGCGAGCGGCCGGTATCGCGATCCGTGACCACCGCGGCCGTTTCGACAGCGCCGGCGGTGGCGAACAGCTCACGCAGGCGCTCCTCGGACGTGGAGAAGGACAGGCCCCCGATGAACAGTTTGTGCGCCATGATCAGCCTCCGGGTAGCGCTTCCGCAGGGATGGCGCGCTCTGGAACGCGGAAGACTGAGCCAGAGGCGCGGTCTGGGGTGGCAGGAGCGCGACTAGCTGATCGACATCAGGAGCTTGACGCACTCGTCGGCCACCTTGGCATCGGGCTCCGGCTCGCCCGGCATCGTCGCCCAGCCCTGCTTCTTCACGTAGTCGGCCTTCTCGTACGTCCCTATTTCCTTCAATCCCTTCAGCTTCTGGTCTTTCCGCTGATCGTGCTTGAACTGGACGACGCACATCGGCGCCAGACGCTTGACGACCGCCTCTTCCCCGATGGTCGCGGCCATGCTCCGAGCGGTCCCCCCTGTCACCCACCCGCCCCACGTGAAGCCGATGATCATCGTCACCACGATCGAGGCCACCCATGACCAGAAGACGACCGTCTTCGTCGGTCGGGTTGCGCTCCACCGCTCGCCCAGGCTGAGCTTCCGCTTCGTCGCTTCCATGGTCCGTTCCCCCGTTCGTCTCGCACTCGGTTCCGTGGGACATCCTGAACACCGCCATCCTCGCCGTCCTGCGATCGGTCTCCTCGTCCGTGCCAGGAGTTTGGCGCGAGAGCCTCCTGGGCTGTATATTATATTGTTGTTATATAATTTATACTATGATATATATGCGATAGAGGGTCAAGGGAAATCTTCCGGAGCCGAGGAGTCCCGCACCGAGCCGGCTCCGCCGACGACCCTCGCGAGCGTCGATCACCGTGAGGTCTGGCCGCACCCGTCCAGGAAAGTGGATGGCGTTCGATCTCGCCACTCCCGTCTTGACCGCCGTACACACCCGAAAGAGGAGGTATCCGCACCATGGCTCAGTCACTGAAGACCACCCTGCATCCGCTTCACGATCGCATCCTGATCCAACGGATCGAGGAAAAGGAGGTTCGCCGCGGCGGCCTCATCATCCCGGACAGCGCCAAGGAGAAGCCCCAGGAGGGCAAGGTCCTCGCCGTCGGCAAAGGCACGGTCGGCGAGGACGGCAAGAAGACCCCCCTGGACGTCAAGGCCGGCGATCGCGTGCTGTTCGGCAAGTACTCGGGCAGCGAGGTCACCCTGAACGGCGAAGAGTACCTGATCATGAAGGAGGAAGACGTCCTCGGCATTCTCGGCTCCTAGACTGACCGTCCCCCGCAGGTGATCGTCTGCACAGACTTGAGAGGAAGATATCCATGCCAAAGCAACTGCTGTTCAAGGAAGACGCCCGCGCGGCGCTCCTGCGCGGCGTCAACGTCATCGCGCACGCGGTCAAGGTCACCCTGGGACCGAAGGGACGGAACGTCGTCCTGGACAAGAAGTTCGGCAGCCCCACCATCACCAAGGACGGCGTGGCCGTCGCCAAGGAGATCGAGCTCAAGGACCCCTACGAGAACATGGGGGCCCAGATGATCAAGGAGGTGGCCT
>WNGQ01006359.1_pt1 | contig 11438 bp, 11 predicted proteins | sample 5407661 | NCBI WGS metagenome assembly WNGQ01 (sample SAMN13153382, study PRJNA577476) | soil metagenome | isolation source: 60 cm soil or saprolite under Garry oak tree replicate 2 | place: USA:California | collected 2016-06-15
TTCTCTTACGGTGCAGTTTATGGCTCTGGCAGTCACCACGGTCGGAGGAACATGCTATCCATTTCCCATCGTGAAAAGCTGGCTGGAGGAGGCTGGTATGGGCCAAATACGCCGCCACCGTTTACTCACCCCAGGGGCAACGCTGATTACAGCAAAGAAATTGTAAATACGGTGGTAACTCTTCAGGACTGCTCGCCCATTGATATTGTGGAGCTATCCTTGCGGCGCGCGTCTGCTGATAATTTCTATGGCTTTGCTATGGTTTTTCCGGTAGGCGTGCGAGGATTTGAGTAAGCAGCGTCTCTAAATGGTCGAACCGCGCCGTATGCTCATTCAGCACTCTTGTGTGCTCATTGAGGAATACTGTATGCTCACCCAACACTCTTGTGTGCTCATTGAGGAGTACTGTATGCTCACTCAGCACTCTTGTGTGCTCGTTGAGGAGCGCTGTATGGGCATCAAATTTCGTTTCTAGTTGATCCAGACGTATTTTCATCATTTCCATGCGTAACCCTGTTTGCTTGCTTTCTTGGGTCAAGGTTTGCAGCAAACCAAGCATGATTGTGCTATTCTCGTTTACTTCACGTATGGACTTTCCTATTTCTTTTTGCAGACTTCCAAAGGATTGCTCTAGTGTTGCTAGTCTCTCTTCTGGTGTTGGCATAGAGAATGTGCCTTTCAGTCTTCTTTACATACAGAGAACATCACTAAATATCAGGCTCGTAGGATAGTCCCATTATATCATAAGTTGGCTATGCTGATGGGATAAAATGGTTTGCTTGCTAGGGTTTTTCCGGTAGGCGTGCGAGGATTTGGGCAAGGGTTGTTTGTACTCCGGCTACTTCTTGCCTCACTCCAGCAAGTTCTTGCTTTACTTCGGCTACTTCTTGCTTCACTCCAGCAACTTCTTGCTTTACTTCGGCTAGTTGTTGATCGGTGCTATTGAAGCGTTTATCTACCTGTACTCTTAGTTGCATGAGTCGTTTAACGGCATCTTCAGTTAACCCTTTTGACATGGTCACTTGCACGGCCATTTCCTCATAATAGGTGGTTGGTTCGGCTTTAAATTGATCGAAATCATATTCTAATGTGGTCAATTGTTCTTCTGGTGTTGGCATACAGAATGTGCCCTTCACTCTTCTTTAAATATACCGAGAACAGGGCTAACTACCTGGCTCATCGGTCGGTTCTATTATATCATAAGTTGGCTACGCTGATGGGATAAAATGGCTTGCCATAAGAAGGCATGATATTACTTCATACTCTTGAGGAACTTTCTGTCACTCAAGGCATAAAATGGCCACCAAAAACGCCATAATTTGGCCGCGTCCAGAAATTTTCACGCTCACGCTGTCATAATAAAATCTCTTCCATAACGGCTATTCCTGGCCGAAAGTGCAAAAATCGGGCATAACTTGGCCAGGAATCCTTTTTATGTGATATGATTTGGTGGATAGAGAGACATGTAACAAGATATTTTTCGAACAAATAACCTTCCTGTACTCTTTGTGCCTTGCGAGACATAAGAGGAGTGCGTCGTGACACTCAGCAAAGAGGCATTTGAGCAGTGGTGCTGGCGACTTGGCCTTTCAGACCAAGCCATAGCGGTCGTTATACAGATTCGCACGTCGCCTCCTGCTCGTCATGTGCAGAGCGCTGCCGGCAATGTGAGCGGGACATATCCTTCCCTCAAAATGGGATGTTCCATCCAGTTTGAGAGCCATCGGGATGAACTGCCTTTCGCGTACTTGATGGATCATGATCCACAGGTTCTAGAGTTTTACGATCAACCCTACGGCCAGCTCAAATTGAAGTATCGCAGCCAGGATGACACACGAAACGTGACGGCCACGCATACCCCAGACTTTTTTGTCTTGCGCGAGGAGAGGGCGGGCTGGGTCGAGTGCAAGATGGAGGAGGATCTGGTTCGCCTGGCGAAGAAGATGCCCTTTCGCTACAAGCCGAGGCCTGATGGCTCCTGGTTTTGCCCCCCAGGAGAAGCCTACGCTGCTCAGCTTGGTCTGACCTACCGGCTGTTTTCTTCGCGCGAGATTGATTGGACGTATATTCAGAATCTGCGTTTTCTCGGCGATTACCTCCGTGGATCTCCCCCACCTGTGTCGCCGGACGTGGCCCTGGCCATACGCACGGTCGTGATGAGCCATCCGGGAATTCGCCTACTCGATCTGATCGCTACTTTGCATCGTGGGAAGGCTGACGATGTTTACCAACTCATCTTAACTGATCAACTGTATGTGAATCTACAGGCAGTTCGTTTGACCGATTACGAGCACGTTCAGGTATTTCTTGATCACGACCAGGCCGAGTCATATGCCACCCTCCAACCCACCGCCACGTCTCTTCCTCGCTCATCAACTTTGCAGCTTACGGTAGGAGCGCCTATCGTCCTGGATGGGAAGGTGTGGACCATCTTCAACCCCGGCGCAACGGAAGTGCTGTTGCTTTCGGAGGACAGGCAGGTCATGCCCGTCCCCAATGACGCCTTTGAAGAACTGATCCGCAGTGGTCGGCTGACAGGACTTACCCAGGCGGTAGCGCCGCCGAAGTATGAAGAGGGGCGCGAGCTTCTGGCTCAGGCCAGTCCAGAAGCTTTGGAAGAAGCGAACCGTCGCTACGCGATCATTACTGGAACTGACAGAGCAACGAAGACTCCTGCCCGTACCGTGCGTCGATGGCGAGCGCAGTGGTCTGAGGCACTGGCTTCCTACGGTAACGGGTTCATCGGGCTGCTGCCCCAGGTCAAAAGTCGAGGCAACCGGCGCTCCCGGCTTGATGAGCGCACAGAGGCGCTGATCGAGACCTTCATCACCGAGCACTACGAGACGCTCAAACAGCAGTCAAAGAAGGCGGTCTTTCTTCTGCTGCAACGGGAAGCAGAGCGGCGCAAGATCCCCGCTCCCAGCTATACGACTTTTCTTGATCGTCTTAACAAACGCCCGCTGGTCGAGCAAACCCGCAAACGCAAAGGGCCACGGGCAGCAGCCCAGGTCGATGAGTGGTACTGGGAATTGGAACTGACCACACCGAGACATGGAGCGCGCCCCCTGGATGTGGTTCACCTGGACCATACAGAACTCGACATTGAACTGGTAAGTGCGCGAACGGGCCGTCCTCTAGGCCGACCGTGGGTGACGTTCCTGACCGATGCCTTTTCTCGTCGCCTGCTGGCCGTGTACCTCACCTTTGACCCGCCGAGTTACCGCTCCTGTATGATGACCCTTCGTGAGTGCGTGAGTCGCTATGGGCGGTTGCCTCCGAAAAGGCTGATACCCCAACTACATCACGTCGCAGGCGCGTGGGACAACGCAACCCGACGCGTGATGCGGTAAAGAAAGAGGTTGAGACAGATGGGTAAAACGCGGCTTTCGGAGTTTCCGTGGTGGCATCTGACGCCTGTGTACCTGCCAGAACGCAGTACGCTCTACGCGCCAGCGCCAATCGGGGTAGGAACTGCCTTTGGAGAAAGCTTGACGAGCTACCTCGCCCGCTTGGCCGATGCCCATTGTGTCTATCTAGGCGTGCTGCTCCAGCAGATGATTGTTCCTCTCATGAGAGAACTGGAGACGCAGGGGAGTGGGGCTGGAGAACATCCCTTGTGGAGACGCGACGGGAGCGGGTCGCATTTGATCAATGTGACCGGCCCTCGCGCACGCGCGGCTCTGTATGCTCTAGAAATGCTGACGCTACGCACTGATCTGCGCGGTCTTTCTCTGACAGCGTTAACTGAACTCCTGCCGATCCGAGGATTAACCCGGAATACATTAGCATGGTGCCCTGTCTGTTACGAGGAATGGCAGGAAAGTGGGCAGATTCTGTATGATCCTCTCCTGTGGATGTTTCGGGAAATCTCCACCTGCACTCGTCATGGTGTGCGTTTGCACACGCATTGTCCGGCGTGTGCCAGATCACTTCCTCATCTGACCTGGCGCTCCCAGCCAGGATACTGTGCGTTTTGTTCCGGTGCGCTGATCATCGGGCAAGAAGATGGTGTGCAAACAGTGGCCGTTGACTCTCATGAGTTCGCTTGGCAGCAATGGGTAACTCACGCATTGGGGGCCGTCGTCGCGCAGCTTCCCGTGATGAGTGTTGAGCCGAAACGAGAACGTATCCGCCAGATGGTGAGCTATGCAGTAGAACGACTGGCGGACGGGAATACCGCAGCATTTGCCCGATCCCTTGGCCTCCCGAGGGGCACAGTAGAGAACTGGCGTCAGGGCAAGCGGATACCAGAAATGGATACGCTCTTACGGCTCTGTTATCGATTGGATCTCTCGCTGTGTGAGGTGATGTTTCAGGAGGAGGAAATGCTTCAACCGTCTCTGAGAGATCCTGTGCCATCCGCGATCTTCCCGTCAAGAAAACGAACGGCCATCGACAAAGAGCGCATTTTTCACGTGCTGCAACAGGAGGCGAGCATGGCAGAAAACCCTCCTCCTTCGCTCAAGGAAGTGGGGCTGCGGCTCGGCTATCAACCAACCACGTTGTACAAGATCAATCAGGCTGCCTGTCACGCGATTGCTGAGCGCTACACAGCTCATCGTCGAGAACTGCGGGAAAAACGGTTGCAGGGATATCGTGAGGAGATCCGGCAGATTGCATTGTACCTTCAGGCAGAGCAGATGTCCCTCATGCAGAGACATATCGGCCGGTATCTCGCGCAGCCTGCCATTTTGCGTGACCCAAAGGTACGAGAACTTCTGCGAGAAGTGTGTCGCGAGGTAGAGACAGGTGATGGAGAAAAGTCACAATGAACAAATATGTTCGCAAGCTCATGCGTGGAGTGTCCCAAAAACCAGAGGAGGCAAAGATATGAACGACCTTACGAAGCTATCATCACTCATTACTCTGAGCACTGTAGGCTGTATTATCCTCTTATCAATTGCATCCTGCGCTACCGAATCAGGAGGATCGCAAAATACTCTCCAGGAGAAGCAAAAAAACTTTGTCGGCAAGTGGAAAAAAATCTCATCTATCTCCTGCGCCACCGCCTACCCCGACGACATCGAATTTTTCACCGCTACCTATCTTGGCAAAAAGGGTTCGTCTGGGCAGCGTTTCATTGTATGGGATGCTGGCGGCTATCAAGTCCTGCAAGGGGATCTGGTGAAGATCGATACTGCGACAGATCAGCAAGTACTCTACAAGTACTCCATCTCGCAAGACATTCTGACCTTTGTGGACCCGACAGGATGTGAGTTCCAATATCGCAAGATCGGTTAAAGTCTCAAAGTTCTCCTCTAAAAAAGGAGATACTGTGCGTCTATTAAGTGGCAAAAATTGACTCCACTTCCTTGCTGTCAGATGACCAATGGCTAGATGCTCCAGCTCCGTTTCTGACAGCCTACAAAGAACGTGAGTCTCTTTGTCAATCTGTATCTTCCTACCGTCTTTTGAAAGACGGCAGCTAGTCTGTGATGAAACGCTCTTCTCTCAAGAAAGGAATGCACCAATGGCACCCAATTTGCACGATCATTCGCCAGTAGATCATGAGGCTGGTGAACCACAAGGTCCCTCATCGAGCACGGTAGGCTCTTCTTTCGTACCCTCGGCAGAGCCGCTTCCGCTCTCACTCGAAGCATCGACTGAGCTTATCCCGAATCCAGAGGGTGGCCCTGTTCCCATACCACCGCTGCCGCTTCCTGGGCCACAGCCTCTCCCTTTCCCATGGCCCCCTCCCTGGCACTTCTGCCTGATCAACCTGCGGTCTGGCTGCTATCGTATCACGTTCAGACCCAATTCGGGGATCACTGTATATTACGGTACAATGCGCGTAGACACGGCGGGCGGGCAGACGACAATTAGCGGTGACCTGTATCGATTTTTACAGCTGCCCATACCGTGGCCCATTCCTCCTCTGAGTCTTGCACAGCCAGCTAGCCTGCCATTTCCTTTCCCCTTCCCTTTCCAGTATGATATTCCAATTTATTCACGAAGCCGCTACTACTCGTACTTGAAAGTCACAAATGTCCAGCGTAGTCCCATCTTCACCACAGGTCCTTGCCAGCTGACATTGACGGCTCAAGAGTACGTCTACACTCAACCGCTAGCAGGCTCATTTGATGGCACATTCCCTGGCACGCCGGGGACTCGCACAGTGACCATCCTACTGGAGCCAAAGCCTGCCCCATTTGGATTTACCAGCAGTTACTTCGAGGGGACGTTGTACGATGGCGGTGTAGCGCAGGGATCATTTATGATGGGCTGGGTATCGAATTCCTTCCGCAAAGCGACCCTGGAGATCGATACGCTGGTCGGATGCGTTGCCCCTACAGCAGTCCCCGCACTCTCTGGTTCTGGCACGGAAAACTTTCAGACAGTCTTTGCGACGGCTGGCTGGGATCTCAAAGTCATCTATGACCAGGTGAATGTGCCGGTACCAGCAGGTGTGAATGCCAATACCTGTTGGTCGAACGGTGACCTGCATAATCTCATGTCGGCTATCCGCAACCCTGCCACTAATCTGGATGCGGAATGGCATATGCACCTACTCGTCGTGCCTGCAACTATGGGATGTGGTAGAGGGGTGATGTACGATACGATTGGCGTTCCACGTGAAGGTGTCGCCAGTTTCTGCGATGACGGCTATCCCTCGTCGCAGTCGGCTAACTTCGGCACAGCAGCAAATCAACAACAACATAATGTGCCCAGGGCCTTCATGCGCAGTGCTTGTCATGAGGTTGGGCATGGTTTCAATCAAATCCACCAGGAGCAAGAGAATGGAGCTGACAATTCCATCATGACAACCACGCCGAGTGTTGCTGATGTGCTTGGTGGTCCAACGACCGGAGCGCCCGGTGTATTCCCTGACAATATTGCCCTACAGTTTAATGACCATGTCCGACATCACCTGGTCCATTTTCCCGACATCGTGGTTCGCCCAGGCGGGATGACCTTCGGCTCAGGCCATCTATCAGTCGTACCGGAGACCGACCGTTACTACTTCGCGCCACAGGAACTGGAGCTCAAAGTTGATCTTGGAGCCACACACATTGAGTTAGGTGAACCACTACAGCTTTCCTGGACTTTGCTGAATCAGTCTTCAGCAGCCATTCCGGCTCCATCGGATATCAGCATAGAGGCCCAACACACCTTTATCACGGTCACCACGCCAGGTGGCAGAGTGAAGCCAATGCCGTCATTTATCATCAAAACAGAGGAGGTGAAAATCGAACCTTTGCCATCCGAACAAGCGCTTCAAGCTGACACGCGAGTGTACTGGAGTTCGAAAGGTTTTGCCTTTGAGACACCGGGGAAATATCTCCTCGAAGTGCGGATTGTATGGACATATGGGGGAATGCCGTTCGGCGTACTGGCAAGTACCGATCTCTGGGTGAATTATCCCCAGTTGCCCGTTGACAACGATGCAGCGTCGCTGCTCCACCACCCACAGGTAGGCATGTACGTTGCCCTCGGCGGGGGCGCACCTCACCTGACCGAAGCCATTACCCGCCTCGAACGGGTTTCTGCGCTCGCCGAAGGAGATCAACCTGCACCCAAAGCTCTGCGAGGGTACCAAGGACTGCTCCCAAAGGAGAAAGGGCCTATGCAACCTGCCTAGGATAAGCCCTTGACTGTCACCTCAATCCAGTCAAGTCCACCAGCGGTGTCTATCCGCTTGTAAACGCGAACCGAGCGGATGCACCGAGGAAGCACTAGGCAGGCAGACACTGCTGGTGGACCTAGCAAGTGACCCAATGACGGCCATTGACGGAAGTTTGTCACAAAGGCTGTCATGGAACTGGTCATTGAAGGGGGTTTCATCGCTATGCTCACTCAACGCTTCTTTGGGAAGGAACTGGTGTTAGAAGGGAAGAGTTAACAAAACTTCTCAAGGAGATTTCCAAAAAAAGTAATTACTGGCCGATGCGGCCAAGTTATCCCGTTAGTCACACTTTCAAGTCCATACATCATGATGTGTTGTCTTTGTATGCTTCATACGCTTGCCCTACTTTGCTCCACTTAATGATATATCCATATGCTTCGAGCCAGTTAAAGGCGACTTCGTACCTTCTCTCTGCCTCGCTCATGCTATGCCAATGTGCCAAAGTTTCTGCCTGGTTTTTGGCTTGTTGCATGGCGTGCTTGGCTTGGTCGTACTGCTCTTGGTAGGCTTTCAGATCGGCAAGTTTTTGCGCAATCTCGGTTTCTTCTCCTTCGTTCACGGTTCTTCTTTTCCTTTGCTATGTCGATATGTTTAGTATGGATTTAAGCCATACGGATAAAAACGTGTGTTTATTTACCATACGATTACAAACGAACTAGTGTCAATCCCATGGGACTGCTACACTTGTGGTATCTGTAGCATGGGAGAAACAAGGAGCATGGCGACACGCTTAAAGGTCAAAGAAATTGCAGAAACCAGGGGGATAAGTCAGCGGCAGCTGTTTTTCCGTTCACAAGTTGACTTGAAAACTATTCAGAGGATGTATCGTTATCCTACTACTACAGTTATTACTACAGATACGCTTGATAAGCTTGCTAAGGCGTTAAATGTTGATGTGTCCTTGCTGGTTGAAAGTGACCCACCGTTGCCGAAAACGGTCGACGCCGGTCATGCAGAGAAGTAAGGTGGTCGATACAAAAAGAGCTGGTGGAAACATGGAATGATGTGTTTGGGGAAGATGGCAAAGGTAACAAGAAGCAGGGATAATATGGCTTTTGCTCTCAACCCCGGTTCTTGCACAGTAGAGTTTTTCGGTTGATAGTATAAAGCAAGGCAGGAAGCATCTTTGCAAAGTCGCTTCCTGCCTTGATCTTAGTCGGGGTGAGAGGATTTGAACCTCCGACCACCACAACCCCATTGTGGTGCGCTACCGGGCTGCGCTACACCCCGTTACTGGAACGAGACAAGTATAGCAGAAATTTCGCCTATCCGTCAAGGCTTTTTTGGCCTTTGCAGATCATTAATAACCGCCACCTAACTTTCGATGATCCCACGAAACCACTTCAACTGGCTTCACAAAGATCACCACTCGTTTAGCTGCCTGGGCTGTGACCATCTGGCGCGTATTCTCATTCAAGGGGCCGGTGTAGCGTTCCCAGATCGCCTCACCTATGCGCTGGACAGTTGCGGGCTCGTCGTTGATGGCAGCCTGACCCTTGATCTGGACTCCGCGCAGTTCCTCGTAACGTTCGCCAGCTTCAACAAGACAGGTCAGCCGGGGATCGCGCCGCAGGTTGATTGCCTTCTGCGACCTGGCATAAGTCCAGAAAACCACTTCGTCGTTGATAAGCACATACCACATTGCTACTAAATGCGGCCAGCCATCGTGATCGATGGTGGCCACCTGGAGTTTACGCTGCTCTTCAAGAAAGGCCCGTATTTCTTCATCGTTCATGCGGATCAGGTCCCTGCGGTTCATGTATTTTTCTCTCCTACTAGAATTTCATTTTCGCTATCACCTAGTATCACCTAAAGCTTGCAAATTGACAATAGCCCGAACATCTGCGAAAACGCTGGACTTTTCCCCCAAAATCTGGCATAATAGTTCTCGATGAAAAACGTGCTCAAAAAGCAATGATGGGGAGAGTACTCGGATAGAGAACGCTTAGAGAGAAAGGGTCACCGGCTGCAAGCCCTTTTGCGCAACCGCTTGAGGAAGTTCACCCCAGAGCTGGCTGTTGAACGCCCCTTGCAGGGGCAAGAGTAGACAGTGCCGGGTTGTTCCCGTTAGCGAACAAACCGAGTGGAACTCAGTACCAGCATGGCCCATGCAAGAGAGGTACCCTGGGAACTGGTTCAATACGGGTGGTACCACGGAGATTACCGGCAACTTCGTCCCTGTTGACGTAAAGTTTGTCGGTTTTATGATTTTTGGTGGGCATTAATCCACGCCGCCAACGACGCTGCCTTTACCTCTTATGCAGTCGAGAAACGATGCTGCACATCTAGCTTCGCTCATCTCGACTGCAAGGAGTCGTCTACCTGACGGTCAGGCGGCGTGAAAGGAAAAGGATGCATGTATGATAGGGCAACTGGACTCGTTATTAGAGCAGCTCGATGCACTACAGGCCCGTGCCATCGAGCAGCTGGAGCCGATTGAGACTTCGGCAGAACTAGAGGAATGGGATAGCACGTACCTTGGCCGCAAGCGCGGTGAGTTAACCAGGATTTCCTCCGTGATGGGAAAACTATCAAAGGAAGAACGGCCTGTGGTTGGGCAGAAGGTCAACGCTGTCAAGGCCGAATTGATGCAGCGGCTGGCCGCCAAACGCGAAGCGCTGCGCCAGCGTGAACTACTGCAAGCCCTCGAACAGGAGCGCATCGATGTCACCCTGCCGGGACGAGAGACGCCTGTTGGACATATGCATCCCTTATCGCGTACGATCTGGGAGGTAACACAGGTCTTCGTCAAGATGGGCTTCCATGTCGTAGAGGGGCCGGAAGTAGAGACCGATTACTACAACTTCCAGGCACTCAATATCCCGGCGGATCACCCGGCGCGCGATATGCAGGACACCTTCTGGGTCGTCCCCGGTCAGATTCTGCTGCGCACACAGACTTCACCTATGCAGATTCGCACTATGCAGCAGATGAGACCCCCTGTCCGCGTCGTCGTACCTGGGAAAGTCTACCGCAATGAAGCTATTGATGCTTCGCACGAAGCTATGTTCCACCAGATCGAGGGCTTGCTGATTGACGAGTACTGTACTATGGCTGATCTAAAAGGCTGCCTGGAACGAGCCGCTCGCGAACTCTTTGGCGAAGGGCGGCGCGTTCGTTTCCGAGGGAGTTACTTCCCATTCACAGAGCCAAGCGCCGAAATGGACATAGACTGCCCAATTTGCAATGGACAGGGATGCCGCACCTGCAAGTACAGCGGCTGGGTAGAGATGCTCGGCTCAGGCATGGTACATCCAAGAGTGTTACGGGAAGTCGGCTATGATCCGGCAAAATATCGCGGTTTCGCCTTCGGTATGGGAGTTGAGCGTATTGCCATGTTGAAATATTCCATTGCAGAGATACGCCTCTTCTCAGCTAACGACATACGTTTCTTGCGTCAATTCTAATCTGTAGGTAACTATGCATAACTTCTCGCCCATTCCTGTGTTGGTTGCAGACTTTGCAGCCTGCGGCTGCAAAGTCTGCAACCAACCCAAAAACTCTTGCGAACTGCCGCAGGCAGTGAGGAGTCAAGAAGGGAAGAGGCCTGAATAGTTATAGCTGTGGGGTAATGCTGGGTGTGAAACTTCGCGCCCGGGATGAGGAGACAATACGATGAAAGTGCCACTGAGTTGGCTGAAAGAATATGTTGACATAACTGTACCGCCGGAAGAACTGGCATATACCTTGACCATGGCCGGCCTGGAAGTTGAAGCCATTGAGTATATCGGTGCAGATTGGGGCGATAAAATTATTACCGCCCAGATAGTTCACCTGGAGAAAGTGCCGGGCTCGGACCATTTGACCTATGCAC
>WNGQ01006361.1_pt1 | contig 11437 bp, 8 predicted proteins | sample 5407661 | NCBI WGS metagenome assembly WNGQ01 (sample SAMN13153382, study PRJNA577476) | soil metagenome | isolation source: 60 cm soil or saprolite under Garry oak tree replicate 2 | place: USA:California | collected 2016-06-15
ATTGTGCTCCTAGCAGTAATTACCATAGTAGGAATCTTCCTGAGACTCTTTGCGGCCTCCTTTTTGCCAATAGACCGCGACGAAGGACAATTCCTCTATTACGGTGAAAGAGCGCTGAATGGTGCTCTTCCCCTAAGAGATCTCGTCCCAGAACCGGATCCTCTCTACATATGGATGGTGGCCGGAATGGAGTTGCTCATGGGAGCCCAATTGCTAACGATTCGACTTCTGAGCATAGCCTCCAGCGGAATCGGCGTCATCGCCCTCTATTTCTTGATCAACAAGGTAACAAGCCAGCGCCTCGCGATGTTCGGCGCACTTCTTTACTCAGTAAGCCCGACTATCGTCTTGTACAATGTAATTGGAAATTATCGACAGGTAGCATGGCCGATGGTAATCGTCTCCCTCTACTTCCTAGCCGTGGGCATCAAGGAGAATGATTGGAAGTCTTTGTTTGTATTTGGCGCGATTGCTGGACTTGCGACAGCGACCTATAGGATCACCGGAATATTTCTTGTGACCAGTCCGCTCTTGGTCGCTCTGCTTTACAGGTCCAAACTTCGCACCTCATTGAAACCGATTTCATCTATAATTGGGGGAGGCGCAGTCACACTTCTTGCAACACTGGGACCAATAATATATCTTTCGGGCTTCGACTGGGTTAACAGAGTATGGGGTTTTGGCGGAGGAATTGGATCCGCCTCTGATTTTGCGACAAATGTATTCACCCAAGCAGGCATCGCTACCTACCAAATCGACACTCCGATCAGGATCGCGTTCGTAGATGCCAGAGAATGGTACTATCTTATACTAACAGGTTTGTCAGGCACTGTGGCCCTGCTCAAGAGCAGCATAGTACGGAGGGCACTGCTAGCCTACGTTTGGCCAGGAGCACTGATAATAGCCACGAGCATTGTCTCAATTGCCCCATTCTTGCCGTCTAACCCGAACTTCGGAGCATACCCAGTTTCGCCACTCTATGACTACGCCACGCTCGTCATCATTTGGCTGGGCACGTTTGGAATAATAGGACTTGTGAGAATTTCCAAGCCCACGGCTTACCTTCCTTTTGGCAGAAACACGGTTTTCTATTGGATCGTTAGCCTGATCGCGGCATTCTCACTGTTCAGGTATGGTCACGTTTTCTACTTTGTCGCCTTCGCGGCTCCTCTATGCTTCCTCTCTGCCTTCGGCCTGCAAGAACTGTCCAGACCCCTCTGCGCTCACCCCATGAGGATTCTGTCCTGGCATGGAATGCTTTCAACCTTCATTCTTTCTCTGACGCTGTCGTCTGCTGTCGTGGCAACGGCAAGTATGTATACAACTCCCATCCAAGAACGAGATGTAACACAGTCCCAAGCAGTAGCTATTGGTGAATACATCAGTTCCCACACTAAACCAACGGATCAAATTCTAACCGGAAATCTGATTTACGCAATCGATTCAGACCGGAACAATGAATTGAACCTGCCCCAAGCATACATATATTTCCAGACTGGGGATAATCCCTTCCCAGGTAATCCTTTTGGGACCATTCCTACCATTACTGAAATCAACGCGAATTTGACTACCGGTAGAGTAGTGTACGTGGTAATGGACACGTTACTGGACCAAATAATGCTCTTCCATCCGGTCCTCAGAGATACGATAAACGCCCACTTCACTCTTGAGACAACATTGTATGGTGTGCAACTGTGGAGATTCCTGGGCCAGTAATTCATGAGGAGTTTCGTGTGTATCGTCCAGGACTCCAAGCCGGCCGCGGGCCTTTTCCTTCGAAGGTCGGTACCCCCCATCGCAAGAACGCTTGAATTTTCAGGTTTCGAGGGTCCTGCACGGCGGAAAGCTTCCTGTCAGATATTGCCCGTATCCGACCGATTTCGACGTGTTTTTGCCAAGTCTTTCTGAAACGAACGATGTTATAATAGAAGGATCTGACGTATGCGATAGTTCCGTTGATCTGACCGGACAAGACGAAGAGAGCAATCTCCGCTAGATTCATTCCTATGTAGGGTGGCACTCGCTTCATAATGTTGGCTGTTTCATAGTTTTTTAGTAACGTTTGCAACGTGTTCCGCTCTGAGAAGTAACGCCGAGTCAGCGACGTCTTGAACTGCCCCTTTTCCGGGAACCCGCCCTCTACCGCGGACCCACCCCTGTGAAACACTATCGAACTAGAGTCAACCATAACCTTGTAGCCAGCCAAACGCGCACGCCAGCAAAGATCCAGGTCATCTTCAAAAATGAAATAGTCCTCGTCGAAACCTCCGAGTGTCTTGAACACGTCGTGTCTGATCACCATCGCTGCGCCAGAGACCATGAAGACCTCGGACCTTACCTGGTTCAGATTCTGGATGTAGATTGCAAAGCCGAATCTGTCCACCATGACACCGAGTTGCTGAACGGCAGCCCGGTTCTTCGAATCAAGAATCTTGGGGCCGCAAATTGCCACTTTCGGATTCTGTCTCAGGACAGTTATCAGCTCAAGAAGCCAGTTCGGCTCGACCTCTGTATCTTGGTTTAGAATGACTAGAAATTCGCCTTTGGCAAGAGAGGCACCCTGATTAATTGCCACGGGAAAACCAACATTCCGACCATTTGCGATGACCGTCACGGGAGGATATGATCTCGCGATTTCCAGACTGTTGTCTGTTGACGCGTTATCCACGATTATTGTCTCAAAGGAGACACCCTTGGTCGTGAAGAGAGTTTCCAAGCATTGCTTCAGGTAGCGTTCCCCGTTGAAACATGGAATGAGGATGGATGCCTCAGTCGTGTATCGAACCGGCGCAGACAATCTGGACCTTCTCGCCTCGATAACTCGATTCGACAGACTGGGCTCTCTCCTAATTAACTCGTCTCGAATCAAATTGCCTGGTAGCATGACTCTTCTTTGACCAAGTTTCAAGCCGGCCTCACATGGGCCGCAACCGTGCTTGCAGCTATCCTCCTTGACCTGACTAGAATTCGAAGTAAAGCAAGGCCCTGTTCCCACGTATCTCTAATGAGGCGTCCGATCGGAGTCCTTTGTACCTTCATCTCTTTCCATGACACCGGCACTTCGGAGATCTTCCAGCCCAATGTTTTCAGGTAGACTATAATCTCAGTGTCCCATCCCCATCCATTCTCTCGAGTAAGAGGTACTACGGTCATGACTGCCCTTCTGCTGAAGGCTTTGAAGCCACACTGATGATCCGATATCTCCGTATGAAAGAGAGCCTTGACAATCGCATTATACACAAGAGAGAACATCTTTCTCAGGAGCGGTCTCTGAAGCCGGGACCCGGGAGAGTAACGAGACCCTGTTACGAAATCCAGACCCTGGGTCTGCATTCTCGCCACGAGCTCAGGGAGGAAACTTAGGTCAGTGGCAAGATCCGCGTCCATGAACAAGTAGATGTCCGCATAGGTCGAACGCCATGCGTTGCGTAGAGCCCTGCCCCTCCCTAGCTTCAGGTCACTGTGAATTAGTTTTAGATTTGGATAAGAAATCGTGAGGCTCTTTGCTATACTAAACGTATCGTCTGTTGAGCCATCTTCCGCGATCAGTAGGGTATATGGACAACCAAGCTCTTGGAGAATCCCATCAACGCGCTTAACCGCGTTAACCAGCCTGGCACCCTCATTTCTCGCTGGTAAAGTCACTAGCCATGACGGAAGGGTCATAGCTGACGGCCCAAGCCTGTTTTCACTAACCCCTGCAAGAATCCTAGCGAATAAACAACGTCTATGACAGGTCCCACTAGCGCAAACCTGAGCGGCCCCCCGAGTCGCTTCAAGCCGATGGCATAATTCGTGAGTCTGAAGGTAATTGCTGAGAGGGATAAGATAATGAAAAAGGGTGAGAACAATGATAGGGCTATTCCCGCGAGAATTGCTGAAGACGATAGCACCATCTGCAACCGATTTGCCGCCCTCTTCGACAAGGCCTTGCTTTGTGAAATCGCATTGAGAGATGACCTTCGTTGAGTAATGAGCACTCCAGCCTGCGTTCTCCCATAGAGAAGAATCCTTTCGAAGATCCCTCCAATCGTGGACTCTCTTGTCCCAAACCCAAGTCGATAACTGATTGAGCCTAGCCGCATCAATCTGTAACCTCGGTTTCGAAGTTCGCTACTCAAGACTTGATCCTCTCCAGAGCGACGAAATCGGGCGTCGAAGAAACCGCCGACGCTTTCGACCATCCACTTTCGAAAAAGATCGCACTTGTGCTCTGTGAACGCGACGTACTGAGTCTCGGATTCTTGAGATGCTATTTCTGCTAGGTGTCCGTTTGCCACCATGTACAATTTCTCGCGGTCGGTGAGGTTGCCGATCTGATATACGCGGCGACCGGTTACGGCCGCCACATCCGTGTGTTCGGCCAGTGCGGACGCTGCCCTTTTGAGAAAATCGTTCTCGACAATTTCACAATCTGCATGGACTATGAGGACGAATTCGCCCCTCGCCTCTTTGATTCCCTCATTCAGAGTCTTTCCCAGACCCTGATTCTCAGCGTGGCTTAGAATACGCACATTCGGTTTTCCCCCTGCCGTGTTCTTGACAAATTCCAGAGTCCGATCAGTACTTCCGTCGTCAATTATGATAACTTCGGATGCTTCGTAGTCTTGTCTGAATACAGATTTGAGGCATTTCGGAATGGTGCCCTCGCCGTTCCAGACTGGAACTATGATGCTGGCGGAAGGCATGGATGGCTCTAATCGTCGAGGCGAATCCTCATGCCACAAAAAGTTTGAGTTAGTCATTCATTGAGCCCGGGTTACAATGCTTCGGTGGAAGCGGAATCAATCGGGGGATATGTGTTTGATATGTCCAGACTGGACGTATCGATTCCCAACTTACTAGTGTTCCGTCATTCAGATTTGAATGGTTTCAAGTTACTGTGAGGAAACCGAAGAGTCTGCATTGCCCGCAAAGCTATCCAAGAAATCTGAACCTTGAAACCCCTCTAATTGCGGCAGCTGCGGGAGTTTGAGGAAAGTGATTAGACAGGAGAAACGACTATTAACTCGATGCCAACTGAGTTGCCGACTAGTCGATTCACGATGGCCCTGAGTAGGGCGGTTTTCCTGGATCGTGATGGAGTATTAACGAGGGAGCGGAGGGACTATGTCAAAACACCCGAGGAACTAGAGACACTTCCCGGCATCTATGAACCCCTCCGAAGGATAGGTGAAAAAGGATTTCGACTAGTCTTGATAACCAATCAATCGATCGTTGGCCGAGGCCTTGCAACTCACAAGGACTTAGCAAGTATCCATCGGAAGTTACGTCGAGATCTTAAGCAACATGGTTGTCGTCTTGACGCGATATACTATTGCCCGCATCTCCCTGAAGATAATTGCGGCTGCAGAAAACCTGAACCTGGCATGATCCTAAAGGCTGCCAGGGAACTTGGAATCGATCCGAGACAATCGTGGATGATTGGGGATAAAGAGATAGACTTGGAAGCGGCGAGAAAGGCAGGTTGTAGAGGCATAAAGATCCCTACCAACGGAGATGGGCTTGCAAGAGCTGTCGGAGAAATCATCGCGGAAGAGTCTTGTTAGAATTGGGAGCTTGATTATGGAAGTTCGCTCTCGAGCTCCGCTAAGGGTCAGTTATGCGGGTGGAGGAACTGATGTTCCTCCGTATCCGTTTCAGATGGGTGGAGTGGTTCTCTCATGCACGATCAAGAACTATGCCTACTGTTCAATTCTTCCGAGAGCAGATGGCAAGGTGACGGTGTTACAGGAGAATCAAGGAGCTAGAGTCACTTGTGGAAGCTTGGAAGAGCTGAAAGGAGATGGCGAAGTGGAGTTTGTCCGGGGAGTCGCTTCCCGATTTGACTTGAACTCGGGCTTTGATGCCAGCCTCAGATATGACGCTCTCCCGGGGACGGGTTTGGGCTCCTCGTCTGCACTCTGCGTTTCCCTCATTGGCGCATTTCGGGATTGGAAAGGGAACTCGATGACCGATTATGAGATCGCCAATTTAGCATACGAAGTCGAGAGGAAGGACGTGGGCATACCGGGCGGAATGCAAGACCAGTATGCGTCAACGTTCGGAGGTTTCAACCTCATCGAATTCAAGCGCGAGGCGGTTATAGTCAACCCCTTAAGGATAGGTCGAGAGATACTTAGCGAGATGGAATACAACAGCCTGCTCTGCCACACGGGCGACACCAGACGGTCGGGAGGTATCCTAAAGCGACAGATAGAGTCGTACGAAAACAGATCGCCGAAGGTAATGTCCGCTCTGGAGAAGATGAAAGACCTGACCTATCAGATGAAAGACCTCCTCCTAACTGGGAATCTCACAGAGTTCGCTAGACTCCTAAACCAGGAATGGGAACTCAAAAAAGTACTCGATCAAGCAATTTCAAACGAAACAACAGAAACACTTCTCAAGGCAGCACGACAAGCGGGGGCATTGGGAGGAAAACTGCTGGGAGCCGGAGGCGGAGGCTTTCTCCTACTCTATTGCGAATCTGGCAAACAGGTTCAAGTGCAAAACGCGGTTGAATCCCTTGGCGGAAGGACCTTCCCGGTCCGATTTGACAAGGATGGCTTACAAACTTGGCGGCATCCAAGATAGAACGATAGACATGCAAACAGCCCAGGCTCAGAAGACTAAGCCATCACGCAACCTCTCTCAGGAGATATCCCTAGTCCTTTCAGCGATTGAGAACAATATCACGACCGTCGGTGGATTATCGAAAAATTGTGTCGGCGACATCATAAAGGCCGCAGCCATGATGACGTCATCTCTGCGTGACGGAAGCAAGGTCGTATTCTTCGGCAATGGCGGTAGTGCAGCGGACGCACAACACATAGCTGCGGAGCTGGTTGGCCGATTCAAGGCTCCGAGGCCTCCTCTCAGAGCCCTCGCGTTGACGACCAATCCATCAATCCTGACCGCGATTGGCAACGACTTCAATTTCGACGAGGTCTTCTCCAGACAAGTGACAGCGGAAGTTGAGGAGGGAGACACCGTTATCGGGATCACTACCAGTGGGCGCTCGAAAAACGTGATCAACGGAATCAAAGAAGCAAACAAAATGAAAGCAAAGACGATAGGACTGACCGGATCAAATGGGAGAGACTTTGCCAGCTTCTGCGATCACAGCATTCTGGTTCCCTCTAACGACACGCAAAGAATACAAGAATCGCACATCTTGATCGGCCACATACTCTGTGAGCTGATTGAAACTGCGCTAACGCGGTAGAAAGTCGTCTCTACAATAGACCGTGCGATAAGCGTTCGATTAGATGAGTAAGATGGATGCAATGACTTACGTCGTGGGCATCTTATCAGTCGAATAGCCATTCTTGGTAGCATCGATTGTTACCTCAGATAGTCTCCCTTCCCACATAATCCTTATAGTAATCAAAAAGATCCTCAGGTGGGAAGATTTCGAGAAAGCTGTTAACGAGATGGTTCTTATGATCTTGGGAAATCTTCTTGGTCGAATTCGCCGGTTCGCCGCAGAAGCGAAGAAGTTCTTTGAGATCGGCAGCCCTCCTACTGCGGCGGAGAGATTGACCCGAGCAGGCGTGGCTGTATCGGGAGGTCTGTTGATTGCTGGAGGTCTATGGGTCTTGATTGCCGAGTTTGGCAATCTACTATTTTTGGCACCTGTCGCCCTTCTCGAAGCATTCGGCGTATTCAACCTCCTAACAGCGTTTAGAAGGTCGCTGACCATGCCTCGCGCCAATAGAATTGCCCTAGCTGGGCACATCACGGCTGTCGTTGCATTCTACTTGGTAATGTCTAGGTTCGTTATGGTCAGCTACATGACTGATACGATGGTTGCGACTCAGATGGGAGTGATGAGCGTGATTCGATTGCAAAGCCCGTACGTGTTCTCGATCAAACCTCTTCTCGACCAATTCGGTTTCTCCCCATCCTTTTACACTCCTGGAGTTGACGGTTCGTTCGACTTCCGTCTAGCTTATCCTTCTCTCAGCTTTCTCTCTCTCCTACCATTCTACGCGCTCGGAATGCATGATCTGAGAGACGCGGTCTTCATCTTCCATATCGTCACCCTCCTTCTCATATTCGGACTCGTACCCGCCAAGTTCAAGAGCCTCAGTCTGGCACCTTTCAGCCTTTTCGCGTTTGTAATCGCAGGCAGCTGGACTGACAGCGTCTGGGCGTTCTTTCTAGTTCTCACGGCACTTGCCTGGTATCGAAATCCGAAGGCAAGCTGGGTCAGCCTTGGCTTCGCCATAGCCGTGAAACAGGTAGCGATTGTCATTGCGCCATTCCTTCTAATTCGACTCTGGCGAGAAACCTCACGCCCCAAGCTGCGCACCTCGGTTGGAAGCATCTGTCTGATGATGGGCGCGTTCTTCCTACCGAACATTCCGTTCATCCTGGCCTCTCCGAGCGCATGGTGGAACGACGTCGTCGTTCCGTACCTGCCAAGTTCGCCAGCCCAAGTCCCCGGGGGAGTGGGCCTCTCGAACATTCTCTTGGACCTTGGTGTCGCCCTCCCGACCGCATTCTACTTGGTCCTGACGATCGGGGCGTCCAGCTTTCTCTTGTACTCTTATGCCCGACATTACCGAGGGCTGAACAGTTCCGTCTTCGCGTTTCCATTGCTCATCTTCTTCTTCTATTATCGATCGTTTCCGAACTACATGGCTTACTGGCTCTTCCCACTTGTTCTGGATCTCTGCTGTCTCCGAGGTCCAAACCTGCGAGCCCTGTTCTCTCTAAGACTTCCAAGCATTTCTTGGCAGCCGCCAACCGGCACCCTTCTGAGGATCATTCGGAGAAAACTGACACCATCATTAATGACGCTCATGACATTGACACTCGTCTTCGCAGGCGTCTCTGGGGCCTACATTTCGCAAGCGTCCTCTCCAAAAACATCGATTCAGATCAATGCCGTAATGGACCCTGACAGCATCGGCGCTGCAACAGTCATCAACTTTACCCTCACGAACCTCATGTCAACACCGATTTCACCCACCTTCTTTGTGAAATGGGCCTGGCTCAGCTATCTCTGGAACAGCAACTCCACAGCACTGCTCAACGTCGCAAGCCAAGCCTCGTATGAGATAACAGCACCAGACGCGCTGAGCGCGGTCCCAGAAGGAGACCAATTCCACGTCATCATCGGTGACCGGCTAACCGGACAGCTGGTGGGCGAATCATCCTCCTCGAAAGCCAATATCCCAATTCCTCCGGTGGCGAATCCGGAGTTGAAATGGTGGGCCCTGGACCCTAGCGTGGGCAAGAAGGTGCCCTTCGGATGGAAGCTATCCCTCTCCAACACTGACCTGGCTTCGTCAAGAATAACTCCGCTTGACCTTAATGGTACGAGTGGCCTGCAGGTGCTCCTAAACTACACCTCAGTTGGAACGGGCCTTGAACATATGGTCCTCTCGCAGAAAACCCCGTTAAACGATACTGTTGTAAACGTGCAGTTCAACCAGTCATTCATCACGGACCTTGCCAGCAAGACAATCTTTGGCGCGGATCTAACTGATGGGACCCACACTGTCTACTTCCTCTTCTCGAACCGAGCGACTCAGGAAACGATAAGGCCATACTCAACGAATACAACGGTCATAATCCCGACGACAGCCCTTCAATGGAACACGATTAAGATAGATCCTCAAACCATTTGGATCTCGCGCGGATGGACGATCCCTCCGCAAGTGACTCTTTCCTTCTTCATAGAATCAGAGATTCAAGGTCTCTATTACACAAGCATCACAAGCATTAGTCCTGCATAGCAGGACTGGGTCACTCACGTTTCAAAGCATAACGAGTATTTCTAGCGTGGAACTCATTTATCACCCGTCATTGCGGCTGTAGGCTTGAGAGTGGCTTTCTGGGCAATTTGAAGGGCCTGCTCCTAACCGGTGGTCATGGGACAAGGCTCCGGCCCTTGACTTACACTGGGAACAAGCACATGCTTCCGATAGCCAACAAGCCCATGCTCATGTATGGCTTCGACCAGATGCGAGCGGCCGGGATCAATGAGATCGGAGTAATTCTTGGACCGTTACAGGAAGGAATAGTCGATGCCCTCGGTGACGGGTCAAAGTTCGGCGTGAAGATCGTGTACATCGACCAGCCGGACCCTAAGGGGATAGCTCATGCCGTTTTGATCTCGCGCAGCTTCCTAGGAGATTCGGCTTTCATCGTTCATCTCGGAGACAATTTGCTGAAAGATAGTGTCCCCGAACTTTCACGGGAGTTCGTAAAGTCAGATTCCGACGCTACGGTCGTTTTGACACGGGTAAAGGATCCGAGTCGTTTCGGAATCGTCCAGATAGATAAGGGCAAGATCGTTAAGCTTGTCGAGAAGCCGAAGCAGTACATCAGCGACCTGGCTCTTGCAGGCGTCTATTTCTTTCGACCTACAATCTTCCCGGCCATCGAGAAGCTGAAACCAAGCTGGAGGAACGAGCTTGAAATTACGGAAGCGATACAGAACCTGCTGGACACGGGGGGAAAAATTACATTTCATGAAGTCTCCGGCTGGTGGAAAGACACCGGGCGACCGGAAGACATTCTGGAGGCGAACCAGCTTGTCCTCAAGGACTTGAAAGCGTCCGTCAAAGGCAAGATCGAGGACGAAGTCTCCTTGTCAGGAAACGTCGACGTTGGAGAAGGGACAGTAGTCCACAGGGGTGCGGCACTTCGCGGTCCCGTCGTGGTGGGCGAGTACTCGGAGATAGGTGGAGGAGCTTACGTGGGACCCTACACCTCTGTTGGTAGTCACGTGAAGATTCTGGGAGCTGAGATCGAAAATAGCATAATCCTCGACGGGACGGTGATAGACTGTCGGGAAAGAATTGTTGACAGCATCATTGGGAAAAATTCGAAAATCGTATCTGATCGCTCGTACCGACCAACGGGGAGAAGGTTCGTGGTGGGCGAGAGCACTTTCGTTAGTCTTTGAGGGCAACTCTCGCCTAGCAGCCGCCGGCCTAATTGGTAAGAAAGCCTACGATGACGAAAGGTCGTAGTCTGACAATCGAATGAAGGAGAGTTCGCAGCAGAGACACGTGAAGCTCCTTCCGCGCTCTGCCCGCTTGCATCTGGTATGAAACAGAATGTGCAAGGGTCATCTTCCGTCGATGCAGGACGCTCACGCTTCTGTCCAGTTTGACTTGGAATCCGGCTCGTCTTAAGCGTGTGTCAAGATCCGACTCCCAAGCGTAGACGTCCCTGAATCCTCCTACAGCCTTCAATGGGCGCATCGAGATTGCGCGGGCTCCGCCTCGTGGCTGCTCGCCTAGAGGAGTGAACGCATAAGAGTGTTCCCAGAGGGCTACGAGTCTGTTGAGCATGCCCCGAGACGGGTCCGTTCGAACAAAAGCAGAAACCGTGGCAAGTGAGTCGAGTCGAGACATCAGGACCTCTAGGAACATGCTGGGAAGAACCATGTCCGCGTCGACCACCACCAAAGCGTCACCGGTCGCCCGTTCAAGCC
>WNGQ01011922.1_pt1 | contig 11436 bp, 10 predicted proteins | sample 5407661 | NCBI WGS metagenome assembly WNGQ01 (sample SAMN13153382, study PRJNA577476) | soil metagenome | isolation source: 60 cm soil or saprolite under Garry oak tree replicate 2 | place: USA:California | collected 2016-06-15
CGTAAGGCGCAGACGTCAGCACTTCCGCGTAGAGTTCGTCGGAAAGAAACGGTTCGCCGCAGGCGCAGCCCAGCACGTGCTGCGCCAGCACGTCGAGCGCGCCGATTCGTAGCGGCGGGGTGTCCTGGGCATTCTCCGCAATCGCGTCGATCGCCACCGCGCATTCCAACACCTCGAAGCGGTTAGCCGGCACCAGCACGGCGCGCGAAGCCTCGTCGATGCGGTGGTTGGCGCGGCCGATCCGTTGCATCAGCCGCGAAGAACCCTTTGGCGCGCCGACATTGATGACGAGATCGACGTCGCCCCAGTCGACGCCGAGGTCGAGCGAGGAGGTGCAGACCACGCCGCGCAGTTTGCCGGCCGCCATCGCGTCCTCGACCTTGCGGCGCTGCGCGACATCGAGCGAGCCGTGATGCAGCGCGATCGCGAGCCCATCGTCGTTCATGCGCCACAGATCCTGAAACAGCATCTCGGCCTGGCTGCGGGTATTGACGAACACCAGCGTGGTCTTGTTGAGCTTGATCAGGGCGTAGACCTCGTTGAGCGCATGGCGCGCGCTATGGCCGGCCCAAGGCAACTTCTCTCGGGTGTCGAGCATCTCGACGATGGGCGCCGCGGCGCCGCCGGCAACGACGATATCGGCGGCTTCGCTCAAGCTATCGCGCTGCGGCACCAGAAACCGCGCCAGCGATTCCGGCTCCGCAACGGTCGCCGACAGACCGATGGCGCGCATTTGCGGGGCCAGCCGCCACAGCCGCGCCAGACCGAGCGACAGCAGATCGCCGCGCTTGGAGGTAACCAGCGCATGCAACTCGTCGAGCACGATGCGCTTGAGCGAGGAGAACAGAAACGGCGCGTCGTCGGAGGACAATAGCAGCGCCAGCTGCTCGGGTGTGGTGAGCAGGATATCCGGCGGATAGCGCCGTTGCCGTTGCCGCCGCGACACCGGCGTGTCGCCGGTGCGGGTCTCGACCTTGACCGGCAAATTCATTTCCGCGATCGGCGTCTCGAGGTTGCGCGCGATATCGACCGCGAGCGCCTTCAAGGGCGAGATATAGAGGGTGTGGAGACCGCGGCTGCGCTGCAGGCTCCGTCCGATGGAAGCGACGTTGCCGGCACCACCCGCCATCGTCGAGGAAAAAGAAAGCTCCGCCAGCGTCGGCAGAAATCCGGCCAGCGTCTTGCCGGCGCCGGTCGGCGCAATCAGCAGTGCCGAGCGGTCGTCGCGGGCCTTTGCCAGCAAATCCAACTGGTGTTGGCGGGGCGACCAGCCGCGCGCCGCGAACCATCGGCGAAAACGATCCGGCAGCAGCTCGGCTGCTTGGTCCGGAGAAACGGTCAGGATGGTCGGCGGCACAGCCGAAGAGGTAAGCCGTCAGGGTCGTTTCGTCGAGAGCGGCCGCGGATCAAATCGGTCCGCAGCCACTGATCAACATCCCATCATTCCGTGACCGGCTTGTCGGAAATATCCCAGTCCTTGCCGTTGAACTGCGAGATGTAGAGCGTCTTCATCGGTGTGTAATCGTCGGGCGTATAGCTGTAGGTGATGCCGTCGAGGAAATAAGGCGAATGGAAGCCGTTGAGCGTCGAGGCCTGCTTCAGTACGTTGGCGCGGGTCAGGTCGTCGCCGCAGCGGCGCAGGATCTCCGCCATCGTCGCGACCTGGCCGTAGCCGGCAAAGGCGATGGTGTTGTCCGGATCGACATTGGGCAGATATTTCTTGCGCAACTCCTCAAACGCCATCACGTCGGGATCCTTCTCCCAGCGCGGCACGCCGACTTCCTTGGCGTAGCGGATGGTAACGATGCCGGCCGCATTCTCAAAGCCCGCGGCACTGAGGATCGAGCGGCCGGTGGAGCCAGCCGACAGCAACTGCAACGGCTTCCAGCCCAGTTCGACCACCTTGCGGATCGACTGCGACGACGCCTTGCCGGTGCTGATGTTGTAGAAAACGTCGGCCCCAGACTTGGAGAGATTGATGAGCTGGGAATCGATGGTCGGTTCGGTCAGATCGTAGGTCTGCTCCATGATCACCTTGGCGGTGCCGCCGGCATCTGCCAGCACCTGCTTGAACGGCCCCAGGAAGTCGCGGCCGAAATCGTCGTTCTGATAGAGAATGCCGATCTTGGCGTTCGGCTTCACGCTCACGACATGTTTGGCAAGGATCCGCGCTTCGGTCGGGTATAATGGCAGGCCGGCCATAGTCCATTTGTTGTTCTTCGGATCGTTCCATTTCGACGCGCCGGTGTTGAGCAAAAGCTGCGGCACGCCCTTCGAGTTGAGATATTTATGCACGGCGGTCTGCGGCGCGGTGCCGAGCGAGCCGAACAGCGCCAGCACTTCTTCCTGCTCGACCAGCCGTCGCGTCGCCTCGACGCATTTCGGCGCGCTGTAGGCGTCGTCCATGGTGAAGAACTTGACCTTGCGTCCGTTGATCCCGCCCTTCTCGTTGAGCATCTGGAAGTAGGCCTCTCCGACCCGGCCGAGCACGCCGTACAGCGAACCCGGACCGCTGTGCGGCACGGTCTGTCCCAATTTGATTTCGGTGTCGCTGGCACCCGGATCGTATTTCTTCTCGGCGGCCGAGGCGGCCGAGGCGGATGCGAAAATCGTGGCGATTGCCGTTGCGCAGAATTCGCGCCTCGATTGATTATTGCTCATCGCTCTTGTTTCTCCCTGGAGCGCACATTGATCTACACTTCGCGCCCGACCGGCAAGGACGAACTGGCTGCTTTGCGACGCAATGCCGCTATTCGCTGGCGGCGTAGCGTCTAGACGCAAGTTTTGGTGGCGACCACGACCAGGCCGGGAACCGGCGCGTTGTCCTCGTTGCGCGCCGAGCGAACCTCAAGCCGCGACAGCGTGAGGTCGGCGCCGGCAATCGACGCGCGCACATAGGCGGCGCCGTGCGCGTAGCGCATGCCCTCACCGAGGATGACGGCTTCCCCGCCATGGGTTTCGACCGTGAACGCCAAAAGGCCGCCAGCGGCCAGCACGCGCTTTGCCTCCTTCACCACCGGCGCGAGATCGGACAGATAGACCATGGCGTCGGCGGCGAGGATGAGGTCGGCGCTGGCGTCGGGCCTGCCACGCAACCCTTCCACCATCTCGCTCACTTCAAGCCGCGCGTAAAGCCCGGTGGCGCGCGACCGCTCGATCATGCGTGGCGACAGATCGATGCCGATGAAATGGTCGACCCCTTTGGCGAATGCGGTAGCCGCCAATCCCGTGCCGCAGCCAAGATCGATCGCGCGCTTGAAGAAGGCCGGCTTGCGCATGGCCGCGCGCGCCGTCAGCACGGCCTTGAACAAGAGCGCGGGGCCGCGATAGCCGAGATCGTCGACCAGCGCAGTTTCGAATTTCGGTGCGTATTGATCGAACAGAGCGCGCACATAGGCCGGCGGCATCGCCGACAATTCCTCGGCGCCGAGCAGCATCAGCCGCAGGCTGGCGCCATGCTTATCGTCGGGATCGGCATCCTTCGCGTTTCGAAACGCTGCGGTTGCCGCATCATGCTCGCCGAGCTGCGCGCGAATTTCGCCGAGCGTAAACCAGGCGGAGGCGAAGGCGGGCGCCAGGTCCGTCGCCTGCAACAACAGATCGGCGGCGGCGGCCAGATCGCCTTTCAACTGCAGATCGCGCGCAAAATCGAACCGCCGGTCGGCCATCAGGTCGCCGGAGGACAGGAATAAGCGAACAGGCATGGGCTCCACATTCGTCATTGCCGGACTTTGATCCGGCAATCCACCGATCAAGAATTCTTCCGGAAGATGGATGCGCGGGTCAAGCCCGCGCATGACGGGTAAAAATCGCCCCGATAGGCCCTATATAACGCAGATGCGCCCGCAAGACATCCTGATGCCCGTGCCCGCCGGGCTGTGCTGCAAGCCCGGCCGCTTCCATATCGATCCGGTCCGTCCGGTCGAACGCGCCGTGATCACCCACGGCCATTCCGACCACGCCCGCCCCGGCCACGGCGCGGTGCTCGCGACCCGGGCAACGCTCGACATGATGCGGCTGCGCTACGGCGACAATTTCGCCGGCAGCACCCAGGCCATCGCCTATGGCGAGACGATCAAGCTTGGCGATGTCACCCTCAAATTCCATCCCGCGGGCCATGTGCTGGGCTCGGCGCAGATTGCGGTGTCTTGCAAAGACACCTGTATTGTCGCCTCGGGCGACTACAAGGACGCGCCCGACCCGACCTGCGCGCCGTTCGAGGTGGTGCCCTGCGATGTGTTCATTACCGAGGCCACGTTCGGCCTGCCGGTGTTTCGTCACGGTGATGCAGGCGACGAAGTCAAGAAGCTGATGGCCTCGGTGGCGCTGTTCCCGGAGCGCGCGCACCTGGTCGGCGCCTATTCGCTCGGCAAGGCGCAACGGGTGATCGCGCTGCTTCGCGCCGCCGGTTACGACGCGCCGATCTACCTGCACGGCGCGATGGAAAAGATCACACGCTATTACGAAAGCCGCGGCGTGGCGCTGGGCGATCTGCGCCCGGTCAAGGGCATGAGGAAGGCCGATCTCGCCGGCACCATTACGCTGGCGCCGCCGTCGGCCACCTCGGATATCTGGACACGGCGGTTTCCCGATCCGGTGACGGCGTTCGCATCGGGCTGGATGCGGGTGCGCGCCCGTGCGCGGCAGCGCGGCGTCGAATTACCGCTGGTGATTTCCGATCACGCCGACTGGGATGGCCTGACCGCGACGATCGACGCCACCGGCGCCGGCGAGATCTGGGTCACCCACGGCCAGGAGGACGCGCTGGTGCATTGGTGCACCGCCAAGGGCCTTGCCGCGCGGCCGCTTGATCTGGTCGGTTACGGCGACGAGGACGAAGGCGAAGCGATGCCGGCGGGCGAGGACACCGAAGCATGAACCGCTTCGCCGAATTGCTCGACCGCCTTGCCTATGAACCGGGCCGTAACAACAAGCTGCGGCTGCTGACCTCGTATTTTCGCGAGGTGGAGGATCCCGATCGCGGCTACGCGCTCGCAGCGCTGACGGGTGCACTATCGTTCAAGCACGCAAAACCCGGACTGATCCGCGACCTGATCGCCGATCGCACCGATCCGGTGCTGTTCGCCCTGTCGTATGATTACGTCGGCGATCTCTCCGAGACGGTGGCGCTGATGTGGCCGCGCTCGCCATCCCACACTCCATCTGCTCTCTCTCCCGCTTGCGGGGGAGGTAAGGCGCCCTCGCGGCACATATCGGGCCAGCACAACAACCCGCCGCCCCCTACCCTCACTGAAGTCGTCACCACGCTGCGTACGCTGGGCAAGACCGATCTCCCCAAACAGCTCGCGTGCTGGCTTGACGAACTCGACGAGACCGGCCGCTGGGCGCTATTAAAACTCGTCACCGGCGCGATGCGGATCGGCATCTCGGCGCGGCTGGCCAAGACCGCTGCGGCCGCGCTTGGCGACAGAGACCCGCACGACGTCGAATTAATGTGGCCGGGGCTGACGCCGCCATATCTCGATCTGTTCGCGTGGCTGGAAGGTCGCGCGGAAAAGCCGGTCAATCTCGATCCGGCGCCATTTCGGCCGGTCATGCTGGCGCATGCGATCGAGGATACGGACTTCGCCAATCTCGACGCCGCCGATTACATCGCGGAATGGAAATGGGACGGCATTCGCGTTCAGGCGGTGAGCGGGCGCGACGCGCGTGGCCACATGACCGCGCGGCTCTATTCGCGGAGCGGCGAGGACATCACCAAGAGCTTTCCCGACCTGCTGCCGTCATTGCATCTACCCGGCGCCATCGATGGCGAACTGTTGGTGCTGCGCGACGGCCGCGTGCAGACTTTCAACGTGCTGCAGCAGCGCCTGAACCGCAAAATCGTGTCGCCGAAACTGTTGAAGGAATATCCGATCCATCTTCGCGCCTATGATCTGCTCGGCGATGACAGCAATGATCTGCGCGAGCTGCCGTTTGTCGAGCGCCGCGCCAGGCTGGAGGCCTATGTCAAACGGCTGGACGACCCGCTTATCGACCTTTCGCCGACGATTGCCTTCGACAGCTGGGATGCGCTGAAATCGGCGCGCGCCGATCCCGCTGGCGCCGGCGCCGGCGAAGATGCCAAGGCGGTAGAAGGCGTGATGCTGAAGCGCCGCGACGCGCTCTATCTGCCGGGCCGCCCGAAGGGACAGTGGTGGAAGTGGAAGCGCGATCCGCACCTGATTGACGCAGTGCTGATGTATGCGCAGCGCGGCCACGGCAAGCGCTCGTCGTATTATTCCGACTATACGTTCGGGGTCTGGACATCAGGCGAGGACGGCGAGCAACTGGTGCCGGTCGGCAAGGCCTATTTCGGCTTCACCGACGAGGAACTGCTGCAGATCGATCGCTTCGTGCGCCGTAACACCACGGAGAAATTCGGACCCGTCCGTCATGTGGTGCACGAGCCGGATCAGGGACTGGTGCTGGAAGTTGCCTTCGAGGGCCTGGCGCGTTCACCGCGGCACAAATCCGGGGTCGCCATGCGGTTTCCCCGCATCAACCGGCTGCGCTGGGACAAGCCGCCGCGCGAGGCCGACCGGCTGGAAACGCTGGAGCGGATGCTGAAGGCGGAAGCCACGGTGCAAGCCTAGCGTTTGCCGGCGGCACCCTCCCCGCAGTTGATATGGAGCAGTCAGGGGCTGGCGCGACGAAAACGTCAAAATAACGAGCCACGGCCGACAGCCATTGACGCCGACAGGCCGGTTCCCCATTTCCCTCGGAGCGGGCTATAGTGCGCGGCGAATGGGTGCGGGAGATCATCGATGCCAAACGATACGCGGGAATTGCCGGCTGCCGCCAATGACGGCCTGTACCGTTTTCTCGGTGGTTCGCCGCTGGCGGTGGCGTTTCGGCTGGTCCTGCTATCCATTCTGGTTGGCGTGGTGCTCGCCGCGATTGGCTTCGACCCCTGGAATATCCTCAACAGCATCCGGCTGTTGTTCCAGCGGATCTGGGACCTCGGCTTCGACGCCGTCAACTGGTTGTGGCGCTATTTCCTGCTCGGCGCCGTGATCGTGCTGCCGATCTGGTTCCTGTCACGATTATTCGGGGCACCGCGCGGTCGATAGATCGCATACAGGCCTCGCCTGTTAGCTCCCCCGTCCAAGGTCACGACCGCGCAGGTCTTCGCCATCGCCGGCCCCGCGATGATCGCGAACCTGACGACGCCGTTGATCGGCATCGTCTCGACAATCGCGATCGGGCGGCTGGGCGACGCAACGCTGCTCGGCGGCGTGGCCATCGCGTCGGTCATTTTTGACTGCCTGTTCTGGCTGTTCGGCTTCCTGCGCATGAGCACGCTTGCCTTCACGGCCCAGTCACTCGGCGCCGGCGAGACCGCGGAATTGCGCCCGATCCTGGTGCGCGGATTTGTGGTGGCGGCACTGATCGGCGCGGGCCTGATCATCCTGCAAATCCCGCTTGCCGCCATCCTGCTGGGCGTGATGGGCGGAAGCGAAGGCGTCACCCGCGCTGCAAAAATCTACTTCACCATCCGGATCTGGTCGGCGCCGCTGGCACTGGCCAACTACGTCGTGCTCGGCTGGCTGGTCGGACAGGCGCGCGCAAGGCTTGCGCTCGGCGTGCAGATCGCGATCAACGTCGTCAACATGGCGGCGACAGTCCTGCTGGTGCTGGTGCTCGAGGCCGGCATCGCCGGCGCCGCAATCGCCGCCGTCAGCGCGGAAGCTGCCGGGCTCGTGCTTGGCGTCCTGATCGCGCGGCACCTTTCACGTGGACAGCCCGCCGTGCCGCGCACGGCGCTGTTCGACCGGACCAAGCTGATCCGCATGCTGGCGGTCAACCGCGATATCCTGATCCGCACTGCGTCCCTGATCGCGGTGTTCCTGTTCTTCACCTCGCAAGGCGCGCGCTCCGGCGACATGACGCTTGCCGCCAACGCGGTTTTGAACAACTTCCTTTTGATCAGTTCCTTCTTCCTCGACGGCCTTGCCAATGCAGCCGAACAACTCTGCGGCCGCGCCTATGGCGCGCGGGCGAAAGACGAATTCTCCGGCGCGGTGAGGCTCGTCGTGCTCTGGGGGTTTGGCTTCGCGCTGGCGGTCGCCGCGATTTTCGCGCTGTTCGGCCCCAAGCTTGTGGTTTGTGGTGCTGTCTCCGATGCTTGCCGTGTTCGCCTTCGGCTTTGACGGCGTCTATATTGGCGCGACCTGGGCGCGCGATATGCGCAATCTGATGATGCTTTCGCTGCTGATGTTTCTTGGCGCCTGGCTGGCGCTGCGATCGTTCGGCAATGCCGGGCTATGGGGTGCGCTGCTGGTGCATTATGCCGCGCGCGGCGGTCTGCAGGCGCTGCGCTATCCGGCGCTGCTGCGGGCTTCGTTCCGGCAGGAGAAGCCGTCCGGCTGAACCTTGAGGAGGGCTCGATGCAATTGCGATTTGTCGGCTGCGGCGATGCGCTCGGTTCCGGCGGCCGATCTAACACCTGTTTTCATGTCACCGGCGAACACGTCAATTTCCTGATCGATTGCGGCGCCTCCTCGCTGCCGGCGCTGAAGCGGCTCGGCATCGCGCGCGACGATATCGACCTCATCCTGATCACGCATTTCCACGGCGATCATTTCGGCGGCTTGCCGTTTCTATTGCTCGACGCGCAATTCACCCGCCGGACCCGTCCGCTTGTCATCGCCGGACCCGAGGGAATCGAAACCCGGCTGGCGCAGGTCATGGAAGCGCTGTTCGAGCATTCGTCGAAAACAAAGCAACGGTTCGATCTTTCGGTCGTTTCGTTCAAGCCTGGGGAGACGCAGACATTCGGCGCGGTGAAAGTGACACCGTTTCCGGTGGTACACGGCTTGTCCGGCGGTCCGTTCCTGGCCTACCGGGTCGAGGCCGAAGGCCGCGTCATCGCCTACAGCGCCGATACCGAATGGACGGAGACGCTGATCCCGGCGGCGCGCGACGCCGACCTGTTCATTGCGGAAGCTTATTACTACGACAGGGTCGTAAAAAATCACCTCAGCCTGAAAACGCTGGAAGCGCATTTGCCTGAGATCAACCCAAAGCGGCTCATCCTCACGCATATGAGCGGCGACATGCTGGAGCGGCTGGATGCACTCGACCATACAGCGGCGAGCGACGGCATGATCGTCGAAGTTTGATTAAACCGGCCAATCCTCGGCCGTGATCGTCGCCGCGTCCGCACCGACGATTTCGGACAGCGAGTCGCGCCCGGTGCGCAGCAGCGTCGAGGCAAGATCGTTCTTGATGTCGTCCACCAATCCGAGGCCCTTGTAGATCAGCGACGAATAAAGCTGGATCAGGCTGGCGCCGGCGCGAATCTTGGTCAGCGCGGCGCCGCCGGTATCGATACCGCCGACGCCTATCAGCGGAAAGGCGCCTTCGGCGCGCACATAGGTCTCGGCCACCATCCGTGTCGACAGCCGAAACAGCGGCCGTCCGGACAATCCCCCCTGCTCCCTGGCCCGGCTCGGTTCGCGCAAGGTCGAGGGACGCGCCAGCGTGGTATTGCCGACGACCATGCCGTCGATGCGGCGCGAGCGGGCGATGTGAACGACATCGTCGAGTTCGGTCAGGCTCAGATCGGGTGCGATCTTGAGCAGCACCGGCGAATCGCCGGCGTTCGAGCGCACCCGCTCGCGCGCGTCGATCACCTTGGCCAGGAGATCGTCGAGCGCGGCCGCCTGCTGCAGGTTGCGCAGGCCCGGCGTATTCGGCGACGATACATTGACGGTGAAATAGCTCGCCACAGGCGCGAAGATTTCGATCAGCTTGACGTAATCCGCGACGCGATCATCGGCATCCTTGTTGGCGCCGACATTGACGCCGACGATGCCGCCGAGATGCGCGCGCCCGGCCAGCCGCCGCAACACCGCCTCCGCGCCGTCATTGTTGAAACCCATGCGGTTGATGACGGCCTCGTCGCGCTCCAGCCGGAACAGCCGCGGCCGCGGATTGCCGGCTTGCGGCTTCGGGGTCACCGAACCAATCTCGACGAAACCGAAACCCAGCCGCAGCAGCGCGTCGGGCGCCTCGGCGCTCTTGTCGAAGCCCGCCGCCATCCCGATCGGGTTGGGGAAATTCAGCCCGAAGGCGCGCACCGCCAGTTTCGAATCGTCCGGCCGCGCCCGCATCGGCGGCAACAGCCGCAGGCCCTGGATCGCCATGCGATGCGCATCCTCCGGATCGAACCAGCGCAACAGCGGCAGTGAGAGGGCGTCAAAGGCGCGGATCACGGCACGAACTCCGGAATGTCGTGATAGCCGTCGGAGCGGGCCGGCATGTCGAGGATGGCGGTCACTGCGCCGAGATCGAGTTCGCCATAAAGGTGCGGGAACAGCTCATCGTTGCGCGAACGTTCCCAGCGCAAGCTTTCCCCGAGCACATCGGCGTCGACCGCGATCAAAAACAGCCCGGTCTGGCCGAAATAATGTTTTCGCGCGGTCTCGGCGACCTGGGAGGCCGTGGAGAAATGGATGTAGCCGTCGCGCACATCGTCCGCACTGCCCTTATAGACGCCTTGCCGTTCGGCCTCGCGCCAGGCCGAGGCAGGACTGATTTTGTAGATTGTGGGCACGTCGCCGGCATTCCCTGTTTGTCGTTGAGTCTTTTGGGATTTTCCCCGGAATGTGGGGTCGGGCGCCGACCGTAAAGGCGGCAGGGACGTAACTCAAGCGCCGCCACACGGGGGCGCCTTGCCGGAGATTTGCAGAACCGGCCGATTCAGGCAATAATTCCTAGATTCGACCCCGAGAGCCGCCATGGCCAAAGCGTCCAAAGCCCAACGTATCCTCACCCACGTCCAGGTCTGGACCGCGCTGGACCGCCTTGCCGAACGCGCCGGGCTCTCGCCCTCCGGCCTTGCCAAGCGCTCCGGCCTCGACCCCACCACGTTCAACAAGTCCAAGCGCATCACGGGCGACGGCCGCGAGCGCTGGCCCTCGACCGAATCGGTCTCCAAGGCGCTCGCCGCCAGCAATTCCTCGATCGAGACTTTCGTGCAGTTGATCGGCGACGGCGCCCGCAGCCTGCAATCGGTGCCGCTGCTGGGCTTGGCGCAGGCCGCCAGCGCCGGCCATTTCGACGACAGCGGTTTTCCCACCGGCAAGGGTTGGGACGAGGTGGCGCTGCCGGGTGCGAGCGACGAGCATGGCTATGCGCTGGAGATATCCGGCGATTCGATGAAACCCGCTTACCGCGACGGCGACGTCATCGTGGTGTCGCCGGGCACGCCGATCCGCCGCGGCGACCGCGTGGTGGTGAAGACCTCCGGCGGCGAGGTGATGGTGAAGGAACTGAAGCGCCGCACCGCCAGGACACTGGAATTGCAATCGCTCAATCCGGCGCAAGCCGACCGCGCGCTCGACGCCGGCGACGTCGCATGGATCGCGCGAATCGTGTGGGCGAGCCAGTAGCATGTCGCTCCCGGCCTTGAGCCGGGGCCCATAACCA
>WNGQ01006363.1_pt1 | contig 11433 bp, 9 predicted proteins | sample 5407661 | NCBI WGS metagenome assembly WNGQ01 (sample SAMN13153382, study PRJNA577476) | soil metagenome | isolation source: 60 cm soil or saprolite under Garry oak tree replicate 2 | place: USA:California | collected 2016-06-15
ATTACCCTGGCCTGCCCTAAACAGGGCTTTTTCTTCTTTCCCGGACGTGAGTATATCGGCACACTCTATATAGGCAATATTGGCCTCCCTGCTGAGCTGGAGAGCGATCTCCAGCAATATATGCTCGATGACGACCTTGTGCGCGCGCTGCTGCCACAACGGCCGCTTGATAGCAATAAGGGCACATTTGGCAAGGTGATGCTGTTCTGTGGCTCACCTCCCTATCCTGGCTCTGCTTACCTTGCAGGAGTTGCGGCCGCACGCGCTGGGGCGGGACTCATCACGCTGGCCGTTTCGCAAGAATTGCTGCCCGTCTACTCCAGCGCCTTTCACGAGGCGACGTTTGTGCTCTTCCCCCAGGACAATGATGGCAGTTTCGAGCGCGCCGGGTCGCTCACTGATCACCTGGAGGGATATCGCTCACTGCTCATCGGGCCGGGATTGGGACAATCTGCCTACACACGCGAGGTCATCTTGCAGACGTTGGAATACTTGCGCACCCAGCCAGAAGAGAGCCGTCCCCACCTGGTTATCGATGCCGACGGACTGAACAACCTTTCGGCCCTGGAACACTGGTGGACCCTGCTGCCGAAGGGCACCGTGATAACGCCCCATCCAGGCGAAATGGGCAGGCTGTGCGGAGGCGTGAAAGTGTCAGGCGGGAACATAGATCGTCTGCAACTGGCACGCGATAAAGCCAGGGAATGGCAGGTAACGCTGGTGCTCAAAGGAGCATGCACGCTCATCGCGGAACCGAACGGTCGCCTGTACATCAACTGGCTAGCCAATCCCGCCCTGGCAACTGCCGGTACCGGCGATGTCCTGGCGGGCATCATCGCGGGTCTGCTGGCGCAGGGCGTGAAGCCATTCGATGCAGCGGGTGCTGGTGTCTATCTGCACGTTGCCGCCTCCGAATTTGTCAGCGCCAATGTTGGTAGCGCGGGCCTGCTGGCCTCAGACCTGTTACCCAACATCCCACGTGCCATCGTCAACATCCAGAACGGCGGCTGATAGGGCAGGTAGGGACGGCCTTCTTATCTTTACGTCATATGAAAGTTGTCGGTGCATTATGCAGGGTAGGACACAACAAATAGGGGCGCGACGAAGGTTGCGCCTCGCTATGAGGAAGTGAGCTGAACACGAGCACAATAAAAAGGCCGTCTCCTGTTGCGATCCCCTTACTCATATAAGATCAGGAGCAACGACGGCCAATTTGGGCATAGGCCGAGCAAAGCATTCGCTTATTTAGCGGCTGCTTGCTCTTCTGCCGTGATAGGTGTAGACTCGTCGATCACTTTGACGGTAATCGGCCGCTCAAGACCGGTGGCAACGCGCACTGGTACGTTGAATGTCCCAATGGTGCGAATTGGATCCTGTAAATTGATTGTACGCCGATCAATGCTAATCCCCTCAGCATCACGTAAAGCTGTGGCGATATCCTGACTGGTAATCGAACCGTAGAGGCGCCCCTGGCTGCCTACTCGTGCTCTGAACGTCAGAGCAATCTGGCCCAGGCGCTCCGCCAATTGCTTGTTCGACTCATCCTGTTTGGCAACCTTGCGCTTCTCGGCCGCTACACGCTGCTCGCGATTCGAGATAAGGGCAGGCGTGGCACCGGCAGCCATTTGGCGCGGCAAAAGATAGTTACGGGCATAGCCATTGGCCACGTCTTTCAGGTCTCCGGCTTTTCCCAGCCCCGCAACATCCTGTAATAGAATTACTCTCATTTTAAACAATGCTCCTCATAGAGGCGGGGCAAATACCCAGCTACCTCCTCACACAAATGATACGGACGTTAGTATAACATTGTATACCGGAACCGCGCAAGCCTTTAGGATCTTAAAAACATGCATCTGGTAGTACAGCTTGCAGCTAATGGCCCGCTCACCTATAATGGCAACTATTGACTCCATACACTTTAGCAAACCTAATACGTTATAAGGGATCACTACAATGAATATAGAAGGCACTTATACCTTGCAGGCATCATTGGAAGATGTCTGGCAGAGCCTGACCGATAAGGATGTGTTGCTGCACACCATTCCGGGGCTTACACATCTGGAACAGCTCGATAACGATACCTATGCAATCTCTGTTCAGGTCAAGTACGCTCCATTAATGGGCATGTATACCGGGCATGTGACAGTAATCGAACAGCGTGGACCCTACTACTGTCACATCACGATTACAGGAGAAGAACGGCAGAATACCATCGGGGGTAGCGCCAGCATTCACGCCAATGAACGTAATGGCAACACTATTATCAATTACTCAGGCACCCTGGCCATCGGGAAGTCTGAAACACTGCTTCCGGCCCGCGTTATTGCCGGGGCGGCCAAGCTCTTCACGCAGCAATTCCTCAACACGCTGGCCTCCTATCTGCGCGAACGCATGATCATGCGCCCACTCAACAGTGAGCAAGAAGAAATGATCCTGGTGTCACCCGCGTCGATGCGGCAAAATATATCCTTCCCGGCGCTCACGCTGCGTTTCGTGCGGCTATTCGGCCTCGGCAATGGTGATCCAGAAGAAGAGATACGCTGGGCACAACGCATGCGTCGTGGAGGAATTGCCGCTGGTCTGCTATTTCTGGTATGGGTCGGCACACGCCTTCCACGCCACGGATAGCACACACCAATCAGGGTTCGATGATGGAACGCAGCCGGGCTTTCCAGTCGCCTTCATCGATCGGCGCATTCTGCTGATCTGTGGTCTCTACAATCCAACTACGCACGCCATCTACGGTCTTTGAAGAGGTGGCCCGCTTCTGGGATGAGTCTTTCCCGTCCAGGTTATTGAGCGCTACTAACGCGGCCTTGCGCACATCCTGGACGGGATCGTGTAACAGAGGAATGATCTTCTCCCGCGCTGATTTCACACCCAGCCGTCCCAGGGCGCGTGCACTGCCAGCGCGCTCATCCGAAGTGGGCGCATCCAAAAGCTGGAGAATATCAGGAATAAGCTGTGTCAGCGACAAATCGGTGATCAACTTTAGCAGTCGGTTCTTACGCATCGGATGTACTACATGCACCAATGCGGCCCGGCAATCAGCATACACCTGGGCCTGATTACGAATGATACCACGCTCCTTTGCCTCGGCTACCGCTACCTCCGGTGAGCTACGCGCATTGCCACGCAGGAATAGCTCGATCCACTCTGCAACCGGCTCAGTGGCGTCCGTACTCTCATACAGCTTCAGAACGGTGGAGTAATGCTGGTCCAGCCAGTGGTATAGAGCGAGCGTTACCTCGGCATCGCGGGCGGCGTAAGCGATCATCGCGGGCGGTAACGGTCGGCGCGTCCAGTCGGTACGCTGTAGACTCTTGTCCAGGCGCATATGAAAGGCACGCTGCAACATGGCCGCCAGTGATGACTCGTGCTGCCCAAAAATCGATCGCGAGGTAGCCTCTAGATCGTAGTAATGCGCCACATATAGTCCGCGCTCAGCCATAAAGCGCATGTCCGCGCCCGCACCATGAAACAAGAAGACGTAGGAGGGATCTTCCATGACATTATTGAGGGCTGAAAGGTCTTGCAGGCGCAGGGTATCTATCACAAAGCACTGCCCATTAATCGCTAGCTGGAGAAGCGCGAGTCGCGGCCCTGTATCCTTTGTATTACTGTGCATGTGAGGGCGAGCCTGCGAAAATTCCGCATCAATAGCGATCACCGTTGCTTGCTTCAGTGCATCGACTGCACGTAACAGCGGCTCGGGGCGGTCAACCCATATGCGCTGACCCTTTCTGGGAGGCTGGCCCACTGCTGGTGTTGCACCCAGATAACCAGGCTGCATACCATCCTGATTTCCAGCTTCAGCCCACAATTCCTTCTCACTCAAAGAATTCTTCTGCTACCTTCTGGAGATATTACCCATTTGTACTGTATACGTACACACTATAGCAGATTTGCGCATAAACGTACAGAGCGGCTGAGCCACGGCTTATAGGAAATGAGCGATTACCTTTGGCAATCATGCGGAGCATCTTACTATAATAGAGAGATAATAGCATGAACATATATAGATGAAAGTTATGGGTAGTTCGCAGATGAATAAGAAATGGTGGCGATCCTGGGCACGGTTGCTGTTATGGTTTCATGTCATCGATGTTATTGTATTTTACCTGGTGATATGGCGGCGGACTGCTCCTGACAAGAAGGACCGGTTGCAGGTGTTGCCGGTGAAGACCAGAGAGAATACCATAACAGCCACGGGACCGCTGGTCTCGATGATTGTACCGGCGCGCAACGAGGAGCAGAATATCGGCCGGTGCGTCAGATCACTGCTGGAGCAGGATTATGATAATTTTGAGGTGATCGTGGTCGACGATGATTCGATCGACGGCACAGGGCGGATGCTGGATGAACTGGCAGCGACGCACCCGCAGGGAAGACACTTATGGGTACTGCGCCTGCGCGATTTGCCACGGGACTGGGCAGGCAAGCCACATGCGATTCACATGTGCACAAAGTACGCACACGGAGAGTGGCTACTATTCACCGATGCCGATACGTGGCACGCGCCCAATGCGCTGCGCTCAGCACTCAGCCAGGCAATTGAGGAGCAGGCCGATCTGATGACCTTGGGATCACAGCAAGAGCTACCAACTTTCTGGGAGAGGGTGATGATGCCGATGGCCTATCTGGGCATTAGCATGCTCTATCCCCCACGTCTCGTCAATGATCCACACAGCACGGTCGCTGTAGCCAATGGACAGTATATGCTCATCCGCCATACGGTCTACGATGTGATTGGGGGCTATGCGCGTCCTGACCTGCGCGCAACGCTGCTCGACGACCGCGACCTGGCAAGGGTGATTAAAGAGACCGGCTGTAAGTTGCGTTTCATCGATGGGCGCGGACTTGTGCATGTGCATATGTATCAGGGGCTGTCGGATACCTGGCGCGGATGGCGCAAGAATGCCTACCTGGGCAATCGCGGCGGCCTGGCCTTCGTGCTGCTCCAGCTTGTCGGCCTACCGGCCATCTCCATTGCGCCCTTCATCCTGCCCCTGTTGGCACGCCTGACGCGAGGCAGAGAGCATATACAGGCGATAGGCGCGAAAGAGGCATGGCTAGCCACCGCGCTAGAACTGACGCCCCTCTTAGCCTATCGCACATGGTTGAATAGACAGATGCATGTGCCGTGGTATTATAGCCTCACCCATCCCCTGGCAGGTGCATTGTTTGACGGCATCCTGGGACAATCGGCGCTGCGCATCATCACAAAAAAGGGCGTGAATTGGCGGGGACGCCAATATGGCGATGACAGGGACGCGAAGACAAGAGAAGATTTGCAGACGACCAGTACAGCAACAACATAGAATATGCCCTGGCAGATATGCGCCATCATGGGTAAGATGAGACTCAGCGGCTTAGCGACACATCTGCCAGGGCATACTCTATTTACTACCTTATTTTTCGCCTATCCTCAATATTACCAGGATAAAAGGCATATGAGGCTAATCAGTAGTGATTAGCGCTGCTCGTCCTCCGCCAACGTGCGTTCGCGCTCATTGTTTTTACGCTCGATGTGATTGGCGATTTCGGTAAGCAAGATCAAGCGCCGTTCCAGGCCAGTGATCTCGTTATAGAGTGACCGCAGTTGCACGGTAAGCTCTTGAAATTGCTCATTAGACACAGGGAGCCGTGCATCTTCTACACTGGAAGCATGCTGTGTATCATCTCTATTTAGCGCGTGTGGACCCTCATCGCGCAGCACAGACACAACTTGCGGGGAAGTCGCCGTTTGTACCATAGGCACTGTCGGCGCTGAAGATGTATGCAAAGCGCTGGTCGTGCTGATCACTCTTTCGGGAGTCGCGGTCGGCGCTGGAGGAGTCCTGGCAGCCCTTGCGCGGGAGGAGGCGGATCGTTCGCCCATTGTGAGCACGACCGCACCAACAATCGCCAACAGGCCGACCACCACCAGACCACCTATAATCAAAATATTCATGATGCAAGCTCCTTTCTTTTAAAGGATATCACAGAGAATGCTAATTTATAGCTTCTTGGTAAATGCCTTACGAAGTGAGACAATCTATCCCGCAAACGTGGAACATTGTGCCAATTACCCAAAAGGTTTGCCATTTCCTACCAAAAGGTTTGCCACAGAGTTGCTTTGTTGTGTCAAATCCATCCAAGATCACGACACAGCGCCAGTCTGAATGCACCCGCTTTTGGGTGGCGTAATAGTGTTGGGCGGGCCATCCTCGCAAGAACTTGGCGATGAGATGGATAGATACCCTGTGCATGGAGGGTCATTACCACTTGCCGTATTTCTTCTTGAATCTGTAGTTCTCGCTGTTCTGACTGCTGTCGTCGGTATGCTTTAATTTGTTGTGACAATAAGGCACATTCTTGCGGAAAGTGGTAACGAAGAATATTCCCACCGTAGCCCAATTGATGCGCAAGTTGAACATATCCAAGCGGTTCTTCCCTCCCATCCAGAATAGCTTGTATGCGCTCAAGACAGTACTTACGATCCAGTGTGCGGATTGAACGCCTTGCACGAGGGGGACGACGAGGCTTGCCCTTGGCAATGACCTGCTTGAGTGGAGCCAGGTCGCCTAAGAGAATTTGGAGAGGCGTCACATTGCATGCATAACACAACTCCAAGATACTGCCCAGCGTCGGCGTGTGAGATCGGCGCAACCAGGTAGCGAGTTGTCCTCGTGCTAGCCCGGCCAGTTCCGCTAATCGTGATTGTTCTCCTCTCGCTTCACAACTTGCGCTCAGATTCGTAAAAAAATGTTCCCAGGAAGGAATGCCAGAAGAAGCCGTAGCAACATGCAGTTCCTCTAAGACTTGAATAACCCATCTCTGCCATTCAATATCTTCAGGCTCAGGCCCTGCCTTTGCTTCCGATCCTAACCACGCATTGCAGCGAGCACACTGGTCCACGGGAGTTTGGAAGCGAATAACGGGTTGTTGTTTCTGGCAGGAAGGGCAATGGATCTCCAGCTTTCGGTGATGTTTCAGGCATACAGTCACAGGATGGCATTCCCAGAGTAGTAGCTCGTAGGCAGGTCTCGCAGCCTCGCGCCACTCTGCGTAACAGACAGGACACCAGGCAGGTTTGTCACGCAGGAGTTTGCGGGGTAAGAGATCGCCTACCCACCATCGTAACGTCAAGAAGCGAAGATCGAAGCGCCTCGTGAGATTCTCAAGAATGCTCACCCATTCTTGTGCCAGAGGTCCATTCCCGTTGACACTCATCGCCTCTTTCCGACAAAAGTCAGCTATCTGGAATCGCGAGTAGCTGCGACAAAGGCTTGGAACGATCATTTCAGCCATAAAGTGTTGAGGAAGAACATGATGATGCCTGGCAAGACGATTGAGGTAACTGGTCAAGCTCTCTTGCCACACCGTCCCCAACTCACGAGGGGCAAGCCCATAGAGCTTACTGCGCGAAGGGATCTCGTTCCTTGTGAACGGTTCTTCTAGGATTTGTTGGGTGATCGTAACGAATACGTTGGATCTTTCGGTCATACTCATCCTGCGGCCTGCTCTTCATCCGGGAGATGTGGTATTGAGGTATCCTCATCAGGTTCTGCTCCTGTGGTATCTCGACCAGGTGAGCGTGTGCCGCGTCTCCCTTGCTTTTTCGGAGATGACCCATGCTCTTCTTCCTGGGTTTTGGAAGATTGTGACTTCTGGGCACCTCGTAACCCCAAAAGCGTCAGCAACCGCTCATCTGCACCCTCCGATTCCGTGAGTTCTGCCTCACTTTCCAGGGCATTGCGTAAAGCCAATTCTACTCGTGTTTCTGATGGAGCGGTTTTGCGCAGGTGAGCCAGTGTGACAGTTTTCGCATTTTCGGCCAGGGCCAGATTCAGTGCTCGATCAAGGTGCATTTTGAGCCACCCGATACATCCAATACTTCGCGCATACAAAAACTCCCAGTGATCGAGCAGCGGCGGCTCTTTCTCAACCGGCAGTTGCCGCTGCAAAGCCCAGACCACACTTTGAAACACCTGGGCATCAGTCTCGATGGTAGCATCATAGCGGGGAAAATGGACATCGACGCTGCGGCATGCCAGTTGTGCATTGGCTTTCCTGAACGGTCTCATTTCGTAGGTGCCAACCAAAATATGACTGACGCCAGTAGCATTCTCAAAATGTTTCAGGTGATTTAATTGGCTCTGGAGACGGCTGCCACGAGCCGCTTCTGCCAGGTGATGGGCTTCATCAACAATGATGGCGAGCGGCTTGCGCTCTTTCAAGGCCGTTTCCGTTGCTTCGCGTAGCTCCTTGGCACGTATCCGTGCGATCTTGCCATCCACGAATGGATCTTGCAGCGCCCGCAGGACATCACGGTAATACTCTGCCCACTCAAAACGGTTGGTACCTGCTCCTGCGGCAAGAATACTAGCAAATGGGATGAAGCTGGAATCAGACATCATCAGTTCTCTCGTCCTGGACAGAAGCCGTTCTTCGAGCAAACGGATGAGCGTCGTCTTCCCAACTCGGCTAGGACCAATCACAAGTAGCATCGTTCCAGGCCGCCTGATGCTTGTCCCTTCCCCCGGTGGACAGATACTTTGGAGGATGGTCTCTAATGCTTCTTGCAGGCGTGGATGGGAGATGAGACACCGCTGCTCAAAATATTCCAGGCGGGCTCCCACAGGTTGCGCGAGTAGCTCAGGCGGAAAAGACTCAGGCGCATCTTGCCCGGCACCCGCGAGTTGTTTTTCGTCGGTCATAGCTCGATCCGCCTAAGCACCAGCAAATTTTTGTAAGGATCGATCTTTTTCGTCTTCGGGGGAGCCTCTCGTTCTGTCTTCTCCTGCTCTACCTCGACTTGCACAGGGAATGCCCCTGATTTCTTTCCACCCTCCAGCACAACCAGTGCTGCTCTCGTTTCCCGATCATGGCGCTGCTGGCGAAGAAGGGCCTCGATGTCGGTATTCTCTCGCCGGAAGGTCGCCAATTGCTTTTGTGTGACCTCGATGTGCTCTTTTCCATATTGGAGGCGGTTCCGTTGGCGCAGTTCTGCGGTCAGAAGTTGCAGTTCTCGTTCAGAACACCCGGCGAATTCATTGTAGGGGGTCATACATTGTCGCCATTTGCCGTCAATGTAGGCAAACCCCACGCTCACGTCAAAAGGATCGAATTTGACCTTGACCTGGGTTCCTTCGATGGTTGGATCACGCATGGCTTCGCACCAGTAGTCCAGATAGTTCATACGCACACCGACCCCAGGCTCAACTTTTGCGGTTCCCTTCCTGGTTGAAGGATATGTGGCCTTGAGGAAGGCGTCATCGTAGGAGAGAGATTTATGTACCCGCGCCCCATTCTGCTTGATGGAGAGATCGTAGGCATCGCGCGGTGTCATTCCGAGTGCTGGATGGATGATGGTGTCATATTCTTCATCGGCCCACTGCTGCACTCGCTCTGCTAGAGCAGGGAGCGTCCAGACCGCCTGGCGCTCAGGATCGGTGGCACGCGTGCTGAGCCTTGGCTCCCTGGTGGCCTGGGTATTGCCGAGGAGATGGTAAAGCACCTCCGTTTCCAGGGTACCGAAAAGCCTTTCTTGAGGTGATCCGAAACGCGGCTCAGCAGCCGGACGCTGATGTTTGCGTACCCGATACAAAGCGAGTAGTTGCTCAAAGTACACGCTGGCAAACTCTGGCCCACCATCAACCGTAATGGCTGTTGGCAAGCGTCCATACCGTTTGACACACAAACGAAGGACCGCCAGGCAGGAGCGATAACTGGGAGGGTCAAAGGTCAAATGGTAAGCCGCGATACGCCTGGGATGGGAAAGAATGAGGAGCGTGAGCCAGCATTTTCCCAGAGGCTGACCAGTCCTCGAATCGCATAAAACCAGATTTAATTCTGTGTGATCCAGGTGCGCCATAGCCCAGGCGTAGCTCCCATGACGACTCACTGTTCTTTCCGTTTCGCGTGCGTAGTCCTTGAATGGGTAAGCTGCGCGAGCACCCTCGCGCGCTAACATTTGATCATACTTCGGTTGGTGTCGTCGGACTTCATCGTAAAACATCCGCTGGCTCATGCAGGGCAGGTGTTGCTCTGAAGATCGCCGAAGATATTCTCCGTAGGCCCCACGTTTCGGTTTGCGAGTGACGGTATCGTAATGCGTTTCTAACACCTGCTGAACCAGATCACTTACCTCGGAAGTCACGGTGCGTTTTCTTCCACTCCTCGCTACTTGAGGAAGCAAACCAATCAAGCCACTTCCGTAGAGATGCTCCGCTTCTCGATAGCGCATCTGCCAAAATCGTTTCGTTCGCGCTGGAATGGTTTCTGCGCGAGTGTTGACTTGCGCTTGCTCATCATCATGGTAGTGGTCGGGATTGATGACACGGTTTCGAAAGATGGCAACCATCATATCCACTTCCCGCGCCCGGTCAAGCAACTCCTGTCCTTCTGGAGTAAGTCTGGAAGGGTTTTCATCTGCATTTGAACGTGTGACTGTCACCTCCTTTGCCTGTGGCTTTACAGAAGCCCGCGCCTGGCGCTGAGAGCGAAAAACTGGTGTGCGCCATGGCTCTGAAAGTCGGTAGGTCGCCAAATCCACGTACAGATCATGTCTGGCAATAGCTATGTTGATGAGATCAGCAGGAATCTCGGAGAGCGTCTGTAGTTCAGAGAGGAACATGCCAGGGTGCTTCTCAACCAGCAGGGAGAGGATCGCTAATGTCTGATCTTCCAAGATAAGGCGGTCAAGATCCTGGTAGTAGTCCTCTAAAAAAAGGGCGTTCTCTTGCACCGCCCAGTTAATCTCGTCGGACGACCAGACCTGATAGGTGAGTCCGTATTTGGCTGCAAACGCTTCGCCGGGAGGACAACGCCAAACCCCTTGCTCGTCGAGCTTGTAGCGATGAGGTTGCTTTTCAACGAGTCGGCTGAGTTCTTGCGCGGGTTTGCATTCAATCCATCCGCAGGCTTGATACCGGAAAACAAAGTAGTCGGCGGTGTGCATTGGCTGCTGGAGGCGACCGCGTTTGTCGAGGTATTCCAGGGGAATTGACGGCGGCTGATCCCACACCTCTAGCACATCATCGTCATGTTCAGCTTGGAGTAAAAAGGGAAACTCAACTTTGGTACTTTCCGCTTTGATGATGCATTGCATCTTTTTGGAGGGATACCAGACTGGCATATTGCCTCGACGCGCGCCCGGAGTGCGACTGGGAGGCGACGAGCGGATGTGCATGAGCACTTCTTGGGCCTCTCGCGAAAAACCAAGACGGCGAAAGTAGGTGTAGAGTGCTGTGCTATCAAGTGCTTTTGCCATAGCCGTTTCCTCCTCTGAGCAATCTCTCTCAAGACCTTCTTTTCAAGCCTAGCACAACCTTTTGCCTGAAACAAAGCTTTGAACCTTCAATGGTACTTGTGGCAAACCTTTTGGTAGGAAACGGCAAACCTTTTGGGTAATTGGCACATTGCCCTCAATCCTGGACACTGGGACAA
>WNGQ01017022.1_pt1 | contig 11433 bp, 10 predicted proteins | sample 5407661 | NCBI WGS metagenome assembly WNGQ01 (sample SAMN13153382, study PRJNA577476) | soil metagenome | isolation source: 60 cm soil or saprolite under Garry oak tree replicate 2 | place: USA:California | collected 2016-06-15
GTCATGGCGTCGTAGTAGCCGGCCGCGGTGAGCGAGTCACCTTTCAGGGATTTGGTGGTCGCCTGCAGCGTTTCCGCCTGCTGCTCCTGCGAGGCGGCCAGGTACACGAAGGACCCGGATACGGTGTTGTCCCACTGTTCGCGCTGCGGCGCGGTGGCGGACAGGTTGAAGGCCTGCTGGCTGCTCTGCTGATTGGCCTGGGCGGTGTCCAGCGCGGACACCTCCAGCTTGGTCAGCGTGCCCTGGAGCAGCGCCGCCGCGAGGATGGCACGCTGCTCCGACGCCTCTTCCTTCATCCGGGACACCTGGCCAAGTACGCCGACGGCCTGGGACAGCACCGGGTCACCGGTGCCCTGGGCGGTCTGGTCGTCGATCACCAGCAGGTCGTCGATGAGGCCGGCGTACTTGCTCACCACCACCAGTGGGAACAGGTGCGTCTGGGTCGAGGCGATGCGCAGGTAAGGCAGGTTGGCCAGCCCGGCGAGGGCGGAGGAGACCCGCTGGCCGGCCCCTGCCGAGTAGGCGCCGTGGAACTGCCCGAGCAGGGCACGGAACCGGGCGATCGCCTGATCGGTCTGCCGGTAGAAGGCCTGGATGACCTTGTACTGCTGGACCGCGCCGCTCCGCGCGGCCGGTGGCCCGGACAGCAGGTACCCGGGCCGCCCGCTGCTGCCGAGCGCGATGAAGTACACGGTCTGGTCACGCTCGGTCTCGAGCCGCTGCACCAGTTGGGTGGTGTCGGCCGCGAGCACGGCCCGCTCCTCGGACCGCTGGAACGCGATAGCGCTCTGCGCCGCGCCGGCGATGCGCACGCCGCCGAGTACCAGGGCGGTGACCGTGGGGATGGCGATGAGCAGCAACAGCCGGGAGCGCACCCGCCAGTTCTTCAGGCTGGCGCTCCCCGGCCCGCGGCCGCCCCGGCCGCCACCGTGGCCGTTCGGGCCGCCGCCCGGCGGGCCGGTGTGGCCACCGGCCAGCTCGGGTTCGGGGCCGGTGACGCCCGGCACGGAACCGTTCGCGCCCGGCATGGTGCCGTTCGTGTCGGGTCCGGTGCCGTTGACGCCGGGATCGGTGCCTGGCCCGGGGATCGCCATTCCCGGCCCGGTAATGGACCCGGCCGGTGGCGCCGGTGTCCGGGCACCAGGAACCCCGCCACCACGGGCTCGCGGCCCATGGCTCGCCTTGTTCCGTGACGTGCCTGCTCTTCGGCCGCTCACCAGGCCAATGACCCGAGCCTGACGGCCTGCGCGTAATGCCGAAGCGGCATGCTGTCGCGCCCCTCTCCGGGCGGCGATTCAGCGACCGCGGCATGGACACCGCGGCCGGCCGGCCAGCCTCCCGCCGCCCCCGCAACCAGATAGGTCCATAGGCAGGGGAGGTTATTGATATATATGGACGATTCCCCTGCCTCTACCTCATGTAGGGTACGCTCTGGCCCAGCACGATGTCCTGAAGTGCGGAAATCTGTCCCCCGATGGCTGGAGAGCTATGCAGGCGATGCCCGTCGGCCGCTGGCCGGTCCCGCGCCGCGGCAGTGGCCGCGCGCGGATCGCCGCGGGATGCGCGGCGGGCGCGGCCATGCTGCTGGCCGGCTGCTCCGGGCCTGGCAGCTCGTCGGCAGCCGGTTCGGCGCCGTCGGGTACCTCGATCACGGTGGCAGCGGTGCCCGGGGTCGGGGACGCGCCGCTCTATGCCGCCTGGCAGCGAGGGCTCTTCCGGCAGATGGGCCTGACGGTGCACGTCCGCTCCTACCTGACGGTGGCCGGCGCGGTAGCCGCGCTGCACAGCGGCCAGGCCAGCGTCGCCGCGGGCGACTACGCCGATTTCTTCTATGAGCAGGTGCAGGACTCCGGCGCACCGATGGTCGTGGTGTCCGACGGTTATGACGCCGCGCCCAACGTCATGGATGTGCTGGTCAATCCGGATTCCCCGATCACGACCCCGCAAGGCTTGCAGAACAGGACCATCGGCACGGCGGAGCCGCAGGTGATGCCGGACCGTTTCGACGGCCCGCCGTACAGCATCGACACCGTGGCCGCCTCCTCGGTGCTGGAGAACGACGGGGTCCAGCCCACGTCGGTCACCTGGAAGCCGATGCCACCGAATGACCTGGTCAGCGCGCTCCGCAACCACCAGGTCGACGCCATCCTGGTCACCGAGCCGGAGATCTTCCAGGCCGAGAGCGCGCTCGGCGCGCGGACCATCCTCGACGCCTGCAGCGGCCAGACCGTCAACCTGCCGCTGGATGGCTACTTCGCGCCGAGGTCGTTCGCCACGCAGCACCGGGCGGCCCTGCTGGCCTTCCGCGCCGCGCTGGTGCGCGCCCAGGCGAGCGCGGTCCAGCCGGCGCCGCTGGAAGCGGCGTTCATGCACTACGCGGGGATGGACAAGCAGACCGCCTCGCTGATCACCGTCGGCGCGTACCCCACCTCGCTGAAGCTGGCGAGCCTGCAGCGGGTCGCGGACCTGATGTCCTTCTACGGCGCGCTCACGCGCCCGCTCGACGTCTCGCAGATGATCTTCCGCTGAGCGGCCCGGGCCGGGCACCCGGCCGGCCACGCGGTTGCGTATCGCACAAAATTCGCCTGGGACGGCCGCAGTTGCGCGGCTGCCCAGGCTCTACCCGTCCCCGGGAGCCGGCCGCTCGGCCCCGGGAACCGGACCCGGCCCGGGAACCGGCCCTTCCCCGGGCTCCGGCCACAGGCCCCGGGCTTGCTCCCAGCCGGCCTCCTCGGGGGACTCCGCCGGCGCGAGGTAGCGCGCCCCGGGAAAGGCCCGTGCCGGTGGCGTGAAGCTGCCCCGGGCGATGAGCCGGCCGATGTTCGCGCGGTAGATCTCGTCCACGTCGGCGTGCTGCCGCGGGTCGGCGTCCAGCCACAGGTTCTTGCGGTGGACGGGCTCGGCGTACATGCGCTGGAAGATCTCCGTCCGCAGGTCCTTCATCCAGTTGGAGTTGAGGTTCATCGTACGTCTCTCCGAAGCCGCCATACCCGTCCGACCTCGCGATCTGGATCTCGATCGGCTGGCTGGCCGCCGGGCTCCTCGCCATGGCCGGGCTGCTGATCTTCAAGCCCGGGCGGCTTTCCGAAGCGGCCGTCATCATCGGCGAGGCCGACACGCCCGAGGAGCGCGGCCTGCTGGACGCGTAACCGGCCCCGTTGCAAATCAGAATTTATGCCTAATCATCACCCGGACCATCCGGGTGAAATTAAGAGTTTTCAACTCTTAACCGGATATAAATGAAACCAGAATTGCGTTCTTGATTAAACTTTTACCACGCGCTCCTGGGACCGTTGATAAGGTTCAACAAGGAGGTTTCGCCATGCGCACCATAGGTTCAATGCGGTTTATGCGCATTAAACTCGGTATCGCAATTCTCGCTTCGGCGTTCCTGGCGGCTGGCATGAGCGGCGCCGCCTTCGGGGCCACCCACGCAGGGACCAGTGCGGTGTCATGCGCCAGCCCGTGCCCGTCGCTGACCAGGCTCTCGATCACCGGGCCCGTGGTACCGTTCGGCAGCGAACAGAACGTGGTCTTCAACGTCAGAGTGAAGGCCAGGATCCTGCACACGGGCGAGACGCCCAGCGGCACGGTCACGGTCGGGTACCACGCCACGGTGCTGTGCACGATTGTGCTCTCCAGCACGGGGATGGGAAGCTGCTCACCGTCGCCAACCGCCCTGCCGGCCCGGAACAAGAGTTACCCGATCAATGCCGTGTATGGCGGCGACACTACGTTCAGCCCGTCGCACTCGGGAGCCCGGCACATGCGGGTCACGCCTTAGCCCGCTCGCGCGTCGGGCGCTTGCCCGCTAAGCCACGGCCCGGCGGGCAGCAATGAGTCCGGCGCAGGCGATGCGTCTAACCTGGCGAGATCAACACCCAGTGAGATGGGAGCCAGGCGATGACGAATGACGCTGACCTGCAACCTGCCGTAGCCGCCGAGTTCGTGGCTCTCGCTGATCTGCTCGGCTCGGCCACCGGCGCACAGTGGGACGCCCCCTCGTTGTGCGCGGGGTGGCGGGTCCGCGAGGTGGTCGCGCACATGACGATGGCGGCGCGGTATCCCGAGGACAAGTTCATGGCCGAGTTGCGGCGCTGCGACTTCGATTTCGGCCGCCTGTCGAACGAGATCGCCAGCCGGGATGCCGCGCTGCCGGCCAGCGAACTCGTCGCCAACCTGCGCTCGGACGTGATGCAGCACTGGACGCCGCCGGGCGGCGGATACCACGGGGCCCTCAACCACGTGGTCATCCACGGCCTGGACATCACCGTGCCGCTCGGGGTGCCGCGCCGGTCGCCGGACGGCACTATCCGGATCATCCTTGACGACCTGACCCAGGGCGACGTGCACGAGCACTTCGGCACCAACATCGAGGGGCGCAGCCTGCAGGCCACCGACCTGGACTGGTCCTACGGATCCGGGCCGCCGCTGCGTGGCAGGGCCGAGGACCTGGCGGTCGTGCTGTGCGGCCGGACGGTACCGGCCGGGCGGATCGAGGGCGAGCCGCTCTAGCGAAAAGGGTGCGGGGCACCGCGCGAGCCGGATGGCCCGGACGGTGCCCCGCACCCTCGCCTGGTGACCGGAGGGAGGCGAACCGGTCACGCGGTAGCTAGGCCAGGTCGAACCGGTCGAGGTTCATGACCTTGTGCCACGCGGCCACGAAGTCGCGCACGAACTTCTGCTGCGAGTCGTCGCTTCCGTAGAGCTCCGCGATGGCCCGGAGCTGCGAGTTGGAACCGAAGACCAGGTCGAACCGGCTGCCGGTCCACTTCAGCTCGCCGGTACCGCGATCGCGGCCCTCGAAGGTCTCCTCGGCCTCGGAGGTCGCCTGCCACGTCGTGCCCATGTCGAGCAGGCTCACGAAGAAGTCGTTGGTCAGCGTCTCCGGCCGGCCGGTGAACACACCCAGGCCGGACTGGTCGTAGTTCGCCTTCAGCACGCGCAGGCCGCCGACGAGGACGGTCATCTCGGGCGCGGTCAGCGTCAGCAGGCTGGCCCGGTCGACCAGGTGGTGCTCCGCCAGCCGCGGCTGCAGCTTGCCGAGGTAGTTGCGGAACCCGTCGGCGGCCGCGCACCCGCCGAGCACGATCAGGTCGGCCAGGGAGACCTGCTTCGCCCCGCCGTTGAACTCGCGCTGTATACCCTCCAGGGCCCGCAGCACCTTGGCCAGCTCGGCGGGGTTGTTGACCTCCCAGTCGTTCTGGGGGGCGAGGCGGATGCGCGCCCCGTTGCCGCCGCCGCGCTTGTCGGTGCCGCGGAACGTCGACGCCGACGCCCAGGCGGTCGAGACCAGCTGGGAGATCGTCAGTCCCGAGGCGAGGATCGCGCCCTTGAGCGCGGCGATGTCCGCCGCGCCGATCAGCTCGTGTGTCACCGGGGGGACGGGGTCCTGCCAGATCTGCGGCTCCGCGGGGACCAGCGGGCCGAGGTACCGCGCGATCGGCCCCATGTCGCGGTGCGTCAGCTTGAACCACGCCCTGGCGAAGGCGCCGGCGAGATCCTGCGGGTTCTCGTAGAAGCGCCGCGAGATCGGCTCGTAGACCGGATCCATCCGCAGCGACAGGTCCGTCGTGAGCATCACCGGGGAGTGCCGCTTCGCCGGATCGTGCGCATCGGGCACCGCGCCGGCGGCGGCCGGATCCGTTGGGACCCACTGCCACGCACCGGCGGGGCTTTTCACCCGCTCCCATTCGTAGCCGAACAGGGTCGCGAAGAAGCTGTTGTCCCACGTCGCCGGGGAGGGTGTCCAGGCGCCCTCCAGCCCGCTGGTGATCGCGTCGCCGCCCGTGCCGGTGCCGTAGCGGTTCGCCCAGCCGAGGCCCTGCTCCTGAAGCGGCGCGCCCTCGGGCTCGGGACCGAGGTTGGACTCGGGTGCCGCGCCGTGGGTCTTGCCGAAGGTGTGCCCGCCGGCGATGAGCGCGACCGTCTCCTCGTCGTTCATGGCCATGCGGCGGAACGTCTCCCTGATGTCCCTGGCGGCGGCGAGCGGGTCCGGGTTGCCGTTCGGGCCCTGCGGGTTCACGTAGATCAGGCCCATCTGAACGGCGCCGAAGGGATTCGCGAGCTCCCGGTCGCCGCTGTAGCGCTCGTCGCCGAGCCAGGTGCTCTCCGCGCCCCAGTTGATGTCCTCGGGCTCCCACACGTCCTCGCGGCCGCCGCCGAAGCCGAAGGTCTTGAACCCCATCGACTCAAGCGCGCAGTTGCCCGCGAAGATCATCAGGTCGGCCCAGGAGATCTTCCGGCCGTACTTCTGCTTGACCGGCCAGAGCAGCCTGCGCGCCTTGTCGAGGCTCGCGTTGTCGGGCCAGCTGTTGAGCGGCGCGAAGCGCTGCGTGCCGGCCCCGGCGCCGCCGCGGCCGTCGTTGATGCGGTAGGTGCCCGCGCTGTGCCAGGCCATCCGGATGAACAGCGGCCCGTAGTGGCCGTAGTCGGCCGGCCACCAGTCCTGCGACGTCGTCATCACTGCCTCGATGTCCCGCCGCAGGGCATCGAGGTCGAGGGTCTTGAACTCCTCGGCGTAGTTGAAGTCCTCGCCCATGGGATTGGCCATGGCGGGATTCTGCTGGAGTACCTTCAGGTCAAGCTGATCCGGCCACCAGTCTCGGTTCGAGCGGGCCTCGGCCTGGTGCGCGACCGGGCACGTGCTCTCGTCACTCATGTTGTCCTCCCTGTGGCTGTCGTGCCGTTGCCAGGCACCGGAGTGCCCCTCGCTGTGGCTTGGCGGGTGCTCGGAACCTGCACGCCGGCCGCTGGCTGCGGCCTCGGCGCGCCGGTCTGTCGGCGCGGGGTCACCGTGCGGGCTTCGACTTGCACTCCGGACAGCGACCCCAGTAGATGATCTCGGCTTCGTCAATCTCGTAGCCCATGTCGTCGACCGCCGTGAGGCAGGGCGCGGAGCCGACCGCGCAGTCGACGTCGGCCGTACGGCCGCAGATGCGACAGATCACGTGGTGGTGATTGTCGCTGACCCGTGCCTCGAAGCGGGCCGGCGACCCGGCGGGCTGGATCCGCCGGACCAGGCCCACGTCGACCAGGACGCCGAGCACGTCATACACCGCCTGGAGCGAGATGGCACCCATCTCGGCTCTCACGGTCTCGGCCACGGCATCGGCCGTCACGTGTGGCTCACGCGAGACCGCTCGCAAGACGGCCAGGCGCTGGCCCGTGACTCGATAGCCGCGCTGGTGGAGGAGGTCGGCCGGGTCGGCAGGCATCTCCTTGAGCCTATCTAATCTGGAGAGGCTCAGGGAATAGAAAGGTTAAAGTTATCCCCTGCGCGGGCCCCTGCTGCCTTGGGCTCTGGGTCCTGTTCGTGCCCTGGCCGGGCGTCGCCCGATATCCACGGCTCGCCTGAGCCATGGCCCGGAGCCCTTGACCAGTGCCTTAACGACGCCCGCGAGTTACCTGGGCAGTTCCGCGACGCCCTGGGCCACCGCGCACGGCGCGCACAGCGGCACGTCTACCTCGCCGTCCCGGCTGGCCGCGAGCCTGCGCGTGATCACCGCGCGCCTGTCGCATACCCCGACGTCCTCGGGGTGCGCGAAGGTACACGGGCATTCGCAGTCACGGCCCGGCCAGACCGCCGTGACGTGCCACGATTCCATCACGGCCCGGATGGCCGGATCGTTGGTGAGCTTGCGGAACGCCTCGGCGGTTACCGCCGCGGTGCGTTCTGCCCACTCGGCCGCCACGGCCGCGGCGGCCCGCCAGGCAGCGACGAACTGCCCTGCCGGGCTGTCTCCGGTGGCGCTCACTATTGCATCGTCTCACCCGGACGGGACGGTGACCAGCGGCCCAGCCGGGCCGCCAGGCGGTTCGCGGTCGAGACCTTGTTCCATGAGGCCCTGCGGCGCGGGAACCAGGCGCGGGCGAACCGCGTCAGACCGTCATGAACAAGATGCCCGGCCGGACCGGCCAGGTGCGGGCAGCGCTCGCTGCCCTCCCGCTCGCGGCAGCAACCATCGCGGCATGCGGCAGAGCACAGCCAAGCCCAAGCAGCTCACAGGCAGGCCCTACCAGGGGGATCCCGCCGGAATTCAGGGCGGCCTGCGGGCACCCAGGCGCTCACGTGACAGCGCGAAAGGTGCCGGTCACCATCCCCCACGCCAAATGCGATCTCACCGGTGTCGTCATCACGTATCCGCCTTATGCCGGGGCCACCGTGCCGAGCGGCGGCATCTCGGTCTACAACAGCACCGGTTTCTCCCTGACCGTCGACCCCGGCACCCTCAACGTGACCGTCAACGCGAAAGGCCCTCCGGGCAACGCCTAGGCCCGGCACCCGGCTGCTTGGCCGGCGGCCGAAGTGATCGGCAGCAGCGGTTACGCGGCTCACAAGGGGCTGATCACTGCCCGGGGTGCTGCCACACCCGGGCGTAGGCGACGCGCATGTCCGCGGGTACCTGGACGGGGATCTGGTACCGGTGCGCGGTGGCGTTATTGAGGATCAGGTATCCGGCGTCTTCATCTGCACTGGCCCGCGCGGTCCTCAGGGCGCGTCAGCCGGGCAGCCTGCGTGTCACGACCTCGGGACGTCGCCCCGGCTCTGGGCCGTCTCGGGGGCTCCGGCGACCGCAGTGCCGGAGTCTTCGTCCGAGCGGTGAAACAACCCCACGGGCCACGAGCATAAACCCGGCAGGCATCGCCGAATCAGCCCTGCATCCATGCCACGGCTGCCGGGGCCGCCGCCCTGGCGCCGCTGCTGTTGACTCTGCCCTTGGGGCAACCTCGATTGTTGAGGCCATGGACACAGAAGTTGATCATCTCCTCGATGAGCAGATCGCCTACTACCGGGCGCTGGCCGCGGATTACCTGGACCAAGGCCTGGATCTTCCCGGCGGCGATGAACTGACCGGAGCGCTTGACGCCTTCGAGCCGGCCGGTAGCGTGCTGGAGCTTGCCTGCGGTCCCGGAGTGTGGACCGGCCAACTGCTCCGCCACGCGACGGATGTCACCGCGGTGGACGCGTCCCCGGAGATGCTCGCCATCGCGGCGGCCCGTACCGGTAGCGGGCGGGTGCGCTTCGTTCGGGCCGACCTGTTCACCTGGAAGCCTGACCGCCGCTACGACGTGGTTTTCTTTGGCTTCTGGCTGTCACACGTCCCGGCCGAGCGCTTTGAGTCCTTCTGGTCGCTCGTGGCCGACTGCCTCGGGCCAGCGGGCCGTGTGTTCTTCCCCGACGACGCCTACCGCACCCCGGACGAACTCGTGGACGGCCCATCGTCCCCGGCCATCCGCCGGCAGATCCCCGGCGGAACCGCCTACCGGCTCGTGAAGATGCCCCACCGGCCAGCAGGCCTCGAAAGACAGCTCCGCCAGCTCGGCTGGGACATCAAGGTCACTTCGACGGCCGGGCCCTTCTACTGGGGAGCCGGGCGCCGAGGCAATCGCCCATCATGAGCGTGGCCCTTCTCACGATGTCCGCAGGGGCCTCGGTCAGGTGCCGACGTAGGCCGCGAGGTGCTCGCCGGTGAGGGTGGAGCGGGCGGCCACGAGGTCGGCGGGGGTGCCCTCGAAGACGATCCGGCCGCCGTCGTGGCCGGCGCCGGGGCCGAGGTCGATGATCCAGTCGGCGTGCGCCATGACCGCCTGGTGATGCTCGATGACGATGACCGACTTGCCGGAGTCGACGAGCCGGTCGAGCAGGCCGAGCAGTTGCTCGACGTCGGCGAGGTGGAGGCCGGTGGTCGGTTCGTCGAGGAGGTAGACGCCGCCCTTCTCGGCCATGTGGGTGGCCAGCTTGAGCCGCTGCCGCTCACCGCCGGACAGCGTCGTGAGCGGCTGGCCGAGGCTGAGGTAGCCGAGCCCGACGTCGGCGAGCCGGTCGAGGATGGCGTGCGCGGCGGGCGTGCGTGCCTCGCCGGCGCCGAAGAACTCCCGGGCCTCGGTCACCGGCATCGCGAGCACCTCGCTGATGTCCCGGCCGCCGAGGTGGTATTCCAGCACCGACGCGTCGAACCGCTTCCCCTCGCACTCCTCGCAGGTGGTGGCGACGCCGGCCATCATCGCCAGGTCGGTGTAGATGACGCCGGCGCCGTTGCAGTTGGGGCAGGCGCCCTCGGAGTTGGCACTGAACAGGGCCGGCTTCACGCCGTTGGCCTTCGCGAACGCCTTGCGGATCGGGTCGAGCAGTCCGGTGTAGGTCGCCGGGTTGCTCCGTCGCGAGCCGCGGATCGCGACCTGGTCGATCGACACCACGCCCGCGCCGGCGGGGATCGACCCGTGCACGAGCGAGCTCTTGCCGGAGCCGGCGACGCCGGTGACGACGACAAGCACCCCGAGCGGGATGTCGACGTCGACGTCGCGCAGGTTGTGCGCCGTCGCGCCGCGGATCTCCAGCGTGCCGGCGGGCGTGCGCACCGCCTCCTTGACGGCGGCCCGGTCGCCGAGATGGCGGCCGGTGATGGTGCCGCTGGCCCGCAGCCCCTCGACGGTGCCCTCGAAGCAGACGGTGCCGCCCGCCGTGCCGGCGCCTGGGCCGAGGTCGACAACGTGGTCGGCGATCGCGATCGCCTCCGGCTCGTGCTCCACCACGAGCACCGTGTTGCCCTTATCCCGCAGCCGCAGCAGCAGGTCGTTCATCCGCTGGACGTCATGGGGGTGCAGGCCCGTGGTGGGCTCGTCGAAGACGTAGGTGACGTCGGTGAGCGAGGAGCCGAGGTGGCCGATCATCTTGACGCGCTGCGCCTCGCCGCCAGACAGCGTGCCCGACGGCCGGTCGAGCGAGAGGTAACCCAGGCCGATCTCCGCGAACGAGTCGAGGGTCCGCCGCAGCGCGGTGAGCAGCGGCGCCACCGACGGCTCGCCGAGGCCGTGGACCCATTCGGCCAGGTCGCTGATCTGCATCGCGCACGCGTCGGCGATGCTGATCCCCTTGATCTTCGATGACCGGGCCGCCTCGGTGAGCCGGGTACCGCCGCACTCTGGGCACGTGGTGAAGGTGACCGCGCGGTCCACGAACTCCCGGACGTGCGGCTGCATCGCCTCCTTGTCCTTGGACAGCATCGACCTCTGGATCCGCGGGATCAGCCCCACATAGGTCATGTTGATGCCCGCGATCTTCATCCTGACCGGCTCGTGGTGGAGGAAGTCGTGCAGCTCCTTCTTGGTGTACTTGCGGATCGGCTTGTTCGGGTCGTAGAAGCCCGACTCGATGTACAGCCGGGAATTCCAGCCACCTCCCGTGTAGCCGGGGACGGTAATCGCGCCCTCGTTGAGCGACTTGGAGTCGTCGAAGAGCTGGGTGAGGTCGAGATCGGAGACCGTGCCCCGGCCCTCGCAGCCGGTGCACATGCCACCCGTGCGATTGAAGGTCGCCCGCACGGTCTTCCTGTTACCGCGCTCGACCGTGATCGCGCCGCTCGCGCGGACCGAGGGGACGTTGAAGGAGAACGCGTTGGGCGAGCCGATGTGCGGCTTTCCGAGCCGGCT
>WNGQ01006366.1_pt1 | contig 11432 bp, 12 predicted proteins | sample 5407661 | NCBI WGS metagenome assembly WNGQ01 (sample SAMN13153382, study PRJNA577476) | soil metagenome | isolation source: 60 cm soil or saprolite under Garry oak tree replicate 2 | place: USA:California | collected 2016-06-15
ATAGTAGGATGCGAGGTGGATAGATGGAGACCGACGTCACCATGGCCCAGATCGCGGGCTGGGCCGCCGAACTCGAAGCACTCGCCGAGCGGGTCGCGCCGCGCTTCCAGCGGGTCGAGGCCCGCCGCCGGGTGGGCGCGTTCCTGCGCGGGCTGCTCAGCAGCGCCGAGCGCAAGAACGGCTGGCAGCTGGCCGAGCAGGCCGGAGAGGCGACCCCCGACGGCATGCAGCGGCTGCTCTACCAGGCCCGCTGGGACGCCGACCAGGTCCGCGACGACCTGCGCGGCTATGTCGTCGAGCACCTCGGCGCCCCTGGCGGGGTGCTGGTGGTGGACGAGACGGGGTTCGTCAAGAAGGGCAGCAAGTCCGCCGGGGTCCAGCGCCAGTACTCCGGGACCGCCGGGCGGATCGAGAACTGCCAGGTCGGCGTCTTCCTCACCTACGCTAGCCAACGGGGCGCCGCCCTCATCGACCGGGCGCTGTACCTGCCGGAGTGCTGGACTACCGACCGGGTCCGCCGCCAGCAGGCCGCCATCCCCGACCAGGTCGAGTTCCAGACCAAGCCCCAGCTTGCCCGCGTCATGCTGGAACGTGGTTTGGACGCCGGGGTGCCGGTGGGGTGGGTGACCGCCGATGAGGCCTATGGGCAGGACAAGCGGCTGCGGGTCTGGCTGGAGGCCCGCGAGATTCCCTATGTGCTGGCCATCAAGCGCAACGACTCGTTGGTATCGATGCGGCTTGGGTTCGAGCGCGCCGACGACCTGGTCGCCGCCGCCGATGCCGCCGACCCCGCGGCCTGGCAGACCGTGAGCGCCGGTGTGGGCGCCAAGGGCCTGCGCATCTACGACTGGCTGGCGCTCCCGATCCGGCCGCTGCGCGAGCCCGGCGCCGGGCACTGGCTGCTCGCCCGGCGCAGCCTGGACGACGGCGAGCTGGCCTACTACGTCTGCTACGGCCCCGAGGCCACCACCCTGGCCGAGCTGGTCTGTATCGCTGGAACGAGATGGACGGTGGAGTGCTGCTTCCAGCAGGCCAAGGGCGAGGCGGGGCTGGACCACTACGAGGTCCGCCGCTACGACGCCTGGTACCGCCACATCACTCTGTCGATGCTGGCGCACGCGTTCCTGGTGGTCATGCGCGCCTGCCAGTATCAGCACCAGCCGGCCGCGGCTGAACTCCCGCCCCACACAGGGGGCCAGTGAGGACGCAAAACCCGGCAGTCTCGCAGCCGAGCTGGCATGCGAACTGGCGGTGTTGAGCGTGCCGGAGATCCGCCGGCTGCTCGCCGCGCTGCTATGGCGGCTGGCCGGCGACCCGCCCGCGGTGCTGGCCTGGTCAACCTGGCGGCGACGCCATCAGGCTCGCGCCCGCCGCTGCCACTACCAGCGACGACACGCCAGAACCGAGAAACTGCGGCTGTAGTACTAGCGACCCTCAGCAGGCCGCGTGGCAGACCCCCGCAATACGTATGGTTGTATATGTACTGATTCGTTTCTGAATTGACTGTCCATAGAGCCGGGTAGACAGAACCAGGACAAGCTGTGACGCCAATCGCGCTGACACCGCTGATACCAAACGCCAGGAGCTTGTGGGGTGCGTAAACCCGGACGCGGTGTGTGAGCTGCGGGTTCGCACCGGCCCGGGTGACGCCAACCCGAACGGCGGCTGGGTCACCCAGCAGGCCGCAACCTGCTTTTGGCGCTGGATGAGCGGGGAAGGCAGTTCCGATTCTTGCTGCGTGACCGCGACGCGAAGTTCTGCCGCAGCTTTGGTTTGTGCCTGAGTTTGCGATACGGATCCGGTTTGTGATCAGACAACATCTGCTTGGGTTCCTGACCCAGGAGGGAGTGTCTGATCATGTCCGATTCGAGGCGTGGCACCGATCGGCTTGGCCGGCGTGCCAAGCGGTTGTTGGCGCTGTCGCAGAAGTACGAGATCTGGCTGCAGTTGCTGCGCGGCGAGACCACCATCAGCCAGGCCGCCGACCAGTGGGAGGTGGACCGCTCGACGATCATGCGGCTGCGCGAGGTCGCCAAGCAGGGCGCGCTGGCCGCATTGGCCGAGTCCCGGCCGGGGATGCGTTCCAAGGAGCAGGATCTGGAGCTGACCCAGGCCAAGGCGGAGGCGGCACGGCTGGGCGAGGCGCTCAAGGAGCTGGCCGTCAAGCTGCTGCTGGTGGAGGGAAAAGGGCGTTGGGGCTGAGTGGCCAGGTCCCGCCCCGGGTCGATGCGGCCACCAAGGCGGGGCTGCTGGAGCTGGTCGAGGAGGCGGTGGCGGCCGGTTGGGAGTTCCGGGCCGCCTGCCGGATGCTTGAGCTTGGCACCGTGCGGGCCTACCGGTGGCTTGGCCGCCGCGCCGCCGACGAGCTGGCCGACCGCCGGCCCGGTGGCAGCCCGCTGCATGGGCTGCTGGCCTGGGAGGCTGCCGAGATCGTGTGGCTGTTCCACCAGTGGGGCGAGATCGACCGCTCCCACCGCAAGCTCGCCCACCGCGGCTCCTACCTGGAACGCGGCTGGGCGTCGCCATCGTCGGTCCGCCGCGTGCTGGCCGCCGAGGGCCTGCGGCTGCGACCACTGCCACGGCCCGGCCGCTCGGTGCGCAAGCCGTTCCCCGACTGGGTGGAGTATCGGCCGAACTCGATCTGGATTTTCGACACCACCCACTTCACCCGCGCGGGCGTGGCCGCCACCGTGATCGAGGACCTGGTGTCGCGCAAGTGGCTGGCCCACATCGTCTCGGCGGAGGAGACCTCCACCCAGATCGAGGTCGTGTTCACCGAGGCGCTGGAACGCGAGGGCTGCTGGAGCGCATCACCGCCCGCCACGACGGCCTTGTTGACGTCACCACCGACGACCCGGCCCGGCCCATCCTGCTGGCGATGAGCGACATTCATCCTGAGTGGCGTGCTGATGGAGCCTGCGGGGTCCGGCCGGCCGCGTAGGCTCATCGGTGACCGGCGCTCGTCCGTCACTGCTGCGATAGCGATTGGAGCGGCTGGTGTCGACTCCTTGCCCGTTGACCGCGGTGACGGACGGGGCCCACGCCGGCGAGGAGCCAGCCCTGTTAGGAACCTGATGACGCCACGGCCGGGTCGGGGTGGCTGCTGGTGATCTCTGATAGCGAATGTCTGGTGCTCTTTCTCGTCGTCGTGACCGCCGCCGGCATGCTCGCGCCGGGACGGGAAAGAGCGGCAGGTGAAGGTTCGTCTGGGGATCGACATCGCGTGCCGGGCTGCGCATCGGGCGGCCTGTGCAGATGAGACCGGCAAGGTCGTGTGGTCTGGACACCGGTTCCACACGCGCGCTGAGGAGCTTGAGGTGCTGTGGGCCCGGCTGCCCGGCGACGCCACCGAGGTCATGGTCGTGATGGAACCGACCCGCAACGCCTGGGTGCCGCTGGCGGCATGGTTCAGACGCCGCGGCGCGACGGTGGTGCTGGTGCCCTCCGAGCAGTCCGCCGATCTGCGGGCCTACTACGCCAAGCACGCCAAGACCGACTGGCTCGACGCGGAGCTGCTGGCTCGCCTGCCGCTGTTGCACCCGGATGGCCTGCACCCCGAGACCAGCAACGGGCCAGGTGACCCACTTAAACGGGCGGTGAAGCTTCGCGCCGGGCTGGTGCGTCGGCGCAGCGCCTGCATGCAGCGCCTGGACGCGCTGCTGGAGATCCTGGGCCCCGACTGGGTCCAGCCCTGGGATCGGACATGACCCAGACCACCTTCAAGTTCTTGGCCGCCTGGGCCAACCCGCATGTCGTCAAGCGCATCGGCCGGGCCCGGCTGGCCCGCTGGTTCCAGCGCCAGACCCGCAAGGCATGGGGCCAGCGACGCGCCGACGCAGTCGTGGCCGCCGCCGAGGCGACTCTGGCGCTGTGGGGTCCCACCGGCCTTGACTACGACGCCTTGGCCGCCGACCTCGCTGTCGAAGCCCGCCTTGGGTTGGCGCTGGCATGCCAGATCGCCCGCATCGACGAGCGGATCTTCGACCTGTACTGCGACGCCGACCCCGAGCAGCTGCTGCTGTCGGTGCCCGGCGTCGGCAAGATCCTCGCCGGCCAGATCCGCGGACGCCTCGGCGACCCTCACCGGTTCACCAGCCTGGCAGCCGCCCCGCGCGTTCTCCGGGCTCATTCCCCGCCAGAACTCCTCCGGGCTCACCGACACCGCCGGCGGCCCGACCAAGCAGGGCGACGCCTGCCTACGCCAGGCGCTGTTTCTCGCCGCCGATCACGCCCGCAAGATCGACCCCACCCTGGCCGCCCGCTACCAGCGGCTCATGTGCGAGGCCGGCCGCCACCACACCTCCGCGCTGTGCACCATCGCCACCGTGCTGCTCACCCGGATCGTCGCCTGCCTGCGCAACCACACGCCCTACCAGCTGCGCGACGTCGACGGCCAGCCCATCACCCCAGCCCAGGGACGAGCGATCATCGCCGAGCGCTACCAAATCCCACCTGAGATCCGGGCCGCCCGCCGAGCCGTCAGCAACGCCCGCAGCCGCCAGCGCGGGTGGGACGAGCGCACCAAGCAAGGAGTCGCTGAGCGCTCCACGATGCCGCCCGTCCCGCAACCAGCCTGAACCCAGCCCGCCGCCTTGATAACCGTTAGGAACTCAACGGCCCCCAGATGACCAGTGGCTCCACCCGCGAGTTCATGGCCTTATGCGCGATCCACCAGCACTTCGGCCGCCCCGGCACCCCCACCGACCAGGCCTGGATCGAGTCGCTGTCCGGCCACGTCAAAGCCGAATGGCCCCACCTGACCGCCATCGGTGACCCGGCGGTGCTGCGCGCCGAACTCGCGGTCATCCAGGAGCGCTACAACGGCGTGCGGCTGCACGCCGGGATCGGCTACGTCACCCCCAACGACGAACACCAGGGCCGCGGCCCGGCCATCCGCAAGGCCCGCCAGGCCGGACTCGAGCAGGCCCGCCTGCAGCGCCTTGCCTGGCATCGCACCCATCGTCAGTCTGAACCACCCGAGGAGCCCGGCGATGTTGGCTGATCGATCCGGGATCTCTATCGCGAACTCGGAAACAGGTCAACGACGGGTATAAGCCGTGCTGCGGTGAGGGCGACCTCCAGGCGATGTCGGATCGGCTTGTCGCGAATGAGCCCGCAGTGCTTGCCCGCGTCCAGTCCACCTCCCCCCTCACCTACCAACAGTGCTTACACGCGACTGGCTGGGTGAAGGCCGTCAACTACCGCGACCTTCACCCCAACGACCAGCTCTGCGTACGGACTGGCGCCGACCGCCGTGCGCGAGTGCGTGTCATGACTTGTTCCTTCGGACACGAACAACGACCTCACCCTCGAAGGGACGGTCTGGGACCCGCAGATTCGCTAGACACCGGCACGCCCCGCTTCATAAGCGCCGGGCAGGTCGATGAGCGGATCGAGGCATTGGAATCCAGTACAACTCGTCGCATGGCGCGATGCTACTCGAACCTGCGGAGGGATTCGGAACGTCAGGGCGGACGAAGCTCCGGCCGGGCGGCGGGCCACGATCCTGGAGGCTTGAACCCGGCCGGCACGAGACGGCGTGCTGCCTGACAGCCAGGCCCGGCCAGGCTTGCTAGCGGGATAACTCGTCCAGGGCGTCGCTCACCGCGGCGGCCGCCCGGTCACGGTCAGGAGCGACACCCTTGCGGACCGAGCGACCCTCCAGGCTGATAAGCCATGGGTAGACGCCTGGCCGGTTGGCGTCGATCCGGATGGCGTAGCGGCCGTAGCGGGCCGTCCAGAACTTGTGGCCCGCGTTCTCCTTGGACTGGTACTGCACCGTGGCCATGCCGGGATCGTAACCCTGCGGGGCGTCCTACTGGCGGCCGGCGACCGGCTCTCCCCCCGAGACGGTTGGGACGATACCGTCTTGCTGGGGTACAGGTGGGGCATGCCCCGAGGGCCACCGGGTGTCACGAAGGGTCACTGCGATTGCTGCATCGAAGCGCGCTGCGACCCGGCCTGGCGAGGGGTCGCCGCCGATGGGGCGGCCGACGCCGAAGCGGACGTGCGCCGCACGACGCCGAGACGACGTAGCGCTGCGGCCTGCTGGAGCTGGTCGGCCAAGTTGTCGAGCAGGCTCACGGCGGGAACGGCCGGCTCGGCGGCCAGCCGTGCGATCAACCCATCGACGATCATGTGGGCGAGCCGTTCGACCTCAGGGTCGACGGTTCGTACCGGCTGGTCGGGGAGCGCGCTCGGCGTACCGCTGAGGTAGCTCATGCTTGGAATCAACTCCTCGGTGACGCCCGAAGCTGGATCGACGCGCCATATGTCGAGCGGCAAAGTGACTGCGAGACTCGATCGAGAAGGTTCCAGCAACGGTCGCTTGGCTCCCAGCCAGTTTACGCCCGGCCTCTCCGGATGCTGCTCGGGCTGCTGGACCGCGCGTGCCCGACCTGCCATCGTCGCCTGCCACGCCGCTGGCACCGACAACTCCAACCCACCGCACCGACCTGACACAGTCCTACCAGCCAGGTGGTGAGCCAAGGGATCGGACTTCACGCCGGCCGGATCGCCGGAAACGCCGAACGGCATCCGCGACCGGACGGGACCGCGACAACCCGCACGGCTTTGCTGGGGCCAGCACGCCAACCGGCCGAAGTTGTGCAAGGTGCTCGTCGGCACTTGACGATAAATGAGCAGGGTGGTCTTGCTGACGGCTGCCCTACGTCCGCGTCAACCGGGCGCGAACAAGTCGGCTCTTGAGCCGCTCCGCAGCAACCTGATTCACGGCCGACTTCTTCGCGTTTGATCGGTTGACCCTCCGGCCGACCCACCCGTCGCCGGCCTCGATCGCTGTGCTTCAAGCGGCCAGCATCGCGGGGGAGGACTCCTCTCCCGCACCCCCTCCCGGCATGGCTCGACCCCCGGAGCCCCGGCAGCATTTGAGTGTAGGTGCTTGACAATCCTTCATACCTCTGCGGTTCCAGCCTTCAGGGCCTGACTGGAATGCCGTCGGTCACGGCGGCTTGCTCGGAGGCTGACACTCTCGTCCGGTTTGAGAAAATGTTGACCGCTCGCGCCTTAATGGCCATGCTGCGCGCTGCGGCAGGCATAAGCCAGACGATCGCTACGGGCGAGGAGGGCATGTGCGGCGGTTCGGTGCACGAACCCGGTACCCGACTGGCCCACGGCTGACTGAACCCCGCCCTGCCATGGCCTCGGCGACTTCCCCGTCCCTGCAGCTTGGTGCAACACCGTTTGCGGTGGTCGACGTTGAGACGACCGGCTTTTCCCCGCGACTGCATGATCGAGTCGTCGAAGTAGCAGTGCTGCGGCTGGGACCGGATGCGACCGTCGAAGACCACTACGCCACGCTGGTCAATCCGGGGCGAGACATCGGCGCGACCAGCGTACACGGGCTGTGCGCGGCCGATGTCTGTGAGGCGCCGACCTTCGCGGAGGTGGCCGGGGACGTGGCAGTGGGTGTGGACGGCGCGGTCCTTGTGGGCCATAACCTCCGCTTCGACGTAGGGTTTCTGGCTGCCGAGTATCGCCGGGCGGGCATCGCGTTTCCGCCGATGCCGGGCCTGTGCACGCTGCGGCTCGCCCACCTGCTGGCGCCAGGGCTTGCCAGCCGCAAGCTTGCCCAGTGCTGCGCACAGGCTGGTATAACCCTCGACGGCGCCCACACGGCGCTTGGCGATGCCCAGGCGACCGCCCAGCTCTTGGTCGCCTATCTGGCCGCTGGCCGCGCCCGGGGGCTGGAGACCTTCGCTGACCTCGGCTGCCAGCCACTCACCCCGCCGACTGCGGGTTGGTGTCCGGTAGCGCCGTCTGCTCGGTGGCTACAGCGCGCGCAGGCGGCCCGGGCGCGCCAGGAGCAGACGACCTACCTGGCCCGGCTGATCGATCGGCTCGACACCGTCGGGGTGGCAGGGGCGGAGGTGGCCGCCTACCTGGAGCTGCTGGACCGGGCACTTGAGGACCGCCGCATCACCGAGCGCGAAGCCGACGCCCTGCTGGCCACAGCGCGGGACTGGGGGCTTTCACGCGACCAGATCGTCACCGCCCACCGGGGCTACCTGCACGCCCTGGTCGTCGCGGCCAGGGCCGACGGGGTGGTCAGCTCAACCGAGCGCCGCGACCTTGCCGGCGTCTGCGCGCTTCTGGGGATTTCCCCGACGGTGTTGGAGGCGCTGCTTGCCGATCCCGATCCGACGCTGGCGGCAGGCCGGGGTGCGGGTCTCTCGGCGACAAGAACAACAGGCAATGGGCTGGCTGGCCAGACGGTCTGCTTTACCGGCAGCCTGGCCGGCCGGCTCGGCGGCGAGCCGATCACAAGGGATCGGGCGGAGCAGCTCGCGGCCGCTGCCGGGCTCATTGTTGCGCCGCGTGTGACCAAGGGCCTCGACCTGCTGGTGGTCGCCGACCCGCACAGCCTGTCAAGTAAGGCGCGCAAAGCACGCGAATACGGCATACGGATCATGGCAGAGGCCGTCTTCTGGCAGGCTATCGGGGTCGCAGCCGAGTAGACGCTATGCCCCCGCCGGGGAACATGGCAGTTCTCACACTGGGCTCAGAAGCACTTGACGATGAATGAGCAGGGTGATCGCGACCGGCTGGGTGAAGTCCAGCGTCTCCGCGGCGCCCTGCAGGATCTTGTCGGGGTCGCGCAGGTCGGCCTGCACGTAGGTGGTGGCACCCTGCGGGCTGCTGGTGAGCAGGGCCCGGGCATGCACCAGCACGATCGGGTCGTTGTCGACGTAGACGATCCGGGACGGGTCTGTTGCGTTCGCTCGAGCCGGGGTCGAGCAGCGAGACTGCCGACCATGAGCACCCGTCGCCCTCGCCCTGTGGCTGCGCCGCAGTCGGCGTTCGCCGGCTTCCGGTTCCCACCCGACGTCATCGTCTTGGCCGTGCGCTGGTATCTCCGCTTCAGCCTGTCCTCTCGGGATGTCGAGGAACTGCACTGCTCGCCGAGCGCGGCGTCGAGGTCGACCGCGTCACCATCTACCGGTGGGTGCTGCGGTTCACGCCACTGCTGGCCGATGCCGCCCGGCCCTGCCGGCACGCCGTCGGGACCCGCTGGCAGGTCGACGAGACCTCTGTGAAGGTCGCTGGGCAGTGGCGCTCCGTCTATCGAGCGATCGACCAGTTCGGGCAGGTCATCGATAGCTTCGCCGCTGTACGGCGTGATGCGACAGCAGCCCGGCGGTTCTTCCAGCAGGCCATCAACACGACGCAGGTCACGCCCAACGCCCACAGAGGTGGTCACCGACAAGGCGGCGACCTCCCCGATCGTGCTGGAGGAGCGACTCCCGGCGGTGTGGCATCACACCGAGCCGTACGCCAACAACCATGTTGAGGCCGACCACGGCCGGCTTAAGGCGCGGGTGCGACCGATGCGCGGCCTCAGACAGGACCGCAGCGCCAGGATCATCATCGCCGGGCATGCGTTCGTGCAGAACCTTCGCCGTGGGCACTATGAGTTGGCGGTCCAGGCATCGATGACCCGGCGGGTGGTCGTTGCGTTCGGTGAGTTGGCCTCCGCGATCGGGCTGCGGTGGTGGTTGCGGCTTCAGCCTGCCGCAGGATGGCGACATGCAACACCGCCCTGCAGCGACGCAAAAGTTTGAGGGCCGAGCCGGGCTCAGCTCGGGCTCAGGGCCAGCTGACCACCAACCGGCCGCCAGGGTGGCGAGCAGCGGCGCCAGCGGCGCCAGCGGCGCCACCCTCGACCTCGACCGTGACGTGGGTGCCGAGGGCGGCGCAGGCGGCCTGGAGCCGCTGGTGCAGCCAGGCCGCGTCTGCCCCTGCGGCTAGCCGGTGTGGCAGTAGTCGAGCTTGATCGGGACCGCCTCCAGCCGCTGCAAGCCGTGCCGGTCGAAGGTGGCCAGCCACAGCAGGCCAAGGTCGTTACGCAGCTGCGGGTCGACGGCGTAGTCGTCGAGGAAGTCGCCCAGGTCATACAGGACCAGCGCACCGCCGGCCAGCCCGACCCCGTGGGGGACATGGGCGGAGTGGCCGGCCACCAGGGTCGCGCCGGCCGCACCGAGCTGCCTGGCCGCGCGGCGGACATACGGCAGCGGGGCGGTGGCCTTGTTCGGCCCCCAGTGGGGGTGGCCAGCACCGCGTCGACGGCAGGGTCGGTGTGGGTGGCCTGGATGGTCTGCTGGAGCCACGCGGGCACGCCGTGGCTAAGGTCGGCGACGGCGACGCCGGGGCGGTTGGGGCCGGCGGCGAAGTCGGCGGGGTGGTCGGCGTCACCGACCACCCCAAGCCGCAAGCTGCCGGCGTCAAGGACCACCGGGCGGCGGGCCTGGTCCAGGTTGGGGCCGGCTCCGACGGTGGCGATGCCGGCAGTCGCGAGCTGGTCGAGGGTGTCCAGCAGCGCCTGGGGCCCGTAGTCCAGGGCGCGGTTGTTGGCCAGGGTCACGCAGCCGACGTTGAGCAGCCCCAGCGGCTCGACCGCAGCGGGTGGGGCGCGGAAGAAGAACGGCTTGCCCGGTGCCGGCCAGCGCTGCCCGCGGGTCGAGATGCAGCATTCGAGGTTGAGTACGACCAGGTCGGCGGCCCGCATCGCCTCGACCACTGCCGGGGCGACCAGCGCGGCGGGCGGCAGCTCGGCCAAAGCGCTGGCCACCGCCCGGCCAAGCATCGTGTCGCCGGCCAGCGCCACCGTCGCGGTCATCGGGACCGTCATAGCGGCACGCTCCCAGCGCTGCTGGCTGTGGGTCTGCTGGGTGGTGTGGTGAGCGTCGTGAACGGCGTGGATAGGGCCAGTAAACGGCGGTGGGCGGGCCCGTGCAAGCAGCCGAAACGGCCGCGGCAGAGCCCGGCAGGGCAGTGCCGGCCGGGCTGGGCATGCCGGGCTGGGCATGCCGAGAACCCAAGCCCGGGGCCAGGACCCAAGCGAAGATGGTCGTGCGGGGTGAGGTGATCGGTGTGAAGGACCCGGTAATAGAGTGGGCGTCTGGGTGGGTGTCTGGTTCGACGGTTTCATCAGGCTCGGCGTTGCGTCAGAATGCAGAGTGCACTGACAACTGACAGAGGCCATAGGCAGGGACCGCTGGCGGACCGCTGGCGAAGGGCTGGACAGGGACCCGTCACCCCGCGGTCGCAGTACGGTGGGGAGGGCGGTCCGGGCGGTTCTGCGGCCCACCACCTCGAGATGCGAGGAGGCGTTGGGAGATGACGGGCAGCATCCACATCGCCGACAGCCAGGGCGACACCACCCGTACCTGGGACACCGCCGACCCGGCCACCATCGAAGCGGTCGAGGAGGTCTTCCGCACAGCCCAGGCCGACGGCCGCCTGGTCTACCGCCAGACCGGGAACGGCACCGGCGAGCAGGTCACGCTCACAACCTGGAACCCCACAGAGCACACCGAGCTGTTCGTCGCCCCCCGCCTCGTCGGCGGCTAGGTGCCGGGCGCTCGGACGCCCCGGGTCGGCCTGTGACGATGATGACCGCGCCGGCATGGTTG
>WNGQ01008950.1_pt1 | contig 11432 bp, 15 predicted proteins | sample 5407661 | NCBI WGS metagenome assembly WNGQ01 (sample SAMN13153382, study PRJNA577476) | soil metagenome | isolation source: 60 cm soil or saprolite under Garry oak tree replicate 2 | place: USA:California | collected 2016-06-15
ACGCCTTGCCACCACCCGAATTTCAGGCACTCTCCCATCATGCTCGCCGCCGAAATCCATCAGCTCCAACCCGAGATTTGGATTTGGCAGGCGTTTGATCCGTCGGTAAAAGCCGAGCTCTTTTCCACCGCTTTGACCACCCCGGCAGGCCTCTACCTTGTCGATCCAATTCCACTTCTCGAACCGCAACTCCGCCAGGTTTCCAACGCTGCGCCGATCGTTGGAATAATCGTGACCAACTCTAATCATCCGCGGTCTGCCACCGCGTATTCGGAGCGTTTTTCCGTGGCAATTTTCGCGCACGCGCACACGTTTCGCGATCCGAAACCGGCGCGATTCACTGAAGTCAAAAACGCTGTCGCGATCGGCGACGAATTGGAAGTAATTGAAATCGACGGCGCCGTTGCTGGCGAAATCGCACTCTACCATCCGTCGAACGGCGGAACGCTGATCGTTGGCGACGCACTGATTAACTTCGAGCCTTATGGATTTACATTGCTGCCGCGAAAATATTGCCTGAACGAAAAGCGAATGCGCAGTTCACTACGTCAACTTCTCACGCGACCTGCCGAGCGCATGCTTTTCGCCCACGGCACGCCAATCCCTTCACGGGCAACTGTGCGTTTGCGGCAATTGCTGGAAAGCGATTCATAGGTCGTCGTGTGAATTTGGAGGATCGACATCGTCGGAGCGAAACACGATCGGGCAGTGCCCTGGAGCGCTTTCTTCGATTGATTCGATTTTCGCACACGATTTTCGCGTTGCCGTTTGCGCTTGGTGCATTGGTTGTGGCAGCGAACGGTCTGCCCTCAGCTCGAACATTACTTCTGGTCCTGGTCTGCATGGTTTCCGCGCGCACCGCGGCAATGCTTTTCAATCGCTTCGTCGATTGGTCGCTCGATCAACGCAACCTGCGCACGGCTTCAAGGCATTTGCTTCTCTCAAAATCCGCCGTCGGCGCATTGCTCGCCGTCAGTTCGGTCGTTTTCTTGGCGTCAGCCGCCGCGATCAATTGGTTGACGTTTGTGCTCTCGCCGGTTGCGCTCGCGATCGTGTTCTTTTATTCGCTGACCAAGCGCTTCACCGCTGCGACCCACTTTTTTCTTGGATTAGCCCTGGCGATTTCTCCGATTGGCGCCTGGATCGCCCAACGAGGAGCTGTTGACCTTCCACCATTCGTTCTGGCCCTGGGAGTTATCTGCTGGGTGGCCGGATTCGATCTGATCTACGCGACGCAGGATTTTGATTTCGACCAACGCGAAGAAATTCGCTCGCTCGTGGTAAACGTTGGCATCGCGCGGAGTCTTCGGCTGGCGCAATTGCTCCATCTGTTGCTACTTGGCGCGTTAATCGGCTTCGGCTTGGTAGCGAAGCTCGGACCAATTTATTTTTGGGCGATGCCTTTGGTCGCAGCTGCTCTCATTTACGAACATCAAAGCGCGCGATCCCTCGACGTGGCCGGCATTAATCGCGCTTTTTTTCAGAGCAACGCTTTCGTCAGTGCCGTTTTTTTGATTGCGGTTTGTCTGGACCGCCTTGTCTGACTACGTGCTGTTTGCGGATGCCGGTAAATGCCAGTCCGGCTCGGACTCACATCGCGTTCAACTGCGCGACGCGTTTCTCGTGCCGGCCGCCTTCGAACGGCGTTTCAAGCCAGACGCGCACAATTTTCAATGCGAGATCTTCCGGGATCATGCGCTGGCCAATGGAAAGAACATTCGCGTCGTTGTGCTGGCGCGAGAGGCGGGCAGTCTCCTCGTTCCAGCAAAGCGCGCAACGTACAAGGTGAACCTTGTTCGCGGCCATCGCTTCGCCGTTGCCCGATCCGCCAAAAACGATGCCGCGGTCGCATTCGCCGCGCGCAACCGCTTCCGCCGCCGGGCGAATGAAAAGGGGATAATCGACCGGGTCTTCACTGAAAGTGCCGTAGTCCTTCACTTCGTGACCGAGCGAGGTGAGAAGCTGCCTCACCTTTTCCTTGTAACGAAAGCCGGCGTGATCGGTGCCGAGTGAAATTTTCATTTCTGTCCACTTTGCTGCTGAAGGCTAACCATCATTGTCGAGTATAACCAAACCTGTCATGTCGAGCGAAGTCGAGACATCTCTCATTATTTCCGGACCGATTGAAGTAAATTGAGAGAAATATCTAGAGATTCCTCCACTCCGGTCGGAATGACAAAAACACGTTAGCTCCCGTGCAGCTTCGCCAGTTGACTCCAGATCTCGCGTTCGCGCTCCGACAATTTTTTCGGAATGTTTATTTGCACGACAACATAAAGGTCGCCTCTTTTTCCGGAGATACCGGGCAGGCCGCGTTCGCGTAAACGAAAGCGCTGACCGCCCTGCGTCCCGGCCGGAATTTTCAGGCGAACATTGCCTTCGAGTGTCGGCACTTTCAGTTGCGTCCCAAGCGCCGCCTGCCATGGCGCGATCTTCACGTCGTGAATGAGATCGCTGCCCTCGACTGAAAAATCCGGATGTTTCCCGAGGCGCACGCGCAAAAAAAGGTCGCCGCTTTTTCCGCCGCCGGCGCCAGCTTCTCCCTGACCGGCGAGGCGGATGCGCTGGCCTTCATGAACGCCGCGCGGAATTTTCACCTGATAATTTTCGACTTTGTTTGAGCCAGCGCGACGCAACGAAACCGTGCGTGTCGATCCGTGTAGCGCTTCTTCAAGCGTGACCAAAATATCGGCTTCGACATCGGCTCCGCGTTCGGCCGTGGCTTCGCGCCCGCCAAATCCGCCGAAAGCCGAACGACCCCGCCCGCCGCCAAAAAACGCTTCGAAGAAATCGCTGAACCCGGTGCCGCCGAATTCAAACTGGACGCCGCCGCCATCGCCGCCAAATTGATAAAATCCTCCGCCAGGTTGACCGCCCCACTGCGGCGGCGGTTGGAATCCGCCAGGTTGGTTCCAGTCGGCGCCCAGCTGATCGTATTTCTTGCGTTTCTCCGGATCGCTCAGGACTTCATAAGCTTCGTTGATCTGCTTAAATTTCTCCTCGGCGGCTTTTTTGTCCTTGGCGACGTCAGGATGATACTTGCGCGCCAGTTTCCGAAACGCGCTCCGGATCTCGTCTTCCGTCGCCGTTTTGGAAACGCCGAGAGTTTCGTAATAATCTCTGAACTGCACTGCCATCAAGCCTCAACCTTGTGCCGCCGTCCAATTCGCGCAACCTTCTTGCGAAATGGGCGAGCTCGGAAAATTCCTGGTGATGATCGGCGCGATTATCATTTTGCTGGGCGCGATTCTGTGGAGCGGCTTCGCTCCCAAATGGCTGGGACGCTTACCGGGCGACATTCGCATCGAACGCGAGCATTCGGTGTTCTATTTCCCAATCGTCACCTGCATCATCATCAGTATCGTGCTGAGTCTGCTCTTCTCCATCTTTCGACGCTGATGCCAGCGTCTGCGAAACAGCTCGCTTTAGATCGACATGTTGCGCGGCTGGTTCGATGCCGGCGTTGTCCGCGAATGAAATCGACGCCGGTGTCCGGTGGCGCGGTTGTCAGCGAGGTGATGTTGATTGGACAGGCGCCCGGTCCGCGCGAGCCCACTTTGAAACGCCCATTCGCACATACGGCTGGGCAAACACTTTTCCGCTGGTTCGAGGAATTTTGCGGAATGAACGAAGCCGCCGTGCGATCCAAAATTTATTTTGCGGCGGTATGTCGATGTTTCCCTGGAAAATCTCCCGGCGGGACCGACCGCGTGCCGGCGCCGGACGAAATTTTCAATTGCGCTTCCTGGATGAACGAAGAGGTCAAAATTCTTCAGCCGCGTCTGATTATTCCGGTCGGCCGTTTGGCAATCGGGCAATTCATTGAGTGCACGAAATTAGAGAAGGTGATCGGCCGCAAGTTTCGCGCTCGTCGCACCGAACACATCTTCGATCTTATTCCGCTGCCCCATCCCTCTGGCGCTTCGCCCTGGCATAAAATTCCGCCGGGGAAACAATTGTTGGCGAAGGCGATGCACAAAATCGCGCGCCATCCAGCGATCAAGCATCTGACACAGCGGTCACAAAGATCACGGCGCTAAAATTCCAGTGTTCCTTTGTGTCCTTTGTGGACTTTGTGCGAGACTCTCCCGTGAACGTTCCAACGCGCGCTGAAATTCCCGAGTCCGACAAGTGGGATCTGGCGCATCTCTTCGCCGACGTCAGTAAATGGCAGGAAGATTTCAAGTGGGTGCAGCAAACATATCCGCGAATCAAAGAGTGGAAGGGCAGGCTGGGCACTTCGGCGAAAAATCTGGGTGAGTGTTTGGAATTCGAGAAGGCGCTCAATCTGAAACTGGAACGTCTCTATCACTTTGCATCACTGCAAGTGGCCGAGGACAGCGCCAAGACTGAATATCTCGCGCGCATCGGACAGATTCAGAACCTGCTGACCAAAATCGGCGAGGCCTTTGCGTTCGTGGTTCCGGAGATTGAAGCAATCGACGACGAGACGTTCGCGAAGTTCATTGTCGATCCAGCGTTGGCTGATTGGCGGATTAAGTTGCACAAAATTCGCCGGCTGAAGCCGCACGTGCTGTCAGAGCCGGAGGAACGAATTCTCGCTCTGGGCGCTGCCGCATTGAGTGGCTACGACGATACATTCTCGCAGCTGACGGACGTCGACATGAAGTTTGGTGCGCTGGTCGATGACACTGGCCGCGAAAAACCGCTCACCCAAAGTTCATTCAGCTCCTTTTTGGTGAAACGCGATCCCGACCTCCGTAAATGCGCGTTTGAGCAGTTCTATGCCGAATTCCAGGACCATCAGTACACACTCGCCAGTTCGCTCGCCTATTCCGTGAAAGCCGACGTGTTTCGCGCGCGCGCCCGAAATTATTCTTCGTCACTCGAAGCCGCCTTGTTTCCAGACGATCTGCCGGCGGCGGTTTATGAGGGGTTGATTAAAGCTGTTCACGTGAATTTGGCGCCGCTGTTTCGCTATTTCGAATTACGGCGGCGCGTGCTCGGCTTGAAGGAGCTTCATCACTACGACACCTACGTTCCGATGGTAGCGGAAATCGAGACGCACATTTCGTTCGATCAAGCAGTCGAGCACGTGGTCACGGCATTGCAGCCGCTCGGCAAAGAATATGTCGATGTTTTGGAAAGGGGTTTGCGCGGCCGCTGGTGCGATCGTTATGAAACGAAAGGTAAACGCAGCGGCGCATTTTCATCCGGAAGTTACGGTGCGCCGCCTTACATCCTGATGAATTACAAGGAAGATGTGTTTGCCGATGTTTACACGCTCGCGCACGAAGCCGGCCATTCAATGCACACCTGGTTCTCGCAAAAATGGCAAAAGTATCAGGATTGTGACTATCCGATTTTTCTCGCCGAAGTGGCGTCGACCTTTAATGAAGAATTGCTCACGCATCATCTGCTCGAGCAAACGCGCGATCCCAAAATGCGCGCTTACATCATTAATCGGCAGATCGACGACATTCGCGGCACGCTTTTCCGGCAAACGATGTTCGCCGAATTTGAGAAGGTCATCCACGAAGTCGAGGAAGCCGGTGACGCGTTGACATTGGATGTTTTTAAATCGGAATACCACAAACTGCTCACGGGTTATTTCGCGGAAAATCTTTTGCTCGATCCTCAACTCGATTTGGAATGCTTGCGCATCCCGCATTTTTACGGCGCGTTTTATGTTTACAAGTACGCTACCGGAATTTCCGCCGCCGTGGCGCTTTCGGAAAAGGTTTTGCGAGGCGATGCTGGCGCAGTCGACGCTTACCTCGAGTTTCTGAAATCGGGCGGTTCGAAATTTCCGCTGGAAACGTTAAAAGCGGCCGGCGTCGACATGACGACCCCAAAGCCGATTGAGAGCACGCTGCAGTTATTCGAACGCCGGCTCGGGGAACTGGAAGAATTGCTCCTGCCGGCTTGCTAATTCATTGCAATACTGCCTTTGGCAAGCTCTTTGCTTACAGCCACGGGTGGACTTCGAATGGCGATTGCGGGCGGCGGCCGGTTATGCCGAACTCGGCATGAACCGCGAGTCGATCGCCGAGTTAAACGCGATCGACACCCCGTCGCAAATCCTGCCGGAAGTCCTGCAATTGCGACTCCATCACCTGATGCGGGAGAAAAAATGGGCGCGCGCCTTGACGGTCAGCCGCAAGCTTTGCCAGGTCGCGCCGCACTGCAGCGCTGGATTTCTTCATGCTGGTTTCTGTTTGAACGAACTCGGGAAAACTGCGCAAGCCAAGAAACTTCTTATGAAAGGGCCGGCCACGCTGCTCCGGGAGCCAATTTATTATTACAACATGGGCTGCTACGATGCGCTTCTCGGAAATCCGAAATCGGCCCAGGTCCATTTGCTCACCAGTTTCAAAATGGATCCATCGTTTCGCGACATCGCGAAGAAAGATCCCGATCTCAAGGCGATCCAGGAATTGATCTGATCGGCGGGACGGTCGCCGCGGCGACTCGCGTCCGAAGAAAATGTGGACGACACAGAGGTCGTCCCCTCATGTTTGTTTAATGCAATTGCACGCAGATGAACTGCGTTCTTGTCTCGAGCCGCTGTTTCGAGAGAACTTCGAGAAGTTCGGCGAGCTCGGCGCGGCAATCTCGGTTTGGCAAAATGGAAAGGAGTTGCTCGAACTTCATGGCGGATTTCGGGGGGCGCGTCGCGAACAACCTTGGACGGATGACACACTCGTTCTGATTTGGTCGGCGACTAAAGGACTTGGCAGCGCGTGTCTCTTGCATGTCTTACAGGAACACAAGATTGACATTGAACGTCGGGTAGGGGAGTTCTGGCCGGAATTCGCGCAGGCCGGAAAAGAAAACATCACACTGGGACAACTGCTTTCGCATCAAGCAGGATTGGCGGCGTTAGATCGAAAAGTTGACGTTCTCGATCACGCGGCGGTCGTTGATGCTCTTGCGAAACAAGAACCGAACTGGCCGTCAGGAACTGCGCACGGGTATCACGCGCGCACGTTCGGCTTTCTTCTTGACGAACTCGTCAGGCGAATTTCCGGGACAACATTGGGTGAATACTGGCGCAAAGCTTTTGCCGATCCGCTCGGTCTCGATCTTTGGATCGGTTTGCCAGAACATGAAAATGGGCGCGTGGCGACGATGTATGCCGCACGGGCTGGGAAACCGCCCGAACCGGCCCAATTTTATCGCGATGTGGCAAAGCCCGGAACCTTTGCGCACAAGGTCTTCGGTTCGCCGCATGGATTAAATGCCGTCAGTGCGATGAACAAACAGGAGATCCGCGCGCAGGCGATCGTCTCGTTTGGTGGAATCGGCAATGCAAGCGCGCTTGCGAGATTCTACGCGCTGCTGGCAAACGGCGGATGCATTGGAGATCGAGAGTTCTTTTCAAAGAAGACGATCGGTCGGATGACGACAACATTGACCGACGGAGTTGATCGCGTTTTTCAAATCCGGACTGCTTTCTCTGCCGGATTCATGAAAGACTCGAAAAAATCGGCACGAAAGATTTTTGGAAGATCGACATCATCATTCGGTCATCCCGGCGCCGGCGGCGGTCACGCTTTCGCCGATGCCGAAAACAAAATCGCGTTCGCCTATGTGATGAATCAAATGAAGCAAAGCGTTTTGCCGAATGAAAAATCGTTGCGCTTAGTGGACGCGATTTATTTCCAACGTGGGTAAAATTACTCGCGAAGGGTCTGCGATCTGCTAATTTTTTTTCCCACGCCAACGCCAAGTCCAACGCCGACCGCCACTCCGACACCCACGCCAACTCCGGCCTCTGCTGTTGCGAAGCCCTTTATCTCACCGAATGGTGGAACGTTTTCGCAAAAAGTTACCGTGCACATTTTGTGCAGCACCTCCGGAGCGACGATTTACTACACACTTGATGGAAGTACTCCGACGACGAGTTCGTCCGTCTATCCAAGTGGTGACGGTATTCTGCTCTCCGGCGCGGGGACCAAGACGGTTAAGGCAATCGGAGTAAAGACTGGCTTGAGCAACAGCGCGATTGCTACAGCTACGTTTCAGATCCAGTAGAATTTTCCGTTAACACACTGTGGCGAAAGGCGTGTCCCCCCGGCGAACTAGAGAATGCAGCCGGCAATCCGAGCCGGACGGGCACTGCTGCCACTACAGAAATTACTCGCCGATAATGGTGACCGACGGAAACGGACTAACACGTGGAACTCCGACGACACGACCCCAAGTTCATAATTCATCACGCCGCAACTTATGCCGGTCGAGTCATCGAGACTGAAGTCCAGCGGCCCAGTGGAAATCTTGTAGCCGCACCACATGACCGGAAGCCCGCCTGGTACATGTACGTCCAAATTTGTAATTCGGAATTCGACCACGTCTCATCATATACAGGCGCAACTTTCGAATCCTGGTGGGTTTAATTTCTTAGAAACCCCATAACGTTATGAACTGGAAAAAATTCGTTCTCCTCAGTTGCGTGGTGCCGTGCGTTTTCGCGGTCTCGACTGCGACGGCGCAGATGAGAGGCGGGCATCGTGCTTCGATGGCGCGGATGCCAATGCACCGCGCTCCAATGCTAAACTCTGCATCTGGCTTCAACCGTTTCAACGACTTTGATCGAAATGATCGTTTTCGCCGTTTCAACCGTTTCAATGACTTTGATCGGGATGATCGGTTTCGTCGCTTCCGCCGCTTCAACGAGGTCGTCTTTATCGGCGACTTCGGCTTTCCATGGTGGTGGGGTTGGGGCTGGGGTCCTTGGTGGGGCTGGGGCTACCCATACGGATACTACGGCGGCTACAACTACGGCAACTACGGTTCCGGTTATGGATACGGCGATAGCAGTCGGTCTAGAGTGGCCGAGCTACAGCGCCGGCTCGCTCGCGCCGGCTATTACCATGGCGCCATCGATGGAATCATGGGACCTGCTACTCGGAGAGCGATTCGGGGCTACGAGCGCGACCATGGTGGGTCCGCATACGGCGCAATCGACCAGCGCCTTCCCTTTGAGAACCAGAATAAGTCGTAGTTGCCTGGATGTTGAATGAAACCAAATCCTTCCCGTCACGCGCTGGATCAAACAAGGAAACTAACATTACCGTCTCCGCGGCGAGTAACTTTTTACTTTCGACCGTCCGGCCAAGCTGATCGGGCGCAACTTGAGTAGGGTCTATTCGTACGAGACTTTGTAGTAATGCGAATCGCTCTAAGTGCTCTTCTGATTTGCATTGCTTCAGTCGCGCCAGTCTCGGCTACTGATTCCAACCTTAAGTCGGAGGAGATTTATTCGGCTTGGCTGAAGATGTATGATTTGAGGTTCGCGGAAGCGCACGGGACATTGGAGCGGTGGCAGGAAGCTCACCCAAACGATTCGCTTGGCCCGGTTTCAGACGCTGCAGGCTATCTCTTTTCCGAACTGGCACGCCTCGGGGTGCTGGAGTCCCAGCTTTTTGTCGATGACAACCGGTTCAAGAATCGGAAGACGCTCAATCCGGATGTTCAGGTGAAAGCGTCTTTCGTCGAACGAATCGGTCAAGCGGATCGACTGGCGGATTTAGCACTCCAAAAATCGGATGCTTATCTCGCCCCGGGGCTTGAGAATTATTTGCTTAGTTTAAAACCGGTGGCGGTTCGGTTTTTCCTTCGACTCACCGGCTCTGAAACCGATCGGGAGAAGGGGCTCGAAGAGCTCCGGAAGACTGCCAATGAGGGCTATTACCTCGAGCCATTTGCCAAGCTTCTGCTTGGGGTAGCTGCGCTGCGCGACAACCAAAAACATAAGGCGCGACAGATCCTGACCGAGCTCCACAATCGGTTTCCGGGGAATCAGCTGTATGCCGTCGAATTGGATCACCTAGGCGCGACAGACCAGTAGTTTGACGAGAATCTAACAGTTCTAAATGAACGCACCGGTAAAATTCGACGTCGATATCGCTCAGATCCGAAACCATTACGACCGCCTATCTTTCTGGTACCGGACGTTATGGGGTGAACATATTCATCACGGTTACTGGGAAGACAACGAATCCGTCGCTAGAGCGCAAATCCAGCTGATGGAACGCCTAGCAGAAAAAGCAGGGATCCCAAGCGCAGCTAGCGTTCTAGATATTGGTTGTGGCCTTGGTGGCTCTGCTTTCTGGCTCGCGGAGCAGTACAACTGTCGCGTGACAGGTCTTACCATCAGTCCAGTTCAAGCCAGAATGGCAAAGAAGAAAGCGAAGGCCATCGGATTATGTGACCAAGTTCAGTTTCAAGTTGCCGACATTAACCTGTGGCAACCACAGCCAGGATCTATCGACGTGATCTGGATAATGGAAGGCAGCGAGCACTTCCGCGACAAAAAGGGGTTCTTTGAGCGGTGTGCGTTCGCCTTGAACCCCGGTGGCATTCTCGCGATCTGTGGCTGGCTTCGGGGAGATCGACCCTTCTGCCGCGAGGAAGAGGAGTTGATCACGACGATCGGTCGCGCGATGCTGAGCGCAAGCCTCAATACTCTTAGCGAACACAAGGCGTGGATGCGCGACGCTGGCCTCAATGTTGAAACGGCGCAGGATATTACCCGAAAGGTAGCGCCTACCTGGGACTATTGTTCCCGGTTGGCTGAGCGTTTGCCATTGAGGTGTTTACTCCCCTTCGTCGATTCATCCAGTCGCCGCTTTGTCAGATCCTTTCCGTTAGTGAAGCGAGCCTACGCTGAAGGAGTAATGGCTTTCGGTCTCTTCGTAGCCAAGAAATGCACGACAAAGTGATCGTAGATTTTGCACGTTGCGCCAAAGTTAACTTTTCCACGGCTTAAGTCGCGGCCGTGCTCACCCCAAGGGAGTGCTACGAAATTGAGCGGTGCCCATACGGAAGACGAAAATGCTCCGATCCAAATCGCGAAACACGGATTGATTAGAAGCGCAAAAGACAACCACCCGAGCGTGGCGAAAGATGCCACGTGAGCGTGCCGTCCCGGTGGGAGACGGAAAATAAAACATGGGGTAAATTCGCGTACAATTTTCGACATGAGGATGGTTTTCGCACAATGGAACTGCGCTCATTGTCGTCTGACCTTTGTCCGGTCAGAGTCCTCGTCTGCCTTGGATCAGGTTAATTATCACGATGATGACGGCAATCACGAGCAGGAGATGGATTAGACCGCCGCCAACGTGGCCGAGGAAGCCAAGAAGCCAGAGCACGATCAGGATAACAACTATAGTCCAGAGCATGGTGTTCCTTTCGATTGAATTGGCCTGTATTGCGCCACAACGTCGTGATTCGATCAAGCAAAAGATCGACATCTAAGCCGACAGTCTAAACGCCAACAAGCTGTTTTCGCTTTTCCGATGTCAGCGTCCAGTGCTTCCGCGTTTTCTACTTCCTAATTTCTACTTTTTCTGTGCCCTTTGCATCCACGGAAAATTTGCCATAACCTTACTGAGCGAAACCTCACGAAAGGAGAGAAAATATGGCCATGTATATCAGTCTTCTTAAGTTTACCGATCAAGGCA
>WNGQ01008509.1_pt1 | contig 11428 bp, 10 predicted proteins | sample 5407661 | NCBI WGS metagenome assembly WNGQ01 (sample SAMN13153382, study PRJNA577476) | soil metagenome | isolation source: 60 cm soil or saprolite under Garry oak tree replicate 2 | place: USA:California | collected 2016-06-15
ATCTTCTTCGTCAACGTGCCGATGGGCATCGCCGCGCTCGTGATCATCCACCGCTACATGCCGGACTATCACGGCGATGCCCCGCGCCGTCTCGACTTCGTCGGGCTCGTTCTGTTCAGCTCGGGTATGGCGATCCTGTGGCTGCTGGAGATCTTCGGCGAGCACGACATCAGCGCGCCGCAGGGCGGGGCGCTCCTGCTTCTGTCGCTGAGCCTGCTGGCGGCCTACGTGTGGCACGCGCGTCAGGTCGCCTATCCGCTGCTGCGACTGTCGCTGTTCAGGATACGCACGTTCCGGGTTTCGGTCGGCGGCGGCCTGGTCACGCGGCTGGGGATCGGCGGCATGCCCTTCCTGCTGCCGCTGCTCTACCAGCTCGGCCTCGGGCTGCCGGCATGGGAGTCGGGCCTGTTGACGATGCCCACCGCGGCCGCGGCGATGGGCATGAAATTCCTGAGCTCGCGGCTGCTCCGCCGCTACGGCTTCCGCCCGGTGCTGATCGTCAACACGATCCTGGTCGGAACGACGATCTGCCTCTTCTGGCTGGTCACTCCCGATACGCCGCTGGCGGTCATCGTCCTGTTCTCACTGGCGCAGGGTTTCTTCAACTCGCTGCAATTCTCGAGCGTGAACAGCATGGGCTATGCCGACATCGCGCCGAGCGATTCGAGCATGGCCACGTCGATCGCGAGCACGATGCAGCAGTTGTCCCTGAGCTTCGGTCTGGCATCCGCGTCGCTCGTCGCCGCCTGGTACCTGGGCAACGTGCCGCAGACCGACGCGCTCGCCGTCACGAGCGCGCTGCATCGAACGTTCCTCACCGTCGGCGGTCTGACGATGCTGTCATCGCTTGCGTTCTGGACCCTGCGTCCGGGCGACGGCGACAACGTCAGCCGCGGCAAAGCGCCTGTTGCAGGCGTCTGATCCGCATACGAGCGGTCACGACCGGTTGCCTACACGGTCTGGATGATCGCGAGGATGTTGCCTTCGGTGTCCTTGAACCAGGCAGCCTTCGCGCCCCCTGCCGTAATGGCGCCGCTCGGGCTCTTCTCGCCCGGTATGTCGTAATCCTCGAACTCGACTCCGCGCGATTTCAGCTCCGCCATTTCACGCTCGACGTCGTCCACCTGCCAGAACGCCTGGCTCGCGCGCGAAGTGCCGGCATTCGGCGTCGGGTAGAGAAAGCACGCCGTCTTCTTGCCGAACTCGTAGACGACGCCGCCCGAAACTTCCTGCTTCGGCTGGAAACGGAGCTTGTCTTCGTAGAACCGACGAGCACGGGAGACGTCCTTCGCCGGGATGTAGGCGTACATGGGAAAATTCTGCAGCATGACTCGCTCCATGAAAGAGGTGCGTATCGCTTCGATTTAGCGGAATCAGGCCGGGTTCCGCGCGGGATCGACGCAAGCGAGTTCCCGGGGTTCGCTGCCCCTCAGCCCGGGGCTACGGCGCTGCCCGCGGTCTATCTCGGACCCGGCGTTGCCGTCTGACTGCTCGCCGAGGGACCGAGCCACATCGGCGCCGGCGGACTGGTCTACGGTCTCGTCAGGTATATCTTCATCGTCGCCTTGGGCGTCTGTATCATGATGCGCACGGATTTCGCCCCCCGCTCACCCACGGAGAAAGTATGCCGTCCTGCCGCACTTACTCGATCCTCCTGCTCGCGCTGTCCGTCGTCTGCTCGGCGGCGCTGGCGCAGAACGTCAAAGTCACGCCGCTCGGGTCCGACGGGCGTGCGCATCCTCTACGATGCCGGCCAGTCGGTGACGGGGGCCGACGATCCGCGCCTGGGGAGGATCGACGTCGTTCTCCTCACCCACGCGCACGGCGACCATATCGGTGACATGAAGATGAAAGCGCTCGAGGCGGGAACGTGCGACAGCCCGCAGCTCGTCTCGGCGGCTCCGAGCTCGACCACCGCCGAGGTCGTCGCGGCGAAGAACGCGGCGATCATCATGGTTGCGCCACTGGCTAACTTCATCGGCCGCAAAGTCGAGACGATCCGTGGCAAGCCGACAGGCGCGTGCCCGCAATCGGGTGACGATCTCGTCGCGCCGTTTGCCGCGCCCTGCCTCGCGCTCGTCATGACGGGCGGCACGCGCACGGTGAAAGCGTCGGCCGCCTCGAAGGGCGTCGAGATCGCAACGGTGCCGGCCGTCCACGACAGCACGGTGCCGCTGCTGCTCATGATGGAGGCCGCGCGCAAAGCTCTGGAGCCCGACAACGTGAGCTTCACGCTCGGGCCGCCGATCGGCTACGTCATCCGATTCACCAACGGTCTCGTCGCGTACTTGACGGGAGACACCGGAATCCACGCCGACATGCAGGCCGTCGCGCACGATTTCTACAAGGCGAACTTGATCGAGCTCAACTACGGTCCGAACGCGCTCAACCCGGAGGGAGCCGCCTATGCGGTGAATACGCTGGTCCAGCCCGCGTCGGTGATCATCACGCACGTCAACGAAGGCGCGACCAGCGGCGGCAAGGTAAAACCGACTTCACGTACGGCCGCGTTCATCGCACTGGTCAAAGGTAGGCCGGTATATCCCGCGTTGAGCGGCAAAACGATGGAGTTCGACGGCGCAGGAAAGTGCGTCGCGGGATGTTAGCGCTCGATCGTCCTCTGCTTCTTTCGAAAAAGTCAACTGCCGAAACGATTCGGGACGTCCGCAGCGCCTGCACGTCACATTGCGTCGCTCCACGCCACGACAATGTGTCGTTTGACGGCGCTGGAGGCTGGTACAGACCTTGCTTCTTTCCGAGACCAGCGTAGCGGACCGAAAAGGGTGATGCGATGTTTCGTTCACGCGAAACGCACCCTTGCCCGCGCGCGGCCTGAGCAGCGCGCAGGAACACTGCGCGCCGCCTTGCCCGGGTCAACGCGATCGAGGCTTCGTGAACAAGAAAGTCGACTCGGGACTTGCGCCCCAAGGCGCTCCAAGGCGCTGGCGGGGAATTCGGGCGGCCCTGCGGCACGATTTCACCGCTCAGGCAGTGGCTGCGGTCGCGTTGCCGTATGCCCTGCTCTTCCCTCTGCTCCATGCCGGCTGGCTGGACGTGCCGAGCTTCGTCGTGATTGCGCTCCTGTTGTCGATCGGGGCCATGATCGTTCTTGCCCGCCGGTTGGCGCGTTCGGTCGCAGATCTGCGCGCGGCCCTGAGGCGCTTCGGCGCTAGCCAGGAGCTGGACGAGACGACGAAAATCTCCGTTATGCGCTCGAGCGGGCTGGAGGGTCTCCAGCGCAGTATCGAAAATATGCACCGACGTGTCGTGCTCCGTCAGTTCAAGCTCAAGACAGCTCGCGACATCGCAGAACGCGAAAGTGCGAACACTCGCAGCCTGGCGGAGCAGCTCGCTCGGGCACAGCGCATCGCGCGTGTTGGAAGCTGGGAATGGGAACGCGCTGCCGATAACCTGGTCTGCTCGAGCGAGGTGTATCGTATTCTTGGCGTCGATCCGGAACAATTTCTCCCGCGTCTGGCGTCGATCCAGAATGTTGTTCATACCGATGATCGCCGAGCCTTTCGCCGTTGGATGGTCAGGTTGGCGCGCGGCGCCTCGCTCGAAGGCATCGACGTCCGGATCCATGCGGCGGGAGCCGAGCTCCTCCACGTCCATGTGCTGGGCGAACCGCTGCGCGACGCCGCGGGCAACATCGTCGGCCTCGCCGGCACGATCCAGGACGCCACCGAGCGCGCCCGCGCCATCCAGCGCATCCACCGGCTGGCCTATTTCGACGTCCTCACCGAGTTGCCAAACAGGTCCCGTTTCCACGAGAAGCTCGCCGAGACTCTCGAATCCGCCAGACGCAGGGACCAGGCATTCGCGATCATGTTTCTCGACCTGGATCAGTTCAAGCGCATCAACGACACGCTCGGGCACTCGGTCGGCGATGACCTGTTGCGGATCATCGCGCAGCGGCTTACTCGCAGCATGCGCCCGGATGACATCGCAGGTTCGACCCCGGCCAGCGCCACGGAGCGCGACGTGTGCCGGCAAGGTGGCGACGAGTTCATCGTGCTCCTCAACGGGGTGGCGACCGAGCAGGACGCGGCGCGCGCAGCCAACAGGCTGCTGGCGACGCTCGCTCAGCCGATTGCTCTGGGCACGCAGGACGTCTTCGTCTCCGCCTCGATCGGCATCGTGCTCTATCCACGCGACGGTGAGGATCTGGACACGCTGCTCAAGAACGCGGACGTAGCGATGTATCACGCGAAGGCCGAAGGGCGCAATCGATTCTTCTTCTATCAGGACTCGATGCGCGCTGCCTCTGCGCAACGACTCTCGCTCGAACACGACTTGCGTAAGGCGCTGGAAGACGAGCAGTTCGAGTTGTACTATCAGCCCCAGATCGAAGTACCTACCGGCAGGATTGTCGGGATCGAGGCGTTGATCCGCTGGCATCATCCGACGCTTGGAATGCTCGGACCCGCACACTTCATCGGCGTCGCCGAGGAAGCGGGCCTGATCATGGCCATCTGGGAATGGGTGATGGTCGCGGCGTTGATCCAGCACAATGCCTGGCGGGAGCAAGGGCTTTTCGCGATGACGATCGGCGTGAACCTGTCGAGTGCGCAGTTCAGCGATCCCGCGCTTGCCGAGCGCGTTCGCGAGATCGCGCGTGTCGTCGACGTGCCGCTCGATTACCTGGAACTCGAAGTCACCGAATCGATGCTGCTGGTCGACTTCGACGCGGCGTTCAAGACGCTCACCGAGCTGCGTGCCATGGGCGTCAAGATCGCGATCGACGATTTCGGCACCGGCTATTCGTCCTTGTCGTACCTGCGCCGCTTGCCGCTGGACAAGCTCAAACTCGACCAATCCTTCACGCGCGATGCGCAGGAGAACGAGGGAGACGTCGCAATCACGCGGGCGATCATTGCCATGGCGCAAAGCCTCAAGCTGGCGGTAGTGGCAGAAGGTGTGGAGACACAGGCGCAGGTCGATCTGCTCGGCTCCCTCGGCTGCACGACGGTCCAGGGGTTCCTCCTCGGCCGTCCCTTACCCGCGATGGAAACCGCGCAAATGCTGCGCCAGGGCGTCGCCGGTGCGCCGGCTCCTGCCGTCGAGCACCCGACCGATGCCTGGGGCTCCATCATCCAATCAAGATCGGCAGTGGCCACCCCGAGACCGCAGTTCGCCCACGACCAGGTCAGCGACGAGTCGCGGTAGAAAAGGCAATCAGCGGCACGAAGCATCTCATCACTGCGTCTTTGTGGTATCACTGGCAACAGCATCACGCGCCTTGACAATCGGCGCGGCCGAAGTGTATCCCGAATTTATTTTTCAACCGACGCTCGTGACGCGGCAAACCGCCGCGTCGCGTCGTGCGTCTTCGCGTTCCACGCGACGCGCCAAATGACATCAAGGAGCTCAAAGCAATGGATATGAAGGGCAAATCGGTCCTGGTGACCGGAGGGGCGTCGGGAATCGGTCAGGCCATCGTGCTGGCGTTTGCCGAGCGCGGCGCCAACGTCGCGTTGACTTGCATCACCAGCGATCCGGCGGAAACGCTTGCCCGCGCCAGGGTCTTCGGCGGCAAGCATGTCGCCTTCCGCGCCGACCTGCGCAGCGAAGCCGAGGTCGACAAGGTCTTCGCGCAGACGATTACGATGCTCGGCGACCTCGACGTGCTGATCGCCAACGCCGGCGGCCTGATCCAGCGCTGCCGCGCCATCGACACGCCGCTCGCGCTGTGGGAAGAGGTCATGGCGGTCAACCTGACGTCCACTTTCCTCTGCTGCCGCGCGGCATTGAGGCATATGGAACCGCGCAAGAAAGGCAACCTGATCCTGATCAGCTCGCTCGCCGGTCACAACGGCGGCGGCCCCGGCGCCACGCACTACGGTGCATCCAAGGGCGCGATGATCACCTACACGCGTGGGCTGGCGAAGGAGGTCGGTCCGCTGGGTATCCGGGTGAACGGCATCGCGCCCGGGCTCATCGCGACCCGTTTTCACGACAACTTCAATACACCCGAGGGCCGGAGCGGCGCGGTGGCGATGACGCCGCTGCGACGCGAGGGAACGGCCGAGGACGTCGCGGGCGCGGCGGTTTTTCTCGCCTCGGACCAGGCATCGTTCCTGGCCGGCGAGACGATCGAGGTCAACGGCGGCCTGGGACTGTACTGACGTTCAGGAACATGCAGGGGGTCACCCACATCGTCGCGGAGCAATGAATGAGCCAGGATAACTGCGTTTACTGCAACCCGACGGCCGAGTTCGTCGTGTGGTCCGATGCCCAGTGCCGCGTATTGCACGTGACCGACGCGAAGTTCTCGGGTTTCTGCCGCGTCATCTGGAATACCCACGTTCCCGAGTTCACCGACCTCGACGACGCGGCGAGGACTCATTTGATGAGAGTCGTCGCCGGCGTCGAAAACGGCCTGCGCGATCTGCTCGCGCCGGACAAGGTCAACCTCGCGAGCCTGGGAAACCTGGTGCCCCATCTGCACTGGCACGTCATTCCGCGCTACCGCGACGATTCCCATTATCCGGAACCGATCTGGGCCGCCCCACGGCGCGAGGGCGTCCTGCGCGCCTTGCCGCACGACTTTGCCGCGAGGATGAAGCAAGCCCTCGACCGTGCGCTCGTGTAGACGCTCGCGGTGCGCGACCCTTACCGATTCACCGCCCGCATCCCCTGCGGCACGTAGCGTTCGCCCGCTGCCGCCCCGATGGGCAGCACGCGATCGATGCGGTCGAGATCGTCGTCGGTCAGCGTGACTTTCAGCGCGCCGAGATTCTCTTCGAGATATTTCCGGTGCTTCGTTCCCGGTATCGGCACGATATCGTCGCCCTGCGCCAACACCCACGCCAGCGCAAGCTGCGACGGCGTGCAGCGCTTGTCCTTGGCGATGGCGTTGATCTCGTCGACCAGCCGCAGATTCTTCTCGAAGTTCTCACCCTGGAAGCGCGGAGCCGTGCGGCGCCAATCGTCCGGCTCGAGATCGCTCACGCTCTTGATTCGGCCCGTGAGGAAGCCGCGGCCGAGCGGACTGTACGGAACGAAGCCGATGCCGAGCTCGCGCACCGTCGGCAGGATCTCGTCCTCCGGCTCGCGGCTCCACAACGAATACTCGGTCTGCAGCGCCGTGATCGGATGCACCGCGTGCGCGCGCTCGATGGTCTTGGGCGCGGCTTCCGAGAGCCCGAGATAGCGCACCTTGCCTTGCTTGACCAGCTCGGCCATAGCGCCCACGGTGTCCTCGATCGGGGTATTGGGATCCACGCGATGCTGATAGTAGAGATCGATGACCTCGACGCCGAGACGGCGCAGGCTCGCCTCGCAGCATTGCCGGACGTACTCGGGCTTGCCGTTGACGCCGCGATAGCTCCCGTCCTCGCCACGGACGTTGCCGAACTTGGTAGCGAGAATCACCTTGTCGCGCCGGCCATGGATGGCACGTGCGACCAGCTCCTCGTTGCGTCCCACCCCGTACATGTCGGCAGTATCGAGAAGGGTGATGCCGAGTTCCAGCGCCCGCTGGATTGTCGCAATCGCTTCGTTTTCGTCGCGGCCGCCGTAGAAATCCGACATGCCCATGCAGCCCAGGCCCATCGCCGACACTTCGAGGCCGGTGCCAAGTATTCGCTTTTCCATGCTTTGCCTTTCAAGAGAAATGCGGCCGGCGAGGCCGCCTGTGACCTGTACCACGTTGAGGCACGCACCGTGCAACCGCAACCCGTGTGACCACATGCACGCCGGCGGGTTCCTGTAGACTGATCGCCGCGCGACGCCACCGGGATCGCGGAGCAGTGGAGGTTAAGTGATGAATCGACACATTCTCGACGACGCGCACATTCACCCTTCGGTCAGGAAGGCCATCGCCGACAGCCACGTCGACATCGTCCGCGAAGTGCAAGCCGCGATCGCCAGCAACGATGTGGTCGTGGTGGGCATGAAGCAAAACCCGGTTCCAAAGAAGGCGCGCAAGGCGCTCGACGCCGCGGGGATTCCGCACATGTACCTCGAATACGGGAGCTACCTCGGCGGGTGGCGGCGTCGCAACGCGCTCAAGATGTGGACCGGCTGGCCGACCTTTCCGATGGTGTTCGTCAAAGGCATCTTCGTCGGCGGCGCGGCCGACCTGGGCCGGCTGATCGCGAACGGCGAGATCAAGGCGATGCTGCACGGCAAGCGGCCGAAGAACACCAGCCGGCGGTGAATCTCGGGCCGTCGGTTGCCGCCCTAGGTCGTCGAAACGTGTCACGGTCGAATCGTTTTCTGGTGGTCGTCCGCGCTGGCGACCAATCGTTGCACCCGCAATGGACCCGGACGCTCGCCACGCGCGACTGGGACCTGGTCGTCAGCTACTTCGGCGATGACCCGCATCGTTTCCGCGACGCCGGCGAAACGCGGATCGACGACAAGGGTCTCAAGTGGCAGGGACTGCATGCGCTGCTGACCCGGGACGGCTTCTGGCGCCGATACGACTATGTCTGGTTCCCGGATGACGACCTCGCCGCCGACCAGGCCACAATCAGCGCGTTCTTCGCCCATGTCGTCGAGCTGAAGCTCTCGCTCGCGCAGCCGGCGCTGTCCTGGACCAGTCACTACTCGCACCCGGTGACGATCCAGCTTCCGGGCTTCCGCGTCCGCTGGACGAACTTCATCGAGATCATGGCGCCCTGCTTCGAGCGTGGCTTCCTCGAGACATGCCTTCCGACCTTCACCGAAAACCTGAGTGGCTGGGGCCTCGATTGGGTATGGCCGCATCGTCTGGGCGTCGAGACGCGACGGAGCGCGGTCATCGATGCCGTAGCAGTGACGCACACGCGCCCGGTGGGCGGCCCGAGCCGTCGCAAGCTCAGAGAAGCCGGCGTCAATGCGCAGAACGAGGCGGTCGAGCTGCTACGCAGGCACGGCCTCGAGCGCCGGCCGCAAAAAAAAGTGATCGCCGCGATGGACGATCGCGGGACCATGTTCGACACCTCCGACGCTGCGGACGCCAAGGTCCTCGACGAGCTGCTGATGCGCGATTGGAACGCATTCCTTGCCGCGCGGCCACGAGCGGCGATGCCGCACGTCGCGGTGGAAACGCGGTTCATGCACCCGGGTGCGCCGAAGCCGTCGCCCCGGTAGGTCGGTCCGCTCGCGGCGACACGACGCTCGCCGAGGCGACGAATCACACGACGATGGTCGGGGGCAATGCACGTTCCACGATGTGGCGATAGTCCTCGAGTCGCCTTTGCGGAAGGTACATGGGAGTCTTGGTCCTGTGGTCGTATCTCGCGAACGGGCGCAGGTACCGCTCCTGGTACTCGCGATCGCGCCCGTCCATGTACTGCTCGCAGGTTCGCGGCAGGATACTGTGATACCGCACGAGCCAGGCCAGACCGTCGGGCAGATAATCCTTTAGGCGCGAATATGCGAACTCATCGTGATTCCACTGAAACACACAGTTATCCAGCCCGCCGCCAGGCGCGCAGACGCTGACCGGCTTGTTCATGCAGACCACGTTCTCGGGCGCTTCGCCCGTCAGCAGCAGCACTTTGCCGATATCATGCAGCAACGTGACCAGCAGCCAATCCTCGGTCGCAGTCCCCTCGGCCTCCATCGCATCGATGATCTGGAGGACATGCAGTTGCTGACTCGCGCCAAACAGCCTGCAATCGGTCGGGTCGATGCACTGTGCGAGCTGTTCGACGAGGCTCCATGGACTGACCCGGCCGAGCACCGGTGCAGCGTACTTTTGCCGAAGCGCGGCCACGGTCTCTGCCGTCTGCGCATTGTGCCGCGCGTCGATGGCGGCTGCCCGCCTCCGGTAAGCGTCGGCCAGCGCCGCGGGCGAAGGAATTGGCGAAGCGGATTTGCGGGGCGCAGCCGTGCCGGTCTGGACAGTCCAGTTGTGGGAAAGCTCGAACGCCACGACGACCTCATGCAGGGATGCCGCGATAGCCCGGATTCTAGCATCGCGCCTGGTTCCCGCCCGAACGCTCTCCACTCACGCCACGGGGCCCGGGCATGACGCCCATCGACGTTCTGGTGGTCGGAATGGGATTCGCGGGCTCCACCTCGGCGCGCGTCCTCGCCGATGCGGGCTTTCGCATCCACCTGGTCGACCGGCGTGAGCATATTGCCGGCAACGCGTACGACACGACGGACGCTCACGGCGTCGTCGTCCACCCGTACGGCCCGCACATCTTCCATACCAACAGCCGGCGGATCGTCGACTTCCTGTCGCGCTTCACCGAGTGGCGCCCATACGAGCACCGGGTGCTGGCCAAGGTCGGCGAGCAACTCCTGCCCATTCCGATCAATCGCACGACGATCAACCAACTGTACGGGCTCGCGCTCGACGAGTCCGGCGTCGCCGCGCTTCTCGCCCGAGTGCGTGAACCGCGCGACCCCGTGACGACGAGCGAGGACGTCGTGCTCGACGGCGTCGGTCGCGATCTTTGCGACAAGTTCTACCGTGGCTACACCAGCAAGCACTGGGGGCTCGATCTCGCGGAGCTTCCGGCCGGCGTTGCAGCGCGGATCCCGGTGCGAACCAACGCCGACGACCGCTATTTCAGCGACCGTTATCAATGCATGCCCGCCCAAGGCTATACGGCCATGTTTCGACGCATGCTCGAGCACCCGCTTATCACGTACCAGACCGGAATCGACTTCGCCGCGGTGCGCGACACGCTGCGCTATCGCCATCTCGTGTACACGGGGCCGATCGACGCGTACTTCAACTTCCGCGATGGCCGACTTCCGTATCGCTCGGTGGAATTCAAGCACGAGCATCTGCCCGGCGTGCGCAGATTTCAGGAAGTGGCGACGATCAACTATCCGAACGATTACGCCTACACGCGGGTCACGGAATTCAAGCACCTGACCGGCCAGGAGCACGAGGGCACGTCGATCGTGCGCGAGTACCCGCAAGCCAACGGGGAGCCCTTCTATCCGATTCCGCGACGAGAGAACGAGCTGCTGTTCAGGCGCTACCAGGCGGCTGCGGACGCGTGCCCAAAGGTGACTTTCGTGGGTCGCCTCGCCCAGTATCGCTACTACGACATGGACCAGGTCGTCGGCGCCGCCCTCGCGGCCGCGGACCGCGTCGTACCGCGGCTCGCGTGCGACGCGCATTGACGTTCGACGCGCTCACGCAGGAATATCTGCCGACGATGGCTCATGTCAATGACGCCGCGTTCTTGTGCTCGTCGCGTTGCTGTACTACCTCCTCAAGGCGTATCACGTGGTCGTTTTTGCGGCCACGCTGTACTCGATCTGAGTCCTGTGGGCCCGTCGCGCGACGAAGCGCAAGGTTATCTCCGATGTATTACGCGCTCGCCTCGTCGAGCGCCTGCATCGCCTCGGTATCGAGCTTCAACGTCACCGCGCGCAGCAGTTCCTGGAACTGATCGACGGTGGTCGCGCTGGCGATGGGCGCCGTGACCCCGGGGCGCGCCATAAGCCATGCCAGCGAGATCTGCGCCGG
>WNGQ01008874.1_pt1 | contig 11428 bp, 7 predicted proteins | sample 5407661 | NCBI WGS metagenome assembly WNGQ01 (sample SAMN13153382, study PRJNA577476) | soil metagenome | isolation source: 60 cm soil or saprolite under Garry oak tree replicate 2 | place: USA:California | collected 2016-06-15
TGCTGTTGGTTCATGACCCCTCCTTGGATCCAGCCAAGCGTGGCATCAGGGATGCGAGGGCCCGTCCGGGCCGCCCGCCAACCGCTGTCCGCGGCGGCGCCGAGCCGGGCGAGGCCCGGGCGCCGACACGGACCCCTGGCTGCGCGATGTCGTCACCGGTCCGCTCCATGGTTCCAGTGCCTCCTTCTCCGGGCGGCCCGTCCGGCCGCGTCCCCCGCAGAGAAGAGCCGCCGCGGCACCTGGTCCGGCATACCCCAGGCCGTGTCCAGGCGAGCTGCTCCTCAAGATCTCGTGGCTCCTCCGGCAGCCCAGGCCGCCGCGCAGTCGGCGGCGGCGGCGGCGTTGTTGAGCACTAACCTCACATTAACCTCCACCGACCGCCCCCCTGACAAGTCCCTAATTCGTGACAGGAGCATTGGGGTGGCCTCCGGGCCGCCCGCGTCGGGCACCTCGGCCAGGGCCTGCTCGACGATGCCCACCGCGCCGGCCAGCTCCTCTGGCGGCGGCACGGCCACCACCAGCCCCGCGCCGCCGGCCGCCCAGGTCGCGGCGGCCGCTCTGGCGGCCTGCTCGGGGCCGTCCACCCGGGCCGGCACCGCCAGCCCGCTGCGGGCCGTGTAGAAGGCCGGGCACTCGTCGCAGCCGTACCCCAGGAGGGGCACGCAGAGGGACTCCAGGGCCTCCAGGGTGGCCGCCACGTCGAGCACCATCTTGGGGCCGGCGCAGATCACCGCGACCGGCGAGCGGGCCAGCTCGAAGAGGTCGGCCGAGCGGTCATCCGGGTGACTGCGGTGGACGCCGCCTATGCCGCCGGTGGCCAGCCAGCGGATTCCGGCCAGCGCGGCCGCGCGCACGGTGCCGGCCACGGTGGTGGCCCCCGTGGCGCCGGCGGCCAGGGCCGGGCCCAGGTCCCGCGAGCTCAGCTTGCGGATGGCGGCGCCCGGCCCGGCCAGCCGCTCCAGGTCCGCCTCGGCCAGGCCCACCCGCAGCTCGCCGTCGAGGACGGCGACCGTGGCCGGGACGGCGCCGGCGGCGCGCACCGCCGCCTCGCAGCCCAGCGCCGCCTCCAGGTTCTGGGGCGACGGCAGCCCCTGGGCCACGATCGAGGTCTCCAGCGCGACCAGCGGCGCCCCGCCGGCCAGCGCCTCCGCGACCTCCGGGGCCAGGCGCAGGGGCAGGCCGCCCCACGCCGCGGTCACGGGCGGGCCCCCAGCCTGGTGACGGCCCGGGAGCCGACCAGCACCGCCCGGCCGGCGGCCTCGAGCGGCGAGGCGCCGTCCAGGTAGGCCAGGCAGAACGCCGCCGCGAAGGCGTCGCCGGCGCCCGTGCCGTCCACCACGGCCACGGCGGGCGCCGGCACGCGCCGGCCGAGCAGGCGGCAGCCGCGGTGGCCCAGCTTGACGACCGGCAGCCGCGCCAGCTCTTCCAGAGGCACGGCCAGCGCCTCCGCCTCGCGCTCGGTGGCGAACAGCAGGTCGGGCCGCAGGCCCGCCAGCTGCTCCGCCGCGCGCTCCCGGCCGGTCCCGGCCAGGTCGGCCGCCGAGGCCAGGTCGACCGAGAGCAGCGCTCCCCGCTCCCTGGCCAGGCCGGCGGCGCGCCGGGCGGCGGCCGCCAGCGGCTCTCGGTGGAGCGCGTAGGCGGAGACGTGGAGCAGGGCGGCGCCGTCCAGCCAGGCCGGCTCGACCTCCTCCGGGCGGAGGCCCCGGCTGGCGCCGGCCTGCCGGGCGAAGGCTCGCCGCCCGTCGGGGCCGACCAGGACCGCGACGGCGCCGGTGGGCTCCGCGGCCACGGGCGCGGCCACCTCGACGCCCGCCTCCGCCAGCTCCGCCACCAGCCGGCGGCCGGCCTCGTCGTCGCCGACCCGGGTGATGAGGCGGGCCGGCTCGCCGAGGCTGGCCGCCCCGCCGATGCGGATGCGGGCGTCCCGGTCGTCGTCCGGGACCAGCTCGCCGTGGAGGGCGATGGTGACGTCGAGCAGCAGCTCGCCGACGGCGGCGATCAAGTCGAGGGAGGCCGGGGTTGCGTCCCGGCGTTGCAGTCAGTAATAATGAAGCAGTTCACTATGAATGCCAACGAAATGAAGCAGCCCCATATCGACCACGCCAAACGCCTGCAGGTAGCCACCGACGAGGCGGGGTGCCTGTACAGCCCGGCGATGCGCGACGTGATCTCCGGTCACGCACCGGCCGAGGCCGTCCCGGCCATGGAGGCCTGCGCCGCCATGACGCACGCGTCCCGCCTGATGCACCTGAGCATGGAGCGCTGGGCGGAGAAGGAGGGCCTGAGCGAGGGTCGCCTGGGCATCCTGTTCATGCTGCGCCACTCCGGCGGCCAGGTGCCCCTGGGAACGCTGGCGACCAAGCTGCACGTCAGCCCCCGCAACGTCACCGGGCTGGTCGACAACCTGGAGCGCGGCGGCCTGGTCGTGCGCGTGCCGGACCCGGCCGACCGGCGGTCCGTGCTGGCGCAGCTCACCGACCGGGGGCGGGAGCGGATCGCCGCCCTCTCGGACGTCGCCGTCGCCCATCAGCGCCGGCTGATGGACGAGTTCACCGAGGCCGAGCTGGTCCAGATCCGCCACCTGTGCCTGCGCCTGGCGGTGAAGATGGAATCGACTTTACAAACTGGCAAGGAGTAATTTACACTTTGGCATCAACACCGGCGCGATTGGAAAAGGAGAGTCAAGGAACCGTGCCATTGTCGTCGACGCTGCCCCGCGGGCAGATGCTGCTGGCCACCGTGGGCGTGGCCCTCTCGCTGCTTCTGGCCTCGCTCGACCAGACGATCGTCGGGACCGCGATGCCCCGGATCGTGGCCGAGCTCCAGGGCCTGAACTACTACGCCTGGGTCGTCACGGCCTACCTGGTCACGTCGACGGTGGTCGTCCCGATCGCCGGCAAGCTGGGCGACATGTTCGGCCGCAAGCCCTTCCTGCTCGCGGGCATGATCGGCTTCGTCGGCGCCTCGGCGCTGTGCGGCCTCTCCCAGAACATGGCCGAGCTGGTCGTGTTCCGGGGCACCCAGGGCCTCTTCGGCGGGATGCTCTTCGCCTCCGTCTTCGCGGTGCTGGCCGACATCTTCCCGGTCGAGCAGCGGGCACGCATGCAGGGCGTCTTCGGCGGCGTCTTCGGCCTCTCCTCGCTGGTCGGGCCGACGATCGGCGGCTGGCTGACGGACGGTCCGGGCTGGCGCTGGGCGTTCTACGTCAACGTCCCCGTGGGCGTGCTGGCCGTGCTGGCGGTCGTCATCGCCCTGCCCTACGTCCGGTCCCGGGCGCAGGTGCGGGACATCGACTGGCTCGGCGGCATCACCCTGGCCGCCGGCCTGGCGCCGCTGCTGATCGCGTTCTCCATCACCAACACGCACTCGTGGACCTCGCCCGAGGTCATGGGCCTGCTCGCCCTGTCGGCCGTCGTGCTGGCGTTCTTCTTCATCGTCGAGCGCCGGGCCGGCCAGCCGATCGTGCCGTTCGGCCTCTTCCGCAACAACGTCTTCGCGATCTCGGTGACGGTCGCCTTCTTCAGCGCGCTGGGCATGTTCGGCACGATCCTGTTCGTGCCGCTCCTGTACCAGGGCGTGCTGGCGGTCAGCGCCACCAACTCGGGCCAGCTGCTGACCCCGATGATGCTGGGCCTGATCGTCTTCAGCACGATCGCCGGCCAGGTCATGACCCGCATCCGCCACTACCGCTACATCGGCACGGTGGGCATCGTGCTGATGATCGCCGGCATGCTGCTGCTGACGCAGGTCGAGCCCACCACCAGCCAGTGGCGGGTGGCGCTGGACATCGTCATCGTGGGCGCCGGGCTCGGCATGACGTTCCCGCTGACCATCGTGGCCGTCCAGAGCGCCCTGCCCCGGGAGTTCCTGGGCGTGGCCTCCAGCCAGGTCCAGTTCTGGCGCAACCTGGGCGGCACGATCGGCGCGGCGATCCTGGGCTCGATCCTGGCTCGCCAGCTGCCGGGCGCCGTCGATTCGCGGGTGGCGGCGCTGCACCTGCCCACGCCGCTGAAGCTGCCGAACGGCGGCGGCAGCCCGCAGGAGCTGTTCGACCCGGCCCGCCTGGCCCACCTCCGCGCCTCGCTCCCGCCGCAGGCGGCGCCGGCGTTCGACCAGGTGATGCACGCCACCCGGCTGGCGCTGGCGGACACGCTGCACGAGCTGTTCGCGATCGCGGCGGCCATCATGGTCGTCGCCCTGTTCGCCAGCCTGTTCCTGCGCGAGGTGCCGCTCCGCCAGGGCGGCCAGCCCCAGATGGCCGGCGAGGCTTCGCCCGCGCCCGAGCGCGTCGAGGAAGAGGTCGCCGCACCAGCCTGAACACCTTCTCTCTCCCCCCTTGTCCCCCTCCCCGTCGGGGAGGGGGACTTTTTCGTCCCCACGGCGGCTGCGCCCGAGCGCGCTCGTCCGCGGCGAGGACGTCGAGCCGGGGGCCGGCGCCCTGGCCGGCCGCGGCTCGCTGCGCGTGGCCGGCGCGCGGTGCGACGTCGGGATGGAGCGTGAACGCCTCCCGGCCGGGGTCAGCCGAGCGGCGGCGGCTCCGGCGGGGCCAGGGCCAGCGGCCCGATGTCGTGCTGCAGCAGGTCGGCCCAGAGCGGCTCCAGCGCCGCGTCGGGGTCCCGGTAGAAGGCGGCGCCGCGGACGCGCGAGAAGGGCAGCCCGCAGCGCTGGAGCATCCGCTGCCGCAGCAGGTCGCCCTCGAACGCGCGCTCGCCCTGCCAGTGGTCGCCGTCGCATTCCACGGCCAGGCGGCTCCGCAGCCCCTCCACCAGCAGGTCCACCCGGTAGCCGGCCACGTCGTGCTGCGGGATGACCCGGAAGCCGCGCTCGGCGAGGCGGAGGAACACGTCGAGCTCCAGCCAGCTGTCGAACGGGTGCGGCGGCGTGTCGCCGGGCCGCCGCTCCTCCGCGCGCCGCCGCCAGGCGGCCGGCGCCAGCCCCTCCAACGGGGGCGGCTCCAGGAGCGGCTGCAGGCAGTACCGGAGCAGGCGGTGGGCGACACCCTCCGGGTGGAGGTCGTCGAGCGAGGCCGTGTGGAACAGCCAGAGCTGGTCCCGCGCCCGGCTGGCGGCGACGTTGAAGCGGCGCCGGTCCCGGCCCGAGGTCGCCGCGTAGAGCCGGCGGCCCTCGCGGGGCGCCTGGACCAGGCTCAGGAACATCACGTCGCGCTCGTCGCCCTGGAAGGCGTAGGCGTCGCCGCAGAGCAGCCGGCGCCGCTCGATCTCGGCCGGGTCCACGTGCTGGGCCAGCAGCCTGGCGATCAGCCGGGCCTGCTCGGAGCCGACCAGGCTGACGACGCCAAACGTCCTGCCGGCGTATGCGGGGTCGGCCAGGCAGGCCAGCACCTGCTCGAGGACGGCGCGCGCCTCGGCCTCGTTGACCTGGGCGTCGTCGTAGACGCCCCCGGGCACGTGCCGCACCTGGATGGCGGGCCGCAGCCGGTCGCTCCCGAACTGGCGCAGCGGCACGAGCGGGCGGTCGTGGTAGCAGAGGCTGTTGGAGAACTGGATGATCTCGGGCATGCAGCGGAAGTGCTCCTGGAGCACCAGCCGGTCGCCGTAGCGGATCGCGGCGTGCGTGAAGTAGCTGGTGTCCGCGTCGTAGTGCATGGCCAGCGGCACGTCGTGCAGGTACTGGGCGTTGAGGAACTGGACCTTGTCGCGGTCGACGCCCACGTTGTCCGGGCTGATCTGCTGGTCGTCCCCGACCACGATGACCTTGCGGGCCAGGTACTGGAGGAACAGCGCCTCGGGCCCGGACTGGCTGGCCTCGTCCACGATCACGACGTCGAAGGCCTCCGGCGTCATGTCCACGGCCTCGGCGACCTTGAAGATGGGCATGATCCAGGCCGGGATCGCGCTGCGGCAGCCCTGCATGGCCTCGCGGGCGCGCTGGCGCCAGCGCGGGGCGTGCTTCCCGGTGCCCTTGCCGATCTTGCGGACGGCCTCCTCCCAGGCCTCCAGGTGGGCGCGCTCCGACTCCGTCAGCCGGCCCAGGCAGTGCGCCCAGGCCAGCTCGGCCGCCAGGAACCGCGTCGCGCGCTCGATCCGGTGGCGGGCGTCGTCGAGATCTCGCTCCAGCCGGGAGACGGCCGTGGGGTCGGCCTGGGCGGCCAGCCAGGTGTCGGCCCTGGACCAGGCCCAGGCCGCCGACAGGGCCGGCAGCCGCCCGTCCCAGGCGGGGTCAGAGGGCAGCGCGGCCACGGCCGTCGCCAGCCGGGGCGCGACCCCGGCCAGGCGGTCCAGCAGCTCGCGGCCCCGCGCCAGCCCGGCGCGGTTCGCGTCCAGGCGGCGGAGCGAGCCGTGCGCCGTCTCGTAGCCGTGCCGGTCGCGCGCCAGCACTGCGGTGCGCAGGTCCTGCACCACGGGATGGGTGGAGCCTGGACCCAGCGGTGCCTCGACGTCGGCGAGCGCGCGCCGCGCCGCGCGCAGGCGCCGCTCCCGGCGGGCCGAGTCGACCGCCTGGAGCAGTGAGCCCAGGGCGGCGTCGTCCTCCCAGTCCGGGGCGGCCAGGCCGGGCACGGCGGCGACCGCCCGGGCGGCGCCGTCCCGGCCGGCCTCCAGCCGCAGCACCGAGCGCAGGACGACGAGCACGTCCTCGTACTCGGCGCAGCGGGCGGCCGGCGAGCCGGGGCCGGCGGGGCGCTGGGCGGCCCATTCGGCGTCGAGGTGGTCGAGCCGGTCCCGGACGGCGGCCCAGGCGACCAGGCGGCCCAGCGCCGCCGCGTCCGTGCAGGGCAGGCCGTCCACCCGCACGCCGTCGACGATGTAGCGGGCGCGCCGGACGGGCGCCGGCCGCAGGGGCCCCACGCCGAGGCCGCCGCCCTCCCGCAGGTGCTCGATCAGATGCTCGGCGTCGGCCCGCAGGGCGGCCAGGTTGCGGCCCTCGGCGCCGGCGACCTGGCCGCCGGCCTCGGGCAGCAGCGGCTGGACCGCGGCCAGCGCCTCCTCGGTCGCGCGCTCCAGCACGCGCCAGCGGCCGGTCAGGCCGGCGGCGACCTGCTCGGCCGCGACCGTGACCCACGCCTCCGCGCGCCGGACCAGCGCCTGGCGCTGGTGGCGCAGCTCCACGACGGCGGCGGCCAGGGCCTCGATGGACTCGACCGGCGCGGCGGCCAGCGCCGAGCCGGCGGGGTGCGGGCCGGCCCCGGCCGCGTCCTCGCTGGACGCCGCCGCCGACCGCTCCTCGGCCACCAGGGCGGCGAACGCCTCCGGCAGCGGCAGGTCCGCCGCCTCGACGGTCACCGTCAGCAGCTCCGCCTCTGCCTCCGCGTCGATGGCGCGCAGCAGGCCGAGCAGCTCGGCGGCCTCGGCGTCGGTCAGCGGCGGCTCGGTCGCCACGTCGACCAGGTCCGGCAGCCAGCCGAGCTCGGCGGCGCTGCTGCGGAGCTGACGCGCGATCTCCTGGGCGGTGCCCGCGTAGCCGCCGAACAGCTCCGCGTGGCGCTCGCCGTCGCGCTCGCGCAGCGCGCGCAGCCGTCCGCGCAGCTCCTGCTCGGCCGAGCGGGCATCCTCCAGGTCCTCCCGGCAGCGGACGATTCGGGCCTGGGAGCGGCGCGGGTTCCAGGTCGCGTAGCGGTCCGAGATGCCGTGGACCGAGGCCTGCAGCTCGTCCCGGCCGCGGGCGTCGTTGCCCAGCACCACGACGGCCAGCTCCCGGATCTCCGCGGGGACGCGGTCCCGGAGCACCTCCAGCGCCCGCGCGGTGTGGCTCGTGACCAGCACGCGCTCGCCGCGCGCGAGCAGGTGGGCGACCAGGTTGGCGATGGTGTGCGACTTGCCGGTGCCCGGCGGGCCCTGCACGAGGATCCCGGGCCGGTCGCGGAGCCGGCGGACGATGTCCAGCTGGGCGTCGTTGGCGGGCAGCGGGAAGAGGATCTCCTCGTCGGCCGGCGCATCGTCGATCGCGGCCGCCGGCTGCGGGCTCACGTCGACCAGCCGGCGAACGCCCTCGGGGATCGGCCCGTGCAGGCGCAGCTGGTCGGCGATGGTCGCCAGCGCCTGGACGACGGACCGGTCGCTGCGCCGGCGCAGGACCAGCGCCGGCGCCAGCCGCACGCAGGGGTCGCGGGAGACCTCGTGCTGGGGCTGCAGGTTCTCCTCGAAGCGGGCCCCGGCCGACACTCCGTGCGCCCAGCGGCGGACGGCGCTGAGCACGGTCGGATCCGCGAACACGTCGTCCCCGACACCGGCGAGATCGGCCGCGATCGCGTCGAGCACGTCCCGCGGCGGCCGCTCGCCGGGCTCCAGCATGTCCTGCTCCAGGGCGGGCCGGGCGCCGTCCGCCGGCGCCGCGACGGTGACGACCCCGCGGTCGGCGTCGAAGCGCACGTCGGCCTGGGCGACGACGACGTGGCGCGAGACGACCGCGCCGGACGGGGCCCGCCAGCTGAGCTGGCCGAGGCCCAGCACGACCTCGTAGGCCTCCCCCAGCCGCTGCTGCGACTGGCGGACGCGGAAGAGGTCGGTGTAGACGCGCTGCGCCCGCTGCAGGACGCGGTCCCGCTCGGCCCAGGGGGTCCACTCGTCGCGGACGTACGCCTCCCAGGCGGCGGTGACGTCCGGCCGGTCGGCCAGCCGGATCACGGGCGGCTCGGCCGGAGGTTCAGGGTCAGCCGGCAGCCCGGGCTCGACCGGCAGCCCGGGCTCGACCGGCAGCCCGGGCTCGGCCGGCAGCCCGGGCTCGACCTGCAGCCCGGGCTGGGCCGGCAGCTCGGACTCGGCCGGCAGCCCGGGCTGGGCCGGCAGCACGGGCTCGACCTGCAGCCCGGGCTCGACCGGCAGCTCGGACTCGGCCGGCAGCCCGGGCTCGGCCGGCAGCCCGGGCTCGGCCGGCAGCCCGGGCTCGGCCGGCAGCCCGGGCTCGGCCGGCAGCCCGGGCTCGGCTTCCGCCGCGACGACGAGGTCGGCGCTCTTGTCGGGGATCTCCTCCCACAGCGGCGGCGCGGCGCGGGTGGAGTCGGCCAGGCGGCCGCGATCCAGCCAGGGCGCGAGCTCGGGCGGTGGCGGAGGCACCGGCCGCAGCCGGGGCTTGCGCACCTCCAGCCACACCTCGCCACCGTCCTTGACCGGTTCGGAGGCGGCGCTGAAACAGCCGGGCAGCCCGACCACGTCGGCCAGCCAGATGACCTCCTCGTAGCCGTCGGTGGTCAGCACGGTCCGCGCCCGGACCTGCGTGTACTCACGGAGGAAGGTGAACAGCCGGACCGCGCGGTCGCGCACATCGTCCGGCGTGCTGGTCAGCGGGATCACCGAGATGTCTGCCACGAGACCGACCTCCTGCGTCGTCCTGTCGTCAGCGCCGGGCGGGGAGCGCCCACCGGCACCCACACCGCCACAGCCGGCCGCTCGCCGCGACCCCTCGACCCTTCGCGCGAAGACGGACGACCTGCCGCCCGCCTCCCACCAGGACAAACGCCGGGTCGTCAGTTTACGCCGAGCCGGCGCGCGGCGCTGGCCCGCGACTACAGGAGGAAGCGTCCGCCCTCCATGATCTTGCGGCCGTCCACCCAGACGTCGGCGTGGCTGGCCAGGGCGTCGACGTGGCTCGGCGCCGTCCACTCCGCGCCCGTCTCGGGGCCGTAGGGGTCGCCGAAGGCGACATGGACGCCCGGGTACTTCTCGTCCTGCAGGAAGTTGCCGACGATGCGCGTCAGGCCCACGTTGGTGCCGATCGCGAACTCGCCGGCCCGGTTGGAGTCCGGGCTCTGGGCCAGGTAGGCCTCGATCTCGGCGCGGATCTCGGGGTGTCGCTCCATCTCCACCCTGGCGACGCGGCCGGCCCGCACGCGCAGCCGCACGGGCTCCTCGAACAGGCCGTAGCGCTGCGCGAAGTGGTCGCCGAGCTCCTCGCCGACCAGCAGGCCGTCCAGGTTCAGCGGCGCGGTGAAGACCTCGCCCTCGGGCAGGTTGCCCCAGCGACCCTGCTCCCAGTAGCGCGCGTCGCAGGAGACCCATCGATGGCGCCGGGTGAACGTGGCCGTCAGCTCGGTGCCCAGGCGGGTCGTCACCTCGATCTTCGAGGCCTCGCGGACGATGTCGTACACACGGCGCGTGACGCGGTAGACCTCGTCGTAGTCCACCGCCATGCCGTCGAGCATCAGCTCGCGATCGATGCCGATCATGTGGCCGTGCCGGCAGCGCAGCTGCCGGCACAGCAGGTCCAGCATCGGCCTCCGGAACGCCAGCTCGCCGGGCAGGCCCTCGCCGATGAAGAACGACACGGTGGGGCGGGACCCCCGGATCTCCTCGGCCAGCGCGCGCGGGAACTCGCGCGCGGGCCGTCCCACCCAGTCCTCCATCGTCCAGACGGTGACCTCGCCGCCGGCCTCGCGCGACTCTCCGGCGATCGCGGTGGCGATGTCGGCCCGACCCCGGTCCTGGACGATCGCGACGCGGTCACCCGAGTGGACGTTCAGGCACGTGCGCACGGCGTTGCGGGCGCCGGCGGCGTACTCCGACAGCATGACCGGCGAGTCTACGCCGGCACGCGCGCCGCACGCACGTGAAGCACTGGTGCCAAAACGCCCGAATGAGGGATAAGATGAGCGGCCATCGGTGCCTGACGCGTCCGGGGCTCCCCCTTCTGGGCCGATGGTCAGGCCCGGGACGGACGCTCGGTGGGGGTAGGACGGAGAGAGAGGCCCGAGGAGGGGGCAATGGTTGAGTTCGTCGACAAGCTGCTGAACTGCCGTGACTGCGGTAAGGAGTTCGTGTTCACCGTGGGGGAGCAGCAGTTCTACGCATCCAAGGGGCTGCAGCACGAGCCGCGTCGCTGTCCAGACTGTCGGAACACGCGCCGTCACTCGGACGGCGGTGGCGCGGGACGGCCGCAGCGGGCGATGCACGAGGTGATCTGCAACAGCTGCGGCCGGCTGACGCAGGTGCCGTTCGTGCCCACCGGGAGCCGGCCGGTCTACTGTCTCGACTGCTTCCAGGGGAGCCGCCGCTGAGATAGGCGCGGGGCGGCTGCCCGCCTGCCCTCACGACGGCGTGGTGGACGCCGCGGCGCTCCGCAGGGGTGGCCCCGAGACGGGGCAGTGAATCGGTGTCCTCGACACCGGCAGCGCCGGGTTGCGGACGCCGGCGCCCGCCAGCAGGCCGCCCACGACGCACAGGCCGGCGGTGACCAGCGCCGCCCGGTGGAAGCCGGCTGAGAAGGCGGCCGGGTGAGCGTAGTCCGACTGCGCGATCCCGACCGCCACCGGCAGCAGCGCCACCGCCATCAGGCCCGCGGTGCGGGCCACGTCGTTGTTGACCGCCGAGGCGAGCCCGGCGTTCTCCTCGCCGGCGGCGGCCAGCGCGGTCGCCGTCAGCGGGGCGACCGTCAGGGCGAAGCCGAGCGCCATGACCAGCACCGCCGGCAGCACGTCGGCGAGGTAGCTGCTGCCCGGCCCGACGCGCACCATGAGCGCGAAGCCGGCGCCGGCCAC
>WNGQ01006369.1_pt1 | contig 11425 bp, 9 predicted proteins | sample 5407661 | NCBI WGS metagenome assembly WNGQ01 (sample SAMN13153382, study PRJNA577476) | soil metagenome | isolation source: 60 cm soil or saprolite under Garry oak tree replicate 2 | place: USA:California | collected 2016-06-15
CGGTGATGGACACCGACAGGACCTGGGTGGTGGTCCCGGGGGGGAAGCTCAGGGTCCCCGAGGCCCCGGTGTAGTCCGAGCCGGCCACCGCGGTGCCGTCGGCGGTGGCCCAGGCCACGGTGACGGTCTGGGTGGAGGCGTTCGACAGAGAGACCGTGAAGCTGGCCGAGACGGCGCCCGAGTTGCCCTCCGCCTTGGACACGTCGTTCACCGAAAGGGTGGGTGCCCCGTCGTCGTCGGTGATCGTCCCCGCCGCCGTCCCGTCGGCGATGGTCCCTCCCACCGGGTTCGACAGCAGGACGGAGAAGGTCTCGTCGCCCTCCTGGATGGTGTCGCCCACGACCGAGACGGCGATGGTCCTGGAGAGCAGCCCCGGCGTGAAGGTGAGGGTCCCGGAGGTAGCGCCATAGTCCCCCGGCGCCACGGCCGTTCCGTCGGCGGTGGCGTAGTCGACGGCGACGATGGTGCTCGACGCGTTCGACATGGTCACCGTGAAGGCCATGGTGGTCAGGCCGGAATTGCCCTCGACCACCGACGCGTCCCCGATGGCCATCGAGGGTTGCGGGTCGTCGTTCGTGATGGTGCCCACGCCCTGGCCGTCGTCGATCCCGGCGCCGGAGGACGACAGCAGGTTCACGTAGAAGGTCTCGTCGGGCTCGAACGTCGTGTCGCCCAGGACCGCCACGACCACGGTCTTCATCGTCTCGCCCGCGATGAACACGAATGCTCCGCTTCCGGAGGTGTAGTCGCTGGCGGCCAGGGCCGTTCCGTCGGCGGTTCCCCAGTTCACCGTGACCGGCAGGGTGGACGGCACCGACAGCGTCACGGTGAAGGTGGCGTTCGTGGTGCCGGCGTTGCCCTCGACCACGGTGGCGTCGCCCACGGAGAGCGCCGGCACCGGCAGGTTCCAATCGAGGACGAAGCTCCCCTGGGCCCGGGCGTGGCCGTCCACGGAGACCTCGTAGAGCTGGCCGCCGGTCACGGCGAAGCTCATGGAGCTTCGCGTGCCGCACGAATCGTCGTTCGTCGCCACCTGGGTCAGCGCGTTCACGGCGGCTCCCTGATACGCGCCGACCGTGGTGTCGAACGCTCCGCTCGAGGGGAGCGTGCAGGTGTCGAAGGTGACGGTCCCGTCCGCCGGGGCCGTCCACTCGTACCACACGGAGGCCAGCGGGCTGGTGGAGCCGGAGTTGGCCGGCTCGCCCGCGTCCTCGGTGGCCGCCACGTTCTCTCCGCTGATCGAGCCCGTGTAGCCGGTCAGCGGGGTGGCGTTGACGAACTGGTCGTTCGGCGGCGCCAGGGCCCACGTGAGGACGAAGTTCCCGGTGGCCCCGCCGTAGCCGTCGACGGAGATCTTGTACGGGACGGCGATGCCGGCGGTGAAGCTGACGCGGCTCTGCGGCTGGCAGCCGTCGTCGTCGGTGGCGACCGGGGTCAGGCTCACCAGGCTCTGGCCCGTGTACACCCCGATGGTGGTGTCGAACGACTTGGTCGCCGGAAGGGTGCACGTGTCGATGGTGACCGTGCCGTTGTTCGGCGCCGTCCACGTGTACCAGACAGAGTGGATCGGCCCGGGGCCGGCGTTGATCGGCTCGTTCGTCTCCCCGGTGGCACCGAGGTTGTCCCCGGCGATCGAGCCGTCCTCCCCGGTGATCGCGGTGGCGTTGACGAAGTTGTCGTTGCTGTCGGGCGGCGCCGGGAGGCTCCAGCTCAGGGTGAAGCTCCCCGTGGCCCCGTCGTAGCCGTCCACGGAGATCTTGTAGGTCGTGCCCGAGACCGCGGAGAGAAGGGCCTTGCTCTGGACCCCGCACGAGTCGTCGTTGCCGGCCACCCTGGTCAGGTGGTTCACCGTGGTTCCGGTGTAGATCCCCAGGGTCGTGTCGAAGGTCGAGCCCGAGCACAGGTCGACGGTGGCCGTGCCGGCGTTCGGCGCCGTCCACGAGTACCACACCGATCGGATCGGACCGAACCCGAAGTTGACGGGCTCGCCCGACTCCCCCGTGGCGGAGACGTTGGTCCCGGAGATGGCTCCGCTGTTGCCGGTGATGACCGCGGCGTTGGCGAAGTTGTCGTTGTTCGGCGGGACGGCGGGCCCGTCGATCACGGTGGCCGACGCGGCGGCGGCCCATGCGCCGACGACGAACGCCGCCCCGGCCGCGCTCAGCGCGGCCAGGCGGACCAGCTTCCTGCGGTTCGTTCGGTCCGGCATTCCGGTCCTTTTCGCCTGATCACGGGACGGGCCTGAACCGTCGGGTCCCCCAAACGGCCCTAACCCGCTCTCTAGCGGGATCGGAAATTGGGTTCGAAGCCTTGAGAACAGGTGACCGGCTGGGGACGAAAAGGAGCCTTTCGGCCTCCCCCGCCGTGCCGCTCAGACGAACTCGACCGGTTCGGTCACAGCCTCTCAGCAGTAGGACTCGATCAGGGTCTTGGCGCCGCCGAGTCCGGTGGCGCCGCCCACGCCCCAGGCATCCGTTCCGGCCACAGCCACGTCATCGAGCTGGGCGCTCGCAGCCGGAGAGGGAGCCTGGAAGACGGCCCACCTGGAGCCGTCACACATCGCAGGAGGCCATAGACGACCCGGATTCTCACACAGGTCCGCCTCGACCGGTCATCCGTCGCGTGCGGACGCCACCCGGCGGTCCTGGGCACATTCAAGCCGGACCCCCTGGCCTCCGATCAGCTGACTCGAGTGGCATCCCGGATGGAGGTGGACTTCATGAGCCGAACGCGAACCACGCGAATCATCGGCGCGTCCCTGGCTGCCGGCGTGCTGGGCTGTGCTCCGCTCGGGGCGACCCGGGCCGCATCCGCATCCTCCGGGACATCCGGAGGCACCCTGCTCGGCATCCCGGGGAAGATCGCCTTCGTCGGCTACTACACGGGACCGAGCGAGCAGGCCGACATCTTCTCGTTCACCTCCCGGGGAGCGGAGGGGACGAACCTGACGTCCGACCCGAACGCCTGGCAGAGCGACCCGGACTGGTCACCCGACGGCCGCCGGATCGCCTTCGTCAACGGAGCGCCCGGCCCCCACACCGCGATCGACGTGATGAACCCCGACGGGACCGGGGTGGAGCAGTTGTTCACCGGCACCGGCAATCCCACCGAGCCGCGCTGGTCGCCCGACGGATCGAGGATCGCCTTCGTCCAGCAGTTCTCCGGGATCGACCCGGACGTCTACGTCATGGACGCCGACGGCTCGAACGTCGTCCAGCTCACCACGAACACGCAGGTCGACGTGGGACCATCGTGGTCGCCGGACGGATCGAAGATCGCCTTCTCCAGCGGACGGACCGGCGGCAACGACATCTTCGTCATGAACGCCGACGGGACGGATCAGGTCCAGCTCACGTCGAACAAGACGTCGCTGGATCCGGCGTGGTCCCCGGACGGCACCAGGATCGCCTACATCGGCTACGATAACAGCGTCCCCAGCTCCCAGGTCTATCTGATGAACCCGGACGGGACCGGCCAGACGCCGCTCACGCCTGTGGGCGAGGCGAGCACACCGGCGTGGTCCCCCGACGGACGGGCCATCGCGTTCATGGAACTTCGAACCACCAACTGGGCGATCTCGATCGTCACCGCCGACGGCAGGCATCTGTTCCGGCTGCCCCGCCACACGGATCAGGACAGCACGCCCGCATGGCAACGGATCACCCCGGCGACGTGCACGGTGGTTGGTACGACGGGAGACGACGTCCTGGTGGGCACGGCCGGGGACGACGTCATGTGCGGCCTGGGCGGGAACGATCGGATCTCGGGCGGTGGCGGCAACGACGTGATCTTCGCGGGACCGGGCGACGACGTGGTCGACGGCGGAGCCGGAAACGACATCCTGATCGGCGCCGCCGGGACAGACACGCTCGACGGTGGAGTGGGTGCCGACACCATCCTGGCCAGGGATGGGGTGCCGGAGACGATCGACGGCGGCCTCGGCCCCGATTCGTGTCGAACGGACCCCACCGACGCCATCTCCAACTGCCCCTGAAGGGTCCCGTTTCCCCGGCCGCCCACCGTCGGACCTTGACATCCAGGCCGGGTGCTGGCACTCGCGTCCCGACGGGCGTCCACCCCCCATCTGGATCGCGGCTCCACACTTCCCTTCCCCCCGAACACCGGACAGAATCAGCGAGGCACATGAAGCCGAAGACGACCTCCAGGCTCGCTTGGTCCACCGGCCTCGCCACGATCGCGCTGATGGTCGGCGCGCTCGTGTTGATGTTCGTGGACCGCCACGCCGCGCTGCCACCAGGGGCGACGCGATGGAGGTTCTCGGACGTCCTGTTCGAGGTGGGGGTGGTCGGCGTGCCCGCCGTCGTCGGGATCGTCCTCGCGTCCCGGCGACCGGAGAACGCGATCGGCTGGCTGCTCCTGGTCCAGGCCTTCGCGCTGGGCCTCGGCCTCTTCGGCGAGGTCTACGGCCTCCGCGCGCTGGTCGCCGACCGCGGAGCCCTGCCGGCCGGCCGGGCCATCGCCTGGTTCTCCAACTGGGTCTTTTCGATCGACTTCGGCGTCCTGGCCTTCCTCCTCCTGCTCTTCCCGACGGGGCACGTGCCGTCGCGGCGATGGCGCCCGGTGGCGTGGTTCACGGGCGGCGCTTCCGCGCTGATCACGGGCGCGTTCCTGGTCAATGCGACCCGGGCATGGTCGGATCCCTTCGGCCAGAGCACGAACTCCCAACCGGTTCTGGTGTCCGTGACCATCGTCGCCGCCATCGGCGCGTGCGTCGCGGCGGCCGTGGTCCGGTTCAGGGGATCGGTCGGGGAGGAACGCCTGCAGTTGAAGTGGTTCGCGACGGCCGCCGTGGTCGTCCTGGTCGCTCTGGCCGTCCCGACCTCCTCGGAGTCGGTGGTCGGGACCATCGCCCTCAGCCTCGCCTTCCTGTTCCTCATCGTCTCGATCGGCATCGCCATCCTGAAATACCGGCTCTACGAGATCGACGTGGTGATCAGCAAGGCCCTCGTGTACGGAGCGCTGGCGGTCTTCATCACGTTCGTCTACGCCGGCCTGGTCGTCGGCGTGGGGTCCCTGGTGGGCAACCGGCGGAGTCCGTTGCTTTCCGCCCTGGCCGCCGCGCTGGTCGCCGTGGCGTTCCAGCCGGTCCGGCAGCGCGCCGGGAGGCTGGCCAACCGCGTGGTGTACGGCAAGCGGGCCACCCCCTATGAGGTGCTGTCGGACTTCGCGGGACGCATCGCGGGCACCTACTCCTCCGAGGACGTCCTGCCCCGGATGGCCCAGATCGTGGCGGCCGGGACCGGGGCCGAGCGGGCGGTGGTGTGGCTCCGGGTGGGGGACGAGCTCCGCGCCGAAGCCTCGTCGAACGGTATCCCGGAGATGGCCGTCCTGCGGATCGAGGGCGACACCTCGCCAGGCCTGCCGCAGGGCGAGACGGGCGTGCCCGTCACGCATGATGGGGAGCTCCTGGGAACCATCTCGATCCGGATGCCGCGGGGCGAGACGCTGACGCCGGCCGGCGAACGCCTGGTCTCCGACGTGGCCTCCCAGGCCGGTCTGGTCCTGCGCAACGTCCGGCTGATCGAGGAGCTTCGCGCTTCCCGCCAGCGCATCGTGGCCGCGCAGGACGCCGCGGCCCGCCGGCTGGAGCGCAACATCCACGATGGCGCCCAGCAACAACTGGTGGCCCTGGCGGTGAAGGCGAACCTGGCTCAGTCGCTGGCACGCAAGGACCCCGAGAGGGCGGAGGAGATGCTTTCCCAGCTCAAGGCGGAAGCGCAGGACGCCCTGGAGAACCTCCGGGACCTGGCCCGCGGGATCTACCCGCCGCTCCTGGCCGACCAGGGGCTGGTGGCCGCCCTCACCGCGCAGGCCCGCAAGAGCGCGGTCCCGGTGAGCGTGGAGGCGGACGGGATCGGCCGATTCTCGCAGGACGCGGAGGCCGCGGTCTACTTCTGCACGCTGGAAGCCCTTCAGAACGTGGCCAAGTACGCCGGGGCGAGCAGGGTCACGGTCCACCTCTCCCGGACAGCCGGCCACCTCGACTTCGAGGTCACCGACGATGGCATCGGCTTCGACCCGCAGGCCAAGGGCTACGGCACCGGGACGCGGGGGATGGCCGACCGCCTCGCCGCCCTGGGCGGCGACCTCGTCGTCACCTCATCCCCCGGCGCCGGAACGAAAATCACGGGCCGGATCCCCGTTGCCGCCCCCGAACCGAAGTCGACCGGCCCCGGCGATTGAGCCCCGCGCTCACGGCGGCGGATCTGCGATCTTCGCAGCGCACGATTGTGCGGGATCCGGATTCGAAGGGAACGAGGTGGCCGATCTCTGCTTCAACTCGCGAGCCTTCGGCAAAGCGCTCGCCGATGCTTCTTGAGCCTGTAACGCAGACCGATCTGCGCGGTCCGGTTTCCTGAACACCAGCACTCGAGCATCCCGCAGCCAGCCAGCAGCGGTGGGGGTGGGATTTGAACCCACGAGGGTGTTGCCACCCTAGCGGTTTTCGAGACCGCCGCCCTCGGCCGGACTAGGCGACCCCACCGGAACGGACACCAGTCTACCGAACCGGCTTTGGGCGCCTGCCGGCGAAGAACTCCTTCAGCAGGGCGCTCGATTCATCTGCCCGGAGACCGGCGGCGACGTCGAGCCGGTGGTTCAGCCTCGGGTCTCTCACCAGGTCTCCCAGCGAGCCGGCGAAGCCGGCTTTCGGGTCGGGGGCGCCGTAGACCAGGCGATCGATCCTCGCCAGAACCAGCGCGCCGGCGCACATGGCACATGGCTCCAGAGTCACGTAGATCGAACACTCCTCCAGGCGCCACGACCCCGCGACCTCCGAGGCCGCCCGCAGGGCGAGTACCTCGGCGTGTGCCGTGGGGTCGCCCCGGCGTTCGCGTTCGTTCCCCGCCGCGGCCAGGACCTCGTCCCCCCGGGCCACAACCGCCCCGATGGGGACGTCGCCCCACGATAGGCACCGCCTGGCCTCGTCCAGGGCCAGCCCCATCAGGCGTTCGTCTGCTTCGGTCCACGACACGGCCGTGTCATTCTGACTCGCGCGGGATGTCACCAACGCTCCAGGTGCGAGCCCGCCCCGGGAGGGGAACAAGCGAGGCACGATGGCGGCTCAAGCGCAGGCGGCGGTGCTCGAAGAGGTCCCGGTATCCCCTCCCGAGGATCCGGAGGACTCGGCCCGGGCTGCGGGCCTCCGCTACGTCTCCGACGACCGGCCCGGAATCCTCAGGCGCCGCCGCGGCAAGGGGTTCGGATACACGGGCCCCGACGGCATGCCCCTGCGCGACCCCGAGACCCTCCTCCGGATCCGCTTGCTGGCCGTCCCTCCGGCCTGGACCCAGGTGTGGATCTGCCCCAGTCCCAAGGGCCACATCCAGGCCACCGGGCGCGACTCGCGGGGCCGCAAGCAGTACCGCTACCACCCCAGGTGGCGGGAGGTCCGCGACGCCACCAAGTACGACCGCACGGTGGCGTTCGGCCTGGCCCTGCCCCTGATCCGGGATCGAACCGAACAGCACCTGGCCATGCCGGGCCTTCCGAGGGAGAAGGTCCTGGCCACCGTGGTGAGGCTCCTCGAGGCCACGCTGATCCGGGTGGGCAACGACGAGTACGCGCGCGACAACAACTCGTTCGGCCTGACCACCCTGCGAGACCGCCACGCCGATGTGACCGGCTCGACCATCGAGTTCCGGTTCCGGGGCAAGGGCGGCAAGCTCACCACCTCGAAGGTCACGGACGCCCGGGTGGCCCGGATCGTGAAGCGGTGCCAGGACCTCCCCGGCCAGGAGCTGTTCCAGTACGTCGACGACGACGGGACCGTCCAGGACGTCGACTCGGCCGACGTGAACCACTACCTCCGAGAGATCACCGGGCAGGACTTCACGGCCAAGGACTTCCGAACCTGGGCCGGGACCGTGGCCGCGGCGTGGGCCCTGGAGGAGTTCGAGGGGTTCGACTCGGAGGCCCAGGCCAAGCGGAACGTGGTGCAGGCGATCGAGAGGGTGGCGGCCCGCCTGGGCAACACCCCGGCGGTGTGCCGCAAGTGCTACGTCCACCCGGCCGTGCTGGACGCCTACCTGGAGGGTTCGATGCTGGGCGCGCTCCGGACCCGGGCCCAGGACATGGCCCACGAGCTGCACGGCCTGGAGCCGGAGGAGGCGGCCGTGCTCGCCCTGCTCCAGCATCGGCTGTCGGAGGAGGCCGCCGCCCGCACCGCTCGGGGTTAGCGAGGGTTTCCGCCCGGCCTCCTCGGGATAAAGGCTGTTCGGCATGTCCGACCACGTGACCACCCAGGACCTCGACGAGATCAAGGACGCGACGGACTCGGACGACCGGTTCGAGAAGCGCGACGATGTCGACGAGGACGACCTCCTGAAGGTCCTCGGCGAGGCCGTCGACGCCATCGAGAGCCTCGACATCCCCTACGCCTTCGTGGGAGGCCTGGCGGCGATCCTGCTCGGCCCACCCAGCCGAACCAACGACATCGACTTCTTCGTTCGGCCCCAGGACGCCCCCAAGCTGCTGAAGGAGCTGGCCGGGCGGGGGTTCGACACGAAGGTCCACGACCCCTCGTGGCTGCTGAAGGCGACGAAGAACGGCGTGCTGGTGGACATCCTGTTCCGGTCGACCGGTGAGATCTACCTGGACGACGAGATGATCGGCCGGACGACCGTCGGGGAGTACCGGCGGCAGCGCCTGCGGATCGTCTCGGCCGAGGACCTGTTCGTGATGAAGGCCCTGGCGCACGGGCGCGACACGGGGTACTGGTACGAGGCGCTCGACCTGCTCGCGTACACGGAGATGGACTGGGAGTACCTGCTCCGGCGGGCCCGGCACGGCCCCCGGCGCATCCTCTCGCTGCTGGTCTACGCGCAGGGCGAGGACCTTCCCGTCCCGGACGCGCCGATCCGAAAGCTGTGGGAGTCGATCTATGGGTGAGGAGGGCGGCCCGCAGGAGGTCGAACGCGCCGCGCGCCGCGAGGACCCCGAACCAGAGCCGCCCCACTACCAGGTGCAGCGGGTCCGGGAGGCCCTGGCGCACGACCACCGGGTGGGCGAGCTCGAGCTCCAGGTGACCATCCGTTCGGGCAAGGCCATGGTCTCGGGAACGGTGCCCACGGAGGAGGTTCGAACCGCCGTCACCGACGTCGTGGGGGAGGTGCTGCCCGGGGTCGAGGTGCACAACCACACCACGGTGGCCTCGTTCCCCGAGCCCGTGGAGGTGGAGAAGCTGTGATCCGGATCGCCGCGGCCGGGGACGTGCACTTCGGCCTGGACTCGGCGGGCTCGCTGAGGCCGCAGCTCGAACACCTCCCGGAGCGGGCCGACGTCCTGCTGCTCACCGGCGACCTCACGCGCCACGGCGAGGTGGAGGAGGCCAAGGTCCTGGCGGAGGAGCTGCGAGGGCTCCCGGTGCCGGTGGTGACCGTGCTCGGCAACCACGACTACCACGGCGACCAGGAGGCGGCGATCCGGGAGACGCTGGAGGACGCGGCGCTGACGGTGCTGGAGGGCGAGGGCACGGTGCTGGAGATCGACGGGAGCCGCTTGGGCGTGGCCGGGACGAAGGGGTTCGGCGGAGGGTTCGCCGGGGCGAACGTGACGGACTTCGGCGAACCCGAGATGAAGGCGTTCGTGCGCAAGACGAAGGAGCTCGCCGGGCAACTGGAGGAGGCCCTGGAGGACCTGGGCGAGAGCGGCGCGGACTACCGGGTGGCGCTCATGCACTACTCGCCGATCAAGGAGACCCTGGAGGGCGAGCCCCCCGAGATATGGGCGTTCCTGGGGAGCTACCTCCTGGGCGAGGCCGCCGACCGGGCCGGCTGCGACCTCATCCTGCACGGCCACGCCCACCGGGGCTCGGAGCGCGGCATCACGCCCGGAGGGATCCAGGTCCGAAACGTGGCCCAGCCGGTGATCCAGCGCGCCTACCGGCTCTACTGCTTCGAGGACGGAGCTGGGGAGGTCGCCTGCGTCACGACGGACGAGGAGGCGTCGTAGGCCAGGGTCATGATGTCGTCCTCGCCGGTTTCGTCCTGGCTCTCGCCCGTGACGAAGACGGCGGATCCGTCCGGGCTGACCGCCACGGCCACGGGGATGTCGTTCCCCTCGAGCGGTCCTCGCACGCGCCGCCCACAGCACCATGCCATTGGTCGCCTCGTAGGCGACCGTTGAGTAGTCCCTCCCCCGCCCGATGCCCCTGGTCTGCCCGGTGACGTAGACGCGCGTTCCGTCCGGGCTCGCCGCCACCGACACCGCGTCGTCGAGACCGTGCTGCGGATTCCCATCAGCGATCGGCAGGCCCTCACGAGCGAACCCTTGCAGAAGCCGGCTCGACCACGTCCAGAACCCGGTCCACGGCGACCCCGGTGAACACCTGGCGCTGCCCCGACGGCCAGTCGATGGTCAGCTGGTCGACCTGCGACGCTGCGTCCAGTCCGAAGTGCAGCGTCGGGTCGGAACCTCCCGACAATCCCACGGAGCCGCAGAAGACTTCGCGGAGCATCGAACCTTCTGTCGTGGTCGCCATCACCCGGGCGCCGCAGGCGTCGGGGTTCGATGCGGTGCCCAAGAGCTTCAGCTCCAGCCAATGCCTCCCGAGCCGAGGGGTGACGTTTCGGAACAGACGGACCCTTCCGGCCTGATCGACCACCACCAGGTCCATGCGGCCGTCGCGGTCGAAGTCGGCCAGCGACAGGCCCTTGCTGGCGCCGGAGTCGTTGGCGCCGCTCAGCGCGGAGAGATCGAGGAAGGTCCCCGTTCCGTCTCCCGCGTTGACGAACACCTCGTTCGGCTGTGGTTGGTTCACCGTCAACGCGCCGGCGTTCACGTAGAGGTCCTCCCACCCATCGAGGTTCAGGTCGGCGAAGGCGAGACCCCACGTGATGGAGTTGTGCTCCGCGTCCTGGAAGGGCCGGGCCACCTGGGCGGGCCGCCCCATGTCGGTGAAGGTCCCGTCGCCGTTGTTTCGGGCCAGCACGTTTCCGGCGATGTTCGACACGGCGAAGTCCAGTCGAAGGTCGCGGTCGTAGTCGCCGACGGCGATGCCCATCGAGTGCATGTCGAAGTTCGTGCCCGAGGACATCGAGACGTCGGTGAACCGCCATGCGCCGCCCACGCCCGGTCCGTCGTTGCGCCACAGGTGGTTGCGGCTGGGGAGGATCTCGGTGAGCGAATCGTTGGCCAGGTACAGGTCCGGCCGGCCGTCCCCGTTGTAGTCGAACCACGACGCCTCGAACCCCGCTCCCTCGGTGGAGGCCGCTGGAGGGAGCTGGTCGGTGACGTCGGTGAACGTGCCGTCGCCGTCGTTGTGGTAGAGGTGGTCGGCGGTGTTCGGCAGGCGGCCGCCGCCACGGCCAGGCCGCCGTGGGCCGCCCCGGCCGAAGCACTGCTGGTAGTCCGTCACGTACAGGTCCGGGTAGCCGTCGCCGTCGTAGTCGCCCCACGAGGCGCT
>WNGQ01006370.1_pt1 | contig 11424 bp, 7 predicted proteins | sample 5407661 | NCBI WGS metagenome assembly WNGQ01 (sample SAMN13153382, study PRJNA577476) | soil metagenome | isolation source: 60 cm soil or saprolite under Garry oak tree replicate 2 | place: USA:California | collected 2016-06-15
AACCACATAGTTTCCAAACGCCAGGGCCAATGTCCGGTAAGCCGGTTACGCGGCCAAGTGACACTGAATTGATGGATTACCTCGGCTCGAACCACGTTTGACTTCGGATTCTGAACGCCCATAACATGTGAGCCAAATGGCGGAGTCCGATTCACTCATCGGAAAGACGCTCTCACACTACAGGATCCTTGAAAAGCTGGGTGGCGGGGGCATGGGTGTTGTTTATAAGGCCGAGGACACACGGCTTCACCGTTTTGTTGCTCTGAAGTTCCTGCCGGACGAAGTTGCCAGAGATAGGCAAGCATTGGTCCGCTTCCAGCGCGAAGCACAATCGGCTTCGGCTCTCAACCATCCCAACATCTGTGCCATCTACGACATCGGGGAACAAGACGGCAAGGCATTCATTGCCATGGAGTTTCTCGATGGACAGACCCTGAAGCATGTGATCGGCCGACCGCTGGGGGTGGAGCGCTTGCTGTCGCTGGCCATGGAAATTGCCGATGCTCTGGACGCCGCCCACGCCAAAGGGATCGTCCACCGCGACATCAAGCCGGCGAACATTTTTGTGACGGAGCGGGGACAATCCAAGATCCTTGATTTCGGCTTGGCTAAAGTAACGGCCGAAGAGGTTGTTGAACCCGCCGACGTGGGCGACGCGGCTACGGTCACTTTGGAAAAATTCCTGACCAGCCCCGGCTCCGCGGTAGGCACCGTGGCGTACATGTCGCCGGAACAGGTGCGAGGCGAGAAACTGGATAGGCGCAGCGATCTGTTCTCCTTCGGAGTGGTGCTCTACGAGATGGCCACCGGGCACATGGCGTTTCCGGGAAACACTTCGGGAGTGATCTTCGACAGCATCTTGAATCGGGCACCACTCCCACCAGCGCGCTTGCGGCCAGAAACCCCTCCCAAGCTGGAAGAGATCATCAACAAGGCTCTTGAAAAGGACCGTGGGTTGCGTTACCAAAGCGCCTCAGAGATGGGCGTAGATCTGAAGCGCCTGCGGCGCGAAATTGACTCGGGCCGCACGGGTGCGGTATGTCCGCGCACGCACACCGCCGCCGCGACTGCGCCACCTCAGCCTCGCTCCCGCAGTAGACTCTTGGCGCTCGCGGCTACGGCCATCGTCGCAGTCCTTGCATTCGCCTACCTGTTTCGCCCCGCGCTGCCACCACCGAAAATTACGGGCTACATGCAAATCACCCACGATGGCCAGCAGAAGAATTTCTTTGGCCAGGTTGTACCCATTGTTCTTACCGACGGGCCGCGACTCTATGTCCAGGAGAACATCGATGCCCGTTTTGCCATCGCTCAGGTCTCCGCCGGTGGTGGCGAATCCGTGCCTATGGTCACCGCCTTTCCAAACGTTGCTTTAGACAACATTTCTCCCGACAAATCCGAGCTGATCGTCGGTAGCTTCACCGGGTACGAGATCGACCAACCGCTTTGGGCCCTGCCGATTCTCGGCGGTTCGCCCCGCCGCCTTACTGATGTGACCGGCGAAGATGCTCTACAAGTGCCTGATGGCGACCTGCTCATTCCGCGAACCACCGAGCTCATCCGCGTCACCGCTGATGGTAGCTCCCGAAAATTCGCCGCCGTCGGCGGTCCTCCATACTGGCTGCGCCTCTCTCCGGATGGGCGCGTCGTCCGCTTTACCGTGAGCTCTGCGGCCGAGAACTCGCTATGGCAAGTCTCGGTGGACGGAAGCAACCTCCATCGGATGCTTGAGCGATGGCACGGGGCTACGAACCTGTCCAACGGGAACTGGACCCCCGACGGAAAGTATTTTCTCTTCCAGGCGATTCGCAACGGCCGAACTGATATCTGGGGCATCCGGGAAAAGGGGGATCCGTTCCACAAGGTGAGTCGGGAGCCCTTTCAGTTGACCGCGGGTCCGATGTCCTTCTACTCTCCCCAGCCCAGCACTGACGGCAAGAGGATCTTTGTCGTCGGCGAGCAGCCGCGCGCCGAACTGGTTCGCTACGACGCCAAATCAGGGCAGTTTGTGCCTTACCTGGGAGGAATCTCGGCAGGCATGGTCACCTTCTCCTACGATGGACGATGGGTCGCCTACACCACGTTTCCCGATGGCAACCTCTGGCGCAGCCGTGTGGATGGTAGCCAAAAACTGCAGCTCACTACTGCACCGATGTTAGCCCTCTTCCCCAAGTGGTCTCCCGATGGGCGGCAGATTGCGTTCATTGACTTCGAAGCCGGTAAAGGGCAAAGGATCTATCTTGTTCCAGCGGACGGCGGATCTCCTCGCGAACTGCACGCTGCCTCGTTCAATGTCTGGCGCGTGAATTGGATGCCGGACAGTGGTTCCCTTGTGTATGCGGAGTCCGGTGCCTCAGGGACGCCGGATACGTTAATCCGCTCTTTCGACCTAAAGACCCTCAAGGTCTCCACCGTCCCAGATTCCCACGGGTTGTATTGGCCTGCTCTCTCTCCTGACGGTCGTTACGTCGTGGCCACCACCATGGACGGCCAGAGACTGATGCTGTTCGACTCCGCTTCTCAGAAATGGTCGGAGTTGGCCAGCGCCAGTATAGGCTTCACACAGTGGTCGGCCGACAACAAGTATGTTTACTTCGACACGGGTTTCAGTGCGGATCTTGCGGTGTATCGTGTCCGCATCGCAGACCGTAAAACAGAACGTGTCGCTGACTTGAAGAACCTCCGGCGCGTAGTGGAGCCGTTCATTTCGTGGAGCGGCCTCTCTCCGGATGGCTCCCCCCTCCTGATGCGCGATGTCGGCACCCAGGAAGTCTACGCTCTCGACTTCGAAGCTCCATAGCCCCCGGGCCTTGAGGCTGCGTAGACGCTTGGGCGTAAAAGCGGCTTTTCGGAGAAGTGAGCCGAAAAGATTCCGTTTCGACGCAGAGCGTGTGCCACTACCCCATAGTTTTCCACACGAGTCCTGCTGTGAAAGTCAGGCCAAAAGTGAAAATCCGTTATGAACTCATCAGACGTTTGGGGCCTGGGACCTTTGCAAGCACAACTTTGCTTGGGCGTGCGGCTTCCTGGGGCAGTGGATCGGGATGATCCAGTCAGCGATTGAGCTCACGCTCCAGCGATTTCAACCCAAACATGCCCACGGCAGAGGCACCCCAGGAGCGTAAACATGGATCATTGCTGCGCACCAAGACAGATATCGCCTCTTCTGATGTCTCAATCCTCGCAGGTATCAGTCGATTGGCTATGCTGGCGCGCTCGGCCAAGGTGACTTTGCAATCCAACAGTGGAACCATCATCCGGCGAAATTCGGTCTTAAGCACGTTGTCGAGGAACTCTAGGGCATTGTCGCGCACGATCAAGTTTCTTGATTGAAGTCCAACATAAGCGCTGGAAAGGTCATCGTGTGGGTAGAGCAAATCGAGGATGCGGAAGATGCGTTCCACTTCATGCTTCATCGAGTCGGACAGCGCCCCCGCCAGTGACTCATAGCTCGGAAGCATGGTCTTCAAACTCTCCAGAATCTGATACGAGCGACAATGACCCAGGATCTCAGCGGCCAGCAGCATTTCCAGATTTTCGGTGTCGCAGTCCAGTTGAGGGCAGAGATGTTGGAGGGTGCTCAAATCCGATAGGATGCGAAGGCGAAGCCTGCTGTCAGCGTCCAGCAAATGCTCTACGAGGGCATCCAAAGCAGATTGTGTGCCTATTCTTGCGAGGATGACAGAAACTTGCTGGCGTACCTCGATGGGCACAGTCTGGTCGCCCAAATGGTCGCGCAGTCTGCCGACTATCGAATCACCGAATCGGATCAGCAGTTCTGTTACATCGGTCGCGAGGCGAGGGTCAGCAAGCCGATCCAGAAGCTCGGGCACCAGGCGGCGTTTCTGCAACTTCCCAACTGAAAAAATGGCCTCTCGTGCGACTTCCACGTCCGCATCCGCAAGTAGCTGCGCGAGCAACGGATCGAACTTATCCGGCAACATTCCTAATAGACGAGCTGTCTCGATGCGTGTACGTTTGCCCTCCGGCCCGCTTTCTTCAACCATGCCAGCCAGCAATTGACGGGCGAAGTACAGGTTTTGCACTTCCCCGGGGCGCGCCAGAAGTGCCACCATTGCCGAACTGATTGAGAAATCGGCGAAATCTCCGAGTTGTTGAATTCTCTCCAGAGGGTCAACGTGCCCGTAGTGAGCCAGATACAAGAGCGCCTCGGTACGCACCTCGAGGCTTGGATCTTGGAGCAAACCCTCAACTTGCGGGACTACGGTCGCATCACCGCCCGTATCCAGAACCCTGATTGCTTGCTTGCGCACCTCATCGGCGGGGTGACTCAGAAGAAGTCGAATCCGGGGGCGCGTCGCTGGCTGGTCTGACTCAAGTATACTCAGCGCGTAAAGAACTTCATTCGGATCGGATGCTGAAAGGTTTGAGGCCAGCACTTCAGCGGTGGAACGGTCGACGACTGGTGCAATGACACGATCCGCCTCAAGCCGGTGCTCGCGCACAATCTCCGTCAGCGTAGCCACATATTGTTGCCGTGCCACCCAGGCAGCAGCCAGCCAACTTCCTACCAGCACGAGCCCGACCCAGCTCATTTGACGCGCTGACAGCCGCAAGTAAGTGACAAAAAACAACAGTGTCACTCCGGCCAGAGCGGTGCCCATCCGCCAGACTACCGTGTCAATGAACCATTTCACCTGGAACTTGACTCGGCTCGGAAGCGGCAAATAAAGAAGTTCCACGCTCGACTTGTCAATCGAGTGGCGCCATACCCATTCGGTTCCCCGCAACAGGATGGCGGAAAACAGGGTTCCCGTAAGAAGCATGTATCCCGAAGTCGCAACCAGCCCGACAGGCAATGTGAGCAGCGCCACGCCGATGCCGAAACGGCGCAGGACTCGCGAAGTCACCAGCAGCTGTGCAACAAGCGTAAGGATTCCTGCGTAAAAGGTGAAGTCCCCGAAAAAGGCTGCCAGGTGATCTTTTGCGGGAATGAACTCCTTTGCTACAGACTTAAACTGCCAATCGATGACCTCTGTCACGAACGCCGAGACCCAGATAAGGGCAGCGATCGCTCGCAGATAAGTCGAGGAAAAGACCAGCCCCATGCTTTCTCGTAGATTCCGCGGCCCCTGCTCGGCGGATGCCTCAATCGAAGCACCTGGGACGGCTTCCTGATGTTGTCTCCAGATCTGGACTACCAACGGCAGGCAAAGAAGAAGGAAGAGCGCCATTCCAAGCAAGAGGCTCTCAGTACCGAATGCCTTTGCCACAACCTTTGAAAACAACCCTGCGAAGATGCCGCCGCTAATGCCACCCCCCGCCAGAAACCCGAAAACGCGCCGCGCCTCGCGTGTAGTCAGAACGTGATTAGCCAATGCCCAGACCTGAGCGGGGGCGAGCACGCCAAAGATCCCATCCCATGCATAGATCACGGGATAAAGCCAGCTGATCGGGAAGAAACGAGTTAGTATCCAGAAGAGGACACAGTTGGACGCAAACAACAGCAAACTACCCAAAAGCAAGCTGCGCAAGTTGGAATGGCGTCCAACGCGTATATAAACGGCGATTACAATACCTGCTGTGAGCGCCGTTGCGATGTCAGCGTAGGGCAGTTGCGCCGCCTGAAACCGGGAAAGGAAAAGGCTGTCGCGCACCACCCTGCCAACCAAATAGGTGGCTATCACCAGAAAGAGATAGGCAAACAAGGGGACACCACGGCGCAACTCACCGGGTCGGAGGTTGAGCGCTTGTTCGATCAAGCGAATCAAGGAGAGCCCTCCCAAACGACAACCGCCTATCAGACAGACTGCTTCGCCCACCTTGTCTTTGGGACGCCATCCGAGCTTCGAGCTTTAGCTCGTTTCCGATTGGGATCGTTACCAGGACCAGGGTGAGCAGCCATGCGCCTCAGGGGGTGCTGCATTTCCGAACGATTGGAAACCGCTCTTCGGAGAGGCGAATGCACGGATTGTCTCGCTGCATACTGTTGGAGTCAAGGAACAAAGACTATGGTTGCCGGGCAGTGGAAGATTGCATCGCCACCATGCTTTGCGCGGAAACTGTTGCTTTCCAGCACAGCAAACAAAAGAACATGGTTAAGGTTCTTGCATTTCTTTCGAGGTCGAAATTGTTTAATAAACGAAGTCAAAACCGGGTTCGAAAATGATTTATTTGATTTTTCTTGTTTGTTGATTCAATCAAGTTACATCGAAAAGCAAAGCTATCATACCGTGGTCGCGTTTGCTGCCCGGTGTCGATCTCGGTCCTACGGCCGCATGCGTCAAAAACCACTTACACTGGTTCAGTGGTTGTGTTCGGCCGATTCGAGCCACCGCGGGATAGCTCCCGTATCGTCGGCAACCCTTCCCTTACCGGGTTATGGAAGGGTTGCCTGTTACTCACCCGAACCGGAGCTTCGACCTGATCGCAGTCGCACTTCAAGCGTTAACGAGCTGCCGCCTTCAACCTTGCTTCCCCTTCTTGCTGATGACGGGGTTTCACGCAGAGCCAGTTGGCAGCCGCGATAAGTGCTGGGACACACATGATCAGAAGTTCGTTTCGCTTGAGGCCGCTGATCACTGCCACACAGATTGCAATTCCGGCAATACTTAGCAGCGGCCCCAGCGGAACCCTCAATGCGTCGGCGTTCGGGCGCAGCTTTCGCAAGCGAATCAGGGCGGCACAACTTCCAATGTAGAAGACCGCGATCGCTCCAGAACTGAGGGCTATGATCCAAAGGAAAGTGCCGCTGGATGCCAGCAGCCAGGCCGTCAACGCATACAGCACAATGCCAACAGCGGGTGTGTGAAAGCGTGGATGCAATCTTGCAAGAAACGCAGGACAATCACCATTGGCTGCCAGCGCGAACACCAGCCGCGGACCGTACAGCAGCACGCCCGATATCCAGCCGTAGGTAGAGAGCATAACCGCGATGGACACGAATACCGCACCACCACCTCCCAGCAGCACGGATGCGGTATCTGCGAGAGGCTGGTCAGTCATCTTTGTACTAGTTGTCGCGACCGTAATGAACTGCAACAGCGTGAAGATCGCCGCGCACGCGAGTAAGCCTGCGGCGAGACTAAAGGGGATGGTCCGCCGTGGTTCTCTGATTTCGCCGCTGGGAATAAGTGCGCCTTCCGGTCCCGCAAACACGAACAAGAGGAAGACCATCGCGCGCACCCAATTCGATAGTCCAGGAGATGTGATCTCCGATGCATGGATCACCTGCGGCTGATGTGCGAACCGGATAAGGCCAAGCAGTACCAACAACGCGAGCGGCGAGAGCTTGGCTATCGTCAGCATGTTGCTCAGAGTGGCGCCGCTGCGGACTCCGAGACAGTTCGCCACTGCGGGAATCGCGATCACTATGGCAATCAGCGATGCTCGTTGCCAGGCATTTAGCGGGGATCGCAGAAAAACTGTAAGGTAATTCGCGAACAGAACAGCACAACCCGCCACTCCAGCCACATCGGCCAGAAGGTGAAACCACCCAACCTGCATGCCAAGGAATCGACCGAAGGCGGTGCGGACATAAAGGTAAGGTCCGCCGGGTTCGGCGAATTGGGAGGCAACTTCGGCAAGACATCCCATGATGATGGCAATGCCCAACGCCGCCAATACCATTGCGATCGGGCTCGCTCGTCCGAGCAGACGTGTGAGTTCGCCAGGCAAACCAAAGATGCCAGTACCAATAATGCAGTTGATGACCAGGGCGGTCATCGTCCAGCGCCCGATGGACCGAACAAAAGTCATCGTTGGCTCCTGGTGGGGCAAAGGTTATCACGGAATTGAAAATGCATAAGATAAAATCTAGCGGCGAGTGAGATTAAGGAGGATCCGGTCTTCCTGGTTATTCGCTGTGATTGCCGCCTCACCGCCTTCGAGGACACGGAAGCCGCGTTCCGCGAGTAGCGCTTCGAGCATACGCGTGAGCTCGATGTTGCTCTTCACGGTTGCCCTGATGGTCCGCCATCCATGCGCGCGCAATGCCATCCACACCGCTAGGCCGGACGATCTCCGAGTTCGATTAGGGCCGTCAGGGCTTGCGAGAGATGGCAAGGTTTTCCGGGCGCGTCCTACGAAGACTTGATCCGGATTGCTAATGACACCCAACCCGAAGAACTGCTCATCCAGATCAGGCAGCGCGCAGAACGCGAGTTTAAGGAGACGATAGACCAACTTCGCGCGCAGCAGGCCGAGACTCCTGTATAGAAAATCCACTGCGGCTCGGCTCACCTTCAGCCTGAAGAAGGGGCACCGGGCCGTTGAGATCGCGATGTCAGATTGTGTAGCCGGTCGCGAATCCCGTCACGCTCCTTAAAAGGAAAGTCGAATGTCTGCTAGGTCCTGCAAGTATCAAAGTTTTCTGGCATCACAAAAATCGGAAAGCCCGCGATCTAGACCCCAGGGCTCGCGAAAACCCGCGGCGTGTCGCTTGTCATGGGGTGTTTCATTCGTTTTCGTGGCTGACCCCTCCCGTCCTACGGGGAGAACAGTGGTTACGGAATCAGGCAGCGCACAAGGCGAAGGCTAGTTCTGTCCCACCCGCCCAGTCCCAGGCTTCGCGGTCCCCGCTGGCAAGCCCACCGTGTTGGTGAAGATGTCCTCATCATGGGCGACGCCATTCAACGGGAACGGGTTGAGGTTGCGCGTATCCGACCAGATGGGATGCGCCTCCGCTCCTACCTTCAGGATCAGTCCGCTGTAGTCGCCGTTGAACCCGGCTTGGATGCCGTCCGGAGGCAGGAAGAAGGGCGAGACCACCTTGAAGTTGAACGGTGTGTTCGGACCGGTTCCGCCAGACAGAACATAGTCGGAGTTTTTGGCTCCCACGCCGTTTTGACAGGGTGGAGGCGGTGTGACGGTATTCGTAAATAGCGGGATCACGCCAGGGCATGGGTAGAAGCCGGCGCGCGGGACACTATTCTCGTTCTGCACACGCTGAGTGCGGTAGTAGCTCACACCCACTCGATCCGTGCTCAAAGAGGGTGCAACTGCATCCGCCGCGAAATAGTGGTCGAGTCCCGAATCAGGGTTCACAGTTGCACTTATGCTCCAGCTATGGCCACCGTTGGTAGACGTTGCGAGCTGAATGTCGAACTCCTTGTTGCGATAGTCCTGCCAAGCAGCAAAGAGATCGCCATTACCGGGATTCACGGCAATGCGGGGGAAATCATTGGTGCGAATGAAGGCTCCAGGAATACATTCTTCCGGGCCGCGTCCGAAGTTGCACCTGGGTTCGCCCACAATTATGTCGTCCCCTACCTTGACCGGCGAACCGCAGTTCAGGTGGGCTGTGCCTGCAGGAGAGTTTCCCAAGGGATGACAGACTACGCCCAGCTGCTGCGCGTTGGGATTGCTCGCCGCGGTGTTGCCGTTCATGAAGATGACCACCAGGTCGCCATTTGCTTGCGGCGCTGGGTCCGAGCCCTGATCGAAATCACAGGCGTGCGGGCCCCGCGTCGGATCAAAGAAATTGCCGAAAAAGCAAAGCGTGCTGGAGTTGCCGCTGATCCTTTCCGGGGTAGACCACGTCCGTCCGTGGTCGGTTGACACGGAACCAAAGATGTCCGAACTGCAATAGCTGTTGTGCATAGGGCCACACGTGAAGTTGAAGACGGTCCAAGTGGCATACACGTGGTCACGGTTGGGACTGCTCCCAAAAATATCCGCAGTGATGAATGGCTTGTCGAGCGAAGCGCGGGGATCATTCTCTTCGTCGACGACGAAATGCCGGCCGAACGATTCGATATTAAAGAAGAATGAGCCTTGAGCCGCAATGGGCGACTGCGTAGCATAGATCAGGTTCGCATTGCTGAACACATCGAAGGCAATACACGTAAAAAAACCTCTGCCCTGGGAGTCGAACGCCGGAGCTGGGTCGCTGTCGGCGTCGTAGGTGTGAAATGTGCCCGCGCCACCCACGATGGTGTGGTTGTTGGGATCGCCGGCCCTTGCCACTTCCGCTGCAGGGTCATTTATCTTTTGCCGGAAAGGCGGCAGCAAGTCTCCCCAGTGCATTCCGTTGTCGAGGGACCAGGCAATGCTGCACTGGTTAAAGCCCACTCGACTATCATTCTGGCCCGCAATCAGGTTGTTCGGGTTGGCCGGGTTGTAAACAATTTTCTCTTCAGCTTGACGGCGATAGGTGCAGTCCTGGTTGACGCGCACATTGCCAGTCGAGGTGCGGTTGCTGCAGCCGATGGTGTCCTGCACTTGTCCACCCGCAGTCAAAGCATTCACGTCGCTTACAAACGCTTCTTCGCCGCGGTCTATTCCTAAACGCAAGGCCGCTTCTGCTGCCTCTAGTGTTCCCGCAGAAAAAAAAGGCATAGTTTTGGTGATAGGCGCCGCACCGGGCGCAGGTTGAAGCATGATCCTCGCTGGCTGAATCTTGCCCGTGGCCGCGTCTTGCAGGACATGCGCAGTGCGCTGCTGCGCGGCGGCGGTCGCGCCGGCAAATAATCCGATCGCCCACAGCGCGATCAACGCCCCCTTGACTGTTCTCTTCATGATGCTCCTCCTTGTTTTTTTGCAGATTCGGGCGGGTGGGTCTGATCTCACCCTCGTTAGCTAACCACAACGTGCCTTCAACTAGGTCGCAGAACAACGTAACGCGTCCGGTGTCAGTAAAATCTGCCAAGATCTCTGTTAAAAAAAGCGGATTCCGAAGGGAGAGAGGAAAGTCGGGTCTCATGGCGAGACCTCCATGCTGGAACCGGACGACACCCTGAAATCAGGCCCTTGGCCAAGTAGAGCGGCTGTTGACTTCAGGGCGCGGGCAATTATCCAGCAGCAGGAACTCTGGCGTCAAGAGCAGTCGTAGCCAAGTAGTGGGCTTGCGCGAGAAGATCCGCAACATCTACGCAATTGCCGCCGACTGGAGACGATGTTCCCTGGCCGCAAATCCGGCAGCCCGGGCGTCGGCCTTGTCTTGCTGCGCTACTTCGGCGATCGATGGCTGGTTTTGGTTGTCCATACGCGGGTCGGCAGTCTGTCGAGGGAGATTACCACGATTCATGGAGCCCGTGAAAACGCATACATGCGCGTGCCCCATTCCGCCCACTCCGCAATCAGGGCTTGAACTCGCTGCGGCGCCCAGCAAACGAAAGTACCCAGCAGATCTCACAGCCGCGCTAGGTGAGAGCAACGGTTGGGGGAATGATGGTTCAGCGCAGGTTGCTGAGAGCGTAAGAGGAAAACACTGCTGGGCACAGCCAGCGCACGTTAACTCGCACCCGCGATCTTTCGCTGTTGAGGGGCAGTACCGCTGCCGGCCATAGCTGTCAGCGGGTTTGCGCGTGCGGGTGCAGCAGACTTAGGTGTCAAAGAAATTCCGGCTATACTCGAAAAAGCGGAGCTGTTCAGCGCGACTCATTCGTTTCACTTCGTCCAGCTTTTGTTGGACCGCATGCAGCCTTGCCTTAACCTCTCGCTTGTCCATCTGGCCAGTGGCGA
>WNGQ01012024.1_pt1 | contig 11423 bp, 9 predicted proteins | sample 5407661 | NCBI WGS metagenome assembly WNGQ01 (sample SAMN13153382, study PRJNA577476) | soil metagenome | isolation source: 60 cm soil or saprolite under Garry oak tree replicate 2 | place: USA:California | collected 2016-06-15
CGCGCGTACCATCCCATCGCATACGGCTATCCCGCGCACACCTACGTCTTCCGACAAAACTTCCCGCTGTATAACATCCCTCGTCAATGGCTGCGCATGGCCTATTGCACTACGTGCCTGGACGGTCCCGAAGATCGCAGCGGGATGGTGATGGAATGGGGTGATACCGACGGGAAACCGTTCGTCGAAAGCGGCCAGGCATGGGGAGAAGAGAACCTGATCGGTCGGCCTGCAATCTTGGACATGCCTGTGGGTAAGGGGCACGTCGTCTGTTTCAACTTCAACCCGATGCACCGCGATTTGAACCGCGGCGACCAGCGTTTGCTTTGGAACGTTCTCCTGAACTGGCAGGCAATCGTTGCGGGTCAGCCGAAGTCTGCCAAAGTCTCGTCGTCCGCACCTGCACCCGAGGAGTGAGACCCAGTTTTATGTAACTTCCGCAATGCGGCCCTTGGCAACACGGCTGGGGCGATGTGTTCGAGGAACAGTCACCGTGGCTCAGGAACTCATCGCGTAGCTTCACATAGCGGGTTCCGCAGTTACCCACTTCTTCCTGAGCCTGTACAGCAATACGCCGATAATCAGCACGATGCCGGTTGATCCGACGATCTTTACGAAGGCCAACACTTTGTTAGGCTCATCGGCCGCCGGAATCAGAGACAAGGCGATAGTCAGCAAAGTGGTACAGAAGCCCAAGGAAGCCATCATCAGGGCAACCGGCTTGCCACCCGGCACGCGAATCACGTCGGGTCCGACCGGCTCACGTTGCAATTTGAACATGGCGGCGAAGAGATAGAGGAAAGGAATGAAATACGTGATCACGCTCATGCTGACCAGAACGTCGTAGGCGCCTTTGACGCTGGTGCCCGCCTGCCCCAAAACAATAAAGACCACGCCAAATGCGGCTTGCGTCAACAGAGCAAACCAGGGCGTTCGCCAGCGGGGATGGAGCGCCCCGAAAATCGGGGGCAGAAAACGATCGAGGCCCGCCACAAAGGGTAGGCGCGCGACTGCAGCAAGAAAGGCTCCCGCGGCGCCCAGGTTGCTGAGGACGATCAGGACGGCTGCGAAGGGAATAATGCCATTGTATCCAATCCGTTGTGTCGTTTTGGATATCGCCTGCATTAGGCCCTGCAAGTTGCTCACTTCCGATTGAGGCAGCGCGAGCAGGACGGCTACAGTTCCAAGGATGTAACACAATACGACGGTTGCGCCGGCGGTAAAAAGTGCAAGCGGAATGGATCGCCGCGGATTCTGGATTTCGTCGCCCATAAAGGATGCGGCTTCGCTTCCGGCGAAGGCAAAGATCAGCACGGACCAAAAGAGGACGTCCTTGAGTCTGAAGCTGGGAACGAGCGCGCTGGGAGCGAAGGAGGTGGCGGCACCGAAGCGGTGCCACGCAATAAGGCCCAAGGTAACAATAATTGCCACCGGCACCCACATGGCGAGCGCCCCTAGGTTGTGCAGCCACGTGCCAACGTCCAAGCCAATGATGTTCAGGATTGCCACCACCGCCATCGCGAGCACGGAAAATACAATGTAATATCTCGCGTCGGATGAGAGATGCATCGTGGTGCGGGGAAGAATGAACAACGCGTTGCCGGCGGCAAAATAAAGAACCGTGGGAAAATAAGGCAGATTGCATGCCCAGTATGTCCAAGCGGACATGAATCCGGCAAAATCGCCAAAGGCGTGTTTGCTCCAAACGTACAAACCGCCTTCGTTGGGATAACGCGAAGAAAGCTCGATCACGGAGAGGGCGAGAGGCGTGTAGAAGACGAGCCAGGCACCGATCCAAACTGCTATCGCACTAGGGCCAGCGGCGGCGGCGGTGGCAATCCAGCGCAGGCTGATGCCGGTAACCACGTAGAAAAGCACCAGGTCCCGGAAGGCGAGTACACGCCGGGGCCGTTGGGGATCGGTCGCCTCGGCAACAGAAATACTCGGCCCGGCGAGGTTCAGATCAGGCGGATTGCACGGTGGTTTCTTCACTGGGTGAATTCCTGGCTCCGTCTCGGCTACTTCTTTACTGCGCCGGCCACCTTGTCATGATCGTAGTATTCATACGCCGACATTGGCTTTGCACCACCCTTCATCCACAAACGTGAATCTTCGGAGAGCTTGCCCAACACACGAGCCATCTCCCGTATGTGAGCGGCAACGGCACCGCAGCAAGCCCCGATGTAGTTGATTCCGATCTCGCGCGCTCGCACCGAATAGTCGGCCATTTCTTTGCGCGTGAGTTGCAGCGGATCGAGCGCATAAGGAAATTCCGGTAAGCTGGTGAAGTCCGGTCTCTCCTTCGGCGTGCGGTAGGCAGTGGGCTGACATCCAAGATAGCCCGACACCGCCCGGCGCATCTGCTCCATAGCAGGCAGCATGTGTTCCGGCGGCCGTAAGCAATTCATGCCGACGATATCGGCGCCGGCATCGAACAACGCTTTCGCCGCCTCGGCTGCGGTCTTTCCTTCGGCGGTCTCGTCTTTGTTCTCGAAGCAGATGGTTACCATGGTAGGTAGCCCAGTCTTCCTCGCCCGCTCGACGGCGATCAGAGCTTCGCCCAGCCAGGAAAAAGTCTCCCCGATAACGAAATCAATGCCTTCACCCACCTGCACCGCGAGCTGCTCATCGAACGTCCTGCGGACCCGATCGGCTGCGGAGGGACTGTTGGGTTCATACATCCATGTCAGACTTAGATTCCCCGCCACCAGGCATCTATCCCCCGCAACCTCACGAGCGATACGGACAGCGGCACGATTCAAGTTCTCCAGGCGATTCTCCAGACCTACGGTTGCCAGTTTGTCGCGACTGGCATAGAACGTGAGCGCCTGCAGAACGTCGGCCCCTGCTTCACGAAACTCAATGTGCAGTTCACGAAGGGCATCGGGATATGTGAGTGCCACTTCGGGCGTGAACGGACCCGCGCGAACCCATCCACGCTTTTCAAGCTCCAGCAAATAGCCGCCATCACCGAGGACCGGTCCTTCCTCGAGTCGCTCAAGAAGACCTCTCTTTTTCATGCATCGCTCCTTTTCCTGACTTTTGCGCTGACCCCTCAGCTACTTTCATGAGGCGCTCGGCCGTTAGCTCAGCCGGTCGACATGGCCGCCGGGGACGGCGGCACCACAAACCTAGTCGTCTTTGTACTCGTATTCCGCCTTGATAGTAAGCCCCTCGGCAAACCGACCGAGCCAAAAAGGGCTGATGTCAACGGTTTTGCCGCATCTATCGAGCAACAGTTCAGACATGACTAGCCCGATTGCCCGAGAAATCTTGAATCCCATGCCAGAAAAACCGGCGCACACAAACAGGCCGTCCACTCCTGGAATTTCCCGCAGAGGCGGGCGCGAATCCGGCGTCATCTCACAGACGCCCGTAACTCCGCACATAATTTCAGCATTCTGACGTTTCCGAACACGGCGGCAGCCATGCTCGATGAGTTCTTCCAGGGATTCTACCGAAGCGTTTTGCAGAAAATTCTCCGGGTCTACGCCGCGGTGGCCGTTGAAATCCCCGACCAGAAAATTGTCGAGCCCCTCGGAGCGAAAGTAAGTTGCAGTGGCGGAGTCGATGCACGCACATCCGTTCCCTTTCATCCCCGGCGCATTCCTCAGAATCGCTACCTGATGATATTCGGACTCAATCGACAGATCGTACGCGACCTGCCGAAACAGGGGTACCCGTGGCAGCAACTACCACCGGCGCGTCGATCTCTCGGTACTAACCCCACGGATGTGCTCATGTTCTAACCGAAAGTTGGAAGCACGGGTGCGGGGCAGACACTCGCCCCATGCCCACACAATCCTTGTCCAGGACGATGATGCTCCCCGGCTTGCGCTGCGCGAGGTGAAATGCAATCGATGCGCCCATCACGCCGGCTCCCAAAATTACGATGTCAGCAGTCTTCGGCGCAGAGTGGCCGTTGTTCATCCGTCAGCTCCGTTAAAGTGCCATTTCTTCACATCTCGCAAGACCTGATGAGCCGCATTGTGACCGGGAGCGCCAGTGACTCCGCCACCGGGATGCGCTCCCGCGCCGCACAGATACAGCCCCGCGATTGGCGTCCGGTACTGCGACCACCCAGGGACAGGGCGCATGAAGAATAACTGTTCGAGCGTCAAGTCACCGTGGAAAATGTTCCCTTCCGTCAGACCATACGTCCGCTCTAGATCAAGCGGGGTTAGGACTTGTCGCGCCACAATCGCACCAGGCACATTCGGAGCATACTCGGCAATTTTCTTCACCACGCGATCGCCCAGAAGTTCACGCTTTTCGTCCCACGTACCCTCCCGCAGGCGATAGGGTACGTACTGCACGAAGCACGTCAAGATGTGCTTGCCCACCGGGGCAAGGGAAGCGTCCGCATTAGAAGAGACCACACAATCTACCCATAGTTCCTCCGGGATCTCACCGGACCTGGAGATGGCATAGCAGCGCTCCGCAAACTCAAGCGACGAAACCACGGTGTAAAACGTACGCTCCAAAGGAGTGGCGTTTCGAGGAGTTCCGGTGAAGCGCGGTTCCTCCGCCATCACCATATTTACCTTCGCACATGGGCCATCCATCTTGATTCCACGCACTGCACGGACAAAATCTTCGGGAAGTTCGCTGGCTGGGATCATCCTCAGGAACGTGCTCTTAGGGTCGGCGTTTGAGAGCACGAGCCTGCCACTAATCTCCATTCCATCTTCAAGAACCACACCGCAAACCCGCCCGTTCCGCACAGCAATCTGTGCCACCGGAGCAGAAGTCCGAATCTCAGCACCGAATTGTCGTGCCGCTGCCGAAAGCGCCTGAGTGATGGCGCCCATCCCCCCCATTACATGCCCATAGAAGCCTTGCAGTTCATGTTCCCCGCCACTCAGCAAATGAAAAAGCAAACCGATCGCAGTGCCTGGTTGAAATGGCCCGCCATGCTTGCCGTAGACGTTGTTGGCGAGAAATAGGGTCTTGATTTTGTCGGATTCATAATGGCGATCCAGAAAGTCACCCAAACTCCCGGTCAAGAAGGAGATGAGCTGCGAAATTTCCGAGTTGGAGATCGCCCGGAATCGTCTGGCAACCCGAAACATATCCGACCAACCTTGCAGGCTGCGCGTATCGATTTCCGGCGGTGGCTCCAGAAAGAATGGCTGCAAGTAACGAGCCAATTTTTTCAGCTGATCGTCGATGCGTACAAAAGCCTCGGCATCTTTGAAAGATATCTTGCGAAACTCGGCGGCAGCCCGATCCCGGTCCGCCCACCATGGCACCACTTGACCATCGGCGAAAGGTACCTGAATCGCGGGATCGCACGGTATCATGCGAAGCCCGTGCTCCGGCAGATTGAGATCGCTGATCACTTCAGGCCGCAGCATGCTCGCAATATAAGAAGTAGTGGACACGCGGCAGCCGGGGGCAATTTCCTCCGTCACGCAACAACCGCCTACGATATGTCGGCGTTCGAGGACGAGCGTCGACATTCCGGCACGCGCCAGATAAGCGGCGGCGGTCAGCCCGTTGTGACCACCGCCCACCACAATCGCGTCGTAACGCTGTCTGGAATTGGGCGCCACCCTGGTAGTGTATCCCCACTGATGTGCTGGCCGCGGGCAGCTTGCAGTACCGAAAAAACCCTGGAAATTGCATGGAAATCAAAATAAGGCCTGGATAAGAGAGCATCCCTACCATCCATACCGTTTCGAAGGGAAAGCGGGATATTCAGAGTGGTTGCGGTGGAGAAAGTCTTAAGTGTGGCAGGAACTAGCTTGCGAGCGATCCTCCTGCCCGATCGCGAAAGTTACCAATCAAGGCTGTCCTGTGCGCAGCTGGGCGTGTCGGCACCATCGTTCCTTCGCCTACGTGCCTTGCCTCTCCTTATGGGAAGTGTTCTGTACGAGGTCGCGTGAACGAATCACTTGGGAGTGAACCAAGTCGGCGCGGATAAAACCCATTCGAAGGTTACGCCGTGATGCGCCGAAAGGTGCACGAAGACCAGTTGTGACCTTGGGCGCCGTTCCAATCACGCTCTAGTCAGCTCTGCCCAAGCTCTAATCGTGCGTCACCAGGGCCTTCGTATCTGGGCACCGTGCTCATTCCTCGATCCATCCGCGGATTGCGCCTCCGCTCGCAGTCACGAACAGGGATTAGGAATCGCTATTTCGGGGTTCTAAACAAAACCTTCCGGCTCTGATCAGTGTTGTTCGGTCATGGACACCCTCGTTCGGGAATGGACACTCAATCCTGCCGCGATACGCTTGATACGAAGTTATCTTCCGTGTTTTCACCATTTGGCCCTCCTGAAAGTTGGTGCAGCGGTTGCTTACGAGCAAAGCAATGGACATCGCTCGGCCTGAATTCAGGCTCCAGAAGCGCCGCCGACAGATCGTTCTTTTCGGGGCCGGAGCCGTGCTGGTTGTGGCGGTATCGATTGGGGTCATGAGGCTGAAGCCGGCGGCTCCCTCCGTCGAGCGCGGAACCGTGTGGACCGATCTCGTGAAACGAGGATCCATGCTGCGGCAGGTGAGGGGACCGGGTTCGTTGATGCCGGTGCAGGAAGCGGTTCGTCAGATTCCCGCCGAAACCGAAGCGACGGTAGTGCGTATTCGTGTGCTGCCGGGCACGCAGGTGCAAGCTGACACCGTTCTACTCGAGATGAGCAATTCGCAGGTCGAGCAAGCAGCGATTGACGCGCAGCTTCAATTGAAAGCGGCCGAAGCGGAGTATCAAAGCCTGCGTGTGCGGCTCGACAGCGACCTCATGACCCAGAAAGCCGGCGCCGCAACCGTGAATGCGGACTACAGTCAGGCGCAACGACAGGCCGACACGGACAAAGCGCTTTACGACCTCGGCGTAATTTCAGGTCTCGCTTACAAGTCATCCAAGGGCAAAGCGGACGAACTCACCACCAGAAATGACCTCGAAGGGCAGAGGCTGACGATCAACAAGAAAGCCATCGAGACACAGCTCGCGCAGGAGCAGGCGAAGGTAGACCAGGCGCGCACTCTCGCCGCACTAAAGCAAAAGCAACTCGATGCGCTTAGAGTTCGAGCTGGCATCGGCGGGGTGTTGGTCGATCTCCCCATGCAGGTAGGCCAGCACGTTCAGCCTGGAACCATGCTGGCCAAAGTGGTGCAGCCAGAACACCTGATGGCCGCATTGAAGATCGCGGAAACGCAAGCGCGCGATGTGCAGTTTGGCGAGCCCGCATCGATCGACACACACAACGGCATCATCAGCGGCACGGTGATGCGGGTCGATCCTGCAGTACAAAACGGAACCGTCACCGTGGACGTCAAACTAACAGGCGAACTGCCCAAGGGAGCCCGGCCCGATCTCAGCGTCGACGGAACCATCGACCTGGAGCGGCTGGACAATGTGCTTTATGTGGGGCGGCCGGCATTCGGACAGGAAAACAGCACCATCAGCCTGTTCAAGATGGACACCGATGGCAAAGAGGCCGTGCGCGTCCCGGTCAAGGTGGGACGCGAATCGGTGAATTCAATTCAGATTTTTGAGGGACTTCACGAAGGCGACACCGTAATTCTTTCCGACATGTCGCGGTGGGACAAGACGGATCGTATCCGCCTTGAGTGAAACTTACATCACGAATTCGAGGCAAATAACTTATGACCGAAGCGGGGCAACCACTGATCCAGATTCAGGACCTGACCAAAGTCTTTTACACCGACGAGATCGAAACCCACGCACTCTCCGGAGTGCACCTCTCCATTAATAAAGGAGAGTACGTGGCAATGTCGGGCCCTTCAGGGTGCGGCAAATCGACGCTGCTGTCGATCATTGGCCTGCTGGATACGCCCACGGAAGGACAGTACTCGCTGAATGGGAAGACAGTCGAGAATCTCGATTTTGCCGAACGCTCGCGGATTCGCAATCAAGAGATCGGATTCATCTTCCAGAGTTTCAACCTGATCGGCGACTTGACTGTGTATGAAAACGTCGAGCTGCCGCTCACGTATCGGCAGAGAATGCCTGCTCCGGACCGCAAGAAGCGGGTGATGGAGGCGCTGGAACGCGTGGGCATGGCGCACCGCCTCCGGCACTATCCATCGCAGCTTTCCGGCGGATCTCGACTCGCGCAACGGCGAAGCCGTGATGGACCTGCTGCAGAACCTGCACCGCGAGGGCGCAACGATCTGCATGGTGACGCATGATCCGCGCTTCGCCAAGCATGCGCAACGGGAAGTGCATCTGTTCGACGGCAAGGTGGTGGCGGAAGAAGCACTGAAAAAGCTGATGGCGGATGTGCACGCATGAGCGGGTTATTACAAGACGTGCGTTACGCCATCCGGCAGCTTCGCAAGAGTCCCGGCTTCACCGCGGTGGCCGCTCTCACTCTGGCCCTAGGCATCGGAGCAAATACAGCTATCTTCGGACTGCTCGACCAGGCGCTTTTGCGCAGCCTGCCGGTGAAGGAGCCAAATCGGCTCGTCGTTTTGCGATATTTCGGGAGTAACACCGGACACCTCAGTTCCCGTTCCGACAATCAGCTCTATTTTTCCTATCCCATGTATCGCGATCTTCGCGACCGCAATTCGGTGTTAAGCGGGGTCCTCGCAACGAACTGGACTCAGGCCGGCTTCGAGTGGCGCAACCAGCCGGAACTTGTCGCGACGGAATTGGTCTCCGGCAACTACTTCGACGTGCTGGGGGTGCAGCCGGCGTTGGGTCGCCTGTTCGTGGCTTCTGACGACACCGTGCCCAACGGCAATCCCGTGCTGGTTTTGAGTTTCAACTATTGGCAACGACGATTTGGCGGGGACCACAGCATTCTGAACCAGGGCGTTTTAGTAAATGGTCACCCGTTCACCGTAGTCGGTGTGGCTCAGCAGGGTTTTCACAGCGTCGTCATGGGAGACACCCCAGACCTATTTGCACCGATGATGATGAAATCCCAGGTCATGCCGGGGGATGACGACCTGGAAAACCGCCGTTCGAGCTGGCTCAACATCGTTGCCCGGCTAAAGCCGGGCGTCAGCCGCGAACAAGCGGAGGCAGCCATCAATCCATTGTGGTATGCGATCCGTGCCGACGAACTGAAACAGATGGGGCACACTACAGATAGTTTCCGCGAGAACTTCTTGGCCAAGTCCCACCTTTCACTTCTTGAGGGTACAAAAGGACTTTCCCCGCTTCGTGGGGATCTCGAAACGCCCCTGCTGATTGTAATGGCGATGGTGGGCCTGGTCGCATCGATGGCATGCGCCAATGTGGGCAGCCTCTTGCTGGTCCGCGCGGCGGGCCGCTTGCGCGAAATGTCTGTGCGTTATGCGCTGGGCGCCAAACGCAGACGGGTGATTCAACAACTTCTGGTGGAGGGGTTACTGCTAGGACTAACCGGCGGCGTCCTCGGAATTATCTTGGCGCCGCAGATCTCAGCCGTGTTGATCACCATGCTCTGGGGCGGCACCGGAATGGAGTTGCCGCTTTCATCGCACGTTGATTTTAGAATCCTGCTTTTCAACTTCACTCTGGCAGTCACCGCGAGTCTGTTCTTCTGCCTGGCTCCGGCTGTACAGTTTTGGCGGCCCAATCTCGCGCCCGCGCTCAAACAACAAGTCATAACCGGAGGAGGGCCGGTTCGCTTCCGGCGCATCGCCGTTGGCGTGCAAGTCGGATTGAGTCTGGTATTACTGGTCGGCGCCGGCCTGTTCACGCGCACATTCGATACCCTGCAGTCGCTGGATGTGGGATTCGTCACCGATCATCTGGTTACTTTCAGCATCGATCCGTTTCTCGCCGGTTATCAACCCACACAGACTCTCGAGGTTGACTCACGAGTGCTACGCGCACTGGCGGCCCTGCCGGGGGTGCGCTCAGTCGCCGCTACGACCGACTCGGAACTGGCAAATAACAATTGGGGGAACAACATCACCCTCGCGGGCTATGCGGCAAAAGAAAACGAAGACATGAATGTCGAGCACCCGAAAGTAAATCCCGGCTATTTCTCCAGCATGGGAATGCCGCTGCTTGCGGGGCGCGAGTTGACCGATGCGGATCGAACTGGAACCCAGAAGGTGGCGGTGGTCAACGAAAGCTTCGCGCGGCATTTCTTCGGTGAGCCACAGCGCGCGCTGGAGCACTATCTGGCCAATGGCAGCGGGAACGTGAAGCCCGACATCGAAATCGTTGGCATCGTTAAGGACGCAAAGCACAGTGGCGTTCGCAAGGATATCAGACGGACTGTGTTCACTTCCTATCTGCAGGATGCCGACCCGGGCGAGATGACCTTCTACGTTCGCACGTTTCAAGCACCGCAGAGCGCCGAAGAGACGATCCGCAGCGCTATGCAGTCACTTGATTCGAAACTGGTACTCGACAGCTTCCGAACTATGGAGGAGCAAATCGACGACAACTTGACCACGGAACGGGTCATCGCGCTGCTGGCGGTGAGCTTTGGAGCGCTCGCCGCGCTGATGGCCGCCATTGGCTTATATGGAGTGTTGGCATACTCGACCGCGCAGAGGACGTCTGAAATCGCCATTCGGATGGCGCTGGGTGCGAGCCGAGCCTCGGTTGTGCGCGTGGTCATGGTCGAGGTGTTATGGCTGACGGGAATTGCCATTGCCGTAGCGCTGCCGGCATCGTTGTTGCTGGGAATGACGGTGCGCAGCCAGTTGTTCGGGATTTCGAGCAGCGATCCGCTTACGTTGTTCCTGGCTACGCTCATCATCCTGCTGGTGGCGATTGCTTCCGCGCTGGTGCCGGCGTGCCGTGCGGCCAAGATCGATCCCATCATGGCGTTGCGCTACGAATAGCAGTTCGAGGTTGAATATGGAAACTCTGCTGCAAGACATTCGTTGCGGTGTTCCCATGCTGATGAAAAGCCCCAGCAGCTTCACGGCGATCGCAGTGATCACTCTGGCCCTCGGCATCGGGGCCAACACGGCGCTGTTCTCTGTGATCAATGGCGTGTTGCTCAGCCCGCTGCCCTTTCCCGAGCCAGATCAACCGGTCACGCTGCACGAGAACAAGCCCAACTTCGAAGGCGGCTCCGTTTCCTATCCGAACTTCCGCGACTGGCAAAAGGACAATCACACATGTAATCCCCTGGGACACAAGGTTCGCGACATCAAGACGATCATCGGCGTTGTAAAAGACAGCAAGTACACCAGCGTCGATGAGAAGCAAATGCCTATGGCCTATTTCGCGCGCTTTCAGAATGTGAACGCCGTCCAGACGCTGCACTTTGAAGTCCGCGTTAAGGACGAACCGCTGAACATGCTCCCGACAATTCGGCGCGTGGTTCATGACATTGCCCCCAACGTGCCGCTGGTCAAACCGATGACCCAGCACGCCCAGTTCGAAGAATCTTACTCACAACCAAGAATGTTTGCCCGTCTGGGTGGTTTTTTCGGAGTGCTCGCAGCGCTCCTGGTCGCGACCGGTCTTTACGGAACGCTGTCGTATCGGACGAACCGCAC
>WNGQ01008674.1_pt1 | contig 11422 bp, 8 predicted proteins | sample 5407661 | NCBI WGS metagenome assembly WNGQ01 (sample SAMN13153382, study PRJNA577476) | soil metagenome | isolation source: 60 cm soil or saprolite under Garry oak tree replicate 2 | place: USA:California | collected 2016-06-15
CGCGCTGGCACGGGGTCGAACCCGGCTAAAAGGCATGCCGGCCGTTTATCCGGCCATCCGCAGGTCGATCACACCGATCCGGCGCAGTGCGCACAATGTGCGGCACAGCGCAGCTTCGCTAACCGCGTGCCGACCCGATTCGTGAAGCCTTTCCAGGATGTCCCGCCCATCCGACTTACCATCGATAAACGTCATCAGGCTAACGACGTCAAGCGGAACACGATGCTCACACAGGCCCCATGGCGTGGATACCCTGAAATTGAAGGAAGAATGCAAATCGGGTGTTATGCTCATGGCCCCTGCCGGAAGAGCCATGTCGAGGTTATAGCTTGCCACCACTACCGGGACAAGCTCCAAGAGCGATCCCCGGTGGAAGACGGGGTCAACTTCGACTAGACGACCCTCTATCATGAGGAAATCCAGGCCGAGTTCCACAATCGACCAAGCTGCATCAAGAGGAGTTTCCACAATTGGTTGCCGCGAACCGTTGAGAGAGGTGTTCAGCACCATGGGGACATTTGTCTGCGCATAAAAAAGCCGGAGGAGTTCGTGCAAGGAAGGTTCGGCCGAGCTCCGGACTGTCTGCACGCGTGCACTACCATCCACATGCGCTACTGCGGGGACGATTTCCGCCTTTCCCTCGAGAAATTTCCATGACCGCAACATGAACGGGCTGTCGCATCGGTCTTCTGCTATAGCAAACCATTCTCCCGCGTGTTCTACCATCACCGCGGGCGCGAACGGCCGGAAGTGCTCTCGCTGCTTCACATCGGCGTTAAGCCGCTCCTTGATGTCCGGTCGGCGAGGATCCGCCAGGATACTGCGGTGTCCTAGGGCACGCGGGCCAAACTCGCTGCGCCCGTCGAACCACGCCCCGATCTGACCTTCGGCCAGTAGCGACGCCGCGCAGGCAGCGGATCCAACTGCATCATCTGAGCGTACGCGGACGCCTGGTACCGCTTGCAGCGCACGGTCAACTTCCGTTCCCGAATATCGCCGACCCAGCCCGTCAGCGGAAATCCTGACAGGTCTGTTGCGGCGGGTAAGGTACCACGCGCCATAGAACGCGGCGCCGATTGCCGGACCGCTGTCTTCCGCAAACGGTGGTACGAAGACATCCGAGAAACCGGATTCCCGCCAGAGAATTTCGTTCAGCACGCAGTTAAGCGCAACCCCTCCTGCGTAGCACAGTCTAGGCGAGATTGACTGCCCCTTGATGTCACTGACGATCTCCTGGATGGCGAATTCGAGAGCTTTTTGCACCGCCGCAGCTAGGTTCGAATATTCCCGCTGCCTGCGCGGCCAGCGATCATCGTACGGAAACTGTTGCGGCACTTGACTGTCGAAAGATACCAGGCCGTCCTGAACGGATAGCAGTTCTTCCGGCACGAACGACGCGTGGCCGAACGGAGCCAGTCCCATCACCTTTCCCGCGTCCATGGGATCGCCGAATATCTGCTCCGCCACCGCCGAGTACATGCCGCCGATACTGCCGAAGCGGCTCATGCCAATGCCATTCCGCTCTATCCATTTGCCGTTGCGCACGAGTTGTTTCCTAACAGGTGAAACCGTGGTGCCCGACGCCCGGTAAACGGAAATAATCTCCCAGCCATTTTTCTCGCCTACTACGACCGAGCGTTCGGCCGAAGACAGGTCATGCCAAGGCGAGCCCAGCCCATCAACTACCAAAATGGCAGCGTCAGTGAATCCTGATGTCGCATAGGCACTGATAGCGTGACCCAGATGATGCGAGATGCACAACCACGGGATATGGTTCGCGCTTACCCGGAGTTGCGGGTTAAGGGTGATGTCCTGTTCGGCGGAAGTGCGGTCTCCCTGCACACATGATACGATCATATCCAGCTGTTCCGGCTTCACGCCTGCGTCAGTACCAGGGGCCGCCTGGATCTGTCGCGAGGTAGCGGCATGTCAGGCTCCCAGCACCGGTCTGAATAGCGGGTGAGCGTTCAACTTCAGGTATATCTGCTCGAGGAGGTTAGTATCCTCGGCCCCGAGATGCCCGTTTATGGATGCCAGCCAGGCCGGGAACTCCGCTGCCGCCACCGCCTCGAGCATGGCCCTGCCTGCCAGCAGGAGTAGCGGCTCGGCTTCCGTGCCCATCCCGAACATGCTCCGTAGGCCGGTGGCCACGGCGGCATACGCGCCCTGGTCATCCGCAGTACGCACCGCGACCTGCTTCCGGAAAGAGGCGTGGTCGAAGGAGTTCAGCAGGCAAGCAAGAAAATACCGGCCGTCGCCGTCTGTCACCGAACGCCGCAGAGATATCAACTGCATCCGTCGCCGCTGCTCCTCGACCGCTCGTATGACGGGCTCGACCACAGGCCCGTGCCGCTCGAGGTACCGAGCCATGAATTCCAGCCGGAGAGACTCTTCCAAGCCGTGATTCTGCACCCGGATGAGTACCTCCATCCCTTCGTAGATACCGGAAGAGCCGAGGGCAAGTGCGACGCACTCGGCGTAGGAGGGATGACCGACGGAGTACAGCGTGTCTAGCAACTGAAGCCGCTTGTGCAGCGTCTCGTTCCGTGCCGACGGGTCGAACGCGATACCCGGCGGAAGGTACGTGTACTCAGGGTCAGGGTAGTCGTGCGTCCGCACGATCACGGTCATGCTCGGATTGTCCAGGTGGAACGCCGAATGGACGAGGTCGTTGCCACTCTGGATGCAAGTTACCGAGTTTTGGTCGAGGACATGGACGTCAACTAGTTCGAGGGTGCCGACAGCGATGGCCCCGTCGACCCGGTCCTTCTCGGTGAACCGGTAGCGGCTGTGCGCACTCTGACCAGTGGCAATCCGGAACGCACCACTGAACGAGTGCTGGTGAATGGAAGGTGAGCCGGTGTGCCAGCACAAGGCCTCGATGACGAAGCGGTCGTCATGGTAGAGGGTGAGCGCGGGCTGGCCGAAAGACTGATCGAGGCGGCGTTGTCGCGGCAGGGATAGCCCGGCGCTTAGCGCACGGGCGAGGGTGGTGAAAGCGGGCAGCTCGGCATGCTCGAGCGACTCAGCGGCCAGAAAGGGGAATTTCTCATGGTCGTAGCCGCATTCAGACCATAGGCGGTTCACCCGCTCGGCCAGGTTCGTGAATACCGGAAGCATGAGGATCCTTTCCTATGCCGTGCGGCCGCGGTGCCGTGCCGTGATGTCGGGAAGCAGGTCGCGCAGCAGTGTGCACCTGGCACGCGGCCCGGTGTAGAAGGGGTTGTTCGTCTCGAGTCCCGGTATCAGAACCCGCACGACGTGAGCGGGCGATATTCCCGGCGCGGTCAGATCGATCATTACCACGTAGGGAAGGCCGGCCTCCCGGAGGCGGCCGAGGGCCCAGGCCACGTCATCGCGTATGTCCGCGCTGACGAATCCACCCGTGTCCGCCAGCGGCTGGTAGAGGGAATCAGGGTCCATCCAGAACCAGGCGTCGCCCGCGTCTGTAGGCCGCGGCCGTTCGTGCCGACCGAGGCTGCGTGCTCGTATCGACAGATCTTCGCGCCCCCCGGCGACGGCGCTTGCGACGGTCTGGGCCGCCTCGAGAAGTGCCATCTCGACCGCAACTAGGGCATTGGGATGAGTGCCGAAACCATCCGCTCGCTGTCTGTCCCTGGTGAGGTTGGCCACGAAAGTGGGAATGGCCACCTCGCAGGTGATATCCAGGACGCGGACGGTCTCCTCGTCCTTGCCGGCGAGCCGCCGGGCTAGGTCGCGGACTTCGGCCGAGGTGGTCTCGAGGTCGAGGAGGCGATAATTGTGCGGCCCAAGGCCGCCCGGGTTGACCAGCAGAATCTCGGAAATACGTTGCGCGTGTCGTTCGACGTACTCGCAGATCGCGTGGAGCACCGCCTCGGCCAGGCTAAACCCCGAGCCCAGGCCGTTGGTGGCCAGGTGCTTGCGGCTTCCCCGATTGGTGTAGCAGATGTCATGACGGCCGTGCCGGATGTGCACCACATCCAGGGGCACAAAGGCAGGCCGGCCCGTCAGGAGATTGACTCCCGGGCACCACCACAACGGTGCCGCCTGGTCGTACACCGAATCGTAAGGAAGGTCGAGGGTGTGCGGCGGAACGAACCGCTGGTCGGTTTCTACATCCCTGTAGGCTGCGCGGACCAGCGTGTCCTCGGGCGGATCGAACTGCTCTTGTGCCCACTTCTCAAGTTCCTCCATGATGCAGCCGGTGACTGCTCCGGCGGAGGAGAGCGACTTACCGCTGCCGTAGCTGCTTGACCATGCCCCACCGGGCCTGGCCGCCTGGGCGATCTGGATTCCGCCCAGATCGGCGAGTTCTCCGATCATGCCTACCCGGCTGACGCCGATACGACGGGCGAGACGCTCGGCGTGCCGCGCCGCGGTCTCAGCCGGCGTGCTGAAACGCGGCTCGCTCGGCGGTTTGGGGGACGGGGCGATGAACGGGATCAGGTTCCTGTCCAGGCATCCCGGCGTGCTGTCGGCCAAGGCAGCCCGGAAACGGCGAGCGGCGTGACGCGCGCGGGCGAGCATCTCAACGAACTGGTCCTGGACCGGCGCGGAGGACCATCCGAGCTCGGCCCACCGAGCCTGGGCCGAAGAGAAGTCGAAGGTCCGATTCGCCTTGCACAAAACGGACTTCGCTTCCTGAACCTGCTGCGGCGTGACGGGTCCCTGGCTGCGACTGGCAAGATACCGCAGGCTGCCGAGGCGCATGACCTCTCGCTTGAGCGAGAGGTCATCGAGAAACAACTCCGCGCACAAAGCCTGCCGCCATTTCCGGGAATTCTCCCGGAAGGCATGAGCCATGGACGCATCGGCTTCCGCTGCGTTCACGCAGTAATCGTCAAGGTTCTTGAGATCGAACCCCAGATCGGCCAGTGTCACCCGGGCTTCCTCGGCCGAGACCCACCCCCAGCGCCGCGCCGCGTCGGTCAGCAGCTGCTGCGGTGCCTCACAGGGAGGACCAGGCGAGGGGGTCGCGCGCGGCAAGCCGGAGCGGGCAAGGGCCGCGGCCGCATACCGCTTCAGCTTCCCGGTGAAGCACAGGAAAGTAAGCAGCTCTTCGTGGCTTATCCTGTCACCGCTCTCCCAGATCAGCACCTCATCGAAACCCCGAACAGGAGCGATGGCCGCGTCGGTCTCGCTTGGTCGGGTCCAGCACCCGCCCGGATCGTCGGCCGCGCCGGGGACGTCTTGCCGGTTCCGATGACAGTCGATAGCCTCCAGAACAGCCTGTGCGTCACGGTATTTGAGGTCTTGGGCTTCCAGCATCTGGATCAGGTCGGCGACGTCGGAGCGTCCAGACAAACCTGCCCGCTCCACGATCGCCCGGTAGGTACGGCAGCTGAACGGGATCTCGGTGGCGGCGTGGAGCAGGCTCCTGGCCGTCTTCTGGTCAATCGTCCCGGGCCGGGCCCGACGCTCGACCGCGAACCGCACATTCACCGTCGGCACGGTCAACGCCTCGTATGTCTCGGGGTTGAACAGCAGGGCCACCTCGTCGTCACGGGTGATGACGCGATCGCGGTACCAGGCATAGACCTGGCCGATTCCGATGACACCGGGAACCTCCGCCGCGCGCAGGGCACCCATACTGCCGCCGCCGAATACCGTCACCCCGTGGCCCAGTGCGTTCAGTACCTCCCGAGGGCTCACCGCGAGATTCTGGTCGAAGACGCCATCGATGATGGCTACCACCGTTCCTGGCGTGATGTCGTCGAGGTCACCGCGCCGGATAGGCGGACGGTAGTCGGCCGCCACGATCGTTTCGGCATCAGCGAGCGGCATGGATGGACCCAGGAAGACGACGGGGCGGTCGGCGGTGGTCGTCATGGGCGACGGGTCGTGTCAGATGTCCGACGGCAATCCGGCCGGCGCTTCTGCGTCCTGATCATCGTGCGTCGTCCACCTTCAGGATGCCGGCCAGCACCAGCTTGCGGGCCAGGCCGACCCGGTCGTACTCGGCGCGGACCGTAGGGAGGTCAGCCGGCCTGAACCGGCTGGTGGCAGCCACGTACCTCAGGACTGTCCCCAGCTCGGCGGGACTACGCAGGATTCCGCCGGGAAACGCCAGGCTTGCCGTGCTTTCTCGAACGGAAACCGCACACGCGACCCCCGCCGCCTTGGTCAGCCAGGTGGTCTCATCCAGGTGCTGTGCGGTCAGCATCCCGCTGAGGCCGTTGTCTGGCAGGGTTGTCGTAGGCACAGCGGTGCGCTCGAGAAACTGGCCGATCAGGGCCCGGAGCGGGCCGCGGATATCCGTCGATCCCAATAGCATGCCCAGCCTGGCGCTCATCTCGTCGGCTGAGCCGACGAGACCGTCGGGTACGGCCTGGCCCAGCGCCGGGATGCCGGGAAGGACCGCATCGAGAACGTCGAGCCATCGCAGCGGGAAGGTCCTAAGCGTCACGTGCAAGGACAGATCATCGCCGGTCCGCGCGGCATGCGCCCACCGCTCAGGGATGTACAGCACGTCCCCCACGTTGAGGGTGAACACATGCCGTTTCATTTGTGCCAGGCCGGCGTCGACCCGGCCGGGGCGCGGGATCTCGACGGCGTTCCCCTGGTCTTCGTACACATCCCAGTCCTTGGCGCCTCCGAGCTGAAGGATGAAACTGCTGTGCTCATCTCGGTGCGGCGGGAAGCCCTGCGATCGCGGTGGCGTCAGGAACACGTGAGCGCTCACAGGCACCCGGAGCTGGATGCCGCGGGCGGCCAGGCTCACCTCTACCTCCCGGCACAGGCGCATCAAGGGCCCGCTCAAGCGCTGGGCTTTGGTGAGGTATAGCGTCTCGCCCTCCTGGAATGCGGCCCGTACCCTGGCCAGGTCCAGCATCCCCTCGGCGTCGATCATGTCGGCGGGTACGGGTTTACGGCCGTCACGCGCCAGATGGAGCCACCCGTCCTGAGCCCGGTGCAAAGTACCGAGGAGCATTTCGAACGAGGACAGGTCCAATATGGCAGCTGTGTGCCCGCCGATGCTCCCGCCGAATTGCCGGGTCGCACGTCCCCAGTCATCGCGCAGGAATTCTTCTGGTGACACCGGTTTCAGCAGGTCATCCAGGTTCAAGACGACTGGGTCCCCAGCGCGGCTTAGCTTGTCGTACTCGTCAGGCACGCGCGTAGTACCCGTCACTGCCGCTGTGGAAGCAGTGAGCGCTCGTGCGTCACGGCCATCACCCGTATCTGGCATCGCTCAGGACGGCTGGAGCGCCCGGTCGGCCGCAGGACTATAGCGCCGCACGAGGAACCGCTTCTTGCGCAGCTTCTCTTCTGGGGTGCACGTGGTGATGAGGCGGCTTCCGGTGTGTTTCTCGTCTTCGACGCGGCATGATCCTCCGCACAGGTTGCGGAGGTCGCAGGTGCTGCAGCCGAGGCGTGAGTTGACGCTGAAGGCCTCGGCGGTGCGTGCAAGGTATTTGGTTATCTCGCTAACCGGGAGTTGGTCAACGTGTCCTAGCGCGCCGGAGAGCAGGTGACACGGGTACACCAGTCCGTCGGGTGCAATCACGAGTTGCTCGGCGTAGCCGCAGTTGCTGATCTTTTGTACGGTGTTGGGCCCGGCGTCCCTGTTCTCCGTGGTCTTTACCCTGCTGAGCAGTCCGTCCACGAACCTGCGGACCTGCTCGGTGTCAAGGGAGTGGTCGAGGTCCGTGCCGCGGCCATGGGACATGGCTCCATAGCTGATACGGAAGGAGAGGTCGGTGTCCTGGAACTGTGCAATGAACTCGGGCAGCCCCGCCTTGATGGCTTCCCAGTTGTTCAGCATGATGGTCGTGCTGACCCTGGTGTCCATGCCCGCGTCGAGCAGGAGTCGGATGGCGCGGATGGCGCGCCGGAATGAGTGCCTGCCGCGGATGGCGTCATGGGTCTCGGCATTGGGCCCGTCCACGCTGATCTGCACGACATCGGCGACCTCGGTCAGGTCATCCAGGTAACGCGGGATCAGCATGCCGTTCGAGAACAGGGTTACCTCAAGACCTGCATCGTGAGCGCGCCGCATGATGTCGATACACCCGTGGTACACCAGCGCCTCGCCGCCGGTGAACAGAATCTTCTCACCACCGTTAGCGGCGAACTCATCAACGAGCTGGATCCATCGCTCCGGGGGTAGTTCGTCGTCGGCGGGCAGGAGCGGCCCGGAGCTCGTGTAGCAGTGCTTACAGGAGAGCTGGCATCGCTGGGTGAGGTGGAAACGAGCGAACGCATGCGGGCGGATCTGCTTGACGGAGTGGTAACCGCGGATGCCGCGTACGAATCCGGCTGCGACGAGCCGGGCCACGAACCTGGCGGTGGTCTCAATCGCGGACGTCCGCTCCAGGCCGTACGTCGCGCGCAGCTGCGACGCCGCGTCCGCAGGAGATGAGCCCGCTACGAAAGCAGTCATGAGGTCATGTGCCAGATCGTTCTCGGCCACAATCAATGTGCCGTTCTCGACCCCGATCCACAGGTGGCTGCCGTCGACCTGGTGGTGGGTAACGTGACCGATCAGAGGCAGCACGCTGTCGGTCGGGATCTCGTAGGTGGTACGCGATCCGTCCACGCTCAGCTGTCCGGGAACGGTATCGGGCTCCGCCGCCGATGCCATCTCGGTCTCGCCGCCCAGGCCCGCAGCTCCGAACGCGGCTACCGCCTGGCTGCCGAAATGAGGAATTGATTCGGCCTCCCCGACCAGCACAGGACCGCCCTGCCAGGCTCGCAGCGTCAGTGCGGTTTGCTGACCTGTCATGTCGTCTCCTATGGGTCGCAGTTAGAACCGGGGTGCGGAACTCGTCAGGAAAGCCGGGGCCCCGCCACCCAGGACACGAGAGCACGTCGTACTCCTCGCGTGACCGGGGTCACACTGTGGTACAGGAAAGAGGGGAAGACCAGGATGGAACCTCGTCCGGATGGCAGATCATCGGTTTCCATTCCGTGTATCTGCAGCCGCCCCCCGTCATAATCCGCCGGCGCGGAGAGCTGGATGATGACAGTGAGCTTCCGGGGAGAATCGGCTTGCTCATGGCTATAGTCATTATGACGCTCGAAGTGCCCGCATCCTTGCTGGTACTCAAGGTACTGAGGCGGGCGCTTTATGCCGGTCAGGCTCAGCCAGTAGTGAGACTTGGCGGCTTCAGCGGCAAAACCTTCAATCAACCCGAAAATCCAGCTGGTTTCCGGGTTGGCCTGGACCTCCCGGGAAATGACGCGGCGACGGTCAGGGTAGCGGTCCTGACCTACCGTCGAAGGAACGGTCTCCGGGAAATTCCGGCACACCGCGATCACTGCGTCGCACTCGACGCCGGTAAGTGGCCGCCGAGCATGCAGCCAGTCCAGGTGAGGAATTACCGGTACTTCCCCGGATCGCACGAGTGTCAGGTCGCGCGCGCCTCGTGTGGCGTTGTCAGGTGCCTTTTCCGTGGTGGCCGCCGATGGCCTGTTTTCCGGACGCACGGGCGAGCGGGCGTCCACCGCGACCGACGCTCGCTCCGGGGTGAGCAGTCCTCGTCTGATGAGCAGCCGGGTTAGCTCGACGGCGTCGTAGGTCGCGTTGACCTGTGGCAACTCCCGCGGCCGGAACGCGACTGTCTCGGCCAGGAAGCCAAAGACCGGCGCCATGACCGCGGGCAGCTGCAGCGTCGCGCCGGGGAAGCGGAGCACGGCGGAACCGTCCTTGGTCGAAGCGATGCAGGACATCTGGTGCACTCGCCGCACCAGCGTGTCCTTGCTGACGTCGGCGGCGGCATCGATCGCTTCGAACCGGTTGCCGGGTAGGGGGGTGAGCCTGGCCAGGCCCTCCGCTATCCGGCGCTCCCGGTAGTCAGCCAGGTTCAGCTGGGCAAGCCTCGGTTTGAGTGTTTGCTCAAGATAGGTGGCCGCAGTCGCAGGGCCTGGCCATAGAGGCGGGATCGAGCGGCGGAAGGGGGTGCTCGCCTGACACAGTTCGCCAATCGCCTCCGCCCATGTAACTGCGCGCACGCTAACCGTCAGATGCAGCGAGCTCTCAGTCCCAGTGCTCGCACAATGCGGAAAACCTCTGGGCAGGTACAGCACGTCGCCTGGCTCCAGTGAAATGTCGAGCAGAGGACCAGTGAGTTCCGCGCGCGGAAGTGGCTGCTCACAACGTTCAAGCGGTAGTTCCTGTACCGGACTGAACACCTGCCAGTCTTTACATCCGCGCAACTGGATGATGAAGGCACAGTGATTGTCGTAATGCAGGTCGAAACCCCGTGAACGACCCGGAGTTAGATAAGCGTTCGCGCTGACGGCTGTCGCCAGCGGCACGCCGAGAGCGAGAAATTCTAGGTCGAGCGCACGGCAGAGGCGGGCCACCGGCGGCCACCCCTGCTCGACCCGGGAAGCTAGCAGGGTACATCCCCCGGCGTACGCAGTGAATACGCATGACCTGTCTCCATGCGGGTCCACCGGCCTCGCGGTGCCGTCCATCACGATACTTACCGGACCGGCCAGCCCTGTGAACGACAGGTGCGAAAATTCCTCCAGCGTAAGCAGTCCCTCCGGCCCTCCGGCCAAGCCTGCGCGGACGAGCAGAGGGGCGTTTTCCCAGTGATCCCGCAGGAAATCAGCCCGGTCACTGTGGCCGAGCAGATGGGCCAATGCCGATGATATCTCACTCATCCTACGACCTGCGGCTCTGAGTGAAATGTGCGCAAAAGTACAGTTAGGCCAGATGAAACTGGTCAATGCCAGCTATAACGAGAGGATAAGAGCGCGACCGTTCAGGGCTCAGCAGAAACGTAAGCTCGCCGAACCGGAGGCATACGGACGCAGGGAAATCAGCAGCTGGGCCCGCTAGGATTGGAAATGCATCCCGTGGAGGCGGAGATCATGCCGTAGCTCTGATTATGGATGTTCACGTCTATGCCTTCGAGCGAGATCCTCATCGGCTCCGCATCTGGCCCCTCGCGCCTCTGCTCTGGATCTATGTCCAGGGTGTCCCTGAATTCCACCTTGGCATCCGGCAGACCCCGGTGAATCTCCGACAAGACCCGCTGCCTGTCATTCTCTTCCATCCGCCCTCCCCGGTGAAGTTAGCATCAGGCTACTGATGCGTCATTCGTGAGTAGTCATTTTCGCACCGAGCGCTCGTGATGTCCAGACCCGTTTTCGCGGAATTTGTCGATGCCAGTGATCGTTGTGGCCGCTGTAAATTACGAGACGCTAGAGGATAAAGTTTCTCAGGAGTACAGTGTTTCTACTATGACTTGAGAGGATCAAGCTGCTGGTGTGGCCATTCGGCGCGCCGCGCCAACGGCATGCTACCCACCCGGATCCGGTCGTGGTGACGCCCGGGTCATCCCGGGTTCCTGCTCGTCCGCGCCAGGCCACAGAAGCATCGCTCCTGGGCACTTCGCCCGTACCACGACGAGGATCGTGTAGTCACGAGGACGTGGTCCTAACGGTAGTTTGTTGGGTCAAGGCTGACGGCGGATAGGCTTATAGC
>WNGQ01007018.1_pt1 | contig 11419 bp, 4 predicted proteins | sample 5407661 | NCBI WGS metagenome assembly WNGQ01 (sample SAMN13153382, study PRJNA577476) | soil metagenome | isolation source: 60 cm soil or saprolite under Garry oak tree replicate 2 | place: USA:California | collected 2016-06-15
AGTCGATCTGGGACATCAAGGGGCTCTACACGTCGTCGCGCCATGTTCCCGGCGTGAGCTTTGCGGGCCTGATCCATCCCGGCCTGATCGGCTGCCTGCCTGATCCGAAGCTGCTCGCGAAATGGAACGAGCGCGAAGCGGCGTTGATCGCGTCCGATCCGACGCGGGTGCCCGGCCTTGCCAATCCGCCCTTCGCCCCGACCGCGCATGGCGGTCAGGCCAAAGGCGACGTCAAGGCCAAGATCGGCGCCGAGGGCGCCCGCACCGTGCCGCCGCGCGAGCACGGCGGCAACTGCGACATCAAGGACCTGTCGCGCGGCTCGAAGATCTATTTCCCGGTCTATGTGCCGGGTGGCGGGCTCTCGATGGGCGATCTGCATTTCAGCCAGGGCGACGGCGAGATCACCTTCTGCGGCGCCATCGAAATGGCCGGCTGGCTGCATCTGAAGGTCGATGTCATCAAGGACGGCGTCGCCAAATACGGCATCACCAATCCGGTGTTCAAGCCGTCGCCGATCACGCCGAACTACAAGGACTATCTGATCTTCGAAGGCATCTCGGTCGACGAGGCCGGCAAGCAGCATTACCTCGACGTCCACATCGCCTACCGGATGGCCTGCCTCAACGCCATCGAATATCTGAAGAAGTTCGGCTACTCCGGCGCGCAGGCTTATTCGATCCTCGGCACCGCACCGTGCCAGGGCCACATATCAGGCGTGGTCGACCCTCGGCCGGACCCATCAAACATATCAAGGGCGACATCCAGATGCCGATCTCGCCGGACAAGTGACCGTTCCCTGCGCGACGGGATGCGGGACGGTTAAGTTTTTGCCGCCCCGCATCCGCCGTCGCGAAGACGACTGAGGTTGATTTCGCGTGGGGAGAAAAGATGCCGGTCTATGAATATCTCTGCAATGATTGCGGTCCGTTCACGGATATGCGGCCGATGGCCGAATGCGACGATCCGCAAGCTTGTCCGCGCTGCGAGAGCACCTCGCCGCGCGTGATCCTGACCGCGCCGAATTTCTTCTGCATGTCCGCAGATAAGCGAAAGGCGATCGCCACCAACGAGCGCAGCGCGCACGCGCCGAAGACGCTCGCCGAGTACAAGGCCTCGCACGGCCCTAGTTGCGGCTGCTGCTCGACCAACAAGCCGGCGCGCCTCATGAGCAAGACCAAAGGCGGCGCGAAGGGCTTTCCGACCGCGCGGCCCTGGATGATCAGCCACTGAAGCGCAGTCCGGTTCGCCGAAATGGCTCGGTATCGCGCTTCTCAGGCTTTCGCGCCGGCGGATCGCAAAGAGGGTTCGCTGGCGCTAGCGTTGGCGGCAAATGACTGGTGACGGTTGGGCTGTTGCTGGCTTGAGTCCTTTTCCAGCGGGACCGAGAGCTGGCACAGCAGACCCTCGGCGCGCCAGTCGAACTCGGCGTATCCGCCGAGTTGCGATTCGATACTGGCGATCACGCTCCTGGTCCCGAAGCCGCGCGCGACCGGCTGCTCGACCCGCGGACCGCCGCGTTCGTCCCACAGCATTTCAAGAACGCCGGCACGAACCTCCCACTTGATCTTGAGGCGGCCCGATCGCACGGAGAGCGCCCCGTACTTGGCCGAATTGGTGATCAGCTCATGGACGGCGAGCGCCAGCGTCTGCGCGATCGCCGGCTGCAACTGGATTTCCAATCCCTCCAGTTCGACCTGCTCGCTGATTGCATAGGGCGAAAATTCCTCCTCGATCAGCCGTCCGATCTCAGCGCCCTGCCAGCTCGACAATGAGAGGATGGTGTGAATGCGGGCCAGCGCGCTGATCCGTCCCTCGACCGCCTTGATGTAGTCCGTGACGTCATCGCAGCGCGTCAGCCGAACGATCGATTGCGCCAGCGTGAGCGCGTTCTTCGCGCGATGATCGACTTCGCGAGCGAGCAGGCTCTGACGTTCCTCGGCGCGCTTCCGGTCGGTGATGTCGACCGTCACGCCGCTCACCCGAACGACCCGGCCCCTGTCGTCGACGGTCGCGGCCGCCGTCCCGACGCACCAGCGGATCTCGCCGTCGCGCCGGTTGATCCGGAACTCCGCTTCATAGGACCTCGCACCCCTGTTGAAGTGGGCGACCGCCTTGCGCAGTTCGTCGACATCGTCCGCGTGCAGCAGCGTCTGGACGTTCTCGGGCGTCACCTCAAAGCTGAGCGGATCGACCCCGAAAATCAGGAACTGGCCCTCGTCCCACATCAAGTCGCCGCTGACCCAGTCCCAATCCCAGGAGCCCATCTTGCCGGCGGCGATGGCGAGGCTGCGCCGCTGCTCGCTTTCGATCAGCCGCGCATTCGACATCTCCAGTTCGGCGGTGCGGGCACGCACGCGATCCTCGAGCTCGGCGTTGAGGCGCTCGAGCTGCCGGGTCTTGCGATAGAGCTCGGTGAATACCTTGATCTTCGCGCGCAACACTTCCGGAATGACGGGCACGGGGACATAGTCCACCGCGCCCATCTCGTAGCCGCGAAGCCGGTCGAGGTCAGAGACCTGGATCGCCGAGATGAAGATCATCGCCGTCTTCTGGAAGCGCGGATGCTCCCGGATCATGGCGGCAAGTTCGAATCCGTCGAGCTCCGGCATGCAGACGTCGACGAGGATCACCGCGACCTCGTTCTTGAGCAAATATTCGAGCGCGTCCCGGCCGGAGGTGGCGACGGCAAGAGTTTCGCCGAGCTCCTTCAGGATGATCTCGTAGGCGAGCAGCTTGGCCGGCTGATCGTCGACAAGGAGGATGTTCACTTTTTCATGGTCCATCGTTGCAGCCACCATCAGCGATGCAGCCACATCCGGATGGCCAGCAGGAGTTGTTCGGTATTGACGGGCTTGGCGAGGTAGTCGGAGGCGCCGGCCTCGAGGCATTTCTCCCGGTCTCCCTTCATCGCCTTCGCGGTCAGCGCGATGATGGGAAGGCGCGCGAACAGCGCGTCTTGCCGGATCACGCCGATGGTCTGGTAACCGTCCATCTGCGGCATCATGATATCCATCAGCACGATGGCGATCTCCAGGTTCGACTCGACGAGCGCAACCGCCTCGCTTCCGGTGGTCGCGGTCAAGACCTTCATGCCGCGCCGCTCCAGCACGCTGGAGAGCGCGAAGATGTTGCGGGCGTCGTCGTCGACCAGCAGCACGGTCTTGCCGATCAGGTCCTCGTCGGAGCTGTTCAGCTTTTCCAGCATGCGCTGCTTCCCGGCCGGCAATTCCGTGATCACCCGGTGCAGGAACAGCGAGGTCTCGTCGAGCAGGCGTTCGGGCGACTCGACTCCCTTGACCACGATGCTTCGCGCCATGGTGTGCAGTTCCGCATCCTCTTCGGCGGAGAGCTCGCGTCCGGTAAAGACCACGACCGGTATGCCGGACAGCGTGTCGTCTTTCCGGATCCGGTCGAGGACATCGAAGCCGCTCATGTCGGGCAGCCGCAAGTCCAGCACCATGCAATCGCAGGGGACCTCGCGCAGCGTGGAGAGTGCGCCGGCGCCGGTGTCTGTCGCGATGATCTCGATATCGTCGTGGGCGAGAAGCTCGCGGATGCCGAGCTGTTCCGCCGGGTTGTCTTCGACGATGAGCAGGCGCTTGCGGCGCGGCTTGGCATATTCCTTGATCTGCGCCAGCGCGGCGCCGACACCTTCGGTCGTGGTCGGCTTGTTGACGAAAGAAAACGCGCCGCGCGCCAGCGCGTGCTGGCGATCTTCGTCGAGCGTCACGATCTGCACCGGAATGTGCCGGGTCAGCGGATTGTGCTTGAGCTGGCTCAGCACGGTCCAGCCGAGCATGTCCGGCAGGAACACGTCGAGCGAGACGGCGGCCGGCAGGTATTGCTTCGCGAGATCGAGCGCTTCGGCGCCGCGCGCCGTGGCCAGCACCTTGAAGCCCTTGTCGCGCGCCAGATCGACCAGGACGCGCGCGTAGTGAGGGTCGTCCTCGACGATCAGGAGGATGGTGTCGCCAGGCTCGATATTGAGGCGATCGTCCGGCAACGGCTCGATGGCGCACTCCTGGCTCGTGGCCTGCAGGGCCGGCGCGGGATTATATTGCCGCGCGAAGCTGGCCGGCGAGGTCACCGTCGGACCGGAATATTTCAGGGGCAAATAGAGGGTGAACGTGCTGCCCTTGCCGGGCGCGCTGCGCAGGTGGATCTCGCCGCCGAGCAGGTTCGCCAGTTCGCGGCTGATGGCGAGTCCCAGGCCGGTGCCGCCATATTTGCGGCTGGTGCCGGCGTCGGCCTGCTGGAACGCCTCGAAGATCAGCCTCTGCTTCTCGAGCGGGATTCCGATGCCGGTATCGGAGACCTCGAAGGCGATGACGGCCGGCGTCGCGGTGAGCACCGGGTGGTCGGCGCTCCAGCCGTCGACGGCAGCCGAGACCCTGAGACGGACGCCGCCATCGGCGGTGAACTTGAATGCGTTCGACAGCAAATTCTTCAACACCTGCTGCAGACGCTTTGAATCCGTGACGATGCTGCGCGCCAGGTTCGGATCGATCTCGACGTTGAACGACAGCTGTCTGTTCTCCGCCTCATGCCGGAACGGGCGCCCGACCGTTTCCAGGAGATTGGTGGTGAGGATTTCCTCGGCATCGACCGTCACCGTCCCCGATTCGATCTTGGACAGGTCGAGAATGTCGCTGATCAGATTCAACAGATCGGTGCCCGCGCCGTGGATGGTTCGGGCAAATTCGACCTGCTTGCCGGACAGGTTGCCGTCCGGGTTCTCCGTCAGTTGCTGACCGAGGATCAGGATGCTGTTGAGCGGCGTGCGCAGCTCGTGCGACATGTTGGCAAGGAATTCGGACTTGTATTTCGAGGTCAGGGAAAGCTCGGTCGCCTTCTCTTCCAGGGCTCGCCGCGCCTGCTCGATTTCCTGGTTCTTGCGTTCGACCTCGACATTGCGCTCGGCGAGCTGCTGGGCCTTCTGCTCGAGCTGCTCGTTGGTCTGTTGCAGCTCCTTCTGCTGCATCTGCAGCTCCCTGGCGAGCTGCTGCGATTGCTTCAGCAATCCCTCCGTCTGCATCGTCGCCTCGATGCTGTTGAGCACGATACCGATCGAGTCGGTGAGCTGCTCCAGGAAGGTCATCTGCGAGGTCGTGAACGAACTGACCGAGGCGAGCTCGATGACCGCCTTGACCTGGTTCTCGAACAGCACCGGCAGCACCACGATGTTCCTGGGAATCGCGCGCAACAGCGCCGAGCTGACCGGCACGGTATCGGCGGGGATGTCGGAGACCAGCCGCTGGCGCTTGTCCAGCGCGCATTGGCCGACGAGGCCTTCGCCGAACTGCACGATTTGCCGGTGCGGAACGACGCCGTCACCGGCATAGGACGCGAGCAGCCACAGTCGCGGGCTCGCCTCGTTTTCGACCTGGTAGATCACGCCCATATGCGCGTTCACCAGCGGGGTCAGTTCGGTCAATAGCATGCGGCCGACGGTGGTGAGGTCGCGCTGGCCCTGCAGCATGTTGGTGAATCTGGCGAGGTTGGTCTTCAGCCAGTCCTGCTCGGTGTTGACGTCGGTGGTGAGCCGCAGATTGCCGATCATCGTGTTGATGTTGTCTTTGAGTTCCGCGACCTCGCCTCGCGCATCCACCTGGATCGAGCGGGTGAGGTCGCCCTTGGTCACCGCGGTCGCGACTTCCGCGATTGCGCGCACCTGCGAGGTCAGGTTGGCCGCCAAGAGGTTGACGTTGCCGGTGAGATCCTTCCAGGTGCCGGCCGCGCCGGGCACGTTGGCCTGGCCGCCGAGCCGCCCCTCCACGCCGACTTCGCGCGCCACGCTGGTCACCTGATCGGCGAAGGTCGCAAGCGTCTCGGTCATGTTGTTGATGGTGTCGGCAAGTGCGGCCACTTCGCCTTTCGACTTCACCGTCAGGCTCTGTTTCAGGTCGCCATTGGCGACCGCGGTCACCACCTTGACGATGCCGCGGACCTGCTCGGTCAGGTTGGCGGCCATGAAGTTCACCGTGTCGGTCAGGTCCTTCCAGGTGCCGGCGACGCCGGGAACCTCGGCCTGGCCGCCGAGCTTGCCTTCCGTGCCCACCTCGCGCGCCACGCGCGTCACTTCGCCGGCAAACGCATTGAGCTGGTCGACCATGGTGTTGATGGTGTTCTTCAGCTCGAGAATTTCGCCCTTCACGTCCACCGTGATCTTGCGCGACAGGTCGCCGCGCGCCACCGCGGTCGTGACCTCGGCGATGTTGCGAACCTGCGTCGTCAGATTGGCGGCCAGAAGGTTGACGTTGTCGGTGAGGTCCTTCCAGGTGCCGCCGACGCCAGGCACCACCGCCTGTCCCCCGAGCCGGCCTTCGGTGCCGACCTCGCGCGCCACGCGCGTGACTTCGGCGGCGAACGAGCGCAGCTGCTCCACCATGGTGTTCAGCGTGTCCTTGAGCAGAAGGATCTCGCCACGCACGTCGACCGTGATCTTCTTGGACAGGTCGCCGCCCGCGATCGCGGTCGCCACCTCGGCGATGTTGCGCACTTGCGCGGTCAGGTTCGAGGCCATGAAGTTGACGTTGTCGGTCAGGTCCTTCCAGGTGCCCGCGACTTCCGGCACCTGGGCTTGTCCGCCGAGTTTGCCTTCGGTGCCGACTTCGCGCGCCACCCGCGTCACTTCTGAGGCGAACGCGTTGAGCTGGTCGACCATCGTGTTGATGGTGTTCTTGAGCTCGAGAATCTCGCCCTTGACGTCGACCGTGATCTTGCGCGAGAGGTCGCCGCGCGCGACCGCGGTCGTCACTTCGGCGATGTTGCGCACCTGCGCGGTCAGATTGCCCGCCATCGAATTCACGCTGTCCGTCAGGTCCTTCCAGGTGCCGGCCACGCCCGGCACGTTGGCTTGGCCCCCGAGCCGCCCCTCGGTGCCGACCTCGCGCGCCACCCGCGTCACCTCGCCGGCAAACCGGTTGAGCTGGTCGACCATGGTGTTGAGCGTCTCTTTCAGGCGCAGGATTTCGCCGCGCACGTCCACGGTGATCTTGCGCGACAGATCGCCGCCGGCAATGGCGGTGGCGACCTCGGCGATGTTGCGCACTTGGGCGGTCAGGTTGCCCGCCATCGAGTTGACGCTGTCGGTCAGGTCCTTCCAGGTGCCGGCGACGCCGGGCACTTCGGCTTGTCCCCCGAGCTTGCCGTCGGTGCCGACCTCGCGCGCCACGCGCGTGACCTCGCCGGCGAAGGCGTTGAGCTGGTCGACCATCGTGTTCAGGGTTTCCTTCAATTGCAGGATTTCGCCCGAGACGTTGACGGTGATCTTCTTCGACAGGTCGCCCTTGGCCACCGCGGTCGCGACTTCCGCGATGTTGCGGACCTGGCCGGTGAGGTTGGACGCCATCGAGTTGACGCCGTCGGTCAGGTCCTTCCAGGTGCCGGCGACGCCGCGTACCATGGCCTGGCCGCCCAGCTTGCCCTCGGTGCCAACCTCGCGCGCCACGCGCGTCACCTCGCCTGCGAACGCATTGAGCTGGTCGACCATGGTGTTGATGGTGTCCTTCAGCTCCAGGATCTCGCCGCGCACGTCCACCGTGATCTTCTTGGAGAGGTCGCCATTGGCGACCGCCGTCGTCACGTCCGCGATGTTGCGGACCTGGGCGGTGAGGTTGGAGGCCATCGAGTTGACGCTCTCGGTGAGGTCCTTCCAGGTGCCGGCGACGCCGAGCACGTTGGCCTGTCCCCCGAGCCGGCCTTCGGTGCCGACCTCGCGCGCCACGCGCGTCACTTCGCCCGCGAATGCGTTGAGCTGGTCGACCATCGTGTTCAGGGTTTCCTTCAATTGCAGGATTTCGCCCGAGACGTTCACGGTGATCTTCTTCGACAGATCGCCGCCGGCGATCGCTGTGGCGACATCGGCGATGTTGCGCACCTGCGCCGTCAGATTGCTCGCCATGAAGTTGACGTTGTCGGTGAGATCCTTCCAGGTCCCGGCGACGCCCGGCACCTGCGCCTGTCCGCCGAGCTTACCCTCGGTGCCGACCTCGCGCGCCACCCGCGTCACTTCGGAGGCGAACGAATTGAGCTGGTCGACCATCGTGTTGATGGTGTCCTTCAGTTCGAGGATTTCGCCGCGCACGTCGACGGTGATCTTGCGCGAGAGGTCGCCGCGGGCGACGGCTGTGGTGACGTTGGCGATGTTGCGCACCTGCGCGGTCAAATTGCCGCACATCGCGTTGACGGAGTCGGTCAGGTCCTTCCAGGTGCCGGCGACGCCGGGCACGATCGCCTGTCCCCCGAGCTTGCCGTCGGTGCCGACCTCGCGCGCCACGCGCGTGACTTCGGACGCGAACGAACGAAGCTGATCGACCATCGTGTTGATGGCCTCCTTCAGCTGCAGGATTTCGCCGCGCACGTCGACGGTGATCTTCTTGGACAGGTCGCCATTGGCCACCGCAATCGTCACCTCGGCGATGTTGCGGACCTGACCCGTCAGGTTGTTGGCCATGGAGTTGACGCTTTCGGTCAGGTCCTTCCACACGCCGGTCACCTCGGGCACCTGGGCCTGGCCGCCGAGCTTGCCCTCGGTGCCGACCTCGCGCGCCACGCGCGTCACCTCCGAGGTGAACACACCGAGCTGCTTGATCATCGTGTTGACGATGTTGGCGGACTGCAGGAATTCGCCACCGAGCGGGCGGCCATCGACGTCCAGTTTCACGGTCTGAAGAAGGTCGCCTTGGGCCACGGCCGCGACGGCGCGGGTCACTTCGCGGGTCGGCCAGAGCAGATCGTCGATCAAATTATTGACCGAACCTTCCATGTCGGCCCAGCAGCCGCTGGCGAGGCGAAACTTGACGCGCTGCCGGGTTTTTCCCTCTCGGCCGACCACCTGGCCAACGCGCTCCAACTGCTGCGCCATCTGCTGATTGGCGGCAACGATCTCGTTGAACGTGTCGGCGATCTTGCCCTCGATCCCGAGATGGTCGCCGGTCATGCGCACCGAGAAGTCGCCGCTGCGCATTGCCTGCAGCGCATGAAGCAGCTCCTGCAGCGGGTCGGCCCTCCCGTTCACGAAGCGCTTGGCCTTGGCTCGCCTCCGGCTCGACGAAGCGATGGGATCAAGCTCATTCATGTCGTCGCCCCCTCGAACTGAACCAAGCCGATCGGAATCTAACGAGTACGCTTCGGGTCGATGCCCGGGAAACCGGACCTTAGGAACGGCCGCCCCCGAATTCCAGCCAACGCATGCAGCCCGCTGTGTTTTTTGGGTTCCACACTTCGAGCCAAATTGAGCAATCCGGAAGCGGGAGCTTTGTTCCCCGCCCGGTTAAATATTTTTTTCGAGCCCTGCGGAAGGTCTGGCCCAGGGCGCCGTGAGACCGGGCGCTCGTCCGCGCCTCGGGGGAGGGGCGCCGGACCAGCGCCGCCGGCCAGCGGAAAACGGGCATCGGCCCAGCGGGCCCGGGGCTTGCTTAGGGCCGCTTCTGCTGTGGCCTTCGCGGCGGCGGTTGCGCGGCTTGCGCCGCGCCGGCCGTCTGCGCCTCGAACTTGCGGTCCATTCTTTGCGCGCCCTGACTGATATCGAGCAGAGTGCGCCGGCCTTCCTCCAAAAAGGTCGCGGATTTCTGCTTGAAACTGTCCGCTAGTTCCCGCAGCGATTGTACCTTCTGGAACAGCTCGTCGGTCTTTCCGTCGGCAAGGCCCGGAATAGCGCCCTCGATTTTCGACATCACGCCGTCAAAACCGGCAAAGGCGTTGTCCGCCTTGTCGACCATTGCGTCGATCGCCTCGCCCTTGCTCCTCAGCGATGCCGTATAGGTCTCGAACGACAGCAACGCGTCCTTGATCGCCTCCTCGTTGTTGACAATGACCCGGTCGACATTATGCAGCGTGTCGGTGATCGATTCCTGCTCGCTCAGATCGGCGGTCAGGATCGGAATGCCGTCCTCGTCCAGCGGGACCGGAGGCGCCGCGGGCGCGCCGCCGACCAGCGAGATCGCCGCGATCCCGGTGAGCCCCTGGAATTCGATGCCGACAACGGTGTCCTTTCGTATCGGCGTGCTGTTGTCGAGCCTCGCCAGCACCACGATCTTGCGCGGGCTTTCCAGCTTGATCGAGACGATCTCGCCGGCCTGGATGCCGTCGAAATTCACCGCCCCGCCTTTGCGCAGCCCGCTGGCGGAACCGTCGAAGACGATGCGAATGGGGCTTCGCTGCTGTGCGCTGCGCAGCTTCTGGACCGCAAGGAGCCCTGCGAATGCGGCGGCGATCACCGCAAGGGTCGTGGCTCCGATCATCAGGTTGCTGGCGCGCATCGTTCCTTCCGAGGAACCGGTGACGGCCCCGTCCTTGACGGAGCCGGGTCTGGATCGCAGGACGCCATTGTACAGCGTTTTCGAGCGAAATGGGCACGGGTTCGCGAGAAGGCGCCTCAGGACTCAGTGCCCGCTGCCGCTCTTGTCGGTTCCTTTGGCCGCCCCCTTGGCCGCCTCATTGTTCAGCACGATCAGCGCGTCCACGGCGACCCCGGTCCTGGGGTTGATCAGGAACGGGTTGACGTCGATCGATGCGATGCGGTTGCCGGCGTCGGCGATCAGGTTGGACAGCCCGACCAGCGCCTTCACGGCGGAAACCTCGTGCAGCGCCGGCTTGCCGCGATAGCCCCTGATCTTGACGCCTGCCTTGGTGCGGCCGATCAGCGCCTTGGCCTCGGCGTCGTCCAGCGGCGCGCCGGCGAGCGCGACATCCTTCATCAATTCGATGTCGATGCCGCCGGTCCCGAACAACACCACCGGTCCCATTTCCGCATCGAGCGAGGCGCCGACCACGAGCTCGAGATCGGCCTTGACCTGCTGCGCGATCAGGATGCCCTCGAGCTTCGGCTTGATCTTCAGCTTCTTCACCCGCGCGGTGATGGCGTCGAACGCCTTCTTGACCTCGGCGGGACTGTTGAGGTTCAGCACCACGCCGCCGATGTCCGACTTGTGCAGGATGTCGGCGCTCACGACCTTGGCGACGACCGGAAAGCCGATCGTCTTGGCGATTCTGGCGGCTTCGGTTGCGGTCTGCGCGATCTCTTCCTTGGAGATTGGAATGCCGTAGGCCTTGAGCAGCTTCTTCGAGGCGACCTCGTCGAGTGCGGCGCCCTTTGCCGCTTCGAGCGTCTTTTCCAGCACCGCCCGGGCGGACGGCTTCGAGCTCGAGACGATATCAGGCACTTCCTTGCGCAAACTGGCATAGTCGATCAGCGATTTGATCGCGCCGACCGCGCGATCCATGCCCTGCATCACGGCGATATGGGGCAGCGACTTGCGCAGGCCCTTGGTGAACTCGGTGAATCCAATCGACATCGCGCTGATGTAGATCACGGGCTTTGAGGCCTGCCCGGCCATCTCGTTGACGATGCGCAAATTGCGCTCGCGCAGTTCGTGCGGCGCCTTCGGCAATTCCGAGTCGATGATGACGATGTCG
>WNGQ01011973.1_pt1 | contig 11419 bp, 13 predicted proteins | sample 5407661 | NCBI WGS metagenome assembly WNGQ01 (sample SAMN13153382, study PRJNA577476) | soil metagenome | isolation source: 60 cm soil or saprolite under Garry oak tree replicate 2 | place: USA:California | collected 2016-06-15
GACTGCTGGCTGCCAAACGAGACTTGCGCCTGCCGCAGGAACTCGCCAAGCTCGACAAGTTTAGCTGCGTCATCTTGGATGACATCGGCTATGTGCAGCACAATCGCGATGAAATGGAGGTGCTTTTTACCTTCCTGGCCGAACGCTATGAACGAAAATCCGTGTTGATTACCACCAATTTGGTCTTCAGCGAATGGAATCGGATTTTTAAAGATCCGATGACCACCATGGCGGCCATTGATCGCGTCATCCATCACTCCGTCATTTTGGACATGATGGATGTGGAGAGCTATCGAGCAAAAGAAGCGAGCAGCTTCCATCTGCAAACAATCGAGGAGAGTGGAGAAGCTTTAAAGACGCCTTCAACAGAATCAGAATCGGCAACTTTAATACGCAGCACCGGCAAAAACTATTGACTTTTAACAGGCTTGTTCACTCGGCTTTTGCGCAACCCAACCCATCTGCTGTAAGAGACGACTGCAGTGATCGGGATGATAGCTCACCCCAAAGACTCGCTTGATGACTTGGGCAACCCGTCGGCCATTCCAGATCTCTCCGCGATAGCCAAAGGCCGGGGCTCCTTGCGCCAGCACTTCTGGCAGTCTGGCTCGATTTGAAGTACCGAGTCGAGGCTCAGCGCCTCTGGCTATTCGACGATGTAGGCCCGTTTCCCCTTCTAAAGCGGGTACCCTCCAGAAGTGTCCAGTTTCGGGATGGATAACGCAACAGGTATACATTCATCGACTTTTTCAATAATGAACACAGTGGAGGTAGTGGCTCACTCGAGCAGGATGGCCCGCTCTCGATTGTAGCGATGAAGAAAGAGGAGTAAAACAGGCCCCGTGCATCACCACCGACTTTGAAAACGATAACATCATGCGCACAAAACGGGCGAGACGTTAGCGTAATGTGCTATTCCAGCGCTCCACATGTGCAGTTTCTCCGGTCTCTTTCCCTACCGCTGTATGTTGTTCCTCAGGGATCACTACCGTGAACGCCACCAAGAAGTCCGTGAAACAATGTCCCTGGCGATAGGCAGGTGGAAGGCTCTCCCACAAACGCAGACAGATCTGTTTGCTCCGATCCCCAACCGCATAGGCGACCACTTGACGCGTCTTGCAGCACAGTGCGATCCAAATCCAGGACTGGTTCCACGGGATACGCAACGAGTTTTCACTCATCAGTGAACTGGCTTGACTGCGATACTGTTCACAAAGAACCTTGTCTGATATACTGGCGCCATGAGAGCAGAAGAACGAATAGCGTCCTTAGAAGCCCAACTGAAACAGGCCCTGGAGCAATTGCATGAGACCCAAGAGCAGTTACGAGTAGCCCAAGCACGCATCCAGGAGCTAGAAAAGCAGAAAACGCCCCCACCAGCCTTCATCAAAGCGAATGTGAGCAGGCCAAAGGAAAAGAAACCGCGCAAGAAGCGCAAGCCCGAGCAGAATGGCGTGCGGCGGCGAGAGCAGCCGACGAGAGACTCGTGGAGCATCGAGTGGTGAGCTGTCCGACCTGTCAGTTACGCCTGGGAGGCATCAGCCTGGCCCGCGTGCGGCAAGTGATTGATGTGCCTGTTCCCCCGCCAGTGGAAGTCACCGAGCATCGCATCTACAAAGGCTGGTGCGCAGGCTGTGGGAAATGGTATGAAGCTCCCGTTGACGTGCATGAGCAGGTCTTGGGCCAAGGACGCATTGGGGTGCGTCTTGCCAGTATCATTGCCTACCTGCGGACGGTGACGCGCCTGCCCATTCGGCAGCTCCGAGACTATCTGCTGACCGTGCATGGCTTCCGGGTGAGCGTTGGCGAGATTGTCGAATTGCTGCATCGGATCAAGCACCATGTACAACCCACCCTCGATGCCCTCAAAGAGGAGATCCGCGCCAGTCCGGCGGTGCAAGCTGATGAGACGGGCTGGCGCGAGGATGGCAGCAATGGCTACATCTGGAGCGTGAGTACCCCCAGCGTGCGTTACTACGAGTACCATCACTCGCGGGCAGGCGAAGTGGTCAAACAGCTGATCGGCAGCGAGTTCGAAGGAGTGCTGGGCAGCGATTTCTATGCAGGCTACAACATCCATCAAGGACTACATCAACGCTGTTGGGTCCATTTTTTACGCGATATCCATGACCTCAAAGAGGAGTTTTCGCAGGATGAGGAGGTGCTCAGTTGGGCCAAAGCCGTCAAGGCGATCTATGAGCAGGCCATCGCCTTTGTCCAGAGCGGTCCTGACCTCAACTTGCCACCCCGCCACCAGCAGCAGGTGCGCGAGGCACAACAGCATGCCTGTGAACAGCACCTGTGGCAGGTGTGTCAGCCCTATGTGCGAACGGCGGCGCCTCAGCATACCTTATGCCAACGTGTTGAACGGTTCTTGCCAGAACTCTTTGTCTGTGTGGCGGTTCCGGGAGTTCCGGCCCACAACAATCTCGCGGAGCGCAGTGTTCGTCCCTTGGTTATTGCCCGCAAAATCAGTGGCGGCACCCGTAGCCCCAAAGGGAGTCAGACCCGTATGGGGCTTGCCTCCCTCTTTGGCACCTGGGTGGCCCAACAGCTCAATCCCTTCCACCAATGTCTGGCAGCCCTGACGACAAAATCTTCTTTGGGTCAAGTCTGAACAATATCTTGACTGCGTTCTTCTTGACTTTCCTGGTTCTGTAAGGTAGGTATCTCTGATCCCTTGACAGTCAAAAGCGCAAGCATTGAATGAGCCTGTGAAGCTCCTCTAACTGAAAATGTATCTTGTTGGGCATTCCGTGGGCCATAGGTATTCTTGTGCTTACACAGGAAATCAGATATACTCCTGTCCAAGGGAACGTATCGATGAGGGCTAGTTAGTACACTTCTTGTTCGGAGTATTGACGATATGGTATCAGAAGGGAATGTGCCATTGAAGTGGGTCAGCTATATCTTCTTCTATGGCTATGTGGGGACCCTCATCTTGGCGGGAGTCTGGGGCGTCTTCTTCGCACGGATCGACATGCCTTTGCTCCTGAATGTTCAGATCGATCATCTGCCGCCGGGCACTGCGGCCAATCTGCTGAGTCAATACCGTTTCCTGCGTGCCATTGAGTTGGGCTTTGGGCTATTTGCATTCGTGTTCCGCGATCAGATCTATCATGTTCAGATCTCCAATCGGATTTTCTTGTCGGTCATGGCCTTCGGCGTGCTGGCAAGGATGGTTGCCATTGTTCTTGATGGGTCGCCCAGTCTAGCGATGTATCTGTTTGCCATCTTCGAAGTGATTGGAGTGATCATTATCTTTGTTTACACAAGATCGACCCTTGCAAAATGAAGGTGAGGGGTGGAGCGCACACCACCTGGCACTCCACCAAAGCGGTATTTCGTTTACAGGTTGATCTTGGTCTGTAGGACCTTGGCACGGACAGTCACAGCTTCAGCCACTGTTTCAGAAAAGGTTTTCCAGGGCTCACTTAGTGGCTGAACGAGTGTTCTGATTCGGTCATGAAAGGGACTGCTCGTTGTGCCCTCGTGAGCAGACTCCTCAACCCGGACGGCATACTCCCTTGCGTCGGCGGCTTGGTTATACATCCGTAGCGAGGTCGCCTGTAATGTTTCATCGATGAGTATAACCGCCGCGCCGTAGATCGGGGTCGGCTGAACCGTATCTACTACCCACCCGCCGCTGTTGTAGATTTTCATCCACTCTGGATAGCCAGTAAAGGTCATATCCTGCTGAAAAGGCTTGTGGGTATGGCCGAAGAGGAAGGTAACATCCTCGGGCATGTTCTGCCTGTTCTCTATCCGAATCTGTTCGAGCAGTGGACCTTCCAGGTACGACTGTAGACCATGCTGGGCATCAGGGCTTAACAACTGACTTGGTTGGTGTCTTTCCAGGGTGGCTATTCTGCCGAGAGTAAGATCCAGAATCCATGCTAGTCCTTTCGTCTCAACCCCTTCAGCCCATTTCAACTGGCTATATTTCTCAACCATACTGGTCGAAAAGTTTGCAAGGAGCTTCTCGACTTGTCTCTTATCCTGTAGTTTATCATACAGCAAGCCGATATCCCGCCCGACATCACCAGAGCGGCCCATCGTTGACCAGAAAAAGTCGATCCAGGCAAAGTTTTCTGCCTCAAGGTCCCAGACAATCTTTGGTGTTTCGCGGTTGGGAAAAATCATTATGTTCAGGATGCTCATCAGCGAGTAGAGCGGCTCGACATAATGGCCGTGATTGAAAATGACGCACTTCTGACCATTGCTGCTTAAAAGAGCGTAGTTCGGATAGACGACGTTCACAACCACATCCTTCAGGTGCGGATAGCGTTGAATCAGATTCGTCAAGAAGTACTCTCGCACGAGATCGGGAGCAAACATTTTTGTCGTATGCCAGGGAATGTCAAGCTGTGTACCCACCGGGATACGGCAAAGGAAATTCACATACTGTGTCTCGCGGGCGCTCTCCCATATGTGGTGGTCGTGATTGCCGGGGATATAGAGGATGTTCTTATCAAAAAGCGGCTCCCCATCTTTCGGGAAAATCAGCTCAATGAAGCGTTCAAAAACCATGGCTGCCTTGTTTGTCTCGGCCAAGGCCATTTCAAGGATATCACCGTTGAGGACTAGGATGGGCTTTTCCCGGCTTTCGTTATGTGCAATCAATTCCCTTAGACAGGTGACGAGTTGGGTCAGAACTGGGCTAGGTCCAGTCGTATCAGTCTCTATGGAGTTTGCTTGTATGTTTGTTAACACACTGTCGTCCGCGCCCAGATGCATATCCGATAGGCAAACATAATGGATGTCAGGCATAGTGCTCCCTCTTTTCTTGCTTACTCACCACTGGCTTTTGGTCCGTAGATATCCCACAATTCCCCAAGAAAGAAGCGTCCGAATTGGAGCAATGCGCGTGCCTTGTCTGCAGTTGAATGTGCATGAATCACCTGCATGCTCCTGATCAGCTTCATCAGCCTGTCAACGTCAATCGTTAGGATGCCTGCTCCCACGATAGGCCCACTCTGATCCATACCTTGGTGTAGCGTTGTGTAGAGGGTCGTCGTATCACGCCATAGGTCGAACACTGGTCCATTTTGGACATTTTTCTGACCGCTCAGGTAGTAGTCTTGCCCGTCATGCGCGAACGCAAGCTCATAGATCATCAGCTTGTCAGTCGGGTCGTCTGTCGGCGAGAACAGTTTGAACACGCCGCTTTTAGCAGGTAGATTCTCACCGAGAGCGGCAAAGCTGACATGACCGGTTATGTCGCCGTGATGATCCGGATCGGACATGAAACGGTCGAGATTGCGGACAGTGATGGAGCACGCAATGCTAAGTGTTGTGCCCGCGGTCTTACCTACTTCGGCACCTGCATGAGGATCGGTCTCACCGAGAGCAAACGGACCCTCCATGGTCTCACGAAAAGCAATACCTGTTGTATCTTCTTGCATCTTCGTCACCCCTGGTTGAAAGGAAAGCCCCGCGTCGCTTATCTCTCTCAGGTAGCGTGTCGCGTCCGCATACCCTATGTCAATGAGGGTCGCGGTATCGATGCGACCAAAGTAGAGATCTGGATCGAGGGGCAGCGGGTAGAAAGGTTTAATCACATGTAGCTTGATGGGTCGAGTCTGCCCATAGATCGCTTCTCCCTGCGCAATGCGGTCATTAAGCTCGGTAATATACGCAAACTCCTCGAACAGCTTGCCGTTGGCACTCAGTTCGATCATGTGTACGTACTGGTTGAACATACCCGTCTTGTATTCACCTGTATTGCCGATACACCAAACCAACCATAACTCCTCGGCGCCGCGCTTGACTGCCTCTGTAAGGTTGGCGTCCTTGATCCAGACCGAATCGAGATAGAGATTACCGTTCTTCGGCACCGGCGGCATAAAAATGGGGAGAGAGATACCAGCTACCAGGAGATCCAGGTCTATGTGATCGTGTGTGACGACCTCATTGGTCTTACGCGTAAAGTTGCAAACGTTGAAGGTACCTAGCATACCTTGCGCCGCGTTGATTGCAGGTACATCGATGCCAAGGTGAGGAAAGACGCTGTTTCTGACGCCATCGGCTGTCCCCATCGCAAGCATATCGTAGGCTTTCAGATAGGTCTCGATAGGCATGAAATGGACAAAGTCATGCATATTCAGTGTGCACCAGCGATCGCACATCTCAATTGGCGAAAGTCCTGAAAACAACATGGCAAGGTTGATGATACCGCCAGAGGTACCGTCAGCATGAGCAAAGCACAGGTCCGATTCGATGAGGGCACGTATCACCCCGGCCTGGTATGCTACGCGCATGCCGCCGCCGGCCAGAATCAGGGCGCGTCTGGGTCCGGTGTACCCGTCAGCAGGCGTACCATACGGCATATGTCCTATCGCGTCCATACTCTCACCTTCCTCTCTCCCGGTACCCGAAGAGCACGCACCCAATACCACGCAGCAAGCATTCCCGATAAAAAGTCAAAACCCGCGACCAGTAATGCCAAGGGAGAGAAGATGGCTCTTTTCACCCCAATGGATACCGCAGCGCTGGCACCAAACTTCTGTAGCGCCGCCCATAGGACCAAGATGCGACTGTCCGAGTGGCTACATAGAGCGTGCAGGAGGGCACCACCGACTATGACCATAAACATTCCGATCGTGCCGAAGAAGTGCCTGCTGGTCGGTGTATTCTCTGTAGAAAGCCCGCGCAACAGCGCCTTCGGCATCAACATTTGCACGAAACCAGTAAGAACAGTTGTTCCTGCTATTGCCACCAGTCCCCAGTAGTACCAATCTTTTGTTTTCATTGCTCTGCTCCTGCTGTCTTTGCTCGGTAGGCTATGTTTGCCTGGTACGCAAAGAAGATCATCATGCTCAGCCACTGGATAGTCCAGAGTGCGACCCGGATTTGATTCAGGAAAATCCACTCGTTCAGGATGCTCTTAAGCTGAACGGGATCAGTGATGCCTTTGCTCATCATATCGTTGAGCGGTAAGATGAAGACGATCGTTAAGCCGGTTGCAGCCACGATTCCTATCAACACGATGATGGGTATCCAGCGCAGCACGGTCTTCCATTCGGCGATCGTCATGACGATCGCCAGCAAGATCATCAGCGTGGTCATATAGGTAAAGAACCGTGTCGCAAGAGTCACCTGAGGAACGAATTGCAGGTAATAATTGTTGACCGTCAGTTGTGGTGCAATCGGGAAGGAAAACAGGAGGAGCGACCAGCCTGTTCCCAGGTACATCGATGTACAAAGGAACAAGACGGCGTTATTCAGAATGAGCAGGTTTCTTTTCAGATCTGGACTTTTCATGTCTCTTGGTCCTTCTCATCATCTGATCTTTTGGGCGGTGCTAGCCACTCCTGACTGAGACCGAGGCTAACAATGCTCTCTAGCCCCTCGGGAAGCTGCTGTGGTGGGTGTTCATAGCTCAAGAACCAACTATCAACGTGGTCGTCCAGAACACCTCTGACTTCGGGGAAGAAGCCCGTAAAGAGAGGGTCAGGGCTGATATCGAGTTCTTTAAGCGCTTGCACACGCGGATGATCGCCAATGGTTAACCGTGCCGAGCCTTTTTTAGCCAGGAAGAAGCCCAGCTTAGACGTGAAATGAATCTGGGACTTCATGAGCATCCCCCGGAACTGGCAATAGTTTATAGCCCCCATACTGATAGGTAGCCAGACGCTCTTCGGACACTCTATTTCGATTTTCATCGCCATCTGACCGTCCAGGTCGTACTGGCTGCTGACAGTTTGATCTCCAATAATGTAGTCAAGGTTGGCCTGGTGCTTAGGCATGCCCCATATTCCCTTGCCACCCTTGACCGAAATCTCGGTGCTCACTGGCAGGTCGTATACGAATTGTCCCGTGCCGTAATGTTTCATGAAGAGGGCGGGAAGCAGGCGCGGCGCCCGTTTGGAGCCATGGGTACAGGCGATGGCAATGCTGAACTCGATGTACCTGCCGATAGATGTGATGCGGTAATCAATGACAGTGATCACGAGTAAGCCCTTCCGCCACAAGCGAAACGGGTAGATCTCGTTCCCGGGTATGAGCGCCTGTGCTTTCTCGGCGTCTATAGGGTAGGCAACCATCAGGGCCGGGGAATGCTTACCTTCAACGGGCAGATGGCATTGTGTGTCTTCCTTTCTAACAGGGTTTGTCCAACTCTTGAACCATGAGCGGAAATACATCCCTGGAAGCGTTCTGGCCCATGAAAACATCCAGGTGGCTATAACGAGGTAAAATGTGCAGGGAGTGGTAATCCCGGTGACGCTTGTCGAAAAACTGGTAGCTGCGCATTTGGCTCTCAGGTAGGAAGCACAAGTTCTTCTCGCCAGCAAAAAAGGCGATACGCGCGTCCGTTTGGGGCGGTTGAGCTACATAGTCCTGTGGTAGGGCTCCTTCTCCTTCCAGGGAAACCAGGTGTCCCACACGAATACACTGTGCCATCTGTTTGAAGAAGCTCAACGGAACATGAGCAAATTCTCTTTTGAGCCACTCATGCGTCTCATTGTTGAGATTTTCGTGACGCCACAATGCTGGGAAACCAGTGCCATACGTAAAACTCACCTCCTTGCACACGGGATTGTCACACTCGTGATGCGTCATCTCTACGAAAAAGTCGATGGCTTTAGCAATGCCGCTCGGTGCGTGCAGGCCCCACTGGGGATTAAGATAACGTGTAAAAGGGGCTACCAGGGGAAAACCAACGTGTAGTTTGAAGCGGGAGAACCCTGGCACGACAGTGTATAGTGAGACGGCGTTGCTCACAATCGTCGTGACCTGCGGTAGCAGTCCGGCTATGGCTGCCATTATAAAGCTGGTGGAGCCTTGACAGTGGATCACCGCTTTAATCTTGTCCCACCCCGTCCGCTCGACAACCGTTCTGGCCGCCTCAGGGTGGTCGTAGAGTGCGGCTTGGTCCAGCGTCCAGGTGTTGGGAGGCAGGTCGATACTGGCCCGCCAGTTCTCAAGCCAGACGTCGTAGTCATGGGCGATCAGGTAATCAACGATCGTTGTCTCAACCGGGGCACGGAAGATGTTGGCACGTACCCCTGCGCCATGCGCCAGCAGCACAGGCCCTTTGTGCGGCGTCTTTCCTTGTACGTGAATGAGATTACACTGGAGACCGTCCCTGGCACGGAACGGGATGATCTCTTCACGGTGCCGTTGCTCCTGTTGTTCTTGTCGATCTTCTTGCGTCATGCCTGCCCTGCTCGTTTCTCGATGATTCTATCGGCGAAGCGATCTGCGAGGGCTGCGATGGTCAAACTTGGGTTTGCACCAACGGGGCCCGGCATGATCGATCCATCGGCAATGTAGAAGTTGGGATAGTTAAAGACCTCTCCGTATGGGTTTACAACCCCTTCAGTAATATCTCGCCCAATGGGACACCCACCGAGTGGATGTGCGGTGACCAGACGATTGAAGTACCAGAGCGGGTCGTCCTGGAAAGTGGCACCTAAAGTACCAGTGACCGCTAGCATTTTTTTTCTCAATCGATCAAAGTAGGCCCTGGACTTCTTTTTTGTCCAGTCGAGGTAGAGCGTGTTATCTTGAATTGTCATTCGTCCGTCCGGTATATCCCGTCCCATGCCAAGCATTGGGAGCAAGCCTGAGGAGAGTTCGCATGTCCCGAACATGCTAGAGATGTACCCACTCAGATCGGTCTCCAGGTCTCTATGTAGCCACTCCTCAACCAGGCGTATGGCGACGTGAAGAGCCCTATTTATTTCACTGGGCGAATCGAATATCTGCAACATCCAGTTCACGAACTCTGGATAGCCTGCATCCTGTATATAGAAGCCCCGTTCTTCGTCACCGTCCGTGTAACTAAAGCGAATCGAACTTGTAATCACAGGGCCATACCCACCATCAATGATGCGTGGTTCCCGTTTGTCATTTATGATATCGCTACACCTGAGAGCGAAGTTGATAAGATCTCCATTGCCGCTAAAGCGTGTCCCCAGAAGTTTGCTTATACCAGGAAAGTTACCCTGATTTTTGAGCAGGAGGAATGTGGACCCAAATGTTCCTGCCGAGAGGATGAGTCGGTCAGCGGTAATGATCCGAATAGGCAGAACAGCGGGATGATGGGTAGCAAGCTTTTGTCCCTCTTTCTCAGGGTCATGCTGAACGTAGTGGATGGTATAGCCACGTCCGCCGTCAGTTGGTTCAAATGAGCGTACCTCGCAGCACGTCCAGATTTCAGCTTTGTGCCGCTTTGCTGCGGAGAGGTAGGTATAGTCGAGCGTATTTTTACTGCCATAGTTACAACCGATGTCGCACTCTCCACACAGACGGCAGGTATAGCGTGTGCGTCCATGGATGTTTGCATACTCTTCGCAAATTGGCTCGCCTGTCATGGGAGGCTCACCCTCGTTGCCGAAGGTAACGGCTAGCTTGGGCAGAAACCAATCCATCTGCAACTGTTCAGCAGCTTTCCGTAAAGCTATGGTTTTGGAGGTCCTGTTGTATGGTGGTTGATCAAATGGATAGTGTTGTGCATTCATCATCCTCTCCACTCGATCATAGTGGGGATCGAGATCGGCACGAGTGACCGGCCAATATTCGTAGCCACCGTTGTGGATATCTTCTTGTACAAACCATTTCTCATCTTTGCGAAGCAGGACGTTCGCATAAATGAGTGAGCCGCCACCCAGCCCGCTGGATACTACTGAATTAATCCCCTCGAACGACCAGATGTTGTACATTCCATAGAGTCCTTCGCTGGGATCCCAAAAATTGCGCTTCATTCGGTATGGACTGCGAGGGAATGAACCAGGTGGATAGGCTTTTCCTCGTTCCAATAAACAAACAGACAAGCCAGCTTTAACAAGCCGGTATGCCATCACTGATCCGCCGAAGCCTGAACCGACAATAACTGCGTCAAAATGCCTCTCACTCATGTTGATACCTCTTGCCGCTTTAACAATACTACTATCTACCAAACCACGCTTTACGGGAACGAGAGAAAGGCAATCAAAAGGTAAACGTATACTCGTCAAATTTTTTGTGTACGAATATGTGATTCTCCATAAAGTTGGCCCGGAGAGGTAAAACTTGGACTGCACGCATAAGAGCGGTTCTGGCTCACTTTCGATGAGGAAGAATCCGGAGGCGCAGGAGATCAAAGTTGGCCCGGCCATACATACTGCGTTTTACAAACTTCAGACGATTAATGTGGCCTTCCACAGAGTCGTTGTTCCATTTGAGCGTCAGGCCCGCCTGAACAGCGGGTGTCTGCTCATTTTCAATACGTCGAAGCCAGTAAAAGCCGATCTCAATGAAAAATACATACGAAAGAGTTATTAATAGCACTGTACTTTAGTGACCTGCTTGATAAGAGTTGCGGCAGAACAACATTAACTGGTGGCCAAGCTCAGACAAGCCGCCAATTCAAGCTCAATTTATGCGGTCTCCACCAGTTAATGTGGCCCTACCAGAGTTGCTACTACCATTGCTT
>WNGQ01018170.1_pt1 | contig 11419 bp, 13 predicted proteins | sample 5407661 | NCBI WGS metagenome assembly WNGQ01 (sample SAMN13153382, study PRJNA577476) | soil metagenome | isolation source: 60 cm soil or saprolite under Garry oak tree replicate 2 | place: USA:California | collected 2016-06-15
AGGCTCCAGGTCGCATAATGGTGCGAGGCCAGATAGCTCTCCACCGAATCCTGGCGCAGCAATCCGGGTATGCGGAAGAACGGCGCGACCGTCCTTGGATCGCCGAGCACGCTACGCAGCGATGCAAAGCCGTCCTCGATCTCCTTGGCGGCCTGCTCGACCGACATCTTGGCAAAGGTGAAGGGGTGGTTCTGGCTGTGCCCGGCAATCGTATGCCCTTCATTGTATTCGCGCTGAACCAGCGGCGGATAGCCAAGCGCCATGCGCCCGACCAGGAAGAACGTCGCCTTCACGCATTCCGAAGCCAGCGTATCGAGCACCCGGGTCGTATAGGGCGGAAGCGGACCGTCATCGAAGGTCAGCACCACCTCGTGGTCGTTGAGCGGCAACGACTCGTTATATTGCAAGGTTCCGAGCAGCGGGTGCTCCGCCGGATCGAGCACGATGGTCCGGCTGACCCCCAGCGCGTTGGGATGGCCCGGACAGTCGGCTGCCCGCGCCGGCCCCGTTATGATCAGCAGGGCCAGCAAAACCGATGCGGCGACGGCAGGGCGCATGCTCACTTCGATCTCACCCTCGGCAATCCAATCTTCGGCGATCCAGCTGCTCAATTCCCAAGTCAATTCCCAAGCCTGGGGCTCGGATCCACTGCAGCGAACACTATCGGGCGGCAAATTAATGGCACATGAACCTGCCGGCCTGCCTGTAATAATTCCAGGCTGCGACCGCACTGTCGCGGCCTCCTGAAAGTGCATGTCCTTCTGGGCGTTATGCCGGCACCCATAAGGCAGGACCTGGGCTCTTGGACGGCCGGTCGGCGGGGTTTGGGGCTGCAATCCACGGGCGGAAGCGCTTGCCGATTCGATCCCATGATCGGCCACATCGGCAGCCTTCATGAGTCAACGCTCCGAAGCCTCGGCCACCAGTCGATTAACCAGCGATTTACTGCTTATTCACCATCGAGCGCTAGCCCTATGGACGCCATGATGCGAGTAAGGCTGAAAGCCGATGGGCGGCTCGTCGAAATCCTGCCTGACGGGAGCGAGCGGGCGATTGCAAGCGGGGCCGCCGCCGCCAAAAAGGTGACGGCGCTCGATCAGGGGTTGGATGCCGCCTATGCCAAGGGGATCCGCGCCCGCACCAAATTGACCCAGGCGGAATTCGCCGCCAGGATCGGGGTGCCGATCGAGACGGTGCGCAATTGGGAGCAGGGCAAGCGCTCGCCGCGCGGGCCCGCGCGCGCGTTGCTCAAAGTGCTCGACCGGGCGCCGGATTTGGCCTTCGCGGTGCTGACCACGGCCAAGCTCGCGCAGTAAATCGGGCGACCACAAGCCACCGGCAGGGACGATCATGCACGTTATGAGCGTGAAGGGCGCGCGCATCCCGTTGGTCGGGCTTGGCACCTGGGATCTGCGCGGACGCGTCTGCGCGCGCGTGGTCGAGCGGGCATTGCGGCTCGGATATCGGCACGTCGACACCGCCGAAATGTACGATAACGAGCGCGAGGTCGGCGAGGCGGTGCGGGCTTCGGGCGTCGCCCGCAATGACATTTTCATCACCACCAAGGTTTGGCCGTCGCATTTCGCGCCGCACGAGCTGGAGCGCGCTGCCAACGCAAGCCTGGCGCGGCTGCAGCTTTCCGAGGTCGACCTGTTGCTCTTGCACTGGCCGAACCCGCAAGTTCCGCTCGCCGACACGCTCGGCGCCCTGTGCAAGGTCAGGCAGATGGGGCTTGCCCGGCACATCGGGGTCTCCAATTTCACGGTCGCGCTCATCGAGGAGGCGGTGCGGCTTGCGCCCGAGCCGCTCGTCTGCAACCAGATCGAGATGCATCCCTTTCTTGACCAGTCGAAGGTGATCGCCGCCTGCCGGGCGCATGGCCTGGGCATCATCGCCTACAGCCCGATCGCCAAGGGCGGAGCGAAAAACGACGTCGTGCTCGACCGCATCGGCAAGGCGCACCGCAAGAGCGCCGCCCAGGTATCGCTGCGCTGGCTGGTGCAGCAGGACATTGCGGTCATTCCACGCACCAGCCGGATCGAGCGCTTGGCGGAGAACGGCGCGATCTTCGACTTCGAGCTGTCCGCGGCCGAGATGGCCGAAATCGGACGGCTCGGGCGCCGCAACGGCCGCCTGGTCGATTATGCCTATTCCGGTTCGCCGAAGTGGGACTGAATGGAAAACCGAGCGGAAAGCCGTGATGACACAAGCGCTGTTTGACGCCCTTCGCCACATCACCACCGGCACGATCACGACGGTGCTGCTGAAGAAGGGCATTCGACGCTGCTGGATGAGCGGCCCCAAGCCCCTCCATGGAGCGAAACGAATTGTCGGGCCCGCCTTCACGCTGCGGTTCGTGCCGGTGCGCGAGGATCTCGCCACCCCGGAAAGCTGGGCGAAGCCGATCTCCACCCGCGGCGCGATCGAGGAAATGCCGGAAGGCTGTGTGGCCGTGGCGGATGCCATGGGGATCACCACGGCGGGGATTTTCGGGGATATCTTGACCATGCGCATGGTGCGCCGCGGCGTCAGCGCGCTCGTCACCGACGGCGCGGTGCGCGACAAGGTGGGCGTGCTCGCCAGCGGCCTGCCGGTGTGGTGCGCGGGGATCGCGGCGCCCGCATCGGTCAATGGCCTCACCTTTATCGGCTGGCAGGAGCCCATCGGGTGCGGCGGCTGCGCCATATTCCCCGGCGACGTCATCGTCGCCGATGAGGATGGCGCCGTCGTCATTCCGCAGAATCTGGTGGAATTCGTCGCCGCCGAGGGCGCCGAGCATGAGCGCATGGAGGGCTTTATCGTGAGCGAGGTCGAGAAGGGCGCAAAGCTTCCCGGGCTCTATCCCATGAACGAGGAGACCAGAGCGCGCTATGCGGCGTGGAAGAAACAAAGCTGATCCGGGAGTCTTGTTCCGGCGATGTTCTTCTTCTTGTCCAAGACCCTCGGTTTCTTCGCCAGCCCCTCCAATCTGGCGATCGCCTTTGGGCTGCTTGGAATAGTGCTTCTGGCCACGCGCTTCGCGCGCGCCGGTCGACGCCTCACAATCGCGAGCCTGATCGTTCTTGCCATCGCCGGGCTCTCGCCCGCGGGCAATGCGTTGATGATCCCGCTCGAGGAGCGCTTTCCGCCCTGGGACGCAACGCGCGGCGCGCCCGACGGAATCGTGGTGCTTGGCGGCGGGATCAGCCCGGATGTCTCGGCGGCGCGCAACGAGGTCGCCCTGACCGACGCCGCCGAGCGAATCACCGCCGCAGTGGCGCTCGCGCGCCGTTATCCCGATGCGCGGATCATCTATTCCGGCGGCAGTGGTGCCATGATCTATCGCGAAGGCAGCGAGGCGGAACCCGCCGTGCGGATATTCGAGAGCTTGGGGATTCCGCATGCCCGCATCGTGGCCGAGGAGCAGTCGCGCAACACCATCGAAAACGCGGTTTTCTCGAAGCTTCTGGCAATGCCGAAACCCGGTGGCTGCTGGTCACCTCGGGCTATCATATGCCCCGCTCCATGGGCGTTTTTCGCCAGGCGGGCTTTCCGATCGAAGCCTATCCGGTTGATTGGCGCACGCGCGGGAGCGCCGACCTGCTGCGTCCGTTCCCGACCTTGGGGGACGGACTGGTCAGAACCGACACCGCCTTTCGCGAGTGGGTCGGGCTATTGGTCTATTGGATGACCGGCCGCTCCTCGGCCCTGTTTCCGGGGCCGCTCGATCGAGGTTGAGGCGGGCCGGCCTGGCCGAGCCGGTCCGAAAGGTAATCTTAACCAAAGTTGCGCACCGGTATCGGGATGGAGTCCCCGTTGCCTGCAGGCTTGGCGCGGGAGCTCATCGTCCGGCGCGCCGGCGCTGGCGGGAGGATTGCCCGATGCAGCTCGACATGGACTCCACAGCACCGGAATCGCTGCCGGGCGGAACCGAAGCGATGGCAGCGCCCGATCTCGGCGCGCGGTTGGTCCGGTGGGTTCCGATGGCGGCAACTATTCTGGCAACCACCACGGCGGTTCTGCTAGCCTCGGGCCTTGCGGTCGTCATGGGCCTCTCTTGATTCCTGGGCCTCTCTTGATTTGTGGGCCGCTCTTGGTTTCGTGGTGCGATGGCACTCATCCTCGCGATCGGCAACAAGAACTATTCGTCCTGGTCGCTGCGGCCATGGATCGCCATGAAGGTTGCCGGCATCGCCTTTGAGGAGCGCCTGATCCCGCTCGATGCCGCGGACTTCCAGGAGCGCGTTCGGGAGATATCGGCCACCGGCAAGGTGCCGGCCCTGGCCGATGGCGAAACCCGCGTCTGGGAGTCGCTCGCCATCCTCGAATATCTCGCCGAAAAGTTTCCGCAGGCGCGGTTGTGGCCGGCCGAGCCGGGGGCCCGCGCCCACGCCCGTTCAATCGCCGCCGAGATGCATGCCGGTTTCGCCCCCGTGCGCCGTCATTTCCCCATGAACGTGCGGCGGCCGGTGCGGCCGCGGGAGCCCATTCCGGAGGCCATTGAGGGCATCCGGCGGATCGAGGCGATGTGGACGGATTGCCGCACTCGCTTTGGCCGTGGGGGGGCCTTTCTGTTCGGCGCCTTCGGGGCCGCCGACGCCATGTATGCGCCGATCGTCTCCCGCTTTCACACCTATGGGGTCGAGGTCGCTCCCCCGGCGCGCGCCTATATGGAGGCCGTGATGTCGCTGCCGGCCTGGGCCGAATGGCAGGCGGCGGCAGCGGCGGAGCCCTGGGTGCTGCCGCACGATGAGGTCGACTGGCCGACCGTGCTCCCGGTGTGACTTTTTGCCAGCGTCCTCGCCAAAACTATCGCGGATGTGTATTGATTTTGGCGGGTGGACAAAAAATATAAGCGCCGTCCCGCCACACCCCGGTCCCGGGAGTGTCGCGGGAGGGGAAACATTCTAACCGCGGGATCATTCGCCCTGCCGCCGGAGCTGTAACATGCGATATCGCGTCATCGCTCTCTTTTCGGTTGTCTTGTCCGTTCTTGCACTTTGCGGTTCTGCTGGGGCGCAAGAGCGCAAGAACGATGTCAAAGGGTTGTTCCTGTTGACCGACTACCCGGCCGTCAGCGTACGGCCCGGGGCGACGTCGCGAGCGGCTTGAGCTCTCGGTGGCGGGCGCCCCGTCCGGCTGGACCGCGACCCTGATTGGCGGGGGACAGCCGATCGCGGCCGCCATGCCGGCGACCGATGCCAGCGTCTCGCTCGAGCTTCGCCTCGACGTGCCGAAGGACGCGCCGGTCGGGACCACCAAGCTGACGGTCAGCGCCAAAGGCGCCGCCACCAGCATCGAGCTGCCGGTCGCGGTGACGCTCGCCAAGGATCTGCCGGCCAAGCTGACGCTGACGCCGCAGCTTCCGGAGCTGCGCGGGAACCCCAAATCGAGCTTCGAGTATCAGCTCTCCATCAAGAACGACAGCGGCAAGAAGCTCACGGTCGCGCTTGCCGCCGACGCGCCGCAGAACTTCGACGCCACCTTCACGGAGCAATACGGCAGCCAGGAGCTCAGCGCAGTTCCCATCGACGCCGGCCAATCGAAGGACGTCAAATTGAAAGTGCGTCCGCCGAGCACCGTGGCCGCGGGCAAATACAAGGTTACGGCGCGGGTTGTCGCGGAAGACGCCAATGTCACTTCCGAGCTCGGCCTCGAAGTGACCGGCCAGCCGAAGATCGACCTCGCCGGTCGCGAAGGCGTGCTGTCCGCGAAGGCCACTGCCGGTCAGGAGACGGCCATTGCGATCGTCCTGACCAATACCGGCGAAGCGGCCGCCGAGGACATTACCCTGTCAGGCTCGGCGCCAACCGGCTGGAAGGTGGCCTTCGAGCCCAAGACCGTCGATCGGATCGCCCCGAACGACACCAAAGAGGTACAGGCGCAGATCACGCCACCCGAGAAGTCGATTGCCGGCGATTATGTCACCACGCTACGGGCCAACTGGCGCGGCGATTCCACCTCCGCGTCCTTCCGCGTCGGGGTCAGCACGTCGAGCATGTGGGGCATCGTGGGCGTCGGCATCATCGGCATGGCGCTCCTGGTCCTGCTGGGCGCAGTGACGAGGTTTGGACGGCGATGAGCGACAACCTCATCGAGGCGCGGAATCTTACCAAGCGCTACGACGGCACCGCGGTCGTCAAGGGCATCTCGTTTTCCGTGGCGCGTGGCGAGATTTTCGGGCTGCTCGGCCCCAATGGAGCCGGCAAGACCACCACCATCCTGATGTTGCTGGGATTGAGCGACATCAGCGCTGGGACGGCGCGCGTGGTCGGCTTCGATCCGGTGCGCGAGCCACTCGCGGTCAAGCGCCGGGTCGGCTATCTGCCCGACCAAGTCGGCTTCTACGACGGCCTCACCGCTGCCGACAATATGCGCTACATGGCGCGACTGATCGGATTGGGGCCGCAGGAGCGGGAAAGGCGGATCAAATCGTCGCTGGAGCATGTGGGTCTCGCGGATGTGGCCGACAAGCGCGTGAGCACCTTCTCGCGCGGCATGCGCCAGCGCTTGGGGCTTGCCGAGATCTTGATGAAGGACGCGCAGATCGCCATTCTGGATGAGCCGACGTCGGGCCTCGACCCGCTGGCGACCGTCGAGCTCCTGGAGGCCATCCGAAACCTCAAGCAGCACAATGTGAGCGTGCTTCTGTCGTCGCACCTGCTTGAGCGCGTTCAGAGCGTGTGCGACCGGGTCGCGCTGTTCAGCGGCGGCGACATCGTACTGATGGGCACGGTGCCCGATCTCAGGCGTCAGGTGCTGGGCGGTGAGTTCCCCGTTGAGGTCGAGGCCGAAGGGGAGGGGCTTCGCGACCGGCTCGCGATGGTGCCGGGCGTGCGCGCTGTCGAAGCAACCGGTCCGAAACACTTCCGGCTTCTCGCCGACCGCGACGTTCGGCCGGAAGCCGCCGCCGCCGTGGTCGCGGCCGGCGGTCGACTCTATCAAATATCCGATTTGCCGAGCCTCGAAATGATCTACACCCGCTATTTCCAAAACTTGTCGAATGAAGGAGCGCGGCATGCAGCGTGAAGGCTCGCCCTGGCAGGGCCTCGGGGTCGTGGTTCTCAAGGAACTGTCCGATCATCTGTCGAGCTGGCGCATGCGCATACTCGAATGGCTGGTCGTGGTGGTCGCGGCGGTAACCGTTTATGCGGCCATCCAGCAGATCAAGGAAGTGACGGCCGAAGACCCGTTTCTTTTCCTGCGGCTGTTCACCCGTGCGGGCGGTCCGTTGCCGCTCGTCGCGCTACTCTCGTTCCTGGTGCCGCTGGTATCGATCGGGCTCGGCTTTGACCTGGTCAACAGCGAGCACAATCAGCGAACGCTGAGCCGCGTCCTCGCGCAGCCGATCTACCGCGACGCGCTTTTGCTGGGAAAATTTCTCGCCGGCTTGGCGACGCTTGCGATCGGCTTGGTCGCGCTTTGGCTGCTCATCATCGGATTAGGGCTGATAATGCTGGGGATACCGCCGGGCTCCGAAGAGGTGGCGCGCGCCTTCATCTTCCTACTGGTGACGATCGTCTATGCGGGCGTGTGGCTCGCGCTCGCCATGCTGTTCTCCATTCTGTTCCGGTCGGCGGCGACGGCCGCGCTGGCAGCGCTCGGGCTATGGCTGTTTCTGACCATCCTGTGGCCGCTCTTGTTGCAGCCGATCGCGAACGTCATCACTCCGAACGGTGACATTCTGGCGGTCCTTAACACGCAGCAGATCCTCGCTCGGGTCTCTCCCAGCGCTCTGTTCAACGAGATTGTCGCCGTGGTGCTCGATCCCTCGGTGCGATCGACGCAGCAATCGATGTTCGCCGCGATGGGCTTGATCCTGATCGAGCGGGGTGCCATCCCGGACGCGCCGATACCCTTGTTTCAGAGCCTGCTAGTCGTTTGGGCGCAGGTCGTGGGGCTGGTGGCGAGCACGATTCTGCTCTTTGTCATCGGCTATATCGCGTTCCAACGGCAGGAAGTGCGCGCCTAGCTAAATCCAAAGCAATTTTCGGAGAGACAAAGTCACGAGGGCGGCGGAAACGCCGCCCTCGCTGCTCTTGAGCAGAAGTGTGTTGAACGCAACTCGCTTCAGACTTTAGATGTCGATGACTGCCACGATCCTGAACGTTCTGGCATCGACGATGATGATCTCGTCGTTGTACACGAAATATTTGAAACCACGCCATTCGGGGTGTATTTCGATCAGGGTTCGGGGAACCCCGACAATGCGCACGGTCCGGGGAATGACGGTGCCGACATTGATCGAGAAATTGACGTTGGACACCCGCGGCGCGCTGCTTCCCCTGAGCACCGTCTCGCGGATCCTGGTGCGCTGGTCGGTCGTCAGCGTCACTGAAGTGCCGCCGCCGACCTCTCGCTGGCCCTGCTGCTGATTTTGGCTGGGCGCCTGACCGGTCGTTGCCGGCTTATTCAGCTGCTCTTTCTGCGCTGCCTTGGGCTGGTTCTGCGCTCGCTTGAGCTCCTTCTTCCCTTTGGGCTCGCTTTGAGTCTGAGCGGTCGTTGCCGGCCGGTTCAGTTGCTCCTTGTGCGCTGCCTTGGGCTGGTTCTGCGCCCGCTTGAGCTCATTCTTCCCTTTGGGCTCGCTCTGCGTCTGACCGATCGTTGCCGGCCGGTTCGGTTTCTCCTTCTGCACTCCTTTGGGTTGGCTCTGCGCTCCCTTGACCTCATTCTTCCCTTTGGGCTCGGTCTGTGTCTGAGCGGTCGTTGCCGGCCGGCTCGGCTGTTCCTTCTGCGCTCCCCGCGCGCCCTTGGGATGGGCTTGCCCGGGCTGTCCCTGACTCACGCCGGGCTGGTCCTTGCGCTCCGTGCCGCCTTGACCCATGGCCATCACGGTGCCGGCCAACAGCGCAGCGGCAGATATGATCAAAAGCTTGCTTCTCATCGAGAGGTTCCTCCGAATGCATGCCCCTGCGAGTGCCCGCCACCCCATCAAACAAACGGGGGCATCGCCGGGTTCCACACTTTGTGAAGTTCCCCACAAGCATCGAGCGATTGCGTGAATTGCGCGCAGCTGCACGCGATCGTCCAGCCGCTTGCATGAACGTATGTTCAGCAAACCTGCGCTCGCAGGAGCAAACTCTCGCCTGGTTGCGCACTTTGTGAAGTCTCGATGGTGCTATTGCGCGACACGCACGCGATCGTCCAGCCGCTTGAATGAACGAACGTTCAGCAAGCCTGCATTCGCCGGAACAAACTCGCGGAGTTTCGCGTTTTTCCGCCATGGGGTGTTTCAAATGAGGCCGCCAATGAGTTACCGAGTCTATAGCGGGCCGCGCGGTTCAGCGGCGATCGCTCCGCTCGACAAGGAGCGGATGCTCTACAAGGAGCTCGAAACCCTCGATGCCGCGCTCGGATGGGCTCGGCATCTCGCCGCCGGCGATCGGGTTGCGCTGTTGATCGAAGGCGACGACGGCACCCGGTTGGGGAAGGAGGAGATAGCCGCCGCGCTCCTGCACCCCGAGAACCCCGCGGTCGCGAAGGCGTCTTGACGCGCGCGCCGGGCGATGCAGCCGCTCGTATTTCGGCAGGGAATCGAAGGGTCAGCCGGTAATCTTTTTCCAGCCGTCGCGGGCCAACCCGGTCAAGGTGTCCACATTCTTGCCGACCACGTCCCAATTGACCATGGGCTGGCCGCCGGACGTTTTGTCCGCCACATAGACGCCGCCGATCGTCAGCGCGGAGCCAATGATGATGCCAAATATCAGACGCATGCGACTTTTCCCAAAGGTTCTCGTGCCGGTGGCTGGCCGTAAAGTGGCTGGGCCGTAAACGTGGCACGAAGGTGTTGAGCCCTGGCGACCATTATGACCTTTGCGTGCAGAGGGTGGAAGGCGCCCGATCGGCGTCGCCAGGAAGATGGAGGAAATGCCCCCCGCCCCATCTGCGCAATACTACGACCCGCGATTGCCGGCAACGCCGCCTTGTTGCCCCTCGATCCGGCATCCATCCGCGATTTGTTGCCGGCGCTGCGGGGGGCCGGATCCGGCGTGAGATTCCGGCTCAACATTGACTTTCAAAGTATTGATATTAAATCGCAATCGTCCGTGTCTGCCGGATGGCGCGAAGTCCATCCAAAAGCCAACTTTTTTGCCCCGGCCGAAGCCTTTCACTGCTATATTTAATGCCATGCAGGAAAAACCCGCGAGGCATTGCGGCAGCCAGGCAGTTGATCCGGATGTTCGAGTTCGAGAGTCCCATGTTGAAAACGCACAAGTTCCAGATCGGGCAGACCGTGTGCTTCACGTCTCGCCCGATCGGCCATATGGCGGCCAACGATATTTATCGGATTGTGAAGCTGCTTCCTTCCGACGGCGAGGATTATCAATACCGTATCAAGAGTGCCAATGAAGCGTTTGAGCGCGTGGCCAAGGAAAGCCAGCTCGACCGTTACTGAAACATGGTCCCGACAAGTGGGGACCGGTTTTCGGACAAGATCATCCTCTAGAGCGGGGGGGCGCACAATCGGGATGCCGGGCGATAGCCGAGATTGCGGCACTGGGCCACAGTCCGTCCTGGCGGTGGCGTAAATGGGACACACATGTCCGGGCACTGGTTTCCTGTCATCGACCCGGCAACCGGAGCGTTGATCCTGCCGTTATGGCTGGCGGCCGTGATCGCCGCGCTTCTTGTTGTCTTCGGACTGTTCTTGCTGGGCCGGATTGGGCGGGACGGAATCGTCGATGCCTTGTCGCGTGCGGGACTGCTGCTGGTGGGCGCCGCAGCCGTATGGATCGTCATCAACGCCGCTTCCGGAGACGGCGTTGCCGCCCAGCGGCGGGCACTTGATGCGCGGTTGCTTGAAATCACCTCGCGCGCCGTCGTGCCGGGTTCGCCGCTTGCCTGTCTCGATGGCACAGCCGGCAATACGGTCGAGGCGTCCTGCGAGCGGGCGCTGTTTGCGAGCCCCGAAGCCACAGCCGCCGCCGTCGCTTATGTTGCAGCGCAACTTTCGTTGCTTGCCGACGGCAGCGACTATGAGCATCGCAGCGGCATGAGCTACGAATCGGCATTGGCCGGTCTGCGCCTCGCAATCGAGACCGACCGCTTCGGCATCGTGGCCCACGTCTTGGCGGTCCGCAATGGCTGCACGTCCGATCGATGCGACCTGCTTGCATTGCTGCGCAATGGGAACCGGGTGAGCGACAATCTGATTGGACGCAGGTACGAATTTTTTGTCGGGCGCCACTCGGCCGAATGGCCGCTGGCCGGGCTGACGCCGGTGGCGGCCAATGCGGCTGTCTCTGCGTCCCCGACACCAGCTCCGAAGCCCGCCCCCATCGCCAGGACGACGCCGAACAACCTGTTCTTCCCGTCTTCGGCATCGATTCCGGCGGTCAGCATCATGGCGCCGGAGCCGAGCGGACCGCCGCAATCCGGGACGCCCGCCGACGCAGCCGCCAAGCCCCCCGCCCCGCCGCGCAAGCCGGCTCCAGCGACC
>WNGQ01006377.1_pt1 | contig 11418 bp, 9 predicted proteins | sample 5407661 | NCBI WGS metagenome assembly WNGQ01 (sample SAMN13153382, study PRJNA577476) | soil metagenome | isolation source: 60 cm soil or saprolite under Garry oak tree replicate 2 | place: USA:California | collected 2016-06-15
CATGAAGAACGGCTACACCTCTGCGACCGGCACGCAGAACATCCCCTCCTCCCTGCACCAGACCGAATGGAAATCGGGCGACATGAGCATCGAGCGCGCGCTGAAGGAAATCGGCGTCGAGTGGATCAAGCCGGTGTACACCTACCGCGTCAGCGAGATGGCGAAGACGCTGCGCGAAGCCATGAGCTCGGCCTACAAGGGACTGAAGGTCATCATCGCCGATGCCGAGTGCCAGCTCGAGCGCCAGCGGCGCCTCCGCCCGCAGGTCGCCGCGGCCCTCAAAGCCGGCAAGCGCGTGGTGCGCACGCGCTTCGGGGTGGACGAGGACGTGTGCTCGGGGGACCATTCCTGCGTCCGCCTCTCCGGCTGCCCCTCGCTCACCGTCAAGGCGGCCAGCGATCCGCTCAAAGTGGACCCGGTCGCGCACGTGAACAACGACTGCGTCGGCTGCGGGCTGTGCGGCGAGGTCGCCCACGCGGCGATCCTTTGCCCTTCGTTCTTCCGCGCCGAGATCGTACAAAACCCCAACGTCCTGGACCGAGTCGCTGCGCGACTGCGCGACACCGTCATCGGCTGGTTCCAGCCGGCCGAAGGATGAAGGTAATCGTGCTACCCGAACGCCCCATCACTATCCTGATCGCGGCTCTCGGCGGCGAAGGCGGCGGCGTGCTCGCCGACTGGATCATCGCCGCCGCGACCGCGCGCGACTATCCGGTGCAGAGCACCTCGATTCCCGGCGTGGCGCAGCGCACCGGCGCCACCACCTATTACGTCGAGATCTATCCGGCGAAGATCCCCGAGCTCGGCGCCAGGCGCCCGGTGATGACGCTCACACCGGCGCCCTGCTACGTGGACGTCGTGGTCGCCTCCGAGCTGCTCGAGGCCGGACGCGCGATGCAAAACGGCTTCGTGACGCGCGACCGGACGACGCTGATCGCGTCGACCCACCGCATCTACACCGTCGCCGAGAAGATGCAGATGGGCGACGGGCGATTCGACAGCGAAGTCGTGCTGAAGGCGGCACGGGCGCTCGCGAAGCGCGCGATCCTGTTCGACATGCAGGCGCAGGCGAATGCAGCGGGCACCGTGATCAGCGCGGTGATGTTCGGAGCGCTGGCCGGGTCCGGAACGCTGCCGCTCCCGCGCGCCGACTGCGAGGCGGCCATCCGCTCGGGCGGCAGGGGCGCCGAGGCGAGCCTCAGAGGTTTTGCGGCGGGCTTCGACGCCGCGGCCGGATCGGCGCCCGGGAAGACCGTGACGCCTGCAGAAAAGACGCGCCTGAGCGGCTCGGAACGCGTCAGGCAGACCTTCCCGGAGGAAACTCGCGCCATGCTCGCAGTGGGCGCGGCGCGCTGCGCCGGCTTTCAGGACCGCGGCTACGCGAGACTCTACTTGGATCGCCTCGAGCCGATCGTGAATCTCGACCATGCTGCAGACGGATACAAGCTCACCAACGAAACCGGGCGTTTTCTCGCCCTGTGGATGTGCTACGAGGACGTGATTCGCGTCGCCGACCTGAAGACGCGCAGAAGCCGCTTCGAGCGCGTGCGCGAGGAAGTGCAGGCGAAGCCCCACGAGCCGCTGCACATCATCGAGTTCCTGAAGCCCGGCGTGGACGAGTTCACCGCGGTGCTCCCGCGCCTTCTCGCACGCCCGTTGAAGGCCTTTGCCGGGGCGAGCGGTCTCGCCGACAAGCTCAACATCGGCCTACACGTCAAGACGACCAGCGTGAGCGGATTTCTCGCGCTGCGTATCCTCGCTTGGCTTCGGCCGCTGCGGCCTCTTACCTCGCGCTGGCACGAAGAGCAGTCCCTGATCGACCGTTGGCTGGTCGCGATCGCCACCGTGGCGAAGCGGGACGCAGGGCTCGCACTCGAAATTGCCCTGTGCGGCAGGCTGATCAAGGGGTACGGCGACACGCACCAGCGCGGCAAGGGTAACTTCCTGAGGATCCTCGACACCCTCGTCGAGGGGGACGCGGTACCGGATGATCGCGCCCGGGTCGAAGCGATACGCAAGGCGCGCGAGGCAGCGCTTGCCGACCCGGAAGGGCGCAAGCTCGAGCTGTCCCTGGAGACGCACGGCATCGCGCCGCTGCCCCCCAGGCCGAAGCCAGTGAAGTTCATGCGCCGGCCTCAAGCGGAAAATCACAGAGTCGCCTGAGCGCGGGTATCGGACTCCCGGTAGCCGGTCACAGTTGCCGCCACGTTTCCCGGATCCTCTGGCGGCCGATCGCCGCGCCAGACAACGTGCAGGTCGGGCCGAAGCAAAAGGAGGTCGTGGCCGTACGCTTGGCGCGGCGCGTCGTCCGGCATGTCCAGTACGGCGAGCGGCGCGCCAAAGGCCCGCAGCGCCTTTTCCAGCGCTGACGTGTCTGCGTTCGTGCGGCCTAGGCGCAGCAGCGTGTAGCCCTCGTACGGAATGTGGTCCTGCATCGGCGTGCCGTCGGCGAGCCACACGTGCGGCAGGCGCGCTCCCGGCCACGTGGTCGGCTCGTAGAGCCTGAAGCGGTGCCCGGGCCCGCCGGGAATGACGCACACAATCGGGGAATCGACGTAGCGGTAGCCGAGCTCGGCGCCGATCATCTCGTTCGACTTGGGCTGCTCGACGCTGGCGACGCGCACGAGGTTCTCACGCGTGGCGGCGCCCTCGGGCGTGTTCTCACGAATGTTCGGCCGGTATTGCGCGTGCCACTTGCGCCGCCCGAGCGAAGCGTAGCGCGACGCGCCGACGTTGCGCTCGCCGACCTGCCGCCGCTCGGATTCGTACGAGTCGAGCAGCGCGGGCCCGCCCCATCCCTGCAGGGTTGCCGCGAGCTTCCAGGAAAGATCGATCGCGTCGCCGACGCCGGAATTCATGCCGAGACCGCCAGTAGGTATGACCAGATGGACCGCGTCGCCGGCGAGAAACACGCGGCCATCCCGATAACGGTCCGCCAGCAGCAGGTTCTGCCGCCACGGGGTGCAGGTGAGCATCTCGTACTTCACTGGAATTGCGACGGTGCGCTCGAACATCGCTTTCATGTCGTCGTCGTTCTCGACCACGGCGTGCAAGGTGAAGTGCTTCGTCGAGTCCTGCATGATGAGAAAGGTGCTGTTGCCGTCGGCCACGTGATAGTGGCGCCCCTTGCCGGGGCCGTTGCCGATGGGGATGCGCTCGAAGAGCTCGTCGCAGCGATACAGCGCCTGGCGCAACTCGAGTATGTTGTACTCGCCGCGCAGCTTGATGCCGAGCTGCTTGCGCACGGTGCTCCCCCCACCGTCGCAGCCCACCATATACGACGCGCCGATCGCGCCGCCCGTGCCGTTCGCATGCGTCACGCGCGCTGTGACCCCGGACTGGTCCTGTGTAAATGACTCGAGCCGGCAACCGTAGCGTACCGTTACCGAGGGCAGCCCCTCGGCGATCGACTTCAGCAGCGGCTCCAGCGTGTACTGCGAGATGAGCTGGTACGGTTCCAGCGGCATGCTCCCGTCGCTGCAGGCACGGATCTCGGCGCGCGCCGTCCTCACCGAAGGATAGGGCAGATGCAGGAGCGGCGGCTCGGCCAGCGAGAGAATGATGAACACGTCCATCGGGATATCGTCGCGCAGGCCGGCGGCGCGGACCCTGTCTGCGATTCCCATGCGCCGGAAGATTTCCATGGTGCGCGCATTGCATCGTTCCATCTTCGGCAGAAACTGCGGTGCTTCCTTCTGCTCGATCAAGGTGCAGCGCACGCCACGCCTGCCGAGATCGATGGCGAGCGTAAGACCGACCGGGCCGCCGCCGACGATGAGTACCTGCGTGTGCATCGCGCGTATTCTGCCTTATCCATCGGTGCTTATCCGGGACAAGGCAAAGAAGACTGGACCGCCTGTCCTCAGGCGGCCCCGACTCGAAAACCGCCGTCGGGAGTCAGCTCGAAGCGCCCTTCCCGCACGGCTCGCAGCCAGCGGGCGGTTCGCACAAGGCCCCCGAAACAGAAAAAATGGACGCCGACGATCGGCACGCCGGCTGGACGAGCAATGTCCCTCACAACGGCCTCCGGGCCGGCTTCGACCAGGAGGCGCGTAATCGCCCTGGGGCGCGTCTTGAGCGCGCGGACCGAATTGCCGATCCCGCAAAGAGCCGCAAATCGCAGCAGCCGCGGCAGGCTCGCCGGGCCCGAGAGCCCCACGCGCACCCGCAGTCCGCGCCCCTTCATCTTCGCCGCCCACACGAGGATCGGCTCCGACTCGAAGCAGAACTGCGTCACGACCTGCAGATCTAGACCCGCCCGGCGGGCGAGGCTTTTCTTTGCGGCCAGCTCCGTCTCGAGCGCGGTTGCCGCTATTTTTGGATGACCTTCGGGGTAACCCGCTACCCCGATGCGCACCACCCCGTGACGCTGGAACAGACCGGTTTCGAGCAGAACGCGGCTCGAATCGAACGGTCCGCTCGGCCGGTCGCTGTCGCCGCCGATCACAAGGGCGCTGTCCACCCCCGCTTCCCCGGCCGCGCGCGCAAGGTACTCATCGAGCGCATCGCGGCTGGCGATCCGGCGCGCCGCGACGTGGGGAACCGGGCAAAAGCCGGCTCGTCTCAGGCGCGCGGCCAGCGCCACGGTTCCGTGGTACGTCTGTCCCGGCGGCATGCTGATGTAAACCGCCGTCCCCGGCTCCAACAAATCGGCGCAAGCGTCGATCTCGGCGGGGTCGCGCGATGACAATTCGAGCGAAGGACCCGCAAGCAAGGCTTGAATGTTTCGGCGCTCGTCCTCCGGCGAGGGGGGCACGGATCGGGCGGCCAAGTGAGGTTCCATGGTAAAGCCCGCCAGCACGCGCGTCAGTCGCGTTTGCGCGAGATCACGTAAGACTCGTCGAGGAACCACAACCCGCTGTGGCGGCGCAGCACTTCCTGCGTGGCTTCGAGGTAGCCGCGGTCCCCCATGACCTCACCCAGGCGCTGGTCCTCGATCTGCGCCACGTAAACGGCGGCGTTCCACGCGGCGAGAAGAGTCGAGGTGCCGATCGCGTCGCTGATTTCCTCAGGAAGCGTGTGCATCTCGTAGCGGAATATCGAGCGGTTGTCGGCGTAGGCATTGAAGTTGAGGTCGCGGCCGTCTGCCCCGAGCGCCGAACGGGTAGCCTTCAGGAGCGAATGGCGATCGGTCTGGAACGGATTTTCTCCCGGCCAGATACGCTGGACGATCTCCAGCCCCGGGTCCCGGCCGTGCGAATGGATCGCGATCATCCGCCCGCCCGGCGCAAGGCTCCGCGCGAGCGGTGCTAGGACCTTGGACGCCTTGAACTCGGCCGAAGCGCGGGCGCGGTACGGCTGCGACGCGATGACCAGGTCGTAGTCGGCGCGGGCGACGCCGCGGCGCGGTAACACCTGGTCGAGCAGGAATTTGTGATCTTCCCGGTAGAACACCAGCACCACCGGCTTCGCATAAGCGGGGTTTCCGCTCGCCTTGCTCACCGACGCGCGCCAGTGCTCGTTCAGGAACGGCTGCAGCTCGGTGATCTGCTGCTCGAACTCGCTGGAGGTGGCTCCGGTAAGGGCGACCTCCTTCCAGACCAGACTCGTGGCAGCCGTGACCGATTTCGGCGTGAGCCACGGCGCTTCGGAATAGTAAAGATTGGTCATGACGAGCACGGTCGCCGGGTGCTCGAAGAAGCGGTCTGGCATGCGATCGAGAGCGAGCCGCACGTCCTCCAGGCTGATTTCCTTGCCCACGATGTAGAAAGGCATCGTCGGATAGCGCTGGTGCATGGCGCGCATGACGCGGGCGAGCACCGTGCCGTCGCCCACACCGGCATCGAAGACCCTCACTGCGGGAGGCCGTGGATGGATATTGGCGAGTTCCATGCCGACGCGCTGCGCGACCACCCACTTCTCGCTGCAAGTGCTGACGAACAGCAGGTACTTCTGGCGGTTGTCGTAGAAACGGAAGTTGGTCTTCGACTCGTCCTTCGCCCCGGAGGGAACAGCTACCTGGATCCCGGATTGATCCTGTACCGCACCCGCGCCGCCGGCTAGACTCCCGGCCGAGGACCGCAGCCGCACCAAACCGCGGGTCTCGATCGACCGATGCTCCGACATGAAGGTGCGCACGCGCTCCACGGTTTCCATGGTCACGCGTCCCCCGATCCGCAGCCGGCTCACGAGCTTCCCGTCGTTTACGGCGCGCCGCCCGAAGGTCGACTCGGCCATGCCGACGCGCCTGCAGTAATCCGCGATTTCGCTCAACAACTGCTCAGCCGTCACGCCATTTCCTCCTCTTCCCCTTCCGATGAGCGACTGACCGCTTCGCCGTTATTACAAGATGCGCCAGCGATGAGGGTCAACCACAATTTTGCCCATCGTGAGAGTGGGAGTTGTAGTGGGATGAGTCCTACCACATATGTAAGCGCGCGCTCTCGTGGAGAAATTATCTGTAATATCTATTATTATCAACATGTTAAAATATGACATTCCAGCTCGACCAAGATCGACCCAAAACAAACGTTTCAAGCAGAAAGGCCCCAAGCGCGGTGATCGTTGTGCAGTTCGGTCAAAAAATGGGCTATTGCCCATTTGCCCAGAGGCGGGCGCCCGTGGTTGCCGCAATCGCCTCCTTTGGCGGAAAATCGTTTCTCGACCCCGTCTGGAGTCTCTGGAGGAGCGGATGTCCGCCGTCCTGCAAACCAACCTTGCCGCCGATCGCAAGGCGTTCTACGACAAGATCGATAAAGCCAATGTCACGCCTTTGTGGGAGGTCCTGCACAACATCATCACTGCCACGCCCAGCACGCCGTGCAAGCCTCATCTTTGGAAATGGGATCAGATGTGGCCCTGGATCCAGGAGGCCGGCCGGCTGATCACCGCGAAGGAGGCCGAGCGACGCGTTTTGGTGCTGGAGAACCCCGGACTGCGGGGCCGCTCGAGCATAACCCACAGCCTTTACGCCGGACTGCAGCTGATCCTGCCCGGGGAGGTTGCGCCCTTGCATCGGCACTCGCAATCCGCCCTGCGCTTCATCCTGCTCGGCGGGGGCGCCTACACCGCGGTGGACGGCGAAAAAGTGACGATGAGCGTGGGAGATTTCGTCATTACGCCGTCGTGGACTTTCCACGACCATGGCAATCCGTCGAAAGAACCGATGGTATGGCTGGACGGCCTCGATGTTCCGCTCGTCGAATTGCTCGATGCCCAGTTCATGGAAAAGGGACCGCAGGAAACCCAGCATACCGGCCGCACCGAAGGCGACAACCTCGCACAATTCGGCAACACCATGAAACCGGTGGAGTACAGGGCGAAGAGCCGCACCTCGCCGCTTTTCTGGTACCCGTACCAGCGCACCCGCGAAGCGCTCGAGACGCTTGAGCAGGCACACGACGCGCACCCCTGCTGGGGCCACAAGCTGCAATATACGAATCCCGTGACAGGCGATTGGGCGATGCCGACCATCGGCACCTTCATGCAACTCCTGCCGAAGGGATTCAAGGGAAAGGACTATCGCTCGACCGACTCCACGGTGTATGCAGTCGTCGAAGGCAAAGGCCGTTGCCGCTTCGGAGGCGAGACGCTGGGCTTTGGGCCCAGGGACGTGTTCGTCTGCCCGTCCTGGCTGCCCTACGGCCTCGAAGCCGATGAACAGGCGGTGCTGTTCAGTTTTTCGGACCGCCCGGTGCAACAGGCACTCGATCTTTGGCGCGAGGCCTTCTAATCCACCCGACGTAGCGAGACCCACCCCTTTCCATTCCCGTAGGGCGGTGGCGTCTTTGTGCGCCCGAACCACGGCGAGACTCTCTTTCCGGAACAACACGATGAACGCGGACAAAACAAATTACGAGCTTCTTTACAATCCGCGTCTCGTAGTCAAGGGCTATCAGGAAATCTTCGACCGCTGGGGAAAACACTCGGAGCGGGCCCGCGCCAGCCTCGACTGCTATTTGGACGTGCCTTACGGTTCAAGCGAAGCAGAAAAAATGGACATCTTCCGCGCGCGCGGAAAGAGCCGGGGGCTTCTGATGTACATTCACGGCGGATATTGGCGTTCGTTCGACAAGAAGAGTTTCTCGTTCGTTGCGCCGGCGCTCGCCGAGGCCGGGATCACGGTCGCGGTCCCGGACTACGCTCTTTGCCCAGCGGTGCGAGTCGAAGACATCGTGATGCAGATAGTCCAGGCCTGCGCGTGGCTGTATCGTAACGGGGAGAATTTCGGCGCGCCGGCGAAGCGACTCGCCCTATTCGGGCATTCCGCGGGAGGACATCTCGCCGCCATGATGCTCTCCTGTCGCTGGCCAGACTACTCGCCGAGCTTGCCGAGGAAGGTCGTTGGCGCGGCGATGTCGATCAGCGGCTTGTACGACCTGACGGAGATCGTCAGGGTATCTTCGGTGAATTGCGACGTGCACCTCGACGAGAGATCCGCGCTGAAAGTGAGTCCTGCGTTTCTCGCGCCTGCCACGGACGCGCCCCTCTACACCGCCGTAGGCGAGGAGGAAAACGAGGGATTCCACATCCAGAACAGGCTCATCGGGGAAAAATGGGGAAGGGTGCGCAGGACGGACATATCTTGCCCGAAAAAAAATCATTTCACTGTGCTCGACCAGGTCTGCGATCCCGAAAGCGGTTTGTTCAAGTCGATGCTCGAAATGATGGACGCGTAGAGCAGCCGGGCCGCTGCCAGAACGGCTGGTGTCCAAGCATGGATCCGAAGCAGCTGCTCATACAAAGCCTTCAAGCCGCCGTCGCCGCCGCCGACCCGCTCAAGATCCTCCCAGGCCACCTTCCCCATCCGCCATCGGGCAGGACGCTTGTGATCGGCGCAGGCAAGGCCGCCGCCTCGATGGCGCTCGCGGTCGAACAGCATTGGCCCCGGGACGCGGCGATGGAGGGGCTGGTCATCACCCGCTACCGGCACGGGCTTCCGACACGCCGCGTCAAGGTGATCGAAGCCGGACACCCTGTTCCCGACGAGAGAGGCGAGTCCGCAGCGAAAGAAATCCTGCAACGGGTAAAGAACCTTGCGCCGGACGATCTGCTGCTCGCGCTGATCTCCGGCGGGGGCTCGGCGCTGCTCAGCCTTCCCGTCGAGGCCGTCGGCATGGAAGATCTGAAAGCGACCACGAGGGAGCTCCTTCGCAGCGGTGCACCGATCCAGGACATCAACGCCGTGCGAAAACACCTTTCAGCGATTCAAGGAGGCCGGCTCGCGGCGGCATGCAAAGCACCCGTGCTCGCGCTCATCATTTCGGACGTTACGGGTGACGATCCCACCCACGTCGCCTCCGGTCCCTGTGCGCCGGACCCGACCACGTATCGCGACGCGCTTGAAGTCCTTCACCGCTATGGCATCGGCCCAGCGTCGGCGGTGCGGGAACACCTCGAGCGCGGCGCCAGCGGTCAAATTCCGGAAACGCCCAAACCGGGCGACAGGATTTTTTCCCGTGTCGAAAACCGCGTTATCGCCAATGCGCACCAGGCACTGCGCGCGGCGCAGGAATTTTTCCAGGCCCACCGGATTCATGCCATGAACCTCGGCGACAGCGTGACGGGCGAGGCTTCCGAGGTGGCGAAAGTGTACGCAGCGCTTGCACGCCAAATCGCGCGATATGCTGACCCGATGAAGCCACCGGTCGCGCTGATTTCCGGGGGCGAGTGCACGGTCACCGTGCGCGGCAACGGGCGCGGCGGACGCTGCAGCGAATTCCTATTGTCCCTGGCGGTTGACCTCGCAGGCGTCCCGAACGTCTATGCGATCGCCTGTGACACCGACGGCATCGATGGCTCCGAAGAGAACGCGGGCGCAGTGCTCTTGCCCGACTCACTCAAGCGTGGAGGACATCTTGGGCTGGACGCGAAAAAACTGCTGGCCAACAACGACGCATACGGTTTTTTCTCCCGGCTCGATGATCTCGTCGTGACGGGTCCGACCCGCACTAACGTCAACGATTACCGGGCCATTCTCATCCGCTAAAGCGCCTGAACTCTACGCCGCGCGCCAACACAAGATTCAAGCGATATCGAGTAGGGCTTGCGCAATCCCGGGATAGGTGACTAAGCCGGCCGCGACCACGGCCCCTTTGGTCAGGGTGTGCAGCTCGCCGCGGTGTTTGTCGAGCAGATGCTCGACTTGGACGGCACGTGACGCCAGCCAATCCGAGATCAGAAGGCGATGGCATCTCGAGGGGGTGCTCGGCGCACATCAGGGCAAGCCTCGTCTCGCGTGCCCTCTCGATCAGCCGACCGGCCCCGGCCGCGAACCCTCCCGATTCCATGTAATCCGCATAGCCGCGAAACGATTCGTTCCGCAGTGCGGTGTTGCGGGAGTTCGGTCGCGGCCTGCGAAAACCGCCCAGCGCCTCGCCTTCCCATTGATACGCGATGCCGTGCTTGTGGAGTGAATTCTCGAGCGCAGCGCGATTGAACTGAGGATGGCGGCGCGAGCCGGGGTGGGCGCGCACGTCAATCAGCAACTCGACACCGGCGCTCCCCAGTATGGAGGCCAGCTCTTCCACGAGGCGCGTACCGTGGCCGATGGTCCAGATTCTCAGGGAGCCCATGATGGCACCTTCGGATTTCAGCAGTGCGACCTCGGAGAGGCGGACAGTTCTCCGCAACCGCTGAGAGTGCAACCAAAAAAAAGCCGGATCGCTCCGGCTTTTTTTCTTTCGGGCAACTGAAACGACTACGCTTTGGCCTCGGCCGACTTGGGTTCTTCCTTAGGCTCAGGCCGGTCGAGCAATTCGACCAGCGCCATCGGCGCATTGTCTCCCTTCCTGAATCCGTATTTCAGGATGCGCAGGTACCCGCCGTTTCGCTTCGCATAGCGCGGCCCCAACTCCGAGAAAAGCTTTGTAACGATGCCGCGGTCGCGCAAGCGGTTGAAGGCGAGGCGCCGGTTGGCGAGGGTGGCTTGCTTTCCGAGCGTAATCATCGGCTCGACCACGCGGCGCAGCTCCTTTGCCTTGGGAAGAGTGGTTTGGATGACCTCGTGCTTCAACAGTGACACGGTCATGTTGCGCAGCATCGCGAGGCGATGGCTGCTGGTGCGATTGAGCTTCCTGAGTCCGTGGCGGTGGCGCATCTTCTTTTCCCTTCGCTTCGATCACGAGGTCCGCGCGGTCTCCAGCCCGGCCGGCGGCCAGTTCTCGAGCTTCATGCCAAGTGTCAGCCCGCGCGAGGCCAGAACTTCCTTGATCTCGTTGAGCGATTTCCGACCCAGATTGGGCGTCTTGAGAAGCTCGGTCTCCGTGCGCTGGATCAGGTCGCCAATGTAATAGATGTTTTCCGCCTTGAGGCAATTCGCCGAGCGCACCGTGAGCTCGAGATCGTCCACCGGACGAAGCAGGATCGGATCGACCTGCGGGGCCTTCTTTTCCTCGACCGCCGGAGCCGTGCCTTCGAGCGCCGCGAAAACGGAAAGCTGATCGACCAGTATCCTCGCTGCGTAGCGGATCGCCTCTT